>Ga0209839_10001000_pt1 | contig 14497 bp, 14 predicted proteins | sample OrgsoiDNA2013050_FD_185800 | JGI IMG/M metagenome (GOLD analysis project Ga0209839, IMG submission 185800) | Permafrost soil microbial communities from the Arctic, to analyse light accelerated degradation of dissolved organic matter (DOM) -... | ecosystem: Environmental > Terrestrial > Soil >... | reverse complement strand
CGCTCCCCCGCGGACGGCATCTCCGGCGTGGAATCGCGCTCCGCCGCGGGCGGCGGGCGGTCTGATGTCGATTCGCCGTCGGGCACGGCACCGGTAGGCGACTGCGCGGAATCGTCGTCATCCTGCACCCACGCGTCAACCGCGGAGAACGCCTCCGTGGATTGGCTTTCCCCGGCGCCGGGATCGGCGCGCAGATCCTCCCGCGCCGCGGCTGAGGCCTCGACGTCGAATGGCGCCGGCGCCTCCTCAACTGGCGCGGCGGCGGCCATCGCTTCCTCGGCCGGCGGAAAACGCTCGGCGGCCGATTCCGCAACCTCGCGCAGCTGCCGCGCCAATCCGCGCGTGTCCTCGACGATCCGATGGCGCTCGGCCCAGATCCGGTCCGTGTCGACGTCCAGATCCTTGACCCGCTGCTCGGCCTCCGCGGTGATCTGGGCAGCCTCCCGCCGCGAACGCTCGAGCCGATCCTCGGCCTCGGCGCGCGATTGCGAAGTGATCTCCCCGGCCGCCTCATGGGCTCGCTGGAGGATCCCCGAGATCTGCTCGCCGACGCGCTCGAGGGCACGGCGCACGGCGGCCTCGGGAGACCGCGTGGTCTGCAGCTCGGCGACCAGTTGGCTGGTCTTACTCACGTACTCGTCGACCGCCAGGCGATCGTAACCACGCAGCACCACGGGGAAGTCCACGCTCACGAGGGCCACCGCATCATCGGGGAGCGTCGCGAGCGGCGCGGTGATCTCCTGGATGATTGCGTGCTCGGTCGCCGCTGAACTCTGATCAGGCATGGCTATCGGCTTTCATTGTCGCACGCCCCGAACTCGGATCCCTGATCTGTCTCCGGGGCGCGGTCACCCAGATCGGCGGGCCCGCCAGCTCATCGGCGCCCGGCTCCTACAATGCTCCCCATGCCGGAGTCATCCCCGCCACGCCTTCCCGAGCGCGACCGACCGTGGATGATGCGGACCTACGCGGGCCACTCGGACGCCGAGCGCTCCAACGAGCTGTATCGGCGCAACCTCGAAAAAGGGCAGACCGGGCTGTCGGTGGCGTTCGATCTCCCGACCCAGACCGGCTACGACCCCGATCACGAGCTCGCCCGCGGCGAGGTCGGAAAGGTCGGCGTATCGATCGCGCACGTGGGCGACATGCGTACGCTGCTGGACGACATCCCGCTGGACCAGATGAACACGTCGATGACGATCAACGCCACGGCGGCCTGGCTGCTGGCGCTCTACATCGTCGCGGCAGAGGAGCAGGGCGTGCCCAAGGAGAAGCTTCAGGGCACCACCCAGAACGACATCCTGAAGGAGTATCTGAGCCGCGGCACGTACGCCTTTCCCCCGGCCCCGAGCATGCGGCTGATCGCCGACACGATCGCCTACACGGTCGAGCACGTCCCCAAGTGGAACCCGATCAACATCTGCTCGTATCACCTTCAGGAGGCGGGCGCGACGCCCGTGCAGGAGATCGCGTTCGCGATGAGCAACGCGATCGCGGTGCTCGACTCGGTTCGCGAGCGCGTCCCGGAGCCGCTGATGGCCGAGGTGTTCGGTCGGATCTCGTTCTTCGTCAACGCCGGCGTTCGGTTCATCGAGGAGCACGCCAAGCTCCGCGCGATGTCGCAGCTCTGGGAGCAGCTCGGCCACGAGCGGTACTCCGTGCGCGACGAAAAGCTGAGCCGGTTTCGCTACGGCGTCCAGGTCAACTCGCTCGGGCTGACCGAGGCGCAGCCAGAGAACAACGTGTACCGGATCGCGCTGGAAGCGCTCGCCGTCACCTTGGGACGCGACGCCCGCGCCCGGGCGATCCAGCTGCCGGCGTGGAACGAGGCGCTCGGCTTGCCTCGGCCATGGGACCAGCAGTGGTCTCTGCGCCTGCAGCAGGTGCTCGCCTACGAGACCGACCTGCTCGAGTATCCCGACGTGTTCGAGGGCTCGAAGGTGATGGAGGGCCTGGTGGCGGAGTTGGTCCAGGGCGCGAGCGCGGAGATGCAGCGGGTCACCGACCTCGGCGGCGCTGTCCGGGCGGTCGATTACATGAAGTCGCAACTGGTCGAGTCCCACCGCGAGCGCTGGCGCCGGATCGAGGCGCACGAGCTGACGATCGTCGGCATGAACCGCTTCACCACCACCGAGCCGTCTCCCTTGACCGGCGACGCCGATGGCGGGATTCTGGTCGTAGATCCCGCGGTCGAAGCGCAGCGGCGCAGAGCTTTGGATCAATGGCGCAGCACGCGCGACGGGGCGGCTGTCGACACCGCCCTGCGTGAGCTGGCGCGCGTCGCGGCCGCGGACTCGGAGAACATCATGCCGGCCACGATCGCCGCCGCGCGAGCCGGCGCGACGACCGGGGAGTGGTCACAGACGCTGCGCGAGGTGTTCGGCGAATACCGGGCTCCGACCGGCGTCGGCACCGCCGCCGCGGTATCGAGCGAGGACGTATCCGAGCTGGCGGAGGAGGTCGACCGGCTGAGCGAGGCGCTCGGGCGGCGATTGAAGTTCCTCGTCGGCAAGCCGGGCCTGGACGGACACTCGAACGGCGCCGAGCAGATCGCGGTCCGCGCACGCGACGCCGGGATGGACGTCGTCTACGAGGGGATCCGGCTGACGCCGGCGCAGATCGCCAACTCGGCCTCGCAGGAGGGCGTCCATGTGATCGGGTTGTCGATCCTGTCGGGCTCCCACGCCGAGCTGATCCCGGCCGTGCTCCGCGCCCTGCGCGAGTCGGGGGCCGGAGATGTCCCGGTGGTGGTCGGGGGCATCATTCCCGAGGCCGACGCCGACGCGCTGCGCGCGGCCGGGGTCGCCGCCGTGTACACCCCCAAGGATTGGGACCTCAACCGGATGATGCGCGATATCATCGCGCTCGTGGGCGAGCGCCGCGACGCCCCCGCAGCCGCGCGAGCTTGATCGCCGGCCCGCCCGACGGTCGTGAGCTCGGCGCCCGGCTGCGGGGCCGCGACCTGACCGTCGCCCCGGCGGTGCTGAACCTGGTCGAGAACCGTGCGCAGGAGGCGCGCCGGCAGACCGAGATCCTGATGGCGGCGGTCTCACCGGCGGCCCTCGGTGCCGAGGCGCCGGCCCATATCGTCGGGGTCACCGGCCCGCCGGGCGTCGGCAAGTCCTCCCTGGTCGCACGGCTCGTGGCGCAGTGGCGCGCACAGGAGCGGTCGGTCGCGGTGCTGGCGGTCGATCCGACCTCGCGGCGATCGGGTGGGGCGCTGCTGGGCGATCGGGCGCGGATCGAGGTCGACGCCGCCGATCGCGGGGTGTTCGTCCGCTCGACCGCTGCCGGCGACCGACTCGGCGGGCTGGCGCCGGCCACCCGAGCGGCCGCGGGCGCGCTGGCGGCGGCGTTCGACCTGGTGGTGATCGAAACTGTCGGGGTCGGCCAGTCCGAGACCGATGTCGCCGATCTCGCCGACACCGTCGCCGTCGTCGTACAGCCGGGCTCCGGCGACGTGCTCCAGTTCCTGAAGTCAGGGATCATGGAGGTCCCGGACGTGCTCGTGGTCACCAAGGCGGACCTGGGCCAGGTCGCCGAGCGGGCGATGGCCGACCTCGCGGCGGCGCTCAGTGCGCTCGGCTCGCCCGACACGCAGGTGCTGGCGGTCTCGTCGATCGCTCCCACATCGGGGATCGACGCACTCGTCGAGGCGATCGACGCGCACCGCGCGGCGATCGACCTTCCCGCACGACGCCTTCGAGCCCGCCGCATGCACGCGCTGGCGGAGTTCGCCGCCGAGCACGGCGAGCGAGGTGTGCGGGCACTGGGCGGGCGCCGGGCCGCGAGGAGATGGCTCGCCGAGCAGGATCCGGGTCTCGACGTATCTACGCTTCAGCGGGCGTTGCAGACGCTGAGCGCGGGCGGGCGGCCGTGACGCGGATCGTGCTGCCCGCAGAGCCGCTGATCGACGGTCCGACCGCGCTGCGACCGTGGCGAGACACCGATGTCGATCAGCTCGTCGCGGCCTGCCAGGACCCCGAGATCGTCCGCTGGACGCGCGTGCCCGCCCGCTACGGCGAGACCGACGCTCGCGCGTACCTGATGGTGCGCTACGACGCCTTGCACGCCGGGGCCACCGCGCCGTTCGCGATCGTCCGGGCACCCGACGGCCCCCTACTCGGCTCGATCTCGCTGCTGCGCTTCGCCTGGGAGCACGCGCGCGCCGAGGTCGGCTACTGGCTGGCGCGTGAGGCCCGAGGGCAGGGACATGCCAGCCGCGCCGTGCGCCTGATCTGCTCCTGGGGCATCCGCTCGCTTGCGCTCGAGCGCATCGACCTGCTCGCCGCCACCGAAAACCTGGCCTCCCAAAGCGTCGCGCGGCGGTGCGGATTCACGCGCGAGGCCGTGCTGCGGTCATACATGCGCGGCACCTACGAGCGTCAGGACATGGTCGCGTTCGGCCTGCTCCGGGCCGAGCCGGAGCAGCTCTCGCCCTAAACCGCCCCTGGCGCCGGCAAGCCGCGCACTGGATGCCCCGCCCGGACGGCGGCTCGCTAATTCTTGCTCGACGCGGAGCCTGCCGCCGGCGATCCGAGCGAGGTCACCCGCCATCCCTGCCCGGCCATCACGAGCTGGATCGCCTCGAGTGCGGAGCGTTGACCACTGGCTCCGGTGAGCGCGACCGCCGAGGCCCGGTGCCCGCTGATCGTGATCCGCCCGATCCTCAAGGTCGGATCCCGGACGCTCTGGACGAAGATCCGCATCGCCCGCTCGCAGCCGATCCCCGCGCTCGACAAGCGCTCCAGCAGCGACGGCGCCAACACCTGCTCGCACAGCGTCCTGGTGTCCTTGTTGGCGGTCGCCGTGACGAACTGCTCGACCTTGGCCTGGACCTGCTGGCGCTCGCTGGCACCACAGCCGCCGATGGCGCAGGCGGCGCCCAGGACCACGATCCCCCGAGCAAGCCGCATGCCCGCAAGCGTAACGACCGGCTGGTCTATTCAGATCCGTTAATCCCTGCGCAATCCCCGATCGCCATCATCTGAGGCTCACATGATCCTGCTGATGCTGTTTGCGCTGATTGCCGGCATTGGCACAGCGATCACGCCGTGCGTGCTCCCGGTGCTCCCTGCGCTGCTGTCGGCGAGCGCGCTGGGGGGCCGCCGACGGCCGCTGGGAATCGTGCTCGGGCTGGCGATCACGTTCACGATCGCGATCGTCGCGCTGGCCACGATCGCCAAGGGCGTGGGGATCGCGAGCGGGGCAACGCGCACGCTGGCGGTGGTCGTGCTGATCTCCTTTGGCCTGGTGATGCTGATCCCGGGCCTCGCGGTCCGGGTGCAAGCGCCCCTGTCGCGGCTCGCCCGGTTCGGGCCTAAGTCGCGCGGCAGCGGGTTCTGGTCTGGATTGGGCGTCGGCGGCGCGCTCGGGTTCGTCTGTGCCCCCTGCGCCGGTCCGATCCTCGCGGCAGTGATCTCGGTCAGTGCCTCGGGCGGTACTTCGGCGCGGGTGATCGCCGTGGCGATCGCCTACGTCGCCGGGCTGAGCGCGATGCTGCTGCTGTACGCGACCGGCGGCCGCCGCGTGATCGCAGCGATCAAGCGCAAGGCCGGGGGACATACGGTCGAGCGGGCGCTGGGGGCCGTGCTGATCGCGACCGGGCTCCTGATCGCGACCAATCTCGACGTCCAGTTCGAAGATGCCCTGGCGAATGCCACCAACAGCGGCTCCGGCTCCGGTCTCCTGGCGTTCCTCGTCGACCCGACCCACTCGCTCGAGAACTCCAGCGCGGTGCAGAACCGGCTCAAGTCGCTGCGGCCGGAGTCACGCTTCGTGCTCCGCCAGCAGGAGGCGTCGGCCGCGCCGGTTGCGGCCACTGCGGTCGGTGTCGCGATCCCCGGGGTCAAGACGCCCTCGCTGCCCGTGCTCGGCCCAGCGCCGGAGTTCAGCGACAACCAGGACTGGTTCAACACGCCGGGCGGCAAGCCGCTGACGCTCGCGAGCATGCGCGGACACGTCGTGATCGTGGACTTCTGGACCTACACCTGCATCAACTGCATCCGCACACTCCCGTTCCTCAAGGGCCTGTACGCCACCTACCGTCCTTACGGGCTCGACGTGGTCGGCGTCGAGACGCCCGAGTTCACCTTCGAGCAGGACGCGAGCAATGTGGCGCAGGCGGTCAAGTCCGACGGGATCCGCTATCCGGTCGTGCAGGACAACCGGTACGGAACCTGGAACGCCTACCAGAACGAGTATTGGCCGGCGGAGTACCTGATCGACGCGAACGGCAAGGTCAGGCACACGCAGTTCGGCGAGGGCAACTACAAGGAGGACGAGGCGGCCGTACGGGCCTTGCTCTACGAGGCGGGCGCGAGGCACCTACCCCGGCCGATGACGGCCACCGCGATCATCCCGTCCACCGACCTGGGCACCCCGGAGACCTACCTGAACTCCGACCGCGCCCAAGGGTTCGCGATGCCGCTGCAGTCCGGCGTCCATCATTACACGGGCGTTTCGAGCCTCAACATCAACGAGTTCGCGCTCCAGGGCAACTGGAGGGTCACGTCACAATCGGCGACGCCGGTTGCCGCGGGCGCCTCGATCGAGGCCGGCGTGCAGGCCCAGCACGTCTACCTCGTACTGACCTCGCAGGACAATGTCCCGCGTCAGGCACGAGTGCTGCTCGACAATCATCCGATTCCCGCCGAGGACGCCGGCTCCGATGTTCACAACGGGACGGTCACCGTCAAGGGCCAGCGGTTGTACTCGCTCGCCTCCTTCCCGTCCGACCAGCAGGCCGCGGTGACCGTCCAGCTGCCGGCCGGCGTGAGCGCCTATGACTTCACGTTCGGCTAGTCGCTTCCGGCTGGTGTCGTGATTTGGAACACCGACACTGGTGCGACAGTGCTGAAATACCCTGGCACCATCCGCGCTTCTTCAGCACGCTGAGACTCACAACGGGGGTCAGGACCACCGTCGGCGACGCCGTCAGGGCTTCGCGCCCAGGCGTTTGCGGTCGAGCATCGCGGCAGCTTGGAGCAGGTCGTCCGGCGCGTTGATGTTGAACAGCATCAACGGGTCCCCCACCTCCAGCAGGCGCGGGCCGATCGTGGCCACGACCTCTCGCATCGGCAGGACTCCTCGTCGGGCCTCCGGGGCGAGCAGCGGACCCGCTCGCGACTGGTAGCAGCCGAGCAGCGGCTGAATCGCGCCCTCCGAGGCCGCGATCACCGCCGACGCGTCCCCCGGCTCGGCACGGGCGAGCTCGCTCAGCAGCCCAGCCGTCACGAACGGCAGGTCGAGCGCGCAGACGACCACGGAGCGCCCATCGGCCAGCCCGAGCGCCTGCACGATTCCGACCAGCGGATGGCGCGGGTGCTCTGGCTCCACCCATACCGTCACGCCCGGCAGGCTCGGCAGCTCGGTGTCCGCCTTGGCGACGATCCTGACCTCGCTCAGAGCCGCCTTCATCGCCTCGAGCGGGTAGCAGATCAGCGGCCTGCCGCACAGCTCGACCACCGCCTTTGATCCGCCAATCCGCCGCCCGCGGCCGCCGGCCAGAATGATCCCGATCGGCTCGCGAGCTCGAGCCATCAGCGGCTTGCGGCGCGGTCACACATTGGTGCGAGCATAAAGCCCCGATCACAACCCGAAGCGCGCCCCCTAGAATCAATCTCATGGAGGGCTCCACGGAGGTAAGAAGCTGGTTGCGCTGCTACCGCTGTTGGTCGCAGAACCTCGAGGTGCAGGTGCACTACGAGGGGATCCATCGGATCGATCCGGAGAGCGGCGAGCGCGGCGAGGTGGTCGACGAGATGCAGGAGGCGGTGGTGCAATGCCTGGAGTGCATGCACGACCAGCCCCACCTGGGCTTCCACAACGGGCGGGTCGAGCCGATCGAGGACCGCTGGGAGCGGATGATCGCCGGCACGCCCTGGGTGGCGTCGTGCACCGTGACCGTCGATGCCGACGACGTCGAGACCTGCTCGGGGCCCGAAGCCGGCGACGCTCTGTCCTACGCCGCGTTCGGCGACCACGGGACCCGCGAGTTCTTCACTCACGTCCGCTTTCACAAGCACGATGAAGATCGGATTGTCGTGCACCTCCTGGTCGAGCTCTACGCCCGTTCGGCGGAGGAGGCCACCGACGTGCTCGAGGACGCCGCACGCGGATTGCTGGCGATCACCTCGCTCGCCGAGGAGTCCCGTCCGCCCGCCTCGACCGGCGACGACCAGCACTAGCCGTTCTCCGCACTACACGCGGAAGACGAGATCGAACCTAACCGGTCGCGGCGACCTCGGCCGACAGCCGGGATCGCCGGCTGCTGTACCGGTGCCAGCACTCTTCGACCAGCAGCGCCAGGGCGACGGGCACGGTGGCGGGCAGTTCGCTGACCGCCAGGAACAGCAGGTCGAACGCAGCCGCGAGCACGAACGTGAGCAGCGCCGCCTCCCGCTGGCGCCGGCGGTCGGCGACCAGCACCGCGCCCAGCAACGCCGCCACGAACAGATCGCCGTAGCCCAGCGAGACCGAGCCGAAGACCTCGCTCTGCAGTTGTGGCAGACCGCCCCCGGGAGCCGCGGCGACGAGCGTCGCGTTCGGCGCCTGGAGCAGGTCGGTGACCACCAGCCAGGTGTCCGCGGCCGCCATCAGCACGATCCCGAGCTTGAGCCACACCGGCGGGGTGACCGCCGCCAGCAGGACGCCGAGCGTGACGCAGCTGAGCGCCGCCAAGATCGCCGCCGCGGCCTCGCCGGGGAGCGAGGTGCGCCACGTCCAGGCGATCGCGAACAGCACGACCGCGCCGAGCGCCGCGACCGGTCTGGCTCCCCGAGCGGCCCATCCCAGCGCGCCCGCCGCGAGGATCGGCACCGCCACGAGCGCAAGGTAGGTCAGCCCGGTCGCCGTATCGGACACGTACCGGATCGCGAACACCACGATCACGATCGACGCCAGCGGGATCAGTGCCCATCCGCGGCCCGTCAGGCGCTTCAGCCGCTCCACCCCCGGGGCGATCCGCGGCGCCGCGACCACCGCGGCCTGCAGCCCGATCAGGCCTGCGTCAGACGGGAGGAACGGGAGCGCCACAGCTCAAGGTTACGGTCGGGTCGGCTCGCCGACACCGGTCGTCCCGCACCTCGGATACCGCGAACTGGCAGCACGCATCTGATTCGACGCTCGCCAGAACGCATCCTCAGCCTTGAGCAGTCGATAACCGATGATGATCCCCTTCCGCCTCGCGGACTCCGAGGACCAAGTTCCCCACGCAAGCGGCTATTCGACGTTTGACTCGGCGCTGTGCAGCGGTACCCCGGGCTTCTTGCGGGGGACCAGAACCAGGCGCTTGAACTCCGCCACGAGTAGCCCGTCCTGGTTCAGCACTCGAGTCTGCACCCTGACCGTGCCCCGGTCCGGCTTGGACTGCGATTCCTTGACCTCCAGCACCTCTGACTCGCAGAACAGCGTATCCCCGTGGAACACCGGGGCCGGGTGCTTGAGCTCCTCCGTAGCCAGGTTGGCGATCGCCTTGCCGCTGACGTCGGAGACGCTCATCCCGAGCGCCAGCGAGTACACCAGAGGTCCAACGACGACATTGCGGCCCTGCTGGGACTGCTTGGCGTAAACGTCGTTGATGTGCAGCGGATGATGGTTCATCGTGATCAGGCAGAACAGATGATCGTCTGCCTCGGTGACCGTCTTGGCGGGCCAGTGCTTATAGATCGCACCAACCTCGAACTCCTCGAGGTAACGGCCGTAGGGGTGCGCACCCGTCGCCTCGCGTGCCGCCTGGTCGGTATCCACTTCAGTCATTCAATCTCCTGAGTCGTTAACGTCCGCCAGGGAGGATGCCAGTCAGCCCACGATCAGGGCGTGTCGGGTGCCGGCTACGACTGCGCACCACACCCAAAGCGCCACAGCGCTAGCGTTGCAGCGCAACCACACAGGAGACCTGCACCGTGCGAAACCCCCGCGACTTCGTCAAGCCCCTGGCCATCGGCGCGCCCGCGCCGATCCTCGAGATCCCGTTCAAGCCCTCGCGGATGATCCACTTCTTCGATCCCAGCAACGAGAAGATGGCGGCCAAGCTGCCGGCGCTGGCGGCCGAGTCGGACATCCTGCTGGGCAATCTGGAGGACGCGGTCCCGGTGGACCGCAAGCTCCCGGCCCGCGCGGGGCTGGTGAAGCTGGGCAAGGAGATCGACTTCGGCGAGACGTCGCTGTGGACGCGGGTGAACAGCCTCGAGTCCCCGTGGGTGCTCGACGATCTGAGCACCCTGGTGAGCGAGATCGGGGACAAGCTCGAGGTCGTGATGGTCCCCAAGGTCGAGGGACCGTGGGACATCCACTACGTCGACCGTCTGCTCGCCCAGCTGGAGGCGAAGGCCGGGTTGGAGCGCCCGATCCTCGTGCACGCGATCCTCGAGACCGGCCTTGGGGTGGTCAACCTCGAGGAAATCGCCACCGCATCCCCGCGGATGCAGGGGATGAGCTTCGGACCCGCCGATCTGGCCGCGTCACGACGAATGAAGACCACCCGCGTCGGCGGCGGGCACCCCGGCTATCGCGTGATCAGCGACCCGGACCCCGATCATCCGGAGGCGGTCCGCCCGACCGCCCAGCAGGACCCCTGGCACTACTCGATCGCCCGGATGGTCGACGCCTGTACCTCCGCCGGGATCCTTCCGTTCTACGGTCCCTACGGCGACATCAGGGACGTCGAGGGCTGTGAGACGCAGTTCCGGGCTGCGTTCCTGCTCGGCTGCGTCGGCGCGTGGTCGCTGCACCCGGTCCAGATCGCCGTGGCCAAGAAGGTGTTCAGCCCCGATCCGGACGAGGTTCGGTTCGCCAAGAAGGTGCTCGAGGCGATCCCCGACGGCCGCGGCGTGCACATGATCGACGGCAAGATGCAGGACGACGCGACCTGGAAGCAGTGCAAGGTGATGGTCTCGCTGGCCGAGATGCTCGCCCACAAGGATCACGATCTGGCGCAGGCGTACGGGTTCGCGCCCGCGGCGGCTTAGGGGCCGAGCGCGTGCGGATCTCGGCCAAAGCGGACTATGCGGTGCGCGCCGTGGTCGAGCTGGCGGCAGCGACGGGCGATAAGCCGGTCAAGGCCGAGCGGCTCGCGACCGCCCAGGAGATCCCGCTGAACTTCCTCGAGAACATTCTCGGCGAGCTGCGCCATGCCGGCATCGTCCGCAGCCACCGGGGCGCCGAAGGCGGCTTTCGGCTCGCCAAGCCGGCCGATCAGTTGACCGTGGCCGACGTGATCCGGGCCGTCGAAGGTCCGCTGGCCAGCGTCCGTGGAGGCCCTCCGGAGGAGGCCACCTACGCCGGCGCGGCGAGCGCCCTGCCCCGCGTGTGGATTGCCGTGCGCGCCAACCTGCGCAAGGTGGTGGAGCGGGTGACGATCGCCGACGTCGCCAGCGGCAAGCTCCCCTCGGGGATCGATCGGCTCGCCGAGGACCCGGAAGCCTGGGTCACGCGCTGACCGCGCTCACAGCCGGGACCGCGCGAACGCGGGGCCGTCCGGGCGGGAGGGCGCCGACGTTCGGGCGCTCGGTGGCCCACGCGTCGCAGACCTCCAACAGCACCGCGAGCATCGCCGCGGCCGCCGGCGAACGGTAGCCGGTGGGCAGCACCGCGGACACGGGGCGGCACGGCGGCGCCGGTTCCAGCGCTCGCACGACCACGTCATCGCGGATGCCGCGGGTGACCATGTCGGGAATCAGCGCCACTCCGACCCCCGCGGCGACGAACCCGAGGATCGCCGGGTAGTCGTCGTTCTGAAACGCGATCTCGGGCTCGAACCCGGCAGCATGGCAGGCGCGCAGGAACAGCCGCGAATCGGGGCAGGTGTTGGTGGTCGCCAGCATCCACGGCTCCTTCGCGAAGCGAGCCAGATTCAGCACCGGGACGCCGGCGAGCGGATGCCCCACCGGCATCGCGACGTACATCGGATCGTCGAGCAGGTGCACGAACTCCAGGCCCCGACCGGCGGGTCCGTTCGAGCCGCCGAGCTGCTCGGCCATCGCCTCGTGCGAGAGCGCCATGTCGAGCTCGCCGGCGCGCAGGCGTGGCAGCGAGTCCACCGGGTCTGCCATCGCGATGCTGAGCTCGACCGCGGGATAGCGCTCGCGAAACCGAGCGATCGCCAGCGGCACGATCGAGGACGCCGCGGAGGCGAACGACGCCAGCGCGAGCCGCCCGCCGCAGAGGCCGGCGAGGGCCCGAAGCTCGGCCTCGGCGCCATCGAGCCGGGACAGGATCGACTCCCCGCGCTCCACCAGCAGGCGACCGGCGTCGGTCAGCACGGCGCCCTTGGGGACGCGTCGCACCAGCACCGCCCCCACCTCCGCCTCCAGCGTGGCGATCTGCCGTGAGACGGCGGGCTGCGTGTAGCCGAGGCTGGCGGCCGCGGCGGAGAACGAGCCGTGACGCGCAACCTCGCACAGAACTCGCAGGCGCCGCGTATCGAGCATGATCAAATGTTATACCACCCCAAGCAATTCCCTATTTGCTTTTATAGCAGCCAGGGTTCACCTTCATAGGCATGAACCCCACGGCCCCCATCTCCCGCCCCACATTCGCCTCTGGCGCCGCCGCCGGCCCGGCCCCCAGTCCCGCCCCCATCTCCGCCGCCTCCCTGCCGATCACGATCCGCGCGGGGTACCCCGACGACCAGCCCGCGCTGGCGCGGCTGGCCGCGCTCGACAGCACCGAGCGGCCTCCGGCGGCCCCGGTGCTGGTGGCCGAGATCAACGGCGAGCTACGGGTGGCGCTGTCGCTGCACGACGGATCCTCGATCGCCGATCCGTTCGTGCCGACGGCGGAGATCCTCGAGCTGCTCCGCTTCCGCGCCGCGTCCGAGGCTAGGACTCAGCCGCGTCGACGGCGGCGATCTCCGCGGCGATAGCGGCTGAGCTACGCGGATCACTAGGGGCGCCCTCGAGCGCCGGTTCGATCGCGACGCCGACCGGAGGGCGGGCGTAGACGATGTCTCCGGTCGCCAGCTCTAGCTCCGCGGCCTGAGCCCGGGTCAACTGGGCGCCGGCGACCGAGCCGTCCGGCAGCTGCAGCTCGATCCGGACCTCGAACCCCAGATGCACGACGCGGGCGACCATCGCCTCGATCACCTCACCCTCCGAGGACAGCGACAGCGTCACGTCATGCGGCCGCACGAGCCTTTGGCCCAGGCGGCTGACCGGGCCCAGGAAGCCCATCACGAAGTCGCTCGCCGGATGGTCATAGACCTCGCGCGGATCGCCGACCTGCTCGATTCGGCCCTCGTGCATGACCGCGATCCGGTCGGCGACCTCCATCGCCTCCTCCTGATCGTGGGTCACGAGCACGGTGGTCACGCCCTGCTCGTCGTGCAGCCGGCGCAACCAGCGCCGCAGCTCGCCGCGCACGTTGGCATCCAGCGCGCCGAACGGCTCGTCCAGCAGCAACACGCGCGGCTCGACCGCGAGCGCGCGCGCCAGCGCCATCCGCTGGCGCTGGCCGCCTGAGAGCTGCCCGGGACGCTGACCGGCCCAAGTGGTCAGCCCCACCAGCTCTAACAGCTCGTCCACGCGTGCTTTGACGACGTCGCGCGGGCGCTTGCGGATCTTCAGACCGAACGCGACGTTCTCACGGACGCTCATGTGCGCAAACGCGGCGTAGTGCTGGAACACGAACCCGATTCCCCGCTCCTGCGGGCGGGCGGCGGTGACGTCCTTTCCGTCCATCAGCACGGCGCCGGAGTCGGGGAACTCGAGCCCGGCGATGATCCGCAGCAGCGTCGACTTGCCCGAGCCGCTGGGACCGAGCAAGGCGGTCAGTGAACCCTCGGGCACCTCGAGGGTGACGTTCTCGAGCGCCGTGAAGTCGCCAAACCGCTTCGCGATCGCCTGCGCGTCGATCCTCATCTGGCTTCGTTCCTCCTCGGTCCGAGCACGGTCATCGCCAGCAGCACGATCAGAGACATTACGGCGAGCTCGGTGGCAGCGGCATACGCGCCGCTGATCTCGCCGGCGCCAATCTGCGAGTCGCGCTGGTAGACCAGCAGCGGCAGGGTCAGCGTCGAGCCGGCCACGTTCGAGGAGACGACGAGCACCGCTCCGATTTCGCCCAGCGCGCGGGCGGTCGTCAACACCACGCCGTAAGCGACGCCCCACCGGATCGAGGGCAGGGTCACACGCCAGAACGTCTGCCAGCTCGAAGCGCCGAGCGTCGCTGCGGCCTGCTCCTGCTCATCCCCGACCTCGATCAGTACGGGTGCGACCTCTCGGACCACGAACGGCAGCGACACGAAGATCGTGGCCAGCACGATTCCGGTGGGCGCGTAGATGATTCTGACGCCGTGGTCGGCAAACCACCTCCCGAACCAGCCGCTCTGGCCGTAGACGAGGAGCAGCGCCAGGCCCACGATCACCGGCGAGACGGCGAACGGGAGGTCGATCAGCGCGTCGAGCACCTTCCGCCCTCGCGCACGGCTTCGGACCAGCACCATCGCGCAGCCCACCCCGAAGATCGTGTTGAGCGGAACCGCGATCGCTGCGACGAT
>Ga0209839_10000999_pt1 | contig 14511 bp, 14 predicted proteins | sample OrgsoiDNA2013050_FD_185800 | JGI IMG/M metagenome (GOLD analysis project Ga0209839, IMG submission 185800) | Permafrost soil microbial communities from the Arctic, to analyse light accelerated degradation of dissolved organic matter (DOM) -... | ecosystem: Environmental > Terrestrial > Soil >... | reverse complement strand
GTTAATTGGGGAATCATGCACAGGAGCAAAATAAAAAGCGAAGCAAAAAAGAAGAGGCTGGGTTCCTTAAAAAAGCAGTAGTCTAAAATCACGTTATTAGCTGCCGCCAAAAATTCTGCATACGACACAAGCCATCTTGGCAGGATGTTGCCGGTTGGGCAATTGGGCTAAGATGATTTTCCGAAAATTTCTTATCTTGAATAAAATCAACTTTTATGGGTTTAGAAAAAGCAATATTGGCAGGAGGGTGTTTTTGGGGAGTGGAAGAACTTATCCGTGAACGCCCGGGTGTTAGCTCCACTGTTGTGGGATATACCGGTGGTGATACACCGAATGCCACATATCGTAACCATGGTACACACGCCGAAGCTATTGAAGTTGCATTTGATCCGTCCATCTTGTCATATCGAAGTCTGCTGGAGTTTTTCTTTCAAATTCATGATCCGACAACACGAAATCGGCAGGGGAACGACAGGGGGACATCGTATCGTTCAGCCATATTCTATTTTAGTGAGCAACAGAAAGAAACAGCAAAGCAATTAATCGACGAAATGACCGCTTCGGGTAAATGGCCCGGACCAATCGTTACAGAAATTGTTCCCGCTTCCGATTTCTGGAATGCTGAAGAGGAGCACCAAAACTATCTTCAAAAACATCCTTATGGATATACCTGTCATTTTATCAGACCCGAATGGAAAATGGAACCAGGCAGTCTCGCAGCGCCCTGACATCTATATAAAATAGTTTTCTCAGAACAGGTCGTATATCAATAAAATAATATTCTGTTCCGGCTGCAACATTCAATTCAGGGCGTCGTCCTTTATATTGAAAATCAAACAGCATGATAAAGAACTATTTCAAAACTGCCTGGCGCAGCCTGCTGAAAAACAGACTTTCCTCATTCATTAATATTGGCGGCCTTTCGATCGGCATGGCGCTGGCCATGTTGATCGCCTGCTGGATCTATAATGAATGGTCCTTCGACCGGCAGGTAAATAATTACCAACGCATTGCCCAGGTCTGGGAGACCTGGCCGGGTGGCAAAGGTGCTCAAAGGCAATTACCCGCTCCGGTTGTTGACGAGCTGCGTTCGAAATTTGGTAACAACTTCAAGCGGGTAGTGATGTCATCACAGACGCGAGAGCATGTACTGGCATTCGACCAGAAAAAATTGATAAAGGCAGGTAATTTTATGGATCCGGAGGTCCTGAAATTATTCAGCATACCCTTGTTGAAGGGGAGCCCCTTTGCACTGTATGACCCACACTCGATTTTATTATCAGCCTCCCTGGCGAAAGCCTTTTTTGCAGGTGCCGACCCGGTCGGCCAGATACTGCGCATGGACGATAGCCTTTCGGTTAAAGTGACGGGCGTTTATGAAGACTTCCCGTATACCAGCACGTTCAGGGATATTACCTTCCTGTCACCCTGGGATCTTTACGCAACTTTCGATGCAGAGACCCGGTATAACCGGCACAGCTGGGGAGATAATAACTGGCAGATTTTCGTGGAGCTCGCGGATCATGCAGACATGGAGAAAGTCTCCGCAAAAATTAAAACGATCAGATCGGATAATGATCCATGGTTCGATGCCAAGGGACATAATATGAACACTTCAGAAATATTTTTGCATCCCATGAGCCGGTGGCATTTGTATTCTGAATTCAAAGAAGGTAATCGTGATACTGGCAGGATAATGTACGTAAGGTTATTTGGGCTGATAGGTATTTTTGTACTCCTGCTGGCCTGCATCAATTTCATGAACCTAAGCACGGCCCGTTCGGAGAAAAGGGCCAAAGAAGTCGGCATTCGCAAAACCATCGGTTCACTGCGTTGGCAACTGATCGGGCAGTTCTTTACTGAATCTTTGCTCGTGGCTGTGATGGCTTTTGTCCTGGCGCTGGGACTGTTTGTATTGTCGTTTCCCTTATTCAATGAGTTGGCGGAAACGAAGATGACCGTTCCCTGGTCGAATCCGCTTTGGTGGATCTTCGGAGTCGGCTTCACGCTGTTCACGGGCCTGATCGCGGGCAGTTACCCGGCTTTGTATCTTTCTTCATTCCAACCGGTCAAAGTCCTGAAGGGAATTTTCCGGGTAAGCCACCTGGCCGCTCTGCCCCGTAAGGTTTTAGTAGTAACACAGTTCACGGTTTCCATTGCGATGATCATCGGAACGATCATCGTTTTCAGGCAGGTGCAGTTTGCCAAAGACAGACCGGTAGGATATAATCAGCAGGGACTATTCATGATGCAGATGCATACCAATACGATATATGATCATTTTTCCGCCTTCCGTAACGACCTGCTGAGCACGGGTGCCGTTGACGAAGTGGCCGAATCTGTAAGTCCCGTAACTGCATCCTGGCCTCAAAATGGTGGCCTTACCTGGACTAACCATAACAGCAGTATTTCCTCAGACCCTGATTTCACCATGAAAGGAGTAACAACCGAATATGCTAAAACACTCGGATTGAAGTTTACCGAAGGCAGGGATTTTCGTTCAGGACCTCGGGGTTCCGACTCCGGCACGATGATCCTGAACGAATCTTCTGTCAGGTATATGAGATTGAAAAATCCGATTGGCAAAACGGTAACCTGGATGAAACACAATTTTACTGTTGTTGGAGTTGTAAAAAATATGGTCATGGAATCCCCCTATGAATCGCCGGTTCCTGCCATGTACTATTTGTCGCTATATAGGATGAACCATATAACGATCCGAATCAATCCGAAGCTGAGTGCCGAAGAGGCAATCCGCCGGATCAGTCCCGTATTTGCAAAATATAGCCCCGAAGAGCCATTTGATTACAAATTCGTAAACGAGGAATATGATGCCAGGTTCCGGGGCGAATCGCGCATAGGCCAGCTAGCCGGCTTCTTCACCGTGCTTGCCATTTTCATATCCTGCCTGGGATTGTTCGGCCTCGCTTCCTTTGTTGCGGAGCAACGCATCAGGGAGATCGGTGTTCGGAAAATTCTGGGAGCAACCGTATTCAGTCTCTGGAAAATGCTGTCAAAAGACTTTGTTCTTTTAGTTGGCCTTTCCTGTCTGATCGCCATTCCCATCGCCTGGTGGCTGCTTCATCAATGGCTGCAACAATTTGCATACAGGACGGAGATTTCCTGGTGGATATTTGCTGCGGCTGGCATAGGGGCAGTCGGGATTACGCTGGTGACGGTAAGCTTTCAAAGTATAAAAGCAGCACTGATCAATCCTGTTAGTAGCCTACGCTTAGAATGAGCAATAATTTGTAATAGTAATAAAATATTTCCTCTAGTCTGAAATCATTTTTGATGTGTTAAGTATTTCGAATTTTACCGACTATTGCGGCTTCGATAAAGAAGTAGTTCATACTATTTTTTAATCGAAATATATTCACCGGAAGGGTCCTTTTCTATCATACTGGTTACTTTTCCATTAACGATCGTAAATTCCACAGAGTAATCGGCAAATTCTTTGGTATGAAATATTCTCGTCTTATAGGGTAGTAGTTTGATGCTCGGAGATCCTGCGGAGGAAATAAATAATTCATTACCATTTCGGAGGACCACGTTTGAAATGTTTCCAGCCAATTCATATTTTCCTGCATAAAGTGCCAAAGTTGTGGGATCACTTAGTGATTCATCCGGCTTTCTGATAAAAGTGGCTTCATTTTCGTCTAAGGAAACGACAAGCTGGTCAATATCTCCCTGAGGATTTGTATTGAAGTTCAGTGAATACATTCCGTTCTCTTCGTCATTAGGCGTGTCAAAACGATCATAATGAAAATGGCTGAGTGGTAGCACGATTTTATGCAATGTAAATTGCATGGCGCTGTCCTTTTTGTCTACGCGGATAATCCCATAACCAGGATTTTCATATTGTCCGTAGTAATCCTCCATCGGATGTGATGGCTTTGTCCCTTTTACCTGGCCAACCGCTGCTTTTTGTCTTCCTTCTCTTTCCGCTTTCTTTCCGTCCAGATGTTCCTTCAGCCTCCGCTCGTTCCAGGGTGTTTGCGTCATTCCTAACAGTCTTTCATAAATATTGTAGGTGATTATATTATACAATGGCTGGCCCTGATTGCCGATTACAAAAACAATTACCCCAATACTGTCCTGTGGCATATAGGATATCTGTGAGTGAAAACCCGGAAGATCGCCCCCGTGATAAGCCAACAGATGCCCACGATAGGAAACCATTTGCCTGCCCATTCCGTATACCGGGCCCTGAAGTTCGGTATACCCTTTTTCAATCGACGTATTTATCAGTGCGACAGATGGTTCAAGGCTCGATTTCAGTGCGGAAGAAGGAAGCACCTGTCTGCCTTCATATTTACCATCATTCATCAAAGCAATTAGCCAGTGCGACATATTTTCAACATTCGAAATGACGGAACCCGCGGGACCCATGCCTCCTGTTTCTTCATAGAAAGGGATCTGATACAAGGTGGTTGTATCCCTTCTTTCGTTAAAGGGGACACCGTAATCATCCTGCTTTTTCATATCCTGAATACTGAATACCGTTTTATTCATTCCGAGAGGGACAAAAATATTTTCACGAACAAAGTCTTCCCATTTTTTTTGTGAAAGCATTTCAATGATGTATCCGGTAGAAGCATACATCATATTATTATATAAGAATCCCTGGCGCAACGGCTGACTGGGTTCCAGGTACCGGAGTTTTTCATACAGTTCTTTTCTGGTAAAATCTGATTTATACCAAATCAGGTCATGCCGGGAGATACCCGTACGATGGGAAAGCATGTCGTGTATTGTTATCGTGTTATCCAGTTCGTCATTGTAAAATTTAATAGAGGGAACAAAATTTCGTACCGGCTTATCCCATTCAATTTTGCCATCCTGAACCAGCATACCCACGGCAATTGTTGTAAACAATTTGGTATTGGAGGCAATCTGATAAAGGGTATTTGGAGTAACGGGAAGTTTCTTGCCATAATCCCTGTATCCGTATCCTTTGGCAAAAACAAGCTTATTGTTTTTAACTATCCCAATACAGGCGCCCGGTTCATTCCATTCCTTCAACACCTTAGCCATATATTCATCCAGACCCTGCAGTCTGGAGAGCACTTCCGGATCTTGGGCAGAACAACGAATAGAAAATAAAATGGCGGAGAAAATGGCAATAACTTGCCTTATGCGTGTACTCATGATGTTGATTTAAGGAGGATTTGAAGTTTATGTAAGGTAATATTATTCCGGTGTTTACCGGAGATTTTAAAGGTTTAAAGACCGGAATGGGTAACAAATCATTAGCCATTTTTTATAAATGTGTACATGTGCTTGTTTCCTTTTTCATTGACGATGGTATGGGAGCACTTGACGGATCCCCGGTCGCTGATTTCAAAAAGCCAGGTACTGCTCATCGAAGCGGGCTGTCCCGGGGACTGAAAAGTATTGTTGCCGATGTAATCTAATATGCGCCCGAATGGATCGAGTTTCTTTCCGTACACGGTATTCTGCCAGAGTCGCTTGTTCCAGACAAAAAACGTGCAGGTAATCTCCTCCTGTTCCTGACAAGTATAGTTTCCCGCCAGTTTTTCGAGCGATGCGGGTTCGACGTTCAGCTTTTCTGCCAGGCTGATATCATACACTATCTTTTTCTTTCCGTCCGGGGCGGTCCCGACAGTTAATATTCTTTTTTTGGCAGCCGGAGCGCTTTTTTGATACCGCGCCCCTCCGGTGGGAAGACGGCAACTATCAACATCAGCGTAAAAATTAAACGGAATACACCGATAATAAATCCCTGAACGCTACCTGCCCTGAACATATATAATTTTGCTAAAAATTTAAAAACGATGAATCCAAATAAAGCGTTGTGGGAAAAAGGTGACTTCACCCGGATTGCTGATACTATGCGGGAAAGCGGGACCACACTGGTCGACAAATTAACGATTACCAAAGGACTGCATGTTCTTGATCTCGGTTGCGGCGATGGGACCACGGCAATACCTGAAGCCAGACTTGGTGCTCAGGTTTTAGGGGTCGATATCGCAAGCAATCTGGTCGAAGCAGGGAATAAGCGGGCTAAAGCTGAAGGGCTCAACAATTGCATCTTCAGGGAAGGTGACGCTTCAGATCTGCACGAGCTCGACGATCAGCGTTTTGATCTTGTCGTAAGCATCTTCGGTGCCATGTTCGCACCAAAGCCATTTGATGTAGCTAAAGAAATGGTTCGGGTTACCCGCCCGGGTGGAAGAATAGTGATGGGCAATTGGATACCGGGAGATCCTACGCTGGTAGCACAAATACTGAAGATCAGTTCATCCTATACACCAGCGCCGCCAGAAGGTTTCGTAAGCCCAATGTTGTGGGGCATGGAGGATCATGTTACAGAACGTTTTATCAGCGCCGGCATAAAAAAAGAAAATATTTCATTCACCAGGGATAAATTTACGTTTAACGCATCCTATTCCCCATCAGCATTTGTGAACCAGTTCAAAATGTATTACGGCCCCACCATGAATGCTTTTGAAGCGGCCGAAAAGAATGGCAAGGCTTCCGATCTGCAGCATGATCTGGAAGTTTTGTTTAACAGCCAGAACAAAAGCATTCACGAGCTTTCGACGGCTATTCCTGCCAATTTTTTAAAGGTGACCGTGGTAGTCTGAACATTGGCCGTCTGTGAATCTGGTCTTGGGTTAAGATTTATTTTTTTAAAAATTATAAAATGCGTGTAATAAATAAAAATATCAGTCTGATCAATTTCGGACCTGTAAAAACAATATATAAAATTTCGCCGGCAGAAAAATTGGAGGGTTACGTTGTAAAGAAAATTTTTCTCAGTGGTAAGTCTGGTGGAAGCTTCTATAATAATTATTATCCGGAAGCCGAATTTGTTCAGGATTTACGCTCGATTACCGAAGATAATTCGATAGACCTGGTAATGATAACTGGTGCGTTCAATTCGAACGTTGAGGTATTCGCTGAAATATTAAAAGCCGGAAAAAATCTTCGAATAGTGAATTGAATAAAAATTCTTCTTACGGGAAGCATACCGGATAAGCCTCCCCGTTTTCACCGGGAGGCCTGATAACCGTTTAACCTATTATAAACCACTTTTAGTCTACTCCCTGCTTCCGCTTGCCGGGAACTGACAAGAAATGGATATTGGGAAGTGAATTTTCTTAGTCAGGGATTGTATGATTTTGTATGGTCAACGGCCAATGTAGAAGATTGTAAAACAGGAAAGAACTTTCTAACTGATCATGAAGGGCCGTATTAATTCATATTTAGGTGACTCAGACTTTTCCAGGAATGGGTCATTCCCGATATAAGAGAACAATTGGATTCCAGTCCCTTTTTCATTGTTATTATTTTATAAGAGTTTTCAAATTGATACAGAAAAATAAAAATGAAAGACCGCGTCATATGGACGCGGTCTTTATTATTTTCAAATTACCGAAATGACTTGAAGGCTGCACGAAGTTCGATACTAAACTGAGCCGGTTGTTCCCAGGCCGCGAAGTGGCCTCCCTTTTCAACTTTATTAAAATAGACGAGTTTGGGATACGCCTTTTCTGCCCAGTTTTTCGGAGCTGCGTAAAGTTCATCCGGGAATACGCTCACGGCGACCGGGATGGTAACATTTCGCGGATCAAAAAAGCCACCCTTTGAAATCTGAGCGGTTTCCCAATAGAGGCGGGCCGAAGAGATGGCTGTTTTTGTAAGCCAGTACAAGGTAATATTGTCGAGAATATCATCTTTGGAGAGACCTTCTTTTTGTCCGTCGAAAACACGTGCAATGAGCTCATAGCTTCGCGCATCATGGTCCAGCATCCAGGCGGCCAGGCCGATGGGTGAATCCTCAATACCATAAAGCGTCTGCGGACGGAGGCTCATTTCATTTGCATAACCTACGCCCTTTTTAAAGAAAAAGTCCAATTGCTGGTACGCATTCTTTTCGTCGGCTGAAAGACCATCAGGCATTGTACCTGCCGCCAGTGCTTTCGAAATATCTGCCGGTTCCGCAGCAGGCATGTTGGTGTGGATGGCCAGTAATTCCGGAGGTGCCATCAACGCCATGATCTCGGTAACCGCATTCCCCCAATCTCCGCCCTGTGCTACATACTTTTTGTATCCAAGCCGCTTCATCAGTTCTATCCATGCCTTCGCGATATGGACAGGTTCCCATCCGGTGGTCGTCGGCTTGCCTGAAAAACCGTGGCCGGGAAGGGAAGGTATGACAACGTCAAAAGCGTCTTCAGCCTTTCCACCGTAGGCAACAGGATCGGTCAGTGGGCCGATGATCTTCATCTGCTCGATGATCGAGCCAGGCCAACCATGCGTGATGATGACCGGCAATGCATTCTTGTTTTTCGAACGAACGTGGATAAAATGAATATCCACTCCGTCTATCGTGGTCATGAATTGCGGTAAGGCATTCAGTTTCGCCTCCACTTTCCGCCAGTTATAATCAGTTCCCCAATATTTAGCGAGTTTCTGCATCGTCGCCAGCTGTACGCCCTGGGAATCATCATTGACGGTTTCTTTATCGGGCCAGCGGGTGGCTGCCACGCGGCGACGCAGGTCATCCAGAGCAGCTTGCGAAAAGTGAACATGGAAAGGACGAATTGTTTCATCAGCTACCAGTTTTTGCGATACGCTCTTTTGAGCGTCGGCAGGACCACCCATTAAAGCCATGGCACCTGTAACTATTGTGCCTGCAAGAATACCTTTGTTCTTTTTCATTATTTTATTTTTTTGGTGTTGGAAGATCGTTCGTCAATACGATATTGATTGACAACACAAATATGGCATGTATACGGACTCCTAAAAAGACGGGATTTACAGGATTACTTACGAAATTTAAAGAAAAGGGTCAGGATGCCAGTTTTCGATAGTAGGCGGGACTGGTATTGGTGTTCTTTTTAAAATAGTTGCTGAAATGGGTCGGTTCGGAGAAGCCCAGCAAAGAGGCAATCTGTTTAATAGGGGTGGAAGAGTTTTGCAATAATGATTTTGCCTCAGCAATTGTTTTCTCGGCTATCCAGGAGCTGACTGTTTTACCGGTTTTGGTTTTGATCACATTGCTTAGATAGTTTGGGTGGAGGCTTTGCAGACTGGCATAATTCTGTACCCGGTATACTTTGTCCGCCTTATCCTGAACCAGTTCACGGTAATGGGTTTCCAGATGTATCTTAAAGGACTTTACGATCTGCGAAGTTTTATTGCCTTCCGTTATAGGATCGTAATTGCTCCAAAACGCTTCTTTGATTTTCAGTAAAAGCACCACCAGCAAGTGGCCAATTTGTTTACTACGGTACGGCGAGTCGGAAGCATATACCTTCAATATCTGTAAGTATAATTGCTCATATTCTGAAAACTGATCCGGATCCAGCACTTTTGGCGGAACGGTTTCCGCCAGCAGAAAGGGGAATTCTTCAAATATGGAAGCATGTACATTTTGTTTTAAGAACGATTCACTAAATGTCAGGAGATGAAGATCTTTCATCTCAGTCAATGAAAATTGTTTAATGTGCCCTGGATTATTAAAATATACGGTGCCCGGTAACAATTTAAATCGGTGATCATCCGATGAGCAGTTGCCACGGCAATTTTTTACGAACACAAAGGAATAAAAATTAGCCCGGTAACAAGGAGAGGTATAAGGCATTTCAACCGGAAAATTTCCGAGATTTAGAATGGAAAATTCAATTTTATCGTCAATACAATCATCTGGAAGTCCCAGGTGTTTGTATAAGTTCAAAACGCGATCAAAAATTAAGAGCTCCTTTCCTCTTTTCATTAATAACGATCATTTATCAGTGTTAGGTGAAGATACGGAACACCGGACTATTATTCGGGGAGGTCATTCGTTAACTGCAACTGAGCAACAATAATCACAATATGTCCATTGACTGATATGGCTGTTTTTGAATTGCGGCACCGGAGCCGTCAATGGGCCAATTTGAATATCGTCATCATATGATGGGCTTCATGAAGCAAAAAAAACTCAACCCACTCTAAAAGGGTTAGACTTCCAAGAACCGGGTGGGTGCCAGTCCTGGATAATTGATCATCTGTCAGTGAAATCAAAAGAGCATGAAATTGCTTCCTGTCTTCTTTCAGATGAAGTAATAGTATATTGAACGGGAAGGAAAGGACAATGGGAAATTCGTCATCATCTTCTGCGATATAGCGCTTTAATAATGGCTCCTGTTCTTTTAATATCAAATTGATACGGTGTATTGATTCCTTCTGGTATCTGACCAGGTGAGCAAGGTTTTCCTTAATACTCCATTTCCCGGGTTGTATTTGTTTTTCCAGTATTTCCGGTTGAATTTTAGAAATAATCTGGTCCAGGGCCTCCGGTTGATAATAAAGGCGTGACAGATATGATGATGAAAGCATAATCAGGCAATACGTTCAGACTACTGTAGTTCCTACAAATTTAGTTATATCTGATGTTTTATTGTAGTTGGGCGATAAGGGTTCTTATCTGCTTTATTTCGAGGTATTATCGAAATAGACGGCGTATGCATATCTTGCTCATCATTTGAGCCCTCCCTTATAAATCACTAGGTTGAATAAAATCAAAAACGCGGTCGTGAAAAAAAAATACATATCGTTTATTGCCTCCTGTATGATGATTGTGCTTGTTTTTTCTTGCGGAACAAAGGATTCATCAAAACAACAAAGTGAACAACCTGCTGCGGGAGCAAAAAAAACGGATTCTGTCATCGCGGCAGCCAATCCGCCTTCCGGGTTTCAGCATTCTTTTGCAACTGTGAATGGAGTGAAAATTCATTATGTGATGGGTGGCAGCGGAGATCCCCTCATATTGCTTCATGTTTTCGGTCAGAACTGGTTTATGTGGAACCGACTATTACCTAAGCTTTCCAGGCATTTCACGGTAGTGGCGCCGGACCTGAGGGGAATGGGTGAATCTGACAAACCGGACAGTGGTTATGATAAGAAGACCATGGCTGTGGATATTCATGAACTGGTGAAAAAGCTTGGATACACGAAGATCAACCTGGCCGGCCATGATATTGGTCTCATGGTGGCTTATGCCTACGCCGCCCAGTTCGGGCCGGAGGTTAAAAAACTTGCGTTGATGGATGCATTGTTGCCGGGCGTCGAACCGGTATGGTCAGATTTTTCCGGGAAGGCCTGGTGGTTTGGATTTTTTGCACGGCCGGTTTCCGGTTATTTGGTACAGGGTAAAGAAGGCGCATTCCTGATGGACTTCTGGCCCGTGGTCGGACATGTAAAAGATTCTTTTACCAAAGAGGAGAGTGATGAATTTATAAGGGCCTTTTCGGTACCCGGATCCACAGCTGCCTGTTTTCACTGGTTTGGTAATTTTCCACAGGATGCATTGGACAACCATGTTTTTGAGAAAAACAAATTGCAAATGCCGGTGCTTGCTATGGGAGCAGCATATGGCTCCGGAAGTTTTCTTGCTAACCATTCCCGCGTAGTAGCTACCCATGTGACCGAAGTTGTCATCAAGGGTGCAGGGCACTGGATCGTACAGGAAAAAACCGACCAGGTTCAGAAAGCGCTGCTTGATTTCTTTCTGAATAATCAGGTCAAATAAAGAATTTCATAGATGAAATTATATTTCATGCCAGTCAGCAGAAAGCATTTTGTAAAAAGTTTTTTCTTATTGATCGCCACTTTTAAGAACCGGAATTCGATTCTATCTGTTCCGGGCAGGACTGAAAAAGATCCGCATTCCTTCAGTCGGGTCAGACCCGGAGACAGCGGATGGCCGGGTGAAAAAGATTGGGGTCATTTAAATGAAGAAGTAAAAGGAAGACTTATCAAAATGAACAATCCGTTTATTTCTCCGGGTCCTGATTTATTCAGCAACTTGAAAAACCCTTATTATATCGGCGACACGCCTGAATTAACGCAGTCACTGGGATGGGCAGATGCCTGGAAGTCCTCGCCCAGTGTATATGCCGTTGCCGCCGAATCCGGCGATGATGTGGCGGCAGCCGTGCATTTTGCCCGAAAGCATAATCTGCGGCTCGTTGTAAAAGGCGGGGGACATAGTTATCAGGGAAACTCTAATGCGGCGGATTCGCTGATGATATGGACCCGGAAAATGAATTCGATTCTGGTATATGATTCATTTGTACCGGAAGGATCTGCGATGAACGGACCAGGCGTGCCTGCAGTAACTGTTGGTGCCGGAGCTATCTGGGGCCATGTCTATGATATGGTTTCAACAAAACATGGACGCTATGTTCAGGGTGGTGGCTGCCTGACCGTTGGTGTTGCGGGTTTGGTGCAGGGTGGTGGATTTGGAAGTTTTTCAAAATATTATGGAGTCGCTTCTGCCGGAATGCTGGAAGCGGAGATTGTTACCGCTGATGGGAACATCAAGATTGTGAATGCACAAAAGGATCCGGATTTATTCTGGGCGATCCGGGGTGGCGGTGGTGGAAGTTTTGGCGTCGTTACAAAACTTACGCTGGCAACAAAAGAACTGCCCGAAACATTTGGTATCGTATCCGGAAGAATCAAAGCCATTTCAGATGAAGCATTTAAATCCCTGATTGAAAAAATGCTGATTCTTTATAAAGAACATCTCTTTAATCCTCTATGGGGTGAACAAATCATTTTCAATCCGGATCGATCTGCGCGAATCAGTATGTTATTTCACGGACTCACCAAAGAGGCTGCGACTTCCGCCTGGCAGGAATTTCAGGATTGGATCAAAGTCCATTCAGCCGACTATAGCATAGAGCAGGCACTGACATTTGTAACGCTGCCGGCAAGGCATATGTGGGATCCCGCATTTCTCAAAAAATTTGCGCCCGACTTTATAGAAACGGACAACCGCGCCGCCGGATCCGAAAATAATATTTTCTGGAAGGGGAACCAGGGAGAATCGGGTCAGTTCCTTTATGCATATCATTCGGCCTGGATTCCGGAAACTTTTCTTGAAGCCAATCAGATAAAAGTGCTGACCGATGCGCTGTTTCATGCGAGCAGATACTGGACCACTTCACTGCATTTCAACAAGGGTCTCGCGGGCAGTAGTCCGGAAGTTCTTGCGGCAGCAAGGAATACCGCTGTGCATCCGGCCCTCGTGAACGCCTTTGCGCTCGTGATCATTGCAGCGGAAGGGGATCCTGCCTACCCGGGTTTAGCGGGTCATGAGCCGGATATGAATGAAGCAAAGAGAGCAGCAGAATATATCACCAAAGCCATCAGTGAGCTAAAGTCACGTGTTGTTACTACCGGCTCATACGTTTCTGAAAGTGATTATTTTGAAACAAACTGGCAGGATTCGTTTTGGGGCTCCAATTATACAAAGCTTCTTTCCATCAAAAACAAGTATGACAAGGAAGGCTTGTTTTTTGTTCATCATGGTGTTGGAAGCGAATCCTGGAGTCCGGACGGTTTCACAAAATTGAAATAGAAGATTACTGCAAATGCCAATTTATATCAATAATATAAATATGGTTTACTTTTATTTTTATTTAGCCAAATAATCAATAACATGAAACATTTATCATTTTTATTTGCATTCCTCGCATTGGCTCTCGTTAGTAGTTCAGCATTCGCACAGTTCACCCAACCGCAGATGGTAGCCGAATGGCAGCGGGCAAAAACTTATACCCAAACCTACCTGGATGCTATGCCGGCAGATGGTTATGGTTTTAAACCGACGCCGGAGATCCGTTCATTTGCTGAGCAAATGCTTCATTTGGCGAGCGCCAATTATCTTTTTGCGTCTTTAGCAAGTGGAAAGCCTAACCCAATAGGGGACACATCTCTCGAAAAAACAGTTCCGCCAACGAAGGCAGCCACTACCAAAGTGGTCATGGATAGCTATGATTTTATGATTAGTACGTTGCAAAACATAATGCCCGATCAAATGAATGAGTTGGTGGAAAGAGGCAATGGACCGGAATTATCAAGGGCCAACCTCTTCGGAAAAGCATTTGAACACCAAACACATCATCGTGGTCAAACGACCATTTACCTGCGTTTAAAAGGCGTAACGCCTCCCCGGGAAATGCTGTTTTAGTTAAAATCTTCATCATCTTAATTTTTAATAAAATATATTCTGACGTCGAACGCATCTAACCGTTCAGTCATCTGTAATGGAACCGGACAATGGAGAAATGAGCAGTTTGAGCAGGAGCAAAACTGGACTGCTGTCCAGGCAAAAGCAAGGAAGGAGAATAAATATGTTTTTGTCAATTGCTATACGACTCTATGTAAGTCCTGCAGTGTAATGGCGGAGAATGTCTTCGCGCTAAAAGAAGCCGGCGATGCGGTCAATCCAAATTTCATCAGCGTGAACATGCAGATGGAAGTAACAGAAAAGGCCCCGGATATAGTTAAAACTGCTTGCGAGAACGCCCGTTCCATGATGTCGAAATACAATATCCATGCCTTTCCGACCTTTTTATTTTTTACACCGGACGGAAAGCTTGTGCATAGGGTAGTGGGTCCTGCTGACGTGACCCAGTTCATCAGTTTTACCCGCGATGCGCTGGAGCCGGCTAAACAATATTATTCTATGGTGGACCAATATTACCA
>Ga0209839_10000998_pt1 | contig 14515 bp, 16 predicted proteins | sample OrgsoiDNA2013050_FD_185800 | JGI IMG/M metagenome (GOLD analysis project Ga0209839, IMG submission 185800) | Permafrost soil microbial communities from the Arctic, to analyse light accelerated degradation of dissolved organic matter (DOM) -... | ecosystem: Environmental > Terrestrial > Soil >... | reverse complement strand
GACTCGATGACCGTGTTTTCAGCCAACACGACGTTCGCGTGCACGATCGAGAATGCGCCGACACGAACGCCATCGGCGAGCCGTGCCTCGGGAGAAATCAGCGCGGTCGGGTGAACGCTCGCCGTATCGTTTCGCAATTCGGCACGCTTCAGTAGGATCCCGCCGACGCGAGATTCTCGAACCGCGTATTCTCGCCCAGGAACGCAAGCCGGACCATGCCGATCGGTCCGTTGCGCTGCTTGCTGATGATGATTTCGGCGACGCCTTTATCCTGCGTGTCTTCGTTGTAGACCTCGTCGCGATAGATGAACAGGATCACGTCGGCATCCTGCTCGATCGCTCCCGACTCGCGAAGGTCCGACATGACCGGCCGCTTGTTCGGGCGCTGCTCCAGGCTTCGGTTCAATTGCGACAGCGCGAGCACCGGCACCTTGAGCTCCTTGGCAAGCGCCTTCATCGAGCGCGAGATTTCGGAAATTTCGGTGGCGCGGTTTTCGCCGTCGCTGACCGCCTGCATCAGCTGCAGGTAGTCGACGATGATCGCGCCGAGCTTGCCGCCGTATTGGCGGGCGAGCCGGCGGGCGCGTGCGCGCAGCTCGAGCGCGTTGAGCGCCGGCGTCTCGTCGATGTGGATCGGTGCGTCGTTGAGCTTGCCCAGGGCGCCCGAGAGGCGCTCCCAGTCGTCGTTGGTCAGGCGGCCGGTGCGGATCTTCTGCTGGTCCAGGCGGCCGACCGAGCCCATGAGGCGCATGGCGAGCTGCGTCGCGCCCATTTCCATGCTGAAAATCGCCACCGGCATCTTGAGGTTCAGCGCAATGTGCTCGGCCATGTTCAGCGCCAGCGAGGTCTTGCCCATGCTGGGGCGGCCCGCGATGACGATCAGGTCGCCCTCCTGAAGGCCGGAGGTCATGCGGTCCAGATCCGTGAATCCGGTCGCGATGCCGGTCACGTCGGATGGATTGTCGCGGTTGTACAGAAACTCGATGCGCTCCACGACTTGCGTCAGCAGCGGCCGGATCTCCTGAAATCCCTGCTGTCCGCGGGCGCCGTGCTCGGCGATTTCGAAAACCGTGGTTTCGGCATGATCGAGGATCTCGCGGACGCTTCGCCCCAGCGGATGAAACGCGCTTTCGGCAATCTCTCCGCCGGCCGCAGCGAGCCGCCGCAATATTGCGCGCTCATGCACGATCTCCGCGTAGCGCCGGATGTTGGCGGCCGTCGGAACGTTCTCGACCAGCGCCGCGAGATAGGTCATGCCGCCGACGTAGTCGAGCTTGTTCAGCGATCCCAGCGCTTCGGCAACGGTCACCACGTCCGCGGGCTTATTGTCCGCGATGAGCTGCATGATCGCGCTATAGAGCAGGCGATGCGCGTCGCTGTAGAAATGCTCGCCGCTGAGAAAGTCGGCGATGCGGTCGGCGGCGCCATTGTCGAGCAGCAATCCGCCGAGGACCGATTGCTCGGCCTCCGTCGAATGCGGCGGGACTTTCAGGGCTTCGAGTTGGGTATCGTTGGGCATGCGGAAGAAGCTCGGACGCGTAGCAGTCGCATCTTATCAGGTGAAAAGCGCGTCATGCCTGCTGCACGTCGAGCCCGAGACGACGATTCGCCGCCACCGTGGCATCGATCGCCTTCGGCTTCGGAAGCAGCAGCTCTTCCATGATGCGAATGAAGTCGGCGCGGCTCTTTCCCGCAAGGCGCGGGTTGGTGCGCCGCTCCTCGTCGATCGTCGATGCGGTGCGGTCGTGGTAGTCGTGCGCGGGGCAGACGATCGTCGCGCCCGGGAGCGTGAACAAGCTCCGGGTGATGCTGTCGTAGAGCGCGCCGGCGTCGCCATCCTGAAAATCGGTGCGTCCGCAGCCGCCGATGAGCAGCGTATCGCCGGTGAAGACCCGGTCGCGCCAGAGATAGGACATCGATCCCGCCGTATGGCCCGGCGTATGAACCGCGCGGAGGGTCTCGCCGCCGAAGCGGATTGCGGCACCGTCCTCGAGCTGGACATCGGCTGGCAAGATGGCGCAATGCAGGGGCGCAGCGGCTTTTGCTCCGGTGCTTTGACACAGCCGGCCGGAGGAAGTCACGTGGTCGGCGTGTGCGTGCGTCTCCAACACGTAATCGAGCGTGAGAGCTTCACCCGCGATCACGGCGAGGTAGGCGTCGAGATGCGTGTCGACCGGATCGATGATGACCGCGTTGCGCGTCATCGGATCGGTGAGCAGGTAAGTGAAGGTCGACGATGCCGTGTCGAAGAACTGGCGAAAGGCGTCCATGTCGAGTCTCGTGGGTCCGCACTGCCCGTTACGATAGCGCAAGTTCCGCAAAGCGTCGTGCCCGCGAGGGCCAGCCCGGCGGCGCCCGGTCAAGAAATACTGGATTCCCGCTCAGTTGCGCGGGAATCGCGAAATGGGAGTTGGCCGCGGCAAAAGCAAAGGGGCCGTTGCCGGCCCCTGCTCGTTTCCGAACGGTCCGTAGCGAGCTGCTTCAGCCCGTCTGGGTTCCAGTGGTATCGCCCAGCACAGTGACCGTGATGTGCGCTGTTGCGTCGGTGTGCAGCGCGATCGTCAGCGGGAAGTCCCCGACGTGCTTCAGTGGGCCTTCGGGCATACGGACCATCGACTTTTCGACGGTATGGCCGAGACCCTGCAGCGCGTCGACGATGTCGACGTTGGTCACTGAGCCGAACAAGCGGCCGTCGACGCCGGCTTTTTGCGTGACCTGGATGGTGACGCCTTCGAGCTTTTCGGCGGCGGCTTGCGCCTTCCCCAACCTCTCGCCGGCGGCCTTTTCCAGCTCGCTGCGCTTTTCTTCCAAGAGCTTCAGATTCTCCGGCGTCGCGCGCTTGGCCTTGCCTTGCGGGATCAGGAAATTCCGGGCGTAGCCCTGCTTAACCTTGACCACTTCGCCGAGATCACCGACGTTGACGATTTTTTCCAGGAGGATGATTTGCATGATTGTTCGCTCCGGTCAGTGCAGATCGGTGTACGGCAGCAGCGCAAGATAGCGCGCGCGCTTGATCGCCGTCGACAGCTGCCGCTGGTAGCGGGCCTTAGTGCCGGTAATCCGGGCCGGCATGATCTTGCCGTTTTCCTGCACGAAGTCCTTCAGGATGTCGATGTCCTTGTAGTCGATTTGCTTGACGCCCTCGGCGGTAAAGCGGCAGAACTTCTTGCGCTTGAACAGGTTATTTCCGCGTTCGCGCTTCTTGCCATCCTTGCCTTTACCCTTGCCTTTGGCGTTTCTTCCCATGGGACGGGGCATGTCAGTTTCCTTGGTTGGTTTCTATCTTCAGATCGAATTCGTTGACGTGCAGCGCGACGGTGATGCCGGTGCGGTAGCGGCGAGCCAGAAAGCCGCTGCAGCGGATCTGCGCGCCAGGCTCGACGTCGGCAATCCTTCTTGCCAGCGGGCCCAGGGCAACCGCAGCGAGCTCGCATGCAACCCGGCGTTCGCTGCCCGCCTCGACCTGCGTCGATTCGTGCGCGAGCTCGAAGTCGAGCGCAGGCACGCCCGCGGGCGTGAAACGCAGCGCGCCACGCGATTGCAGGCGCGCGTCGAGCGTCACCGAGTTAGCCTCCACCGCGCGGACTTCAGGTCGGTGCTGCGGTCGGCTCGGCCGCCGCCGGCGCTGCCGCGGGCGGAGCGGCCGTTGCAGGCGCAGGCGACGACGTTGCAGCTCCGCCGCCAGGCGACAGCGAGCGCGATTTTTCTTCCTTCATCATCGGCGAAGGAGCGATCACCGCCTCCGGCATCGCGACAATCAGATGACGCAGCACCGCGTCATTGAACTTGAACGCGTGCTCGAGCTCGGTCAGCGTGGGCGCGTCGCACTCGATATTCATGAGCACGTAGTGCGCCTTGTGAACCTTGGCGATCGGATAGGTGAGCTGCCGCCGGCCCCAATCTTCGAGGCGGTGGATTCTTCCGCCGGGAGTGACGACCATCGAGCGGTAGCGCTCGACCATCGCGGGCACCTGCTCGCTCTGGTCGGGATGAACGATAAATACGATTTCGTAGTGACGCATGCAGATCGCTCCTTGTGGACGTTGGTTGGGCAACGATAGCCGCGCGCTTGCGCGTTAAGTTGCCGGCGGCCTCCCCGTCTGCGGCGGGTGAGGCAAGGAACCTGAAATTATAATACGAATCGCCAGATAAGACAATGGCTTAGGTTCGCCTGGACGCAGGCATTGAGTCTTTGCCCTACGGCTGTGAACCGACCGGGTGATCGGGCGTCCTGTTTGCCGTCCGGCTCGCTGCAGCCGCCGCCAGAGCCGATTCGCGCTCGCCCTTCGATAGCGCCGCAAGCGTTTTGACCCGGGCGTAAAAGTGCCGGAGATCTCCGTTTTCCGCGGCAAGCAAGGCATGGAATTCCGGAACCTTCTGGGTGTAGAGGCCTACCGCGGCCAAATTGGCGTTGTTTGGCCCCTGCGCGAACCAACCGTCATACGCCGAGAAGCCGCCCCATTCCTTCTTCAATGCGTCGTAGGCAGTACGCATCGACGCAAAGGCGACGGCCTTGCCGGCCCGCTTTTCGGCGACGCTCGCCGGACTCGCGTAAAGCGTAGCGAGCTCGCTGCGAACGCCGGCGACCAGAATCCTGAATCCCTCCCGATAGCGCTGGCTGGTGTTGAACTGCGCCGTCAGCGCCGGATCGTTTTGCGCCGCAAGCCAGCGTCCGATGCCCTCCTCTTCGACCGCCACGGCAAAGGACTCGTTGAACACGGTGTCGTCCTTCGCGTACGCGACCTGGTGCGCAAGCTCGTGGAAGATCAGCCGCGCGACCTCGGTGTCGGGATAGCGAATGAAGGTCGACAGCATCGGATCGTTGAAATAGCCGAGCGTCGAATACGCGGGCACGCCTCCGACATAGACATCGTCCCCCGTCGCGGCGAGCTGCGTGGCTTCGGCCCGCGCGGCGGCCTCGACGAAATAGCCGCGGTAGTTAACGCAACCCGCGACCGGAAAACACCATTCGCGCGGCTCGAGCGACAGCTCAGGCGTGGCGAAAACGTTCCAGAGTACGAATCGCCGCCCGAGGTCGGTATAGCTTCGATAGCTTGGATTGTCGGGCAGCGCGAGCTCGCGGCTCGCGTACTCGCGAATCGCCAGCACGCGTTCGAGCTTGCGCTTCAACGCGGGGTCTTCGGTGCTGGCGAGCACGGCCGGAATCGGCCGCGCGCGCTCCAGCAAATCGAGCTGGCCGCGGATGCCCTGCCAATAGTAAGCCGCGGCCGTGCACCCGCCCAGCAGCGGCAACAGAAGCAGCGCCACGAGCACGCCCATAGGCACTCGCGTGGCGCCCGGCAAGCGCAGGATTGTTGCGCGGCTATCCATCGAACGGATGAGTGTTCAAAATCGCAAAAGTACTATAGTAAACGCATGCCATCGGCGGGAGCACGGCCATGCGTTCATCGATCGTTTTATCGTTGCTTACCCTGGCGCTGGCGGCCCATTCGGTCGTCGGCGAAACGACCCTGCTCAAGTGCCGCGGCGAACGGGAGAGCATCGTCTATCAGGACGAACCGTGCAAACCCGGGATGGAGCTGCGCAATTTCGATACTGACCCCGCGATGGTCAGTGTGGTTCCCGGCTCGCCGGTGGCCGCAGCGCCGGCGGCGCCAGCCGCGCAACGCGCGCGCGGTCAGGCCGCACGCCGCCAACCCGAGCAGAAAATCGGATTGGGCAAGGCCGCGGAGCGCCGATTCATTCGAACCGGCATGTCGGAAGTGGAAGTCATTCGACGCATCGGCAAGCCCGAGGTCAACGCAAGCGCCGGCCGGAGGCAGGGCAAGGACGGCAAGCATTGGTCGTACCTGCCCGCCGCCGGCGACCCGGACACGATTACCACCCTGACCATCGTCGGCGGCCTGGTGGCCAACGTCGAGCGCAAAGTCGTGCGCTGATCAATGCGCGCGGCAATCCAACGCGTGCGCGAGGCGACGGTGACGGTCGACGATCGCGTCGTCGCCAGGATCGGGGCCGGTCTCCTTGTCCTGTGCGGCGTCGCGCCGTCGGATTCAAGCGCCGAAGCAGACTGGCTGGCGCACAAGATCGTCGCCTTGCGCATCTTCGACGACGACGCCGGCATCATGAACCGCTCGGTGCGCGAGTGCGGCGGCGAGATTCTGGCCGTCAGCCAGTTCACGCTCCATGCATCGACGAAAAAAGGCGCCCGGCCGTCCTACAGCGCCGCGGCGGCGCCGCAGCTCGCGCGCCCCTTATTCGACGCCTTCGTCGGCGCACTCGAGCGCAAGCTCGGGCGCAACGTCCCCACCGGCGTGTTCGGTGCGCACATGCAGTTGGCGTTGATCAACGACGGGCCGGTCACGCTCTGGATCGACTCCGCGGTGCGCGAATAGCGGGTGGGTCCGCCCGCGCCATGCGCGGCGATCACTCGAGCTGCGAAACGATGTCGAACGTTCCTGACAGCGTGCGATGCACCGGGCACTTGTTGGCAATCTCCAGCATCCGCGTACGCTGCTCCGGGGAGATTTCTCCGGTGATATGGATGTCGCGACGCATCCGGTAGACGTCGCCGCGCACCTCGTGATCGACCTCGACTTCGAGCGTGGTCAGCACGATGCCCTTGCGCCGCGCATAAAGCGTCAGCGTCAGCGCGGTGCACGCCGCAAGCGCGGCGTCCAGCAGCTCGTGCGGATCGGCGCCCAGGTCTTCGCCACCGATGTCGCGACTGGTATCGGCAATCAGCACGTGAGGCCCGATCTCGATCTGCTGGGCAATCGTTCCGACACGCGCCTTTGTCGCCCGTGCCGCCCTTAGCTTGGCTGCCATCGTCAAATTCCCTTGCTCATGCCGTTATCCTCTGTCGATACTGCGGCGGCCGGACAGAACCGCGGCGCCGTCAGATGCTGATCGGGGCCGGACTATAGGATGCGCAGGCGAGATGCGTCAATCATCATGTTCCCCAACGCGCGGTAATTCCGAGCAGCAGCACCTGCCGCGCCGCCGCGCGATTGAGGCGCGTCTGGTAGCCGAGATCGATGTCGAGACCTTTTTTAACGGTGTATATCGCGCCGACGCGCATGACCGCCGGCCATGTGGAACGCGCGATATCGACATTCGTGTCCGCCGCGAGTTCCGCCAGGAGCAGGCGCCATGTTGCGTCGACGGTCCACATCGCCGCGGCGGACGCGTGATAGAGGTCACGGCGCTCCGTGGGATCGGTGCGATTTCTCGTGTAGCCGAGATTCGAATGCACGGCAAACGGCGTCAGATCGACGCTCGCTGCCAGCAGCGCATGGTAGCTAGTCTTGCCGGCGCCCAGGCCGCGCTCGGCGTCGCCCGTCGGCGCATTGACGCCCGCGCGAATGGCCAGGCTCAACCCCGGTGCATTGCGCTCGAAAAATCGCCATTTCAGGTCGGCCGCGGTGTCGCCCGCGCCGCGGGCGCGCACCGTGTCAGCGCCGATCGTCGATCGCTGGTCGAGCCAGGTTGGGCGCACGATCGCATCGAGCTGCGGCAGTACGCCATAGGAGAGCTGCGGGCCGAGCTCGAACGACCGATCCGATCCGTCGTGGGTCCAGGCATTGCCGATCTCGAGCTCGAACCTGCCGCGCCCCTGCGTCGCGGTGTCCTCGGTGATCAGCGGATGCGCGGCATGCGCCGCGAGCGGAAGCGAAGCGATCAGCAATAGGCCCGCACGGTACATTCTTGCGGCGCGACGCACGGTCGATTCTCGGTGCGGCTCTGGTCTCATCTCGTCGTCCGCGCATGCGGCGCGAAAGTCGCGGCCTTCGGGAGCAACCGCCATCGGCATTGTGCCCGATGCCGGCGCCGGCGCCGATGCAAATCGTCAGAGCTTGTACGCGCGCTTGGCCAGGCCGTAGGCGAGCTCGGGGGCGAGCTCGAACGCCTCGTCCTCCTCGATCTTGTGTTCGGCCACGAGTTGGGCGAGAAAGCGGCAATCCATTCTCCGCGCCACGTCATGGCGCGCGGGGATCGATAGAAATGCGCGGGTGTCGTCGTTGAAGCCAACGGTATTGTAAAAGCCGGCGGTCTCCGTCGTCTGCTCGCGAAAACGCTGCATGCCTTCGGGGCTGTCATAGAACCACCATGGCGGTCCCAGCCTGAGTATCGGGTAGTGGCCCGCCAGCGGAGCGAGCTCGCGCGAATAAGCCGTCTCGTCCAGCGTAAATAGAATCACCGTCAGATCGCGCTCGTTGCCGAAACGATCGAGCAACGGCTTGAGCGCGTGGACGTAATCGGTGCGAGTCGGGATGTCGGCGCCCTTGTCGCGGCCGAAGCGCCGATGCAGGTGCGGGTTGTGATTCCGGAACGAGCCCGGATGGATTTGCATCACCAGGCCGTCGTCGAGGCTCATTTTTGCCATCTCGGTCAGCATCTGCCCGCGAAACGCTTCGGCTTCCGCCGCGCTGATGGTGCCCTCGATAGCCTTCGCGAGCAGGGCTGCGCATTCGGTGTCGCTCAAGTCCGACGTTTGTGCGGTCGGATGGCCATGGTCGGTCGACGTTGCGCCCATGGTCTTGAAGAACGCGCGCCGGTTGCGATGCGCGGCAAGGTAGCCGGGCCAGGTCAGCGTATCTTCGCCGGCAAGCTGTCCGAACTTTTCGACGTTGGCGGCAAAACCCTCGAACTCCGGATCGACCACCGGATCCGGGCGGTAAGCGGTGACGACGCGCCCCTTCCAGCCGCTATTCCGTAACTTGGCATGGTGCGCAAGCGGATCGAGCGGCGACTCGGTCGTCGCGATGACTTCGATGTTGAAGCGCTCGAACAATGCGCGCGGACGGAATTCGGGCTTGGCCAGGGACTCGTTGATCGTGTCGAAGATACGATCGGCCGACTCGGGCGTCAGCCGCTCGCGAACGCCGAAGACTTCGTGGAATGCGTGATCGAGCCAGACGCGCGTCGGCGTCCCCCGAAATACGTGGTACCTGGCCGCGAATGTGCGCCAGATCTTGCGCGCGTCCTGTTCGACCGGGCCGCCATCGCGGCGCGGTATCGCCAGATCCTCGAGCTTGACGCCCTGGCTGTAGAGCATACGGAAAACGTAGTGGTCCGGCGTGATGAACAGCGCCGATGCATTGGTAAATGCCTCGTTGTCGGCGTACCACTGCGGATCGGTGTGCCCGTGCGGACTGACGATGGGAAGATCCCTCACCGTCGCGTACAGCGCGCGACTCAGGTCCCGCTGCACTGGGTCGGATGAGAACAGGCGGTCGGGGTGCAGAGCAAGTGGAATCATGTCGTTTCCTGCGGAGGCCTTCACCTATTCGTCATTCCCGCGAAAGCGGGAATCCATGTTGCGACCGCGAAATTCAAAATGGATCCCCGCTTTCGCGGGGATGACGAGAGTTTCTGCGGAAGTGCTCACCCAATCGTCATTCCGTCAGGCCGCGGTACGCGTGGCCTGTTCCACAGTGCGTGCTGCGCCGCCCGCGAACAGCTTCACGAGCCAAGCGCTCACGCGGCCGGTGAAGCGTGTATCGGTAGGCAGATCATCGCCGAAGATGGCGCGTATGCCCAGCAGCCCGTGCGCCAGCGCGTCGGGGGCCCCACCGTCTTGGATTCTGGTTTCGGCGGCGATCCGCGCGAAGGCTTCCGCAAGCGGGTCGGAAACCTCGATCGGGCGCCCGCCTTCGTCGCGACCGCTGACGTAGCGCATCCAGCCGGCGACGGCGAGCGCGAGCATGTCGATGCTTCGGCCCGCGGTCAGGTTGTCGCGAACCGTGCCGAGCAGCCGCTGCGGCAGCTTCTGCGAGCCGTCCATCGCGATCTGCTGCGTCCGATGCGGCAGCGCCGGATTGCCGAAGCGCGTAACCAGCGCCTGCTGATACGCGGCGATATCGACCCCCGGCGGCACCTTCAGCGTGGGAACGACCTCGTCAGCCATCAACCGGCGCATGAAGGTCACGAAGTCGGGTTGCGCCGCGACTTGATAGATGTACTCGTGTCCGGCAAGAAATCCCAGGTACGCGAAGGCCGAATGGCTGCCGTTGAGCAGCCTCAGCTTCATCGTCTCGAAGGGTGCGACGTCGCCGACCAGCTCGGCGCCCACATCCTCCCATCGCGGCCGTCCGGCGACGAAATTGTCTTCGATCGCCCACTGCTTGAATGGCTCGTGCATGACCGGCGCGGCATCGTGCATGCCCAGCGCGACGTCGTTGTCGGCGATGTCGCGATCGGTCGTCGCCGGCACGATGCGGTCGACCATGGTGGATGGAAAGCTCGCGTGTCCGTCGATCCAGCGCGCCAGCGCCGGGTCGCGCGCTTCGGCGAACGCGGCGACCAGTCCGTGAACCAGCGCGCCGTTATGCGGCAAGTTGTCGCAGCACAGAACCGTCAGCGCGCCGCCGTGCGATGTCCGGCGTGCGTCGAGCGCCGCGACGAGCAGGCCAACCGCGCTTTGCGGACCATCGGGATGCGCTAGGTCGTGCACGATGTCCGGATGCTGAAAATTGAGCTTGCCCGTTGCCGGATCGTGGCAGTAACCCTTCTCGGTAATGGTGAGTGAGACAATCTTCGTCGCCGCCGCGGCCAAGCGCGTGGCGACCTTCTCCCTCTGATCGCCGAGAAAGAGGACCTCGCGTACGCTGCCGATGATCCGGCGCCGAATGCCTGACGGACTTTTTTCGACCGCCGTGTACATGCCGTCCTGCGGCGAGAGCCGGTCGCGAACATCGGCTGAGCGCAGGCTCACCCCGCAGATGCCCCAGTTGTCTCGAGCGAGTGCAAGCGCGTCTTCGCTGAACACCGCCGTTTGCGCGCGATGGAACGCGCCGATGCCGAGATGCACGATGGCGATGCCGACGCTGCGCGCATCGTAGGACGGCTTGGCGACTGTCGCGGGCAACGCCGACAGCGTGTCGAGCGAAAGCCTGCTCATGCTCGGCCTCTATGTTCCCGATTTACCATGCCATTCGTTGAGTGTCGGCCTCTCGCCGCGATTCGCAATTCCCCGTCGATCCCCACGCTTCGCGTGGGGCGGCCGGCGACGCCGGGTAGCTCACGCGCTCGGCCTCCTTGTTCGGTCCAGTCATCCGATCCGTCGAGCGTCGGCCTCTCGCCGCGATTCGCAATTCCCCGTCGATCCCCACGCTTCGCGTGGGGCCCCTCGCCGGGTCCTCACGCGGCGGGCTGCGGATGTTCTTTGACGCGCGAGACGAGCTGCGTCGGGTTGACGAAGCGCAGCGCGATCAGCAGCCATGCCAGCGTCACCAGCATGTACACCATCGCCATCGCGTCCACCGACTGCGGCGCACGCACGCCTGCGGCGAACACCGCGTAGTACAGGGCGACGACCAGCGTCTGCGAATCGGGCCCCGCGGTCAGGAAAGTGAGCTCGAACAGCGCGATCGTCCGCACCAGCACCAGCAGCGACGCGGCAAGTATGCCGGGACCGAGCAACGGCACCAGAATGTGCCAGAACATGCGGCCGGTGCCGGCGCCGAACACGCGCGCCGCCGACTCGAGATTGGGATCGATCTGCTCGATGAATGGCGTCATCACCAGAATGACAAAGGGCGCCGCCGGAATCAGGTTGGCAAGGATGACGCCGTAGATCGTTCCCGCGAGCTGCAGCTTGTACAGAACGGTCGCCAGCGGGATCCCGTAGGTGATCGGCGGCACCATCAGCGGCAGGAGAAACAGCAGCATCAGCATCCGCTTGCCGGGAAATTCGCGCCTTGCGAGCGTATACGCGGCCGGCACGCCGATGAGCAGGGCCAGTGCAACGACTGCGAACACGACCTGCACCGTGACCAGGAGCACCGAGTCGAGCTGAAACTCCTTCCACGCCGCGGTGTACCAGGTCGTGGTCCATCCCTCCGGCAGCCAGGTTCCGAGCCATCGTTTGGCGAAGGAGCTGGTGGCCACCGCGGCAATCATGAAGGCGATGTTGACCACGAACAGCGTCATCAATCCCAGCAGCAACCCGCGCCAGGCGCGGTCGAACCATGCATTGACGGTGTCGCTGCGATTCATGTTCCGTCAGCCTTTGCCGCCGGAAACCGGGCCGCGGTAGAAAACATTGCGCAAGCCCAGCACCGCCGCAACGATGATCAGTTGCACGAAGCCCATGATCATCGCGATGGCCGAAGCCAGCGAATAGTCGTACTGCTCGAACGCGGCCTCGTACGCCGCAATGGAAATTACCCGCGTCGGACCCGCGGGCGAGCCGAGCAGCACGGCGGACGGAAACACCGAAAACGCCTGGACGAAAGCGAGGCAGAAGCACATCGCCAATCCCGGCGCGAGCAGCGGTAGATAGATATGGCGAAATTGCGATTTTGGATCTGCGCCTAGCGTCGACGCGGCGCGCGCAAGCACCGGATCGATGCCGGTGATGTACGACAGGATCAGCAGGAACGCAAAGGGGAACCCCGAGATCACCAGTGAAATCAGAACGCCGGTGTAGTTGTGCGTCAGGCGGATCGAACCGTTATAGATGTGAAAAAATTGCAGGAACTGCGCCAGCCAGCCCCTGGGGCCGAAGTAGGTCAGCATGCCTTCGGCAATCAGCACGGTTCCGAGCGTGATCGGTACCACGAGTATGGTCGTGACCCACCGTTGATAGCGCGATTTGACGCGCATCTTATAGGCGATCGGCAGCGCGAAGCCGACGTTGATCAGCGTCGCCGGCAGCGCGAGCTTGAGCGTCGTCCAGATCGTCGGCCAGAGGTTGTCGGTGGTAAAGAAATGTGCGTAGTTGGAGAGCCAGCCACCCTCTTTCGGTTGGAACGAATCCACCAGCCCGTTCAAGAATGGGTAGACGAAAACGAGCAGCATGAATGCCGCGGCCGGCACGACCAGGAGCAGTGCCGGGTCGAACGCCGCGCGCGGCGCCGAATCGTTGGAGGTCGTCATTGCGGCACGCTCAATCGAGCGGATAGACCAGCGCCCGATCGACGGGCACGTGGACGCGGACCGCGTCGCCGAGCTTGATCGTGACGGGACCGCGCACGTGCAGCACCGTGCCCGACGATGTAACGACATCGAGCAACGAATCTCGGCCGCTGTATTCGACATTGTCGACCGTCGCCGAAATCGTGTTCAGGCCGCCCTGCCCTTCGCCGACGTAGATCTCTTCGGGCCGGATCGCGACCGCCGCACGCGCGCCCTTGAGCGGCTGCTTGCGGGTGCCGACGAGGCCCATGCCTGCGCTGTCGAGAATCACGCGATCGCCTTCCTCGCGCTCGACGCCGAGCTCGAGCACATTGCGATAGCCCATGAACCTTGCGACGTGCAGATTCGCGGGCTGCGAATAGACTTCCGGCGGGGTGCCGATCTGCTGCACGACGCCGTCCTTCATCACCACGATGCGATCGGCGAGCGACAAGGCCTCGTCCTGATCGTGCGTCACGTAGATGGTCGCGCGGCCGAGCTCGCGGTGGATGCGGCGTATCTCGGCACGGGTCTCGATCCGCAGCTTGGCGTCGAGATTCGACAAGGGCTCGTCCATCAGGATCAGCGGCGGCTCGATCACGATGGCGCGCGCGATCGCGACCCGTTGCTGCTGGCCGCCGGAAAGCTGGCCAGGTAGCTTGTGCTCCTGACCGGTGAGCTGAACGAGCTTGAGCGCGTGCGCCACCCGCGAACCGATATCGGCGCTGCCGACACCGCGCATCTTCAATCCGAAGCCGATATTCTTGGCTACGGTCATGTGCGGAAACAGGGCGTAATTCTGGAAGACCATGCCGAAGCCGCGTTTTTCCGGCGGCAGCGTGTCGATGCGCTGATCGTCGAGCCAGATGCTGCCGCCCGAGAGTTGCATCAGGCCGGCGATGCAATTGAGCGCCGTCGACTTGCCGCAGCCGGACGGCCCCAGCAGGCAGATGAACTCGCCGCGCTTGACCGTCAACGTCAACTCGTTCAGGGCCGCGAACGCGTGACCGCCGGCGCCCGCGAATCTGCGCGTCACGCGGTCGAGCTTGAGATCGCTGAAATCGTTCTTCATGGAGTCTTCATTGCCGACGTCTCATTGCAAATCGCGTCCATTATTACCCGCGAACCGCGGGAAATCGTCTGCCAAATGCCCGTCATTCCCGCGAAAGCGGGAATCCTTTGGCCCTTGAAGGTCAAAATGGATCCCCGCGCAGTTACCAAAACAAGCGGGGATGACGCATCCGTTGCCAATCGCTGCGACACTAAAGCGTCTTGCTCTTGGACGGATGCGTCATTTTGTTTTCTGGGCGCCCACCTCGCTATCCCACCTGCGGAACGCCTCGACGACCGCCTTGGCTTCGAGCGTGGGGACGTGGGGATATTGCGCCAGCCATCCTTCGTATTCCGGCCGTCCAAACTCCTTGATCGCATCCTGGCTTTCCTTCGGCGCCATCGACAGCGGAACATTTTTCACCGATGGCCCGGGATAGAAGTAGCCCTTGTCGTAGGTCAGCGCCTGCGCTTCCGGCTTGAGCAGGTACGCCATCAGGTCCAGCACGACCGCCAGCTTCTCGGGCGGAACGCCCTTGGGAATCGCCATGTAGTGCGCGTCGTTGACCCAGGTCATGTTCTTGAATGGCGTGACCTTGAAATT
>Ga0209839_10000997_pt1 | contig 14515 bp, 12 predicted proteins | sample OrgsoiDNA2013050_FD_185800 | JGI IMG/M metagenome (GOLD analysis project Ga0209839, IMG submission 185800) | Permafrost soil microbial communities from the Arctic, to analyse light accelerated degradation of dissolved organic matter (DOM) -... | ecosystem: Environmental > Terrestrial > Soil >... | reverse complement strand
ACCGTGACGAAGGCCACATGGGCCCCCGAGGCGACCTTTTCAAGGGCGTCGACCACGTACGCCGTCATCTGCTCCCGCCCGTCGGGGGTATAGGTCCACTGGTAGGTGCTGCGATCTTCGGACGCGGCACGGACCAAGGCCTCGATGTGATCCATCCTCAGCGGTTCAAGCCGGACCTGGCTGCCTTCCAGGACGAACGGGTCAAGCATGCCCGCCGCCGCTAGGGGCGCCGATCGGGGCGCCATGAGGTGCACCTTCAGCGCCCTCAGGTGCGCCAACCGGAGCGCCACCGCCCAGCACGACGAAGTCACGCTGATGGACCAGGGCAAAGGCCCCCACCATGCCGACGAACGCCACGATGGCGCCGATCACCATGAGATGATCCATGCTGCTGGCGAAGCCGACCTTGTAGGCGTGCAAGAGGGTCGACCGGGCGGAGACAGGAACATGGGGCAAGGTCTGGCGCACCTCGCCGGCCGTCATGGCTGCGGCGAGACCCGGTCCGCCCTGATGCAGCACGATCCGGCCAATCGATGTCTGGCGCAGGGCGGCCGACGTGTGGCTCACGATCTGGCTCTGGAAGACCGCTCCCAATACCGCGATGCCGGTGGCGATACCGACCTGGCGGAACGTGTTGTTCGTGCCCGAGGCCATGCCGCTCTGCTGTGGCTCCACCACCGAGATCGAGGCCGAGGCCAACACGGGGTTGACCATGCCGATGCCGAAACCACCGACGATGAACCCGGGGAGAAGGACGGTCCACGCCGAATCGAACTTGATAGTGGTCATGAGGAGCAGGCTGCCCGTGATCAGGAGCATGCCGATCCCGAGCAGATAGCGCGACTTGATGCGCACGGTGGCCCGTCCGGCGAAGGGTGCCACCAGGAACGCCAGGAGGGTAAGGGGCAGGAAGCGGAGGCCGGCCTGGAGCGGGCCGTACCCGAGGTCGTCCTGTATGTAGAGGGTCAGATACAAGAACATGGCGAAGATGGAGGCGGACATGGCGAAGGCCACCATCGACACGCCGACCACCGCGGGCTTCCGGAAGAGGTCCAGGCGGAGCATCGGGTCCTTGGTCTTCACTTCGTTGACGAAGAAGATGACCATGAGCACCGCCGAGGCGACGAACAGGCTGACAATGGTCGTGCTGGACCAGCCGTCATCGTTGCCGCGCACCAGGGCGAAGACCAGAATGAAGAGGCCGAGCGAGAACGAGACAAAGCCGATCCAGTCGATCCGTCGCGTGCTGGGATCGCGGGATTCGGCGATCTTGGCCAGCGTGATGATGATGGCCAACGCGCCGATGGGCACATTGACGAAGAAGATCCAACGCCATCCGATGGCACTGGTGATGGCGCCGCCGACCAGCGGGCCGACGGCCACGGCGCCCCCGGTCACGGCGCCGAAGATCCCGAAGGCGGTCCCTCGATCCTTACCCTGGAAGGCCTGGGCGATCAGGGCCAGCGAGGTGGCGAACATGATGGCGCCGCCCACCCCCTGCACCGCACGGGACAGGTTCAACATGAGGGAGTCGGTGGAGAGGCCGCAGGTCAGCGAGGCCAGGGAGAACACGGCCAGGCCCACGGCAAAGACGATGCGGCGCCCGAACATGTCGCCGATCACCCCGGCCGTGAGCAGGAAGGCGGCCAGGGTCAAGGAATAGGCGTCAACGACCCATTGCAGGTCCGAAAAACTCGAATGGAGCGCCCGTTGGATGTCGGGCAGGGCCACGTTGACGACCGTGATGTCGAGCAGGAGCATGAAAATGGCGGTACAGACCGCGATGAGCGTCCACCACTTGCGTTCGAGCGTCGGCATTTGGGGAGTGTATCGAGGCTCTGATCACGCCCGTACACTTTGGTGTGATCGTTGCCTCGTCACTCACCATTGAGATAGGCGATCGGATGCTGGTCTCCGATGCCTCCTTTGTCGTGGGCGCCGGCGAAAAGGTGGGACTGGTCGGTCGGAACGGCACCGGGAAGTCGTCCTTCATCTCGATCATCGTTGGTGAGCCCACCCCTGCGCTCCGGCATCGCGGCAACGTCCGGCTGCTGGGCTCTTTCGGCTATCTGCCCCAGGCGCCGGTGGTGGGCGGCCTCGGGCTCGAGCCCACCGGCTTCTCCCACGTCCTCTCGGCCCGCGGGCTCGATGTGCTCGACGATGCACTGGGCGCGGCCCGAGCCGCGATGGCCGATGACCCCTCGGAAGAGAACATCGAGCTGTTCACCGATCTGCAGGAGAAATTCCATACCAGCGGCGGCTACGAGGCGGAATCGATCATGGCCCGCCTGGCTGATGGCCTCGGCCTACGCCAGGAGCTCCTCCTGGAGGACATCGAATCGCTCTCCGGGGGCCAGCGACGTCGGGTGGACCTGATGCGGGTGCTCTTCCAGGAGCCCGAACTGATGATCCTCGATGAGCCCACCAACCACCTCGATCGCTCTGCCAAGCGATGGCTGCTCGATGAGCTGGAGCGCTTCCCCGGGGCGCTGCTCGTGGTGAGCCACGACCTGAAGCTCCTCGATCGCTCCATCTCCAAAGTCCTCAACATCTCCAATCAGAGACTGACCGAGTGGAAGGGCAATTACTCGAAATTCGAGGCCCTCCATGAAGCCGACCAGTCGCAACGTGAGCGCGCCTCGGTTCTCGAGCAGCGGGAGATCAAGCGCCTCTCGACGCTGGCCGATTCGATGCGGGGGCAGACGGAGAAGCGGGCCAAGATCGCCAAGAACCTCGACCGGAGGGTCGAGCGGATCGAAGGCCAACGGACCCAGGTGGACAAGCGGGACAAGGCCAGCAAGTTCCGACTGCCCACCCCGCCGCGTTCTGGGGTGACGCCGGTCGAGGTCACGAAGGTAGCCGTCCGGTACGGGAGCAACGAGGTGCTGTCGAACGTCAACTTCCACGCCGGTCGAGGCGACCGCATTGTCATCATCGGGAGGAACGGCGCGGGGAAGTCGAGCTTGCTGCGTTGCCTGGCCGGCGTGCAGCACCCGACCAACGGCACCATCGAACTCGGAGCCAATGTGGAGCGGGGTTACTTCGCCCAGGAGCACGAGCAGATCGACCCCACATTGACGACGCTGGACAACGTGGACGACACCGTGCTGTCGACCGAGCGCGAGCGACGGGCCCTGTTGGGATCGTTCGGCCTGCCCTCCAAGGCGGCCGATCAGTACCCGGCCACCCTCTCGGGCGGCGAGAGGGCGAAACTGGGCCTGGCCATGCTCTCGGCGGGGCGGACCAACCTCCTGCTGCTCGATGAGCCGACCAACAACCTCGACCCCTCATCCATCGAGGCGGTCGGCACCATGCTCGGGTCGTGGCCCGGGACGATCATTGCCGTGAGCCACGAACGCGGCTTTGTCCAGGCGCTCAAGCCCACCTTCTGCCTGCGCCTGCCGCAAGAACAATTCACGCACTGGCGCGAGGAGTACCTCGACGACGTCGAGATGCGCTGACCGGACAGAGCCCTCGCCTACGAGACCCAGATCTGGGTTGGCCAGACGACACCTTCGTCAAAGGCGATCGCCTTCGAGCCGCTGGGTGTCTTGGGGTTGGCGTAGTTCTGCACCTTCGGATTGGCGACGACGGCCCAGGTGTTGCGGACGGTGAAGATATAAGGGAGGTCCTGGGCCAGGTACTCGTTGATCTGCTGGTACGCCTGCAGCCGCTTCGCCGGGTCCGGCGTCGACCGCCCCACCGTGAGCGCGGCCTGAATTCTCGGGTCGGAGTTGCGAGCCATGTTGAGGGCCAGCCCGGGAGTGACCGTGTTGGTACTCCACCACACGTAGTTCAAATCGGGATCGACCGCGCCGAACTGACGCCAGACCGTGGCCTGGTACGTCCCGGACAGGGCGTTGTTGATGAGCGCGCTCTGAGCCGCGATGTTGATGTTCACCGTGATCCCGATGTTGCCGTACTGCTGCTTGACGTACTGCGCCGCCCGCTCGACCTCGGGGTCATTGGTCGAATTGAGGGTGAACGCCACCGGCTTCCCGGTTTCCTGCGCCACCTGGCTGACCAGTTTCTTCGCACCGGCTGGGTCATACGTCGGGTAGGCGGTCTTGGTGAAGTAGGGGCTCCCGGGCAGGAACAGTCCGTTGACTGGTGTATTGACGCCCATGTCGATCTCTTGGGAGAACTGTTTTGCATTGCCGCCCTTGGCCAGGGCGATTCGCAGTTTCTTGTTGTTGAACGGCGCCGTTGACGTATTGAGCATGAGCATCTGCATGGTCGGCTGGCCGACTATCTGTCCACTGTTGTCGACGTACGACCACTTCTTGTTGCCACGGAAGGACAAGATGCCGGCCGGCGAGTTCGTGTGCATGATGTCGATGGTGCCCGATTGCAATGCATCGGTCCGAGAGGTCGGCGCAATGATGGGCTTGAAGGTGATCTGACTGAGGTAGGGGAGGCCCGGGCGCCAGTAGTGGGGGTTGGCGGTGGCCGTGAAGTGGCTGTTCGGAACCCACTCTTTGAAAACGAACGGCCCGGTGCCCACCGGGTTGGTGGTGCCGTTGGGGCTGTTGAGCATGGACGGCGCTGCGACGTACCCGGTCTGGCCCTGAGCCAGGTAATAGTCAAACGGGACCCACGGCGCTCTCATGTTGATGGTCACGGCAAGGGGCCCGGTGACCGAAGAGCTCTCGATGAGGGCGGCGAAGGCCGGCCCGACCAGAGGGGAGGCGGCCTGCTTGGTCAAATTCAGGTGCAGCGCGTTGGCATCGAGCGGGGTCCCGTCGTGGAACACGATCCCCGGTCGCAGGTTGATGACCCAGGCCGTGTAGTCCGCATTGTGCGTGATCGACTGAGCCAGGTATGGCTCGACCTTGCCGGCGCTGTTGACAATCGCAATGGGGTCGAAGATGGTGCGACCGTAGAGGAACCCACCCTCGTCCCAGCGGGCCGAGGTGGGATCGAAGCCACCCTCCTCGGTGTCGATGCCCATGACGAGCGATCCGCCGCGCTTCGGCTTGGCCGTGGAGACGCCATTGAGCCCCGGACCGTTGGTCAGGGCCGCGCCGGCCCACTCCGCTCCACTGCCCAAGATGACGGCACCGGCTCCGAGCGCAACTCCGCCTGCGAGGAACGAACGGCGATCAAAGGTGTGCGACATGGTCTCCCCTTGCTGATTACGGCCCACGGTGCGAGCCCCCCAATAGTCACCAGCGGCGACTGCGGGGCAGAATACAACTTCGGCATCGATTGCGGGTGGCGGATCCTCATGTGGCAACCTGGCCCTACCCAACCAATCGGCAGAGGAGATGGAAATGGCGATCGCAGTCGGCGACAAAATCCCGGACGTGAAGGTCTTCACCTTTGGCGAGTCCGGACCCGAGGCCACCACCTCGGGCGAGGTCCTCGGCACCGGGAAGGTCGTCCTGTTCGCCGTACCGGGAGCGTTCACCCCCACGTGCTCTGACCACCACCTGCCTGGATTCGTCCTGCGAGCCGAAGACCTCAAGGCCAAGGGAGTAGACAAAATTGTCTGCGTCGCGGTCAACGATCCCTTCGTCATGGGCGCCTGGGGTGCTGATCAAAAGGTCGGGCAGTCCGTCCTCATGCTGGCCGACGGCAACGGCGAATTCACCGCGGCGATTGGACTGGCCATGGACGGCAGCGGGTTCGGTCTGGGTGCCCGCTCCCAGCGCTATGCCGCCATCATCGAGGACGGGACGGTGACCTGGCTCGCCGTCGAGCCCGGCCCGGGCCTCCACGCCAGCTCGGTCGAAGAGGTTCTGGCCGCGCTCTGAGCCACACGACGCATGGCTCTCACGGATCGTTCTCGCGACAGGCTGGTCACGGCGACAGCACGGAGAACCGCGCAGATACTCGGGGCGCTCAGCGGGCTCGACGAAGAATCCCTACGTGCCCCGTCGGCGCTGCCGGGGTGGAGCCGACTCACCATTGCCTGCCATCTCCGGTATGGGGCAGAGGCGTTGTGCCGCATGACCGACGCTGCGCTTTCGGGGGAACCAGCGGCGTATTACCCGGAAGGGCGTGATCGACAGCGTCCAGGGACACTGGTTGCTCGGCCCGGAGAGTCGATTCAGGCAGTGGTGGCTTCACTGGCTCAGCGCAGCGAGCAGCTGACTCGATTGTGGTCACGTGAGGAGGTCCTGTGGGATCTCGAAGTGATCGAGCCGCCCGGTCAAGACGATCTGGGAACGGTCGACCTCGGTCGACTGCTCATCCTCAGGCTCACTGAAGTCGAGGTCCACGGGTTGGACCTCGGACTCGACTTGCCCGACTGGAGCGCCCTGTTTGTCCGCGAAGCTCTGCAAATGCGCCTGGCCTGGCTCAATACCCGGCGAACGAACCATCGTGCCGTTGACGCAAGCCTCGAGGGTTCGTGGCTCCTCGTCGTCACCGATGAGCCCGATCGGCCGGCGTATGAGGTCAGTGTGATCGGAAACAAGGTGACGTCGCGTTCCGCCAGTCCGGATTCCCCGGCCCGAGCCGTGATCGCCGCGTCGTGTCGCGACTTGCTGGCGCTGCTGCTCGGCCGACCCTTCGCTGAGTCTCCGCAATGTTCCGGGGACACGGCTTTCGGGGAAGCGTTCGCTGCTGCATTTCCGGGCCCATAGGACGAGCCAGGTCTCCTGAACGAGGGACGCCTGCTCAGGCCACCTTCGACATGTCCACGTTGACCTGCGGGGCGACTCGTTGGGTCGCCGCTGGCGGGTCGATCTCAATACCGAAGGCGTGAATCGTGCCGTAGATGGGTCGCCCGGGAGAGGCCGAGCCGGCTGGCCGCTATGGCTCTATCGCCACCGGCCCCCATGGGGCTTGGGTGATGGCATTGCGCACCGGTGGGTCGACAGGGTCACCGGTCTGCAGAAAGCGCCCACAGGCTCGGGCAATCAGCCGGGCGTCGCAGTGCCCGCTTCATCGGCTCGCTTCCCAATCGAAGGGCAACGTGTCGCCGCCGTTTCGATGGGGCGTTTCCGTCGTTCATCTGCAACGGGCGGTCCTTCGCAGCTCCCCGATCGTCTCAAATTAGAGGGCCGCGACGGCTGGTCCAGGCGCATAATGGAAGAAGGAATATCAACCAAGACGACCCGGCAAAGGAGAAGGTGTGATGCCCTACATCAACGTGGGTAAGGAGAACTCGGCCCCCATCGATCTGTACTACGAAGATCACGGCTCGGGGCAGCCCATGGTGCTGATCCACGGCTACCCGCTTGACGGGCACTCGTGGGAGAAGCAACTGCCCGTGCTCCTCGACGCCGGCAAGAGAGTGATCACCTATGACCGGCGGGGATTCGGAAAGTCGAGCCAGCCCACGAGTGGTTACGACTACGACACGTTCGCCGCCGACCTGAAAACGCTGATCGACCAGCTCGATCTGCGGGAGGTCATCCTGGCCGGATTCTCGATGGGAACGGGCGAAGTCACCCGATACCTCGGAAACTACGGTTCCGCTCGAGTGGCCAAAGCCGCCTTGTTCGGACCGATCCCACCGTTCCTGCTGCAGACCGATGACAACCCTCTGGGGGTGCCGCAGAGCGTCTTCGACGGTTTCAAGGAGACGATCAAGAAGGACCGCTATGCGTGGTTCAAGTTCTTCTTTGATAATTTCTACAATGTCGACAAGCTCCGCCCCGCCCGCATCAGCGACGAGGCGTGGAACGCCAGTTTCGCCGTGGCGGCCGGTTCGTCCGCCTACGCCACGCTCGCGTGCGTATCGACCTGGCTGACGGACTTCCGCGCCGACCTGCCGAAGATCGACGTGCCGCTCCTTGTCGTCCAGGGCACCGAGGACCGCATCCTGCCGATCGATGCCACGGGACGACGGCTCCCCGACCTGGTCAGCGACATTGAGTTCATCGAGATCGAGGGCGGACCACACAACGTCGGGTGGACTCACCCCGAGGACGTGAACGAGGCCCTGCTCAAATTCATCGGATAAGGCAAGAACGGGCTGCCGCTGGCCTCACGCCGCCCGCGGTGCGTGCACCCGGACCCACCTCCACTGCCGGGATGCACCCACCGCGGGCACACCCGTTGCTCGGCCAAATGAGGGCCTTCGCATCCGGCCGGAACCCAAACGCGGCCCGATGGCTCTGCCCAACAACGTCCCCGATGATGGCAGCGCAACCGGAGCCCTGACACAGGCGGTGCATCGACACAAACGGAGATGTTGCATTTCGATATCAGCTGGGTAGGACTACGGAAGGACTACTCGCTGCTCGTGGCGTGCTCACCACCGGCAGGTTTGGAGGGAGAGCCATGAGCGAGACACGACCGCCAACCACGACAACCGACTCGGGCATCCCAGCGCAGAGCGACGAATACTCATTGACGGTCGGCCCCAGTGGTCCGACGGCGTTGCACGACCACTACGTCGTCCAGAAGATGCAGCATTTCAACCGGGAGCGGGTGCCCGAGCGGGTCGTCCATGCCAAGGGCAGCGGCGCTCACGGGTTCTTCGAGGTCACCGAGGACGTCACCTGGTTCACCCGCGCGAGCTTCATGTCCGAGGTCGGTAAGCGCACACCAATGTTCGCCCGTTTCTCGACGGTGGCCGGCGAACAGGGCTACGCCGACACCGTCCGTGATCCCCGTGGCTTTGCGCTCAAATTCTACACCGACGAGGGGAACTTCGACATGGTGGGCAACAACACTCCCGTGTTCTTCGTCCGTGACGCCACGAAGTTTCAAGACTTCATCCACTCCCAGAAACGCCAGCCCGATACCGGGCTGCGAGACAACAACATGCAGTGGGACTTCTGGACCCTGTCACCCGAGAGCGCCCACCAAGTGACCGTCCTCATGTCAGACCGGGGAACGCCACGGACGTACCGGCACATGAACGGGTACAGCAGCCACACCTACTCCACCATTAACGCCGCCGGGGCGCGATTCTGGGTCAAGTATCACTTCAAGACCGTGCAAGGGGTGGAAACCTTCACCGACAGCGAGGCCAAGGCCATGACCGCCGAGGATCCCGATTTCCACCGCCGCGATCTCAATCAAGCCATCGCCAGCGGGAACGCCCCCGAATGGCGCCTCGAGATGCAGGTCATGCCGTTCGAAGAAGCGGCCGGCTATCGGTTCAACCCCTTCGACCTGACGAAGGTCTGGCCACACTCGGACTACGCGCCCATTCAGGTGGGCCGCCTGGTTCTCGACCGCAACCCTGAGAATTTCTTTGCCGAGGTGGAACAGGCCGGCTTCTCTCCGGCCAATCTCGTCCCCGGAACCGGACTCAGCCCCGACCGAATGCTTATGGGTCGGGTCTTCTCGTACCACGACACCCACCTGCACCGGATCGGTCCGAATTACGAACAGCTGGCGATCAACGCGCCACGGGTCGAGGTCCACTCCTACAACAAGGACGCACAGATGACGTATCGCCACGCCGGGTCTCAACCGGTCTACGCCCCCAACTCCTTCGGCGGGCCAGAGGCCGATCCCGAGCGGGCCGGTGCGGTGGCCTGGAGTGTGGCATCGGGGGAACTCGGTCGCTACGCCTATACAAAGCACGCGGAGGACGACGACTTCGGGCAGGCGGGGACTCTGGTTCGCCAGGTGATGAACGACGAAGACCGTGACCACCTGGTGACCAACATCGTCGGGCACGCGAGCGATCATGTCACCGACGAAATTCAGCTTCGGGTCATTGCCTACTGGACCAGTGTCGACGTCCGGCTCGGAACGAGAATCGCCCAGGGCCTCGGACGCGACATCAACTCGGATGCCTTCAAGGAGGCAACAAGAGTGGTTGAGTCACGGGCGAACCGGGCGTGAGCACGTGTGTCCGGGCGCCCGTCGGCTGACCATCTCGCCGCCGACGGGTCCAGCTTGCGCCATCGACGAGGTCACCCCGGCGCTCCATGGGTGCCGAATACACCGGCCCGGTCTAACGGTCGTGCTCCGTGAGACAAAGTGGCCGTTGCGGGCGATCTCACGGCGATGCATCCGCCCAACGGGCGGGAGGGAGAGGAGGGTCGAGCGGTGAACACCCGAGAGTTGCTGGACAGAATCGCTGAGAACCTGTCGGTGCGACGTTCCTTTGGTCCAGCCTATGAGCGGGAAGGGCTTCTCATCATTCCCGTGGCCTTCGTGGCGGGTGGGGGCGGGGGGCGGCGAAGGGCCGGTCAAAGCACCGGTCACCGGGCACACCCCGGCCCTCGAGACGGCGAAGCCGGCGAATGGCGCACCACCGGACGGCCCGCCGCCAACCGGAACAGGAGGGGGATTCGGTGGAGTGGTCCTGCCCGTGGGGGTCTACGTCGTAAAGGATGACCAGGTCCGGTGGGTCCCAGCCTTCGACACCACCCTGATCGTCCTGGCGAGTCTCACCGTCGTGCGAGCGTTGATCGGCGTGTGGAAGAACGGGAGACGACGCAACCGCACCTGACGCAGGCCTCTGGACCCGGCTTCGGGAAATGGCCCCTCAAACTGGTGGCCAAAGTCCGGCGATCTGGTCGCGGCCGTCTAGGCCGCCGCCCTGGTCGTTCTTACGCAAGCCCAAAGCCTGCCCGGCGAGGGACAGCGTCTCGTCATCAGAGTGCTCCCGTCGCCGGCTCAGCGGCAGTTATGGCGCCGCGAACCTACCTTGGAGCGTACGGCGGGACGTCATAGGCCCTTTCTGACGGTTCGCTCCAAGATTCCCAGCGTGGCGCGAAGCGCGGACTCGGGCACGATCGGGAAGCGGTCCTTGAGGTCGCCGCCCACCTTCGACCAGTCGTAGTAGGACGTCACATTGGTGACCCCGTCCTCACCTGTATCCAGGCGGTAGCCATAGAAGTGCGGAACCGGGATATCGGGCCCGAGATCCCACGCGATCTCTTTGTCGCGCTCAAAGAGGATGAAGTGCACGGTCACGTCGTACTTTCCAAGCGGGATGTCGTTGAGCGACTCACGGTCCATGTGGATGACGAACGTGTCGCCCACCTTCTCCGCCGGTTCGCCGGTGAAGTCCTGCAGCATCCCAGAGGCGTCGATGGCCACATGGCCTGCCGGGGAACGCAAGATGTCGAAGATCGCGGCGGGCGCCGCCGGGATAGGACGGGTCACCTCGATTCGGTCGGACAAGAAGGCAGTATCGGGCATGTGGGACTCCTCATGGACGTGAGTGGGCTCGTCGGCCACCCTTGAGCTGTTTGGTCCGACCAGCATCGCGCGCCGACGCCGTGGCGCGTCGCCGTGCCCGACGAGGAACCGTTACGTCATCAAGAAAATGGGCTTCAGCTCGAGCGAGGGTGCCCCGATGGACGAGAGGCGGACATGATGATCGTATGTTCCACCCCGTGATTTTGCGCCTATCACCCTCAGGCATTAGAGGACTCATTCGCCCTACTGATGCGAGACGAGGCCGAATTGCACCTGTGGGCAGAGAGCGATCAAGGTTGGCGAAAGCGGGTCAACTTCGTGGAGGAACCTGTTCGCACCGGAGCCAAGAGCTTCATCGCGGGACATCGAGCTGTCGCATCGAGGTCGTTGGGGTAGACGGCTGTACGCAGAAATGGCACGTGCCGACATTTTGCATCCTGGCGATCCGGGCCACGCCGTGGACACAGACTGGGGCACGCGGGAGTTCGCAACCCTGATCTCGAGGGGAATCTATTGACGTTCAACGTCAATGGAGGTGTCGTATGGAGTTGAACACCACCTCGGCGTACGGGGTGCCGCGGTTCGCCGGTGTTATGTACGTATTTCGACCCCCAAAGATGTGGGTAGTCTCGGGCGGTCTCGTGATGCCATCCTCAGCCAGCAGCCCCCGATCATGACCGGAGCAGGGCTGCTCGGCGATCGGGGCTGAGTCGCTGCCGCCATGACTTACATTCGAACACCGCGCCTTCAACTGCAGGCGATCGATGTCGCAGAGGCTGAACGTCTCGTCGCTCGAAGCGCGGGACCTGCCGATAGTTGGGCCGACGATTTCCCCTTCGAGGGCGACGTCGGTGCGGTCGGGGGGTTTCTCCGCGCCACCGCCACCCACGGAGAGCAACGGCCGTTCGGCTACTACCGGATCACCCGCTCGGCCGACGGGCGGGCCATCGGGGGGATCGGTTTCAAGGGCCAGCCAGATGGCGGCAGCGTCGAAATCGGCTACGGGCTGGCTCCCTCGGCCCGCGGCCATGGCTACGCCGCCGAGGCGGTCAACGCCCTGTTGACCGTGGCCTCCGACCACGGACTGTCCAGGGTGATCGCCGACACGACTCTGGACAACCTCGCATCGCAACGGACCCTCATCCGAGCAGGATTCCGCCTTGTGAGCACCGACGCTGAGATCCACCGCTACCAGGTGCTCCTTAAGGGGGGGGCCGACCACGTAACCGGGGATGTGGGGCAGCCTGCGCCCTGATCGGTCTCGGCACATAGGGACGGTCAGCCGAAATGACCCCAGTGAGTGGCACCCGCGCGTGAATGCATGCTGGTTACCAGCCGAGTCCCGTTGACGGATCAGACTGGCGCGCAGATTCACCAGTGCGAAATGGCACTCGATCGCGACCAAGGGGTTACCAAATATGACCGTGACGCTTGTCACCGGAGCCAACAAGGGGCTTGGTTACGAGACCGCCCGCCAACTGATCGAGCGGGGGCATACCGTGTACATCGGGACTCGCAGTGTCGAGCGCGGCGAGGCGGCTGCATCCGAACTGGGCGGACAGTTTGTCCAGCTCGAAGTGACCGATGACGCCTCAGTCAAGACCGCCTTGGGTGTCATCGCCAGCCGCGAGGGCCACCTCGACGTCCTCGTCAACAACGCCGGCATCAGTACGACCGAGGATGTCAACGGCCAGGTCGCGCTGGAGGTATTCGATACCAATGCGATCGGGATCATCCGTGTCACCCAAGCCGCACTTCCGCTGTTGGAGAGGTCCGAGAACCCGGTTGTGGTCAACGTCTCGAGCGCACTTGGCTCGTTCTGGGCCGTGACCAATCCGGAGCGACGCCAGTTTCACTTCCCCTCCATCATCTACGGCTCGAGCAAGGCCGCCGTATCGATGCTCACCGTTCAGTACGCCAAAGCATTGCCAGGGATCAAATTCAATGCGGTCGAGCCTGGCTTCACCGCCACCGAACTCACTCCCTTCAGCGGGGCCGGGCAACCGGTCGAAAAGGGCGCAGAGGTCATCGTGCGCATGGCCACCATCGGCAGGGACGGCCCCACCGGCACCTTCCAGGAAGGCGATGGCGAACTCCGCTGGTGACGCCGAACCCCGGCTGGATCGCCGAGAACTCGCCCACCGTCGCGGCCTTCTGTAACCATCACCCTCGTCCTGTTACCCTGCCCCAATGTCCAAACACGTCGTAGTCCTCGGAGCTGGGTTCGGCGGCCTCGAGCTGGTAACTGGTCTGTCCGAGGCCATTTCCGACAAGGTCCATATGACGCTCATCGACAAGAGCGATGCGTTCATGTTCGGGTTCTCGAAGCTCGACGTGATGTTCGGTCGACGTCAGGCAAACGAGGTGTGGAACCCGTATCGGGCGATCGAAAAGCCGGGCGTGGAGTTTCGGCAAGAGACCGTCATGTCGATTGATCCGGAGCATCGCAGAGTCGTCACCGACGCAGGGACTTACGACGCCGACGTCCTCGTCGTCGCGCTCGGCGCCGACTATGACGTGGAGGCCACGCCAGGGTTGGCGGAGGACGGGTACGAGTTCTATTCCTTCGCCGGTGCCGAGCGAGCCCGAGACGCACTTGCTGCGTTCAACGGTGGCGGCGTCATCGTGGGCGTACTCGGTCCGTTCTTCAAGTGCCCTGGAGCGCCGAACGAAACCGCCCTATTGGTGGACCACTATCTATCCGAGCGCGGACTCCGGGACTCGTCGACAATTCACCTTGTTAGTCCGATGCCCGCTCCAATTCCGATCTCGCAAAGAACCTCGTCGGCAATCACGGCGATCCTCGAGGACCACGGCGTCGAGTACTGGCCCGGATCGAAGGTGGTCCGTCTTGATCCAGCGCAGCATGTCGCCCATCTTGACGATGGGCGTGCGTTGCCCTACGACCTCTTCTTGGGTATTCCGGTGCACTGTGCTCCCGAAGTTGTCGTAACGTCGGAGCTCGTCGAGGACGGTTGGATCCCCGTCGATCCCGCCACGTTCGCGACGAGGTTCCCCAACGTGTTTGCCGTCGGCGACGTGACGAGCGCACCTGTGCCACGCGCCGGGGGGATCGCCGAAGGCGAGGCGGCCACAGTCGCCAAGGTGCTGATCTCCAAGTTCACCGACGACAGCGATCCCCTCCCGTACGACGGCGCGGCTGGGTGCTACGTGGAGCTGGGCGATGACCTTGTGGGGCGCATCGACGTCAATTTCCTGTCGTACGACACCCCGGTCGCGAAATTTACTGCGCCGAATGCTGCCCTTTCGGAGGAGAAGCGTCAATGGGAGTCCACCCGGGTCCATCGGTGGTTCGGGCCAAAGGCTTCCTGACCGGGGACAACCAGCGTCGCGATTACAACCCGAATGGCAGCGTGTTAGTCCCTTGGTTGCAAGGGTGCACGAGACTGCGGCGCTCACCGGAGCGATCGATCCTGACTAACAACGGAAC
>Ga0209839_10000996_pt1 | contig 14518 bp, 13 predicted proteins | sample OrgsoiDNA2013050_FD_185800 | JGI IMG/M metagenome (GOLD analysis project Ga0209839, IMG submission 185800) | Permafrost soil microbial communities from the Arctic, to analyse light accelerated degradation of dissolved organic matter (DOM) -... | ecosystem: Environmental > Terrestrial > Soil >... | reverse complement strand
TTCGACCGGCCCGTGAATGCCATTTTCGACCCCACCGGGACTACCGCCTACATTTTCAATTGTGGCGCGGAATGTGGTGGTGTTCAGGCCAGCGTTGCGATCTTCGACATGGCCACTCTGACCATCACGAACACGATCCCGGTCAATGGTGCCACAGTAGGCTTTCTGAGCGGAACGACCCTTTACGTCGCCGGCAACGGGACAGCATCTGGCCAGCTCTGTTCTTCACTTCCGAGCGCCGGGACGACGGGCGCAACCTACTGCGGAACGCTCGACGTTATCGACCTAGGCACGAGCCCGATCAGCGACCCGTACCTCAACAGCCCGAGCACCGAGATCGCGATCCCGGACGGCCGCCACGACCGCATCGATATGAGCGTGAACGGCCAACTCTTTGTCGGATCGCGTGGCTGCCAGAACATTGGGAACGTGAACAATCCGGTAGGCGAAGTGCGCGGGTGCCTCGCAATCTACAACACCACGAACAACTCGATGATCATTCCTCCCGACAACGGGAACGTAGACGGCCTGCAGCGCTTTACGCAGCGTAACGTTGAATACGTGGCAGAGGGCGGTAAACTGCGCGTCTACGACACGACCAAGGATATTTTGCTCATCAATAATTTTGTGCCCCAAGGAACCATCAACGTGGTGGGGTATGTCGGGGACGTGAAGGCGATCGATTTCTACTAGGCCCCGGATCGAGTCGCAGTTTTAGCGTCGGCATCATGCTGGCGCGTGTCGCGCTCGCCGTGGCGGCGGCGCTACTTTTCCGGTTCGAGCACTAAGCGATGTGTCTTTGCCGCGTCCACGGCTTTCGCGCTGAACGGCAGCGTGAACGTGGTCCCTTCATACCACGCCTTCCATTGATCCATGTAATAGGGGCTGAGGAAATTTCCGCCCTGGCCAGTCACGATGTTCAACGTTGACTGGTCGAGGTCGGCCAAATTTGCGGTAAATCGCTCGGACGGTCCATGGCTCCGGCTTACTGCCTTGACCGTGTATCCGCTGCCCGACTGCTCTTGCACGCCCGGACCGGACCAGCGGCGGATCACAGGAATGTTTTTGAGGATGGGATGCTGGATCTCGACTGCGTTGAACGCGCCCCATCGCCAGGAGGCGAGATCTTTCGGTGTGTCGGCATCGTTTACCGCAGCATCTACCGCAGCCGTCAGCAGTTCATCGTAGTTCGGATATTTATCCGGCAGCCATCGTTTCGGGCGGTGCAGGAGAATATTCTCAAGCCAGACCGATCGCATCTCCCACGAGTAGGTCTTCCAATTTAAGACTCCGTCTTCTTTCGCGGAAGCGGACGCTGTTCCCAGCTTGGGCTCGAGAAGTAGTCGCCGCAGCTCGCGGATGGACATCTGCGCGATCGTCGGGGCGGCAGAGGACGCCAGCATGCGGCCATCCCAGCCACGCATCAGTTCGGCGGCCTGCTTTACCCGCGCCGACGGCTTGGCCGCGTGATCTGCGGCATAAACGAAGCGCTCCGCCGCAAAGAGTTCGGCCTCGGATTGCACATCAGTCTGCAGCGACAGCATGTCGGCGGCGGAGAATTGCCGGCCCGATTCGAGCACGTGATAGATGCGCGCGGTGCGCCACGGCGCTTCCCATTCCATGCTGACGGAATTGGGATAGCCGTCGGGCGTGATTCGCCCGTTCGCGGTAGCGATGATTCCCGACGGAGGGTTGTAGATGTGGGGAAGCTTGTCGAACGGGATGTAGGAAGTCCACTCGTGCGAGTTGTCGGCGCCGATGACGGGCAGGCTACCGTCTCCGGCGGCGCGGATGGGGACTTTGCCGGTGGTGTGGTAGCCGATATTGCCGTCGACGTCGGCGTAAACGACGTTCTGGCCGGGCGCGTCAAGCTGCGAGAATGCGCGGCAGAACTCATCCCAGTTCTGCGCCGAGTTCACGTCGAAGAAGGGGATGCGCAGGCCGTCGTACAGAGTCCAGCGCAGGGCCAGGGGCCGCGTCTCGCCGGGAACGAGGTCGGTGATGATGGGACCGTGGCGCGTGATCTTTATGTCGAGAGTCACGTCAGGCTGGCCTTTGACGTGGATCACCTCCGCGCGATGTTCCGGCTGTACCCATCCTGACGGATTCTGATATGCACCTTGTCCGTTGAAATTTTCGATGAAGACGTCGGTGACCGTGGGGCCGACGTTGGTGAATCCCCATGCGATGCGCTGGTTGTGGCCGACTACGACATAAGGCATGCCGGGCAATGTCACGCCAGCAACATCGAGAGCGCCGGAGTGCAGATGAGCTTCGTACCAGAGATTGGGCATCTGGTGGCCCAGGTGCATGTCATTCGAGAGCAGCGGCTTTCCGGAGACGGTGTGGGCGCCGGAGATTACCCAGTCGTTCGATCCGTTGACTGGAAGGCCTTCCGGCGTCGCCGGGGCGAGTCTCCGCTGCGTGACTGAGTTGTCCGGAGCATCGTCGTCATCGTCGTCGTCCTGATCGTCGGAACCAGCGCTGGTATCGGGTTCGCTCAGGTCCTCGCGCATCACGGTGGGCGGGCGGTCGTGCCAGGAATGGTTCACGTAGAGGTCGGAAGTGAGTTCGGACCCCAGCCTGGCGAGAATTTTCTCGCGATCGAGCGCGTCGAAAAAATAGTGGTAGTTGAGATCCTTGACCATTGAGTTGGCGATAACTAGAGAATCCTCTACCAGCCACGGCTTCGGAGCGTAACGCAGGATGCGGAACTCAATGGGCAGACTGCCACCATGCGTTCCGATGAATGCGTTCACGCCGCGCGCGTAAGCCTCAAAGAACGCGCGATCACGTGGATTGGACATGGCCAGCGACTTGACGGCTGCGGCGCGCAGTCCAAGGATTCGCTGCTCGCGGTCGAGTTTGAGCGTGTCCTCGCCGAGAATCTCAGACAGTTCGCCGCTGCCGAAGCGGCGCATGATATCCATCTGCCACAAGCGGTCCTGCGCGGTGACGTAGCCTTGCGCGAAGAAAAGATCGCCGAGCGTCGCCGCTTCGATCATCGGCACTCCCTGGGCATCCCGTGTGACCGTGACAGGGGCAGAGAGCCCGGCGACACGCAATCTGCCGTCGAGTTGGGGCAGTGCAGAGTGGGCGACGAACCATGCGTAGAGAAATCCGCCGGCGAGAATCAGCAGAATGCAGAGGGCGATCCAGCGCAGAATGCGGGGGACTGGGGATCGCCGCGAATAGGTGCTGCCGCCTTCAGCCAGAGTACTCATGAAAGAGATTTGATTGTATTCCAGGCGGGTCGGGCATGCGGTTGCCGCTGAAAATGAATTTCATTTTCAAGATGCCGGATGCTATTCTGGCTTCCGGTTCACCCCCGCATGCTGCAGAAGCGCATCGACGATCAGCCCACGATTTCCAGCCAGATGGTCCGCGAAGCGCAGGACATTCTGCACCGGCATCTGAAGGGTGTGGGGCTGAAGCAGACGGCGCAGCGCGACACGATTCTGCGGACTTTCCTTGAAACTCGGGATCATCTCTCGACCGACGAACTGCACCGACTGGTGCAGAAAAAAGACGCCCGCATCGGCTATACCACGGTCTACCGCACGCTGAAACTGCTGGCGGAGTGCGGCCTGGCCAGCGAGGTCGCGTTTCATGACGGCATCGCGCGTTACGAGCATCAATACAACCGGCGCAGCCATCACCATATGGTTTGCACCGATTGCGGAAGCTCGGTGGAGTTCTTCTCCCAGGAAGTGGGCCAACTGGAAGAAGAAATCGGGCGCAAGTACAACTACCTCACCACGCGGCACACGTTTCAGATTTATGGCGTATGCGAGGAGTGCCGCGGGAAACATCAACATCCCGGTCCCGTCTAAGAGGCAGGCGCAATCATTCGGATGCAAATCACTGGGATGCAATCAATGCGATGAATTTTGCGACCAGGCCTGCGGGTGATTGATTTCGCCCGGAGGGACATCCTGCCCGATCCTCATGCAGTCTTGAATTGAGCCATTGCGGGCGACTTTGATCAGGTCGGATTCATTTGAGCAAAATGCCGGTTTCCCGGGTTGATTGATCGTCATAGGGTACGCCACGATCCGGTAGTGCGTGATTGGTCCGCCGGCATTTTTTCCGCCGCACGCTTGCAGATCGACGGTGTATCCGTTCTTCTTGGCCCGATCCAACTGGTCGCCGATTCCCCATGTGCCCGACAGATCCGACAGGGAGCAGGTATAACCGGCGGCGGGATGAGCTTGAGCGTAAGCGATCTCGGCGGTATTCATGGACCGCACCACGGACACGGCGGATACTCCCTGGTCGCCAACCGTCGCCGATGTTCTTGATGTTCCTTGCGCTTTCTGCGTTCGCTCCGCCCGCATCGCCTTTGGAATGGCGATGCCAATCAGGACCAGCCATACGATGCCCAGCGCCACGCCCGCATAGCCGACCACCAGGCCAGTGATGGCCAGTCCTCGTCCGGTAAGGCGGCTCGGATTTTTTCTGATTTCGGATAGAGACACGTGTCCGAAGATGACGGCGACCACAGCAGCCGGGGGAAAGATGCCAAAGAGGCTACAGACGAGGCTGAAAATAGCCTTGCCGCTGGTTTCCGGTGGAAGACCGAATGCGACGGCGGGATCGAGCGGAGCGGTGGTCGTCGCCGACACGCTTTTTCCACAGACCGCACAAAAGGTGTCGCCTTCAGACAGACTATTTCCGCAACCTGGACAGAACGAACTCAAGCGCTCCTCCTTTCCTCGAATCGATTGCGGTGGCGTTTCTATTGCAGCATCTTGCCGTCCTGCAGGCAGCCACGCATTGAGCCGCTCGAGTCCACCTTGATGACTGCTGATTCGTCGGAGCAAAAAGCGCGTATTCCGGTTTGATTCGGCGTGATAGGCTGCGCTACGACTTGGAATTTCCTGTTGGCGCCGCCGGGTGTTGCCGGGATGCAATTCAGCAGATCGAACTGATATCCAGCTTTTTTCCCGCTGGCTAACTCATGTTTGAGCAGTTCCTCTCTGCTCAAATCTCCGAGATAACAAGTGAAGCCGCGGTCGGGATGGTCGGTTGCGTACGTGACTTCGGCGGTCTCGATGATTCGCACTGCGGCCACCGCTGACGATTCATTCGCCGCCATGCGCGCCCGCAGCAGGTTCGGGATTGCGATGGCGGCGATGATTAAGACCATCGGAATCGCAGCGACCCAGACATAACCGAGCACCAGTCCGGCCATGGCCAAGCCTTCGCCCTTCAATCTCCCACCGCTCTTGCGAATTTCCGAGAGGGCTAGATGGCCGAAAATAATGGCTGCGATGAAGGCCATCGGGACGAAAAGCAATAGACCGCACACCAGGCTGGCGATCGCTTTTCCGCTCGTCACGGCGGAAGCACTCGGAGCCATGGGGGCCATTCCAGGAAGGGCCCCGGCTGCTTCGCCGGTGCCTCGGCCGCAGACCCGGCAGAACTTGTCGTCTGCCGCCAGGCTGTTTCCGCAGGCTGCGCAGAATGAACTCATAGCTCTCCAATCGAGAGTCGATCTCGACTAAAATTTGCACGAAACACTACACTTAGCCCGGTGCCGCGTCAATGCCAGATTGAGGTGCCAGATTGAGGTGCGGACGGGCGGCGCGACGATGAATGCAACCATTCCCTTGCCGGTATCCTGTCCCGAATGCGAAGCGCGCATGCCGGAGACCGCAGTGTACTGCCCCGGTTGCGGACGGCGCACGGCAGCAGTTCCGACTCTTGAAGAGCCAGCGAAAGGGAAAGTTGGATTCCTGGCGGAAAATATTGCCGGAGCGCTTGCCTACTTCACATTTATTCCTGCGATTGTCTTTCTTCTGCGCGAGCCGTATCGCGGGAACCGCTTTGTAAGATTTCACTCCGTCCAATCTCTGCTGTTATGGGCCATGGGAGCGCTTGCAGCTCTCGCGCTTAAGGTCGCCAGTATGCTTCTGTTCGTCATCCCATTTGTGGGGCCGCTGTTCACCGTGTTGGTGTTGGTGATCGTCGGGCTCGGGGCGGTCGCGATCTGGATGGTGCTGGTGGTGAAGGCCCTGCAGGGAGAGATGTTCAAGCTTCCCGTACTCGGCGACTACGCGGAGCAACAGGCGAATGCGGTCGAGGCCTGATCGTCGGTCGATCTTTGATCGCAAATTGCACATTGCTTTGGCTGGAGATTTTTGGTACTTTGCCCCGACGCCGCCTGGGCCTGATTTCGTACCGCTTACCGAGCAAGAGTCTGTGGCGACCGAGGAGGATTTTCCATGGCTTTTTGCAGTACTTGCGGTGCCCAGATTGCGGATGGTATGACGACTTGTGCCGCGTGCGCGGGGCGACCAGCCGCTGGTTTCGCCCCAGTCCCGACCACCGCTCCAGCCGCCGCCCCAGCCGCAGCAAGTGTTCAGTCAGGGGCTAGTGGACTGACCGACAATGTCGCTGGATTGCTTTGCTATTCGCCGGTAGGGTTATTCGCCGATATTATTTTTCTGGTTGCGGAGCCCTACAACCGTAACCGCTTTATTCGCTTCCATGCCTTTCAATCCCTGTTTATGGCCGTCGCGATGGTCGCGGTAGTGATTGTTTTAATGATCCTGGGAATGGTACTAGCCATCATTCCGGTTGTCGGCTGGATCATCGGCCTGCTCCTTTGGCTTGGCTTTGCTTTCGGAAACCTTGCCCTGTGGATCATGATGATGATCAAGGCGTATCAAATGCAGACGACGAAATTGCCGTTCATTGGTGATCTCGCCGCCAAGCAAGCAGGAATGTAGAGGTTTCCTTCAATGGTGGTGGGGGCGGAGCGTCGCTTCGCTCCCACATCGTCGCTTCCTGGTTTTCTATTGCAATCCGCGTATTGCAAACCCCGCCCTTGACTTTCTTCCTGTAAGCTGTCAATCCTATTACCTTTTACCCACGCCGGAAATCCACGGCTCTAGCGCGGCTTTCGGACGCCGGGAATTTTGCAGGGATCGGGGCATTCATTGCGAGTTCGGGTTTTCTATCATGACAAATGCTTTGACGGAGCATCCTCAGCCGCTCTGTTTTCGCGCTTCTATCGCGAGCGCATCAGCAGCGACGCCACCTTTGAGTTCACTGGACTGGTGCATCGCGCCGGAGCGCTATTCGACGAGAAGCAGTTCGACGGCGACGAGAACGCCATCGTCGACTTCAAATACTCCAGTTCGCCGAAAATTACCTGGTGGTTCGATCACCACGAGAGCGCGTTCCTTTCGCCCGCCGATGCCGCACACTTCGAGCAGAACGACAGCAACCGCAAGTTCTACGATCCGAATTACAAGTCATGTACGAGCTTTATCGCCATGATTGCGCAGCAGCATTTCGGCTTCGATCCCGGGCCCGTGGCTGACTTGGTGCACTGGACCGACATGATCGATGGCGCCCTCTATGCCGACGCCAAGACCGCCGTTGCCATGGAAGCGCCTGCCATGAAGCTGACTATGGTGATCGAATCGGCGCCGGACCACGGATTTGTTCCGGATCTGATTCCGCTGCTGGCCACAAAGTCTTTGTCGGAAATTCTGGAAGCGCCGTTTGTCGCGCCGCTGCTTCCGCCGCTGCTGAAGCGGCATGAGTTGTCGATCGGCATTTTGGAAAAGCGTACCGAGTGCAAAGACGGCACGATTTTCTTCGACGTCTCCGACCACAATCTGGAGGGCTACAACAAGTTCGTGCCCTACTACCTGCATCCGAAGTCGGTGTACAGCGTCGGCTTGAGCAAGAGCAGTTTTCGAGTGAAAGTTTCGGTAGGATCGAACCCGTGGGCGCCGCAGGAGCCCGAAGTGAATCTGGCCCGCATCTGCGAGCGCTACGGCGGGGGCGGTCACGCCCGCGTGGGCGCGATCTCATTCAACGTGAACCAGCATGCCGCGGCGATCCGGGCGTCGCAGGAAATCGTCGCCGAACTGCGGGCCGCGATTCGTAAGAAGAAGGCCTGAACACGAGTGGGGCACCCGCTTCGTCGTTCTTTCTTCGATCAACTCTTACTTCGCCGGCGCGAAAAAGTAGTAGTCAGCCGTGTAGGGGATTTTACTTTCGGCGTCTTTGTGCTGCTCGTCACATCCGTTGGACTGTGCCTTGCCGCCGTGCGTATGCACGCGCTGGATCGTCGTCACATTCGCGAGCAGGCCCTTGCCCGCATGGCTAACAACACTCACCAGCAGCCACGGAATCGAATCGGCGTCGAGTGAGTCGACGTGGGCCACGGCCTTGCCGGTGACCTCGCTGCCATCTTTCAGCTTCCACGTAGGACCAGCGGAATGCTGGCCAATCACTTTATCTTTTCGATCATGAAGCTCGGCTTCCGGAGCCTTCAGAGTCCAGGCGAACTTCCCGTCCGCGCCCGCTGCGCAGGTGTAGATCTGCGATCCCGTGGCCGAGGCGAACAGGATGGGCTCTTCGCCTTGAGGGATCTGAATGGCATCAGGGACGTCAGGTGCGGATTCCTTTTGCGGAGAGGATTGGGCAAGTGCGGGGAAGGCGAGGAGTGCGCCTGCGGCGATCAGGAAGAATCTTCGCATGAGGGGATTTTAGCAGGGGAAGTTCCGCGATGCCTCCCACTTCTCGCGCACAGAACGCGCGAGAAACTGGGCACCCAGGGGATTCGTATCTCAGACTTCCCGTCTCGGCCGAAGCCTTTCTTCACTCAGGCGAACAGACGCATGAAACCACTTGCGGGCAGGTCGCGGGAGAGGAAGCGACGGCCTTTTCCGGCGGCGTGCATAAGGGCTTCAGCGGCCATGTATCCACTGCGCACGGCGCCTTCCATGGTCGCGGGCCATCCTGTGGCAGTCCAGTCGCCAGCAAGGAAGACGCGCGGCCAGGCTGTTGCGGCCACGGGGCGATGCGTGTCGATGCCCGGGCGCGGGGAGTAAGTAGCGTTGACTTCTTTGATGACGGTGGATTTTACGAGCGTGGCTCCGCGGGCAGCCGGGAAGAATTCGCGGACCTCGGCGACAGCCATGTCGACGATCTCGGCGCGGGATTTGTCGATGAGCGTCTTCGATGAGCTGACGACGAGTTCGATATAGCTGCCAGTTTCGCCGCTCGCTTCCTGCGCGCGCTTGGGCTGCAGGCGGGACTTGTGGAACATCCATTGAATCGTGCGGTCGAGCAGAACGGCATGGTCGAGGTCGGAAATCTGACGATCGAACCAGAGGTGGATGCCGGTGATGGGAGAATTTTCGAAGTGCGTGATTTGCTCGCGGAGTGGGGTGCTCTCCGCAGAATCGGGAAGGACGCGGGAGAGAGCGTCAAAGGGCAGCGCAATGATAAGGAAGTCAAAACCCCCATCCTCTCGCAAAGAACGCGAGAAGGATGGGGCACCCTCGGTGAGTTGATTCTCACGAGTTTGATTCTCGCGGAGATTCAGGCGAACTTGCGAGGCGTTGGCGCTGAATCCTTCGATGGGTTGGCGGAAGTTGAGCACGCCGCTGCGGGCGCGGACGTAATCCCCGGCTTTGTTGTAAAGCTCGGTGAGCGGCACCGTGGGAACGCCCATCTGGCGCGCGCCGGGAGACTTCATCGATTCGCGTATGACCTGCGCTGCCGCGGAAATGGAAATCAGGTCGAGTTCCTCGCTGAGGGCGCTGATCAGGATTGGCTTCCAGAAACGCTCGACCGCATTTTTCGTCTGGCCGTGTTGGTCGAGCCACTGCTGGAAAGATTTTCCGGTGTCGCGCTGCACGCTGAGCGTAAGCGGGATCAAGGCTCGCGAAATCGAAAGTTTGTCGGCGGTGCTGAGGAAAGAGAATTTCCAAAAACTCGGCGCGGTGTGCAACGGAGCGGGAAGAAATGACGAGGTCATCGTCGAGATGCGGCCGCCGGGCTCGATGAAATTCATCTGATCGTACCAGCGGATTTGGTCGGCGACTCCGATGCGATCGTAAAACTCCATCAGGTTGGTGCATAGGCGGAAGAGGACGTGCTGACAGTTGTCGACGACTTCACCGGTTCCAGGATGCTCCCAGGACGATGCCCGTCCGCCAAGGAATGGACGTTTCTCGAAGAGGGTGACGCGGAATCCGCCGTCAGACAAGGCGCAGGCCGCGGCGAGGCCGGCGAGGCCGCCTCCGGCGATGGCGACTGTGGGTTGGGATGGGGAGGACGGCATCACTGGGTGGATGGAGTTCCCACTTCTCGCGCAAAGGGCGCGCGAGAAATGGGGCACCCAGGTTTTATATTACGGTGAGGGTTCCCTGCCGCCATCATGTGATCCGCTTGAGGAAACCTTTCCCGAGGATGCGGAGTTTTTCCGAGGTGCTCAGGCTCACTTTCGCGGTGAAGACGTCGTATTGCTTCTCGGCGATTCGTTCGAGCAGGCGGCGGTAGATGGTTATCAGCACCCACAAAGCGGGCTGGCTGTCTTCGGAAATATAGGGAATCAGAGCGTCGCCGGAAGCGTAGAACTCGCGGGCGCGATCGGCTTCGAAAGCGAGCAAGGAACGGAAGCGCGCGGGGTCTGGAGTCGCGAGAAGTTCCGCGGCGGACAAGTTGAATTTCGCCAGGTCTTGTTCCGGCAAATAAATCCTGCCCATGCTCGCGTCTTCTTTGACGTCACGGATGATGTTGGTGAGCTGAAACGCAAGACCACAGCGCTCGGCCAAGGGCTCGGCTTCGGGATTGCGATAGCCGAAGACGTGGATACAGACCAGTCCCACGACCGACGCAACGCGGTAGCAGTAGAGCCGAAGGTCTTCAAAGGTTTTGTACTGGATGCTGATGCCCGGAGCCGTACTGGTTTGGGTCGACGCTTCGGCTTCTTCTACGTCCATTGCAGTGCCATGGGCAAGTTCGTCGAGCAGTCCGGCGGGAATCTGGTAGCGGCGCTGCGCGTCGGTCAACGCGAGCAGAATCGGATCGTCGGTAGGATGGCCGAGTTGGGCGCGGTGCAGGGCGTCGAGCCAGATGTCCAGCTTTTGGCGGCGTTCCTGCATGGTGAGCGGCGATTCGTCGGTGATGTCGTCGCAGCGGCGCATGAAGGCGTAGACCGCGCAGAGAGCTTCGCGCTTGCGGCGTGGCAGGACTAGGAATGCGTAATAGAAATTCTTGGCCGCCGTGCGTGTGATGCCACGGCAGACGGAATACGCCATGACGAGCTGGCGCGGGGCAGGCGTCCACGTTGCGATGGCTTGTTGTGTGCCGGCGCTCATCCTCGTTTACCCCTTGAAGCTCCACCGCCGCCGAAGATTTTTCCCAGCGCAGCGCGCGCGACCAGCGCCACCTTGCGAGGCTTGGAAATTGCCGGACGATTGCCCAGGACGGCATAGCCTTGTTTAGCTATCGCGTTCAGAATTTCCTGGCCGCCGCGGCTGAAGAGATCAAGATCGATGGCGAGTTCGCGATCGACCTGAGAGATGAGCGGCAGGCCCTGACGGAACCACTCCTGGGCGCGCTCGACTTCGAACTTCATCATGGCGCAAAAGGCGGGTGTGTTTTGATTGAGGGCAATGTCATCTTCGCTGGCGCCGAACCTGCGCAGGTCGTCCAGGGGAAGATAGATTCGGCCTTTGGCGTAGTCAACACTCACGTCCTGCCAGAAGTTGGCCAGTTGCAAGGCGGTGCACGTGAAATCGGAAAGACGCTGGCGCCCGGGATCGCGGTATCCGCAGAGATAGAGCACGAGGTGGCCGACAGGGTTGGCCGAGTAGCGGCAGTAGGCGAGAACATCGTCGAAGGTTTCGAAGCGCGTGATCGTCTGGTCCTGGCGGAAGGCGATCAGCAGGTCCGAGAATTCGTGCTTCGGAATGTCGAACTGCTTTACCGTGTCCGCGAGCGCCACGAATACCGGATGTTTCGGAGAGCCTTCGTAGCAGGCATCGAGTTCTCGCTGCCACTGGTCGAGAAGTTCCAGCGATGCGGCGGCGTCGCCGACTTCGTCGCCGAGGTCATCGGAGATGCGGCAGTAGGCGTAGAGGTTGAAGAAGTGGTGACGCAGGCGAGAGGGCAGGAACCAGCTCGCGACCGAGAAGTTTTCATAGTGGCTGCGGGCCAGGCGGGCGCAGTATTCGCGGGCTTCTGCCAGTGTGGGGGCGGTTGCGGGAATGGCATAGGCGGCGGGGAGACGGCTCCAGCCGAGGGTGGCTGGTGGCGTCGCGTGTTGGGTAGCCGTCAGATTCATTCCGATTCAGTCTAATACTCCACCCAGTCGAGAGTACCCGTGAAAATGCCTGTTTGCGCTTATGGCAGCGCGGGCACGGTAGGGATCCTTCGACTGCGTACGTGGTTCGCTCAGGATGACAGAACTCTATAACAACGATGTCACTCCGGCTTCGCCCTAGTGGCCGGGGATGATTGCGGTCTTGATGTCGCCGCCGCGGTTCAACATGTGCCGCAGGACTTGCTGCAGGCGCGACAATGGCGCCTCGCCCGTTATGTAATCGGTGGGGCGGATTTTTTTCGCGGCGATCAGCCCAAACGCGCGGCGTACCGTTTCCGGCGTGTGATGGAACGTAGCCTTCAGCGTCATTTCCGAGTAGTGCAGGCGATTGGTGTCGAGTTGCACTTTGGTTCCGCTGGCGCAGCCGCCGAAGAAGTTTACAGTGCCGCCCTTGCGCACCATCTCGACTGCCCACTCCCACGCTTCAGGCCGGCCTACGGCCTCGATCACTACATCGCAACCACGCTTCTGCGGGGAAAGTGCGCGCACCGCGTCTACCACGTTCGTCACTTTTGTGATTTGTACGATTTCGTGAGCGCCCATTTGTTTCGCCGCATCGACCTGGCCGTCGCGCTTGACGACCGAGATTACATTGCAGCCGATGGCGCGGGCTACTTGCACAAACATGAGCCCAATGGGTCCGCCGCCGAGGATGGTGACGGTGTCGCCAATTTCGACTCCGGTTTCGTGCAACCCACGCAGCACGCAGGCCAAAGGCTCGGTCATGGCGGCGTCTTCGAAGCTGACGTTGGCTGGAATGATCAGCATGTTGGCTTCGACGATGCGCTTGGGCACCCGAATGTATTCGGCGTACGCACCGTTATTGAACAGCAGGTCTTCGCAGAGATTCTCCTGGTGCTTGGAGCAGTAGAAGCACATCTGGCAGGGAGCGGAGTTGAGGGCGACGACGCGCATCCCCTTCTTGAAGCCGTTCACTCCGGCGCCAACTTCCTCAATGACTCCGGCCAGTTCGTGGCCGAAGAGAGCAGGGGGAACGATCATGCGGGCGTGGTAGCCGCGCTGGTACACCTTCAGGTCAGTGCCACAGGTGAGGGCAACTTGTACTTTGACCAGAACTTCACCATCGCCAACTCGTGGAATGGGGACTTTTTCAATCTTTAAATCTTCTTTGCCGTACAGGACGGCAGCGGTCATTTTTCCATTCACTGCGGACTTCCTTCCCAAGAACTACCGGGCTGAATCAAAACTTTCATCGACGAAGGCTGTGGATGCGCCGCCAGGTCGAGCGCCTGCTTGCTCTGCGTGAGCGGGAAGCGATGACTGATGAGGCGTTCCATATCCATTTCGCGGTTCATCACAAAACGCACGGACTCCTCTTGCAACTCGACCGAGGCGCTGTAAGAGCCCACCAAAGTCTTCTCATCGACACAGATGGCTGCAGGATCGATCACGGCCTCTCCGTGCTGCGTTTGCGCAAAAAGCAATACCCGCCCACCCGGACGGGCCGAATCCATCGCGATACGAATCAGCGAGTTGCCGCCGACCGCGAGAATCACCGCATCGGCGCCACGTCCCTCGCTCAATTCGCGGACACGGTCCACAACATTTGCCCGCGAAGCATCAATCGACTGCTCTAATCCGAAGGATGCTCCTATTCTAAGCCTCTCGGCATATAAATCGGAAGTAATTAACCGAGCCCCCGCCCTTCGTGCCAGTACGCTTAGTATGATGCCGATTGGACCCTGGCCGATGGCCAGAACGGTCTCGCCAGCTTGGAGGCGGAGTGCGTCGATTCCCTTCATGCAGGTGTTGACGGGTTCGACGAAGCAGGCCTGCTCGAAGGAAACGCCGTCAGGAATGCGCACGGTGCCGTGCTGAACAATCCAGTCCATCACGCGGACGTATTCGGCGAAACCTCCGCCGGAAGGCTCGAACCCGGCGGTGCAGCCGACTTTTTTGTAGGTGGCGCACTGGGCGAAAGTCTTGTGCTTGCAGTAAAAGCATTCGCGGCAGGGGATGTGATGGAAGGCCATCACCCGGTCGCCGGGCTGGTATTGAGTAACGGCCTCGCCCACAGCCGCGACGACACCGGACGTTTCGTGCCCGAAGATGCGAGGGGCGGAATGTGAGCCTGTGGAAATCTTCTTGAGGTCGGTGCCGCAGACGCCGCAGGAATGAACGCGGACGAGCATCTCTGCGGAACCAATCTTAGGAACCGGAACGGTCTCCATGCGGACATCATTTACGCCGCGGTACACGGCCGCCCTCATGGTCGCCGGCAAGGAGCGCGCCTCCGCCTGAAACGCATACTGTCCAGCAATCACCATCGAGATATTTTAGATGATGTTGGCTGTGAATTCGTTTCAAATCAAGGGTATGGCATCATCTTGGGTAATGGCGTACAGCCATGGTGCGGTG
>Ga0209839_10000995_pt1 | contig 14519 bp, 16 predicted proteins | sample OrgsoiDNA2013050_FD_185800 | JGI IMG/M metagenome (GOLD analysis project Ga0209839, IMG submission 185800) | Permafrost soil microbial communities from the Arctic, to analyse light accelerated degradation of dissolved organic matter (DOM) -... | ecosystem: Environmental > Terrestrial > Soil >... | reverse complement strand
ACTCGCGTCTTTTTGTGGGTTGTGTTACCCATTTTGGCCATGCCCTGGAGATATTTTTTCCTGACGTATATTTTGGGTAAACGGATGGCATAATCAAAGTACTAATTTGTCACTAAATCCTCCCAAACCCGTTAGAATCGGCCTACGATACTTTTTGTATCGGAAAGTGACCACACCACTATAGACGCGCGTTTCCCGTTATTGACGCATGTCGTACTTGGATTTCTTTTGCTTTTATCTGCTTTTCGAAGTTTACCACGCCACAGGCGTGGCCTTTAGTGGCCTTTTATTAGCTCCTAATCCGTTACTTAATTCTGGTTTTGATATTTACTTTATTTAGGTGGCCAGATTATGGGGCACAACGATACGGTATGACACGATATGATACGGAATGATACGATAGTTAATAGGTAATTAACGACAGCCAACCCATTTTAGATAGTACTATGAGTCCTTGAGCCTTGCGTAACCAAATGTTTCAATTTCTTCAATGGATTTTGTCAAATGGATTTTCCCATTTGTCAGAATATAGAGGCTATCACAAATATCAGTGATATGCATAAACATGTGATCTGTTATAAGTAAACCCTTGTTCGCTTTTTCTTCAATAAGAAGTTCTTTTACATTTTCTATTTGAATGGGGCTAAAATGAGTAAAGGGTTCATCTAATATAGCGAAATGCGATTTAGATTTCAAGATAACATAAAGCTCTATAAGTCTACACCCGCCATTTGAAAGACTCCCTACGGAGGATTTATCCCTATTAATAAACTCAGGAAATCTTTTGGAAAAATGGGAAAAGTCCAATTCAAAATCTTTAAATATTCTTTTAAGAGAAAGGAATTCAGGAATAAAATTGAATTGTGGAAGAAATAATATTAGATCTGGCCTTTTATAAGCCTCATATTGCGGCATGCTATCAAACCGAATTGATTTTTCGCATTTCAGGTCACCGTAAATGATTTTCATAAGGCATGATTTGCCGGCACCATTTCTACCCAATAGACCTGTAATTTTTCCAGTCTCGCATTTCAAATGAATATCGGAGAGTATTTTTCTGCCATTTAATTCCAGCTGTATGCTATCAGCTTCCATTACATGGTTCATCTTAGTTTATATATTAGAATAATCAGGAATATAAATAGAACAAAATCAAATATGAAGGAAGTTGCCCAAATCAAACCTTTCGATAATCCTAAATTTTGATAGTAGTAATATTCTTTATTCTTATTGCTATTGATAAAATGGAAAGTTATTACAAGGGTTACTATTTTTAACCAGAATAGTTCAGCAAATATGCCGAGGCCATATTCCCAAAATAATATCAGGCTACATGTGGTTAATAGCAATGACAGTAAAAAGAAACTTCTGTAAAAAGTCCAAATAAGTCGTATCGTTTTCAAAATTCTCATTACTGATTTCTTATTTTAAATGTATGCATTTATGTGTTATGTAATTTGATAACTTTCATTGATATATGATTAAATTGCCACCAACACGGTGTTATAGAATGGCCAAAAACGGTTTACGGGCTTCGATCGTTTATCTGGCTTAAATAGTTAAATTTAATTATCCTTTTATTCTAAAGTAAAATTTATGAACTACATAAAAATTGCCTGGCGCAATTTGGTTAAAAACAGGGCTTTTGCCTTGATAAATATTGGAGGACTCGCTGCAGGAATGGCGGTAACTATGCTGATAAGTTTATGGATCTATGATGAATTATCGTTCAATAAGTATCACAAGAATTACGACCATATAGCACAGGTGATGTGGCATACAAGTTCTAATGGAGAAAGGCTGACCTATCCTTACAATCCACTGCTAATGGGTGATGAACTCCGGCGCAGTTATAGTGCTGACTTTAAATATGTGGTGATGTCGACGTTCACAGCATCCAATGTATTAATTTATGGAGACAAGAAAATAAGCGAAACGGGCAATTTCATGGAACTTGATGCGCCTCAAATGCTGGGTTTAGAACTCTTAGAAGGTAACCGTAGTGGTTTGCAAGACCCTCATTCGATAATGATTTCCAAGTCCGTAGCAGACGCCTTTTTTGGCGAGACTGATCCGATTGGCAAGGTTTTGCAAATTGATAATGTATTTAATGTAAAAGTTTCAGGCGTTTACAAAGACTTGCCTTTTAATTCTGATTTTAAAGAGGTTTACTTTATCGCGCCATGGGATCTCTTATTACTACAGAATCCTGGCATTGTTAACGATCCGTCTGCATGGAATTCTAATAACTATCAAACATTTGTTCTGTTAGCTGAACACGTAGATGTGAGTAGGGCATCGGTAAAAATTCGGGACATAAGGTCCAGAAAAATGTCAAAGGAGAATGTCCACAACATGAATCCCATTGTTTTTCTTCAGCCAATGAGTAAATGGCACCTGTATTCAGATTTTAAGAATGGTATTAATGTGGGTGGAAGGATTGAATATGTTTGGATGTTCGGAATCATAGGCGCATTTGTTTTATTATTAGCCTGCATTAATTTTATGAACCTGAGTACGGCGCGGTCTGAAAAGAGAGCAAAAGAAGTAGGAATTCGCAAAACAATTGGTTGCCTCCGCTGGCAGTTAATCGGCCAGTTTTTTAGTGAATCATTGTTAGTTGCGGGATTTGCATTTGTAATATCCCTAATTCTGGTTTCGCTTTTGCTGCCATTTTTTAATGACCTAGCCGATAAAAAGATGTCTATTGCGTGGGCCAATCCGGTATTCTGGTTTCTGTGTCTTAGTTTTTGCGCTTTTGTAGGGTTGTTTGCCGGGCTATACCCCGCTCTTTATTTATCTTCCTTCCGACCCATAAAAGTATTAAACGGCACATTTAGAGTAGGTCGTTTAGCTGTTATCCCTCGCAAAGTATTAGTAGTTGTTCAATTTACAGTTTCTGTCGTGCTAATTATCTGCACGATCGTTGTTTTCCGGCAAATCCAATACGCCAAAAATCGTTCTATTGGCTACAATCGTAATGGATTAATTACTGTGGGAATGACTGATGATATCCAAAAACATTTTGTTGTAATTAACGATGAATTAAAGAAAACAGGAGCTATAAAGGAGATTGCTGCATCTGTAAATTCAACAACGGAATTGTTGGCTGATGTAATTGATATTAGCTGGAAGGGAAAAAATCCGAGTTCGATCACTGATTTTGCATTTAATAATGTAAGCGTTGATTATGGTAAAACGATTCGCTGGGAAATAAAAGAGGGACGCGATTTTTCTTCTTTATTTCCTACGGATTCATCAGCCTTTATTTTGAATGAATCTGCAGTAAAGATTATGGGGCTTCAGCATCCCATTGGAGAAAAAATTAGCAAAGGGAAAAAAACCTTTACGGTTATTGGTGTAATTAAAGATATTTTTTTTGAATCGCCTTATAAACAAGTTATGCCTTCCATTTTTTATATGAACCAAGATGATGGTTATGTTACCGTTACTTTAAGATTAAATCCTGAAATGCGTGTGAACAAATCATTATCGGAGATTTCAACGGTTTTCCTGAAACAAAACCCTTCTTTTCCATTTGAGTACAAATTTGTGGATGAAGAATATGCCAAAAAATTCAATGATGAAGTACGGATAGGTAAACTCGCTCGTTTTTTTACATTGCTTGCTATTTTTATTTCTTGCCTGGGCTTATTCGGTTTGTCGTCATTCGTCGCGGAACAACGAATTAAAGAAATAGGTATTCGAAAAGTATTGGGTGCGACTGTATTGAATTTATGGAGTTTATTGTCAAAAGATTTTGTTGTTTTGGTTTTTATTTCACTGATTATCGCAATACCATTAGGGTATTATTTAATGTATAACTGGCTGCAGAATTACACTTATCACACCGAAATTTCCTGGTGGATTTTTATGGCATCAGGATCAGGAGCGTTATTGATTACTCTTTTAACAGTCAGTTTCCAGGCGATAAAAACGGCTATTTCAAATCCTGCTAAAATATTACGAGCGGAATGAACCATTGCAACCTACTTGTTCCGGCCGCTGTACGGACAAATACTCGATTGCTATAGGAGTTCAAATAAATCAGAAATGAGAGTAAGCTAAGGGGAAACACTTTATAATCATCAGCACCAGGATCCACGAATGGAAAATGGTATTCAGTTTGGGGATTTTCCTGAGTTTATGGATTTTGAATACCTGCGCAAGAATACTGCGTTAAACCTGAGTAATCTGGCCAACCTGGCCAACCTGGCCAAAGTCCCGTCTATGCCCGATTCGGTGAAAATAGATGTTAGGAATTTAAGCAATCTCACGCATCTGTCCTGGAGGGCCCCCGGCTCCCGTAAAGTGAAGGGATATTATGTGATGATGCGTGAAAAGACGGCTGCCTTTTGGGAAAAGAAGATCTTTACAAATCAGGAAGAAATAACGCTTCCCTATTCCAAAGACAATTATTTCTTTGCTGTACAATCTGTTTCTGAAACAGGAAATGAAAGCCTCGCTGTTGTTCCTCAACCTGACAATGGCAGAAAATAGTCCCTTCTATTTTTACAAGACAATCGGTTAATGTTAGTCACTAACTCGGTACTAAATCCTGTTTCTTCTAAGGGTTTTGTAATTTTTGTCATAGAGCACTGGGTTCTAATGGCTTTAAAATGCAGGAGAAAGTCGTACAAAATAGACATTCGTTTCCCGCTACGTTCGCACCAGTTTTTTTGTAATCTGGCATCGACTTTACCCTCTATAACTCATTTAGAATGAATGACTTGGAAAACAAATGTTTTCTGGCACTATAGTTGTTTTTATATATTGAACACATAAATAATATGCTATGACGAACTCCGAATCTATTGAAAAACCATCATCACTACAGGTTAGCGAAACAGTCATCATCTATTTAATTGCGGTAGTGCTTTTGACAGGCGTGATGGTTCTGGCCTTTTTGAGTTGGCAGGGATAGTAGGATGCTACAGAACCCGTAAGAATTGCGCGATGGTCATTTCTATATTGAAAGTGATCATGCCAAGTTATACGCACGTTTCCTGCGAGGACGCGGGTTGTTACATTATTCTTTTTGCCTAATGTTGCTTTTCGAATTTTACCACGCCATAAGCGCGGTCTTTAGTAGCCTTTTTGAAGTTTACCACGACGACAATCACCTCACCACAACCGCCAATCTATCACCTGATTCTCATTCCGTGATGTGGATACCGGCATTCCACTGGTGAGTGTAATTACTCTTTGGTTAACATATTTATTAAGCTCCGATACGGGTATTGTAGAGTTTCTATTCATCAACTCTAATATACTATATGTAAATACTCCATTCTTCAGGTCGCCTCTCTCCAGTGCAAACTGGGTTCCTGTAGCAGCTGAGATTATTGTTGCGCCGGTACTGCGACCTACATTTACAAATACCTCCTGCATTAGTTCAAAACCATTCTTTGTTCCGAGTCTTTTATTAGTGGTATCAACTAGCACGATCACTCCTTTTTTTGTGCTATCCAACAGAACCTGTAATATACTCTTTGCCATACTTCTTCTTAAAGTTGCGCGCCAGGTCGCGAATATCTTTTACGCTCCAACTTAGTTTGTAGCGGCTATCATTAAAATGATCAATACCAATTCCTATAAAGTATAGTTTCTCTGTTACCGATTGCGGTGCCGAATATTTTACATCTAAGGGTATCCGGTAACTTTCTAAACATGACCTGTGCGGAGTGTAAATGCCTACACAATATAAGTCATTCTAAAAAAACTTAACCCGGAGTGAATTACAACGAAAGAAAATGCTCCTCTAAATGGATTGAATTCCGCGGCGCCGCAATTGCAGGAATTAATAATTGATATAGAGATGCTTTCCGTTGATCCATTAAAGAGTCTTATATGTAAATTTCTGCCCACCTACGGCGGCCTCCGCCATTAGCCCGCTGAGATCTTGGGTAAATACGGCAACACCATCTGCGTATTTGGCATTCGCTGATGCGCCTGATTTGGCGGCAACTGCTGAAACCTGGCCAGTGAACTCAACTTTGTTTTCTTTAAACCGGTCAAGGGCTTCTTTATTATCAAAAAATATAACTTCCCGGTAGGATTCTCCACCTACCTGTGCGCCTACTGATATTTGCGCCATTTTTGCCGTGCCAATTGTTTTGCCTTTTTCATATACAACCCCGTTACCGCCCGATCCACCTATTATGATGGCGCCCTTGCCAATTTTTGGAAAGATGACATAGCCATAGGAATCATTAAAAAATTTAGCCATGGATGCATCTGTTTTTACTAAATCCGCCTTTGCTTCCTTACTTTGAGAAATAAGCTTTTCTTTTTCCTTATCGTCCTGGGCCTTCATGGAGTGGGGCAGGAGAAAGATGGTCAAAGCAAATAGTACCAGCCTGATTACGTTGTTCCTTTTCATAATTGTATTTTTATGTGGTTTCAAATAATGCTTATCAGATGGATGTTGTTTTTATAGCACAAAATCAGACGCACCCATTGGAAGACTCACCTATATCAAATACTATCAAATACCGTTCCTGTATGACGGTAACACAGTGATTCCGTATGATATGGTATCATGCGAAAGGTAACCATTAAAAAACCCGCCGATTCGGGAAATATCATTTCCATCCTGGTAGAGTCGGTTTATTGAATTAATTTAATTTTAACTTATGAACCAGGCAATTTGAAACCTCAAGCGGGATTTCGGGGTTCAAAAACAAGAAATGGAGAAAATTATGATACGCTGCTTAATTATATATTTCATCGTACACTGTGCTGTACCCGGTTTTACGCAAAAGATTGATTCTATAAAATATAGGAATGGCTTTCTCTATTATCATGAATACGGAAAAGGGGAGACGGTAGTTTTATTAACAGGTGGGCCAGGGAACAATTGCTCGCAGCTTGCTGACATGGCCTCGAAAATAAGCACAAACAACCGGGTAATCTTGCTGGAAGAAAGAGGAACAGGGCTTTCCATACCCGACCCACTTGATTCAAACACCATCAATCTACAAACTGCAGTTTCTGACTTAAACTTATTATTAGAACATTTAGGTTTAAAAGAGGCCATTATATGTGGCCATTCCTGGGGCGCAACATTAGCTTTGTATTTCGCTTCCGCTTTTCCTGAAAGAGTGAAGGCCTTAATTATCATAGCTCCAAGTTCATTGCTGATGGGCAAGGAACTGCGTCAGACCATTCAGTTTAATAGAATAGCCAAATGGAGCGAAAAGGAAAACAAACGAATGGAAATATTAACCCGAAAAATGAATAGTGATGAGCTTACATATGATGAAGCCAATGAGTACAGGTATTTGATACTTTCGGGATTTGTTGCTAATACAGAAAGAATAGACAGCTTGATGCCATATATGGACGTTCCGCGGAATCAGAAAACACAACAATTAATTTTTAAAGACGTAGCGAAGTCAAAAATTGATTTAAGAACATCATTGGTAGCATTCAAAAAGCCCGTCTATATAATTGATGGCAGACAGGATATTCTGAATTTCGCTGACTATGAATATAAAATATTGTTTCCTTCCTATGAATTACGCTGGATTCAGGACTGTGGTCATTATCCCATGTTTGAACAACCGGAGGCATTTTATAATATTATATTTAACATTCTTGCCAGACAACGCTAAAATGATGTGATGTTATCGCGTCATAAATCAAAAACTGATATAAACTACTCAGCCCGTGCAATAACACTGGTCATTGCGCTGGTAACCGTCAGCTTTAAATGTATACAGGCCGCGTTGGCAAATCCCGTGAATAGTCTGAGAGTGGAATAGCATTTTCCTCAGACTATTCCGCATTCAAACTCTTTGCCGGGTTCGCCCTGGCAGTACGAATGGTCTGTACACTCAGCGTGATGAGGGCGATCGCGATCATGCCGATACCACTGGCCGCGAAAATCCACCAGCTTACTGACGTACGGAATACAAAGTCTTCTATCCAGGCATGTATGGCCCACCAGGCCAGGGGCGTGGCGATCAGGAAGGCGAGGGCAACGAGTTTGATGAATTCACCGGAGAGCAGGGTCATGATCTGGACCACCGATGCACCCAGCACTTTGCGGATACCGATTTCCTTTGTGCGTCGCGTGGTGGTATAGATCACCAGACCAAGCAGGCCCAGGCAGCTGATAAAAATCGTCAGGCCCGTGGCCCATCGCAACAAAGTGGATGTCTGCTGCACGCCGCCGTAAGCATTGTTTATGCTTTGATCCAGAAATTCATATTTGAATTCTTCTCCGGGATAAGCGGCCATAAACCTTTTTTTCATTTCACCGATGATGGATGGCCAGCGGGTCTGATTCCCCGACAACGAAGCCAGCATAACATTGCTATTTTCTGCAGAGCGAATAAGGGCCATCGGGCCAATTTTGAAACTCAGTGGATGCGCATGAAAATCCCGGAATACTCCTACGATCGGGACATTTTTTTCGTCCCACTTCACCATGATGCCAAGCGCCTCTGCGGGTTGTTTAAAACCCAGCATATGAAGGTAGGTTTCGTTGATCAGGATCTCGCTGCTGGTATCTGCCGGCAAAAGATCCCTTCCGGCGGTCAGTGGAATCTGTAACAGGTCCAGGTAACCGGCACTTCCCGATTTTAATTCTACGACAGAGGTCAGCACCGGGCCTTTAACCGGGCTATAGTCCATGTTGGAAGTCCACCAGCCATAGGAAGAGGGCAGGTCGTTGGACATGACGGTTTTTTGTATACCGGGTATATGATTCAGTTCACCGAGGACATATTTTTTATGATCGACCGATTTATCGGATGAAGGATAGTTAATGCTGAGAATGGCTTGCTTCGAAAAACCCAGTTCTTTACTCAGCATGAAATGGATCTGTTTGCTGACCATCACCGCGCCAATCACAAAAAACTGGGCGATCACAAACTGAGAAACGGTCAGTCCTTTGCGCAACCAGGCCGTACGGGTTTGATTCGTTCCCGCATAGGCGCGGTTCTTCAATACCTCAAGTGTATTCGAAGATGACAATACCCAGGCGGGATAGAACCCCGCGAGCAATGTGACAGATACCAGCAGGATCAGCAGGAAAGTCAATACGAACGGGCTCGTGAAGGAGAACTGAACGCCTTCAGGAATAAACGAAGTAAAGAGATTCAGGATCGCGGGCGTGAGCAGGAAGGACAGGAGGGTGGCCATCGCGGTGATGAGAAATGTTTCTCCCAGGAACTGTGTGATCAGCTGACCCTGCGAACTACCCATCGTTTTGCGCACGCCGATCTCTTTGGCGCGCTGCGCCGCATTGGCCGTAGTCAGATTGATGAAATTGATGCAGGCGATGGTGATGAGAAATGCGGCGGCCATGATCAGACCCAGCAACATGGATTTATTCGCAAGGGGCGAATCGAATGTCCCATAGAAAGGGTTAAAATGAATATCCCCGAGCGACTGCAGACGATAGGTCATGGTATAATGATTCTTCTTCGCATCTTTGCCCAGGTTCCTGTCAAAAATGGCTTTTAATCTTTTCTCTACCGATGCCTGAGTTGTGTTGCTGCCCAGCTGCAGGTAGAGTTGCTGATCGCTGGTGGTAGAACCCCATTCGGTCCAATACATACTTTTTTGCAGGCGGGTATTCTTCAGGATGCTGTTCATAGATATGAACTCCAGGAAATTAAAATCCGTATGGCCCTGCTGATCAAGGTCGGCTACGATACCGGATACCTGTGCGGAGATGGAATCATCATATACGATCTGCTGCCCGATCATATCCACAAAAGAGCGCGAAGGGAAATACAATTTTGCCCGGCTCTCGCTGAGGACCACCTGACCCTCCTTGCTGGTGGCGGACCGTTTATTGCCCGCGATCCAGCGGTAAGGCAGAAGATCAAAATAATGCACATCGGCGAAAATAATATGCTTTTGATTTTTAAAAATTGCGGGTTTCGCGGAAGGAGCATTATGTAGTGAAACTTTCTCCGGATTATAATAGCGGAAGCTCACGAGGTTATCGATGCCGCTGAGATCCTTGCTTATTGCATCTGCAAGGGGTGCCGGTATGCCGCGGTTATGGCCGGGTTCACCCGAAAAGGAATAATCGCTCACCACACGGAAGATACGGTCTGGATTTTTTTCAAAGCGGTCGAAACTATACGAGTATTGTACGATCAGAAAGATCACCAGGGAGGCACTGATGCCGATGGAGAGGCCCAGTATATTGATCGACGAAAATATCTTATTGCGTCTGAAATTCCGGAGCGCTACGACCAGATAATTTTTGAACATGGCAGGGTTTTAAATCATAGTTTGGAATCCAAGGGCCATGCCATAAACAAATTGACTGCAAATCAATAATTTGTAAATCTCCCCTTTGCATAACTGTCCGGAAACTGAAGTGCAGTTGTGCGGTTATGATACATTCCTAAATGACGTCCATTTACTGTCTTTGTAGTCACGCGGTTCCTGTTACACGATTTCTCCATTTGGTGAGGTTGACACTTTTGAACATCAGCCAAAGGCCGGTGGATAATTCGCCGATAGATCACGGATTATTTGGTTTATTCATCCATCAGAAAATTATATTACCGGTTTGGCCGTAAACATACCGCGGTAATATTTTCGGTAAGCCCATCCCAAAAAGACATTGGGCACCATCAGGGTGACGCCCATCGGCCAGCCCGATGGCACCAGGATGGTATGAAATAATAAAACATTCAGACTGATCGGGAAAAGTACAACCGCCGAGAATGGAGCGTATCGATCAATGAGCAAGGACAAACCGCCCAGGATCTGAATAATTTTCATCATGGGATAGATATAACCCGTGCCTTTGAGTCCGGCGACAAGTGCACCCGGCTTACCCGTATGGAGCGGTTGATAAGGTATGAAATGCAAAAAATAATCGAGTCCGAAAACCAGATAAACAAACCCCAGCAGGCAGCGGGTAATCAATACCCAAGTTTTAAGGTCTTTAAACAAAGTAAAGTTTGATTATTTCGAAAATATATCTTTTTCCCACTTGCGAAATTCATAATATTTGCCTTTGGGCTCTCCAGTGCTGCCATTTATTCTTTTTTTCTTTGGCAAATAATTTTATTTACGATATCAGATCTAAAGTATGATAATTTTCCGTTTATATTATCTCTTATGCCTGACTATGCCCTGGACGTGTCTTGTAACATATGTGGATAAATAAAATAGACAGACATGTCTGTTTTTATAAAAAATGTATTTATGTTTGCGTCCGGAATGAAAAATATGGATGCCAGAAGTAGAATAGTGGAAACCGCGTCCCGTTTGTTTTATACACAGGGGTACAACAGCACGGGAATTAACCAGGTGATAAAAGAGGCGGAAGTGGCTAAGGCCAGTCTTTACCAATATTTTCCCTCCAAGGAAGATTTGTTAGCTGAATATCTTAAGGAGACCGCGGCCACCACTAACGAGATGCTTCGATCCGTTTGTGACAAATATAAAACGCCACGGGAAAAAGTGATGGGGCTTTTTGATTTTTTGCTGCAATTCACGAAACAGAGTGAGTTTAATGGTTGTAATTTTTTAAACGTTGCAGCCGAAGTCCCCGAAGGTCATGCGGCTGTCAGGGCATTAATCAAAAAGCAAAAGAATCAGATTCGCAATTTGTTTGCCGGAATTATGAAGCCGATTGGGAAGGAGCAACTGGCTGATGAACTATACCTGCTTTTTGACGCAGCGCTTGTTTCAAGCAAAGTATACAGGGATGGTTGGCCAGTAAAAACAGCAAGTAAGATAGCCGGAAAATTGATTTGATTTTTTTAAATAGTAATAGACAGACCGGTCTGTTTATTACTATTTAAGCGCGAACCTGTCCGGTCTTTCGCCGGGAATGGTATGGATTTTTAATTTAAAAACTGGTGGTCCTGTTCCTGGACTAACCGCTAAAACAAAAAAAATGAATAACAAAAGAATCAGCTACAAAACACTGGATTTGGATGGCCTGCATATATTTTATCGTGAGGCAGGCGACAGAGAAAAGCCGACAATTCTCTTGCTGCATGGATTTCCATCTTCTTCGCAGATGTTCAGAGACCTGATCAACGATCTCGCCGATGACTATCACCTCATTGCACCTGACTATCCCGGCTTCGGTCAGAGCCGTGCTCCTTCCCCGAAGAATTATCTATATAGTTTCGACAATCTCGCCTCCACCATCAACCGTTTTATTGACGCGCTGGAATTAAAAAAATTCACTTTGTACTTACAGGATTACGGCGGACCGGTAGGCTTCCGTATAGCTTGTCAGAGACCATTCCTGATCCAGGCATTGATTATTCAAAATGCAAACGCATACAATGAGGGACTTGGAGCTGCTTTAAATCCATTGATTGAATATATACAATACCCTAACAATGATACGGAGAAGGGCGCCAGAGGTTATTTAAGTCTGGATGCTACTAAATGGTAGTATACCGATGGAGCTGAGGATATTTCGAGAATCTCTCCTGATGGGTATATTACCGATCAATATTACCTTGACCGCCCCGGAAATGATGAAATTCAGCTCACTTTGTTCCGCGACTATGGAAGCAACCTTCCCTTGTACGAGGTCTGGCAGGAGTATTTCAGGAATCACCAGCCTGCAACGCTGGTAATCTCAGGCAAAAACGACAAACTCTTTACAGCTCCGGGGGCGGCGGCTTTTAAGAAAGATATAAAAGAAGCGCAGATCAGTTTATTAAATGGAGGCCATTTTGTTCTGGAAGAACATCATGCTGAAGCTGCGTCTATAATCAGGTCATTCCTTAGGGAAAAGGGTATTAAATAGTATTTTATCATAGCCGCACATGAGTTCCGGGCCTCCGGTAAATACCGTTTGGAAAATGAATTTTACCGAACAGCTGACGGATACCGCCAGTAGATGGTTCATTTCCCGGTTAATTCACTTGTCGCAATAATTTCGCCATCAGATTTAAGCTGGTCAGTGGCATCATTGACCAATTTTAACAAACAGATATTGAGTTTATGAAAAATTTTATTATTGTGGCCTTCACCTTCATACTCGGAGGCGGGACCTTCGCAAATCCGATTGGAAAGGCAAACGGGAATACAATGACCTGCGAACCGAAATCCGGAAGACCCGTAACTTTTGCGGATTACAAAATTTTCATTTCGTCCATAGGGAGTCTGACAATTTTGGATACTCCTGCAACAAGGGGAGTCCTTATCCCGGATACTAAATATATTAATGCCAGGGCCCTTAAAGATTTTCAATCCAGGTTTGGCGATACCACCACGGCTTTGTGGTATCCAGATGGTAATGGTTTTTCTTCCTATTTCATGAAAGATGGCTATAATGACTGGGTTTATTATAATAAAAAGGGCCGCTGGAAGTATTCGTTGATTTACTTTGATCAGGACAAATTTCCGGAAAACCTGAGGAGGATGATAAGATCCAATTATAGTGCTTTCGACATTGATATAGTAGTAGAAGTCCAGACGAACTATGGTACAGCATATATGGTTTACCTTGGAAACAAATTAAGAATCCGGGTTTTAAAAATGAGCGCGGAAGGTGAAATGGAAACCATTACGGATTTGGCAAGGGGTTAGAATGAAACCCGGCTGGTAATGGAAAAAATCCTAATTGTGTCACTAGGGCAAATCGATCGGGAATTCCCCAATGTTCAACGAGCCGATCATTCTCAATTCTTGCGATATCCATTACATCAATGACAATTTCTTTTCCTGTCGGTTCATATCCCATAAATGGACCTGTATGCGTACCACTATATTCATAATGAACCCAAACAATATCTCCATTTACAGAATAATTTATCAGTGAGTATTTTCGATCTGAAAAAGCCCTCTCCAGGCCCAGGATCGCTTTCTTCAACACTTCTTTTCCTCCTTTCAGATTATCCTGGTGCTCAATCCAGTTGTCAGTTATCAGTTGATCGATCACATGCAGATTGGCATTGCCAAATCCCTTTTCAACTACCTGTCTCAATACATTTAATTTGTTGCTTCCATAACTCGTTTTTTAAGTATGAATTCGAATGTATCCCCTGCTCGGGATTTATTGTCCCAGAAATGACCAAATCCCGTGCCTGGCGTATAAAACCGGCATCACTGAAAACCATGATATTGAATTGGCGAATATAAAAATCTGCAGGAAATTGGGTAGTTTTGTTCTTTCTAATCAGCAACGGATGATTGCAGAAAAATATAAAATACTACGCGAAAAGCGGCTTCCCGAAAGCTTCTCTGTCCCGGATGCTTTCTTCATCCCGGATGAAAATAAAAATCCTTTCTGTGTTTTTATGATCTCCTGCCTGGGAGCCGACCGGTTTCTCTATCTCGATGACAATTTTTTTGAACTTACGGGTTATACGAATGAACAGTTCAGGAAGGGAGGCATGGATTTCTGGTTTCCGCTGATTAACCCGGAGGACATGCAACAGGTTTCCACCAGGATCATTGAATCGCATAAAGCGATGGCGCACTACTCCGCCGGCGAAGCATATCCCGCCCCTTTGGTATTGGAATACCGCTTCAAACATCCGGCTAAAGGATGGGTCGGGCTGCGTGAC
>Ga0209839_10000993_pt1 | contig 14533 bp, 12 predicted proteins | sample OrgsoiDNA2013050_FD_185800 | JGI IMG/M metagenome (GOLD analysis project Ga0209839, IMG submission 185800) | Permafrost soil microbial communities from the Arctic, to analyse light accelerated degradation of dissolved organic matter (DOM) -... | ecosystem: Environmental > Terrestrial > Soil >... | reverse complement strand
GTGGTCGCGGTCTTCTTCGAGGTGACGACCGGAGGACTCTTCTTCGAGCCGCGCAATATCTCTAACCTTGTAGTACAAATCAGTACGATTGCAATTTTGAGCGTAGGCGTGACGCTGGTACTTCTATTGGGCGAAATCGATCTCTCGCTGGCGGCAGTCTCGGTACTGTCTGGCGTCGTCATGGGTGTCCTTTCGGAACGTGCTCATCTACCAGCCGTAGTAGCTATTATCGCAGCGATACTTTCCGGTTCACTCATTGGTTTCGTGAATGGCGTCATTATTGCGATCATACGCGTGCCATCGTTTATTGTCACACTGGCTGCATCTATCGCTTATGAAGGTCTGCTTCTTTACTTACTGGCGGGACAGAGCACACTTGTCCTGAATGATCCGTTTATTGTTGCTATTTCAGGAAGTGCGACAAGCTATCTGCCAGATATCTATGGTGTTGGCCTGCCCACGCTGGTTCTGCTCATCTATATCGGTGGCCTGGTCTGGAATCATATTCAACGACGCCAGGCCGGTCTAAGGACGGTTACGGTTGCGCAGCTCGTCGCGCAGATTGTGATCACCATTGTCCTCGTCGAGGGCGCGGTTGTCCTCTTCGAGTCCTACCTGGGCGTTCCTTACGCAACGGCCATCCTGATCGGACTCATCCTGCTCGTCTGGGTGATGCTGACAAAAACAGCGGTGGGACGTCACATCTACGCGGTTGGTGGCAATGCGGAGGCCGCACGCCGCGCTGGTATCAACGTGACTGGCATTCGCCTTCTGGTCTTTACGCTCTGCTCGACGCTGGCTGCTGTCGGCGGTATCGTTGCCGCCTCGCATGCCAACTCGGTCGCGAGTCAGATCAGTGCAACGTTGCTCCTGCAGGCCATTGCAGCGGCGGTTATCGGCGGCGTCAGCCTCTTCGGAGGTCGCGGCTCCGTCTGGTCGATTCTTCTGGGCGCGCTTATCATCGGTAGCCTGGAGAATGGACTCGATCTGAAGAGCCAGGGCACTGAGGTAAAGGATATGATCGAGGGTGTCGTTCTGGCGCTCGCAGTCATCGTCGATGCCCTTGTCCGTCGCGCTCAGCAACGCAGCGGGCGCTAAGTCATTGGCACCTATGATTAAGAGTCTGGTATGTTGCGCTGGTGACTCCCGTTCTCTACAGGATGGGAGTCACCAGCGCAACATTTTTCGTAACTGCTGCAGATCTTTCACTGTGAGACTTCATGGATACAGACGATTTCTGGCGGACACTCGATGCGCTTGTTGCGACAGGCGAACTGATCATTTGATCTGCTCAAGCCACCAGATTGGCACGCAATCGGCGCTCCTGATCGAGCGACCATGAAATGGAACTCGGCAACGGCCCCATATGAACTGCCTACAATATCGGTGTGTATTTTTCTCTCCATGACGTATATTAAACTAGAGAAGTGTTCCGCACCATGGAATCTGCGCATAGAGAGAAAGCGAGTTCATATGCCACGCACCACCCTTGATGCCGAATTAGCAGAGTTAGATAAAAAGATTACTCACCTTGGTACACTCGTCGAAACTGCCCTGGGACAGGCGCTGGAGGCGATCAAGACAAAAGACCTCGCTACATGCGGTCTGGTGATCGCCTCGGAAGCCTTCGTCGATGAGACACGCCTCAGGATCGAGCAGCAGGCGTTTCGGCTCCTCACCTTGCAGCAACCGTTGGGAATCCGCGATCTGCGTTTCGTCACCTCGTCGGTGGTGATCGCCGGAGACCTGGAGCGTATTGGCGATGGGGCCGAGGGTATTGCTCAACTCATCGTACGTATGGCGCATCCCCAGCGGGAAAATCAGGATGAGGTGACCGCAGTTCCGGCATCTACGCTCGCTGCCACGCCTCACGCGCCTGCATCATCACTCACTGAGAATACCATTATGCAAGGCGTGCTCGAGCTGGGCCAGGAGGCGCGCCGCGTACTTCAGGGAACCATCCAGGCATTCTCGGCGCGCAATGCACGGGCGGCCCGCTATCTCTGGGAAGAAGATGATGTTGTGGATGTACGCTATCACATGGTGCGCCACGACCTCATGACGATGATGGAGGGCGAACACGCCGTTCCCGCCCTGACGAGTGACGCTTTGATATTGCAACGCATGACCTACTATCTGTGGATCGCGCACAACCTGGAGCGCGTGGCGGACCACTGCACCAACATCTGCGAGCGCATCGTCTTCTTTCTCGAAGGTGACGCAACGATTATTCCGATGAAGGAATAATACTAGAGCGAGAACTTGCTAAAGAAGCTCCAGATGACCTCATTGGCGCTAATCACATGTGTCGTACCGGGCTGTCCCGGCCAGGTATGCGCGCCGTCACTGATACGGTAATGCCTGACAATGGTTCCGGCGGCACAGTGCGTCCACTCAATTCCTGTGACATCGCCTTTCTGAAAAAATTGGGTGGAGTTCCCTGAGCACTGGTCGATCTTCAGCCATACATTCAAGTAGTCCTGCACAGCCGCCATACGCCGGTCGGCATTACCCGCATAGGGGGCAAGGGTATCGGCAAGACCATGCAGCTCCAACGAGGCCATAGGGCGCGTGGCATTGCAGGCACCGAAAGGATAGTAGGCACCCGAGACCGTTGCGATCGCAGTAATACGCGTCGAAAGCGCACAGGCCACGCGATACGCCATACCAGCACCCAGCGAGATCCCCGTCACGTAGACGCGCTGCGTATTGATGCAGTAGTTTTTCTCAAGGCTAGTGAGCATATCGCGCGTGAACTGTACATCGTCAGCGTCGCCGGTTGGCCCAAGCGCGCCCACGCCAGCATTCCACGATGGCGGATCGTCGACACCTTGCGGATATACGAGCACAAAGCCGTACTTATTCGCCGTGCTATCCATCTGTGTGCTGTTCTCCATGATCTTAGAGGTCCAGCTATAGCCGTGGTAGCTAATTACCAGCGGCTGTGGCTGCCTGCCATAAGATGGTGCCAGGTGTACCAGGAACGTACGCTGCAAGCCGCCCGAGGTAATCTTCTCGGTCGTATCTCCGCCCGCCGTGTGCGCTGGCGTCTTGCACGTGATGGGAGGAAGGGTCGGGCTGGCCGCGGGAAAGAGGGTAAATGGCTTCTGACCTCCCGCTGACGGTACTTTTTGCGCAGTGTTGATCATATAAGCAAAAACGCCGAGCACAATGATAATCGAAAAGACTATTCCGATCAGCCCCACGCGGCGACGCGCTTTGTCAGACATACGATGTAAATCCCTCTATCTTCCTCACTATAACACTACGGAATCGTCCGCTGCTGGACGACCATGCTATACTCTTACAAAAAATGGCACCAATGTTGGAGAATCACATATATTATGCACGACGTACAGACAAACGTTTTACCCATCGATGCTCTCGCACCTGCTTCGGCGAGTATCGAGCGGGCAGCCATGCTACTACACAACGGCGAGCTCGTCGTCTTCCCGACCGAGACGGTGTACGGCCTGGGTGCCGACGCTTTGCAGGTAGCCGCCGTAGAGCAGATATTTATCGCCAAAGGACGCCCCTTCAGCGACCCATTGATCGTCCATATCGCAGCCGAGGATACCCTGGCACTGCTCACATCGCATGTTCCTTTCCAGGCGCGCCTGCTCGCAGAGGCGTTCTGGCCGGGTCCGCTCACATTGATTCTGCCTGCGGGTCCGCGCGTGCCACGCATGATTACGGCGGGTCTGGAGACCGTCGCGGTCCGTATGCCGCGCCACCCGGTCGCCCTGGCACTCATTCGCGCCCTGGGTTCGCCCATCGCCGCGCCGAGCGCCAACCGCTTCATGCACATCAGCCCCACTACAGCGCAGCACGCTCTAGCAGATCTCGCAGGGCGTGTGCCACTCATCCTGGATAGCGGACCCTGCGCCGTCGGTGTCGAGTCGACGATTCTTGATCTCTGCGCTCCAGTGCCCACGATCCTGCGCCCCGGTGGCATCGGTCTGGAGGCGTTACGCGCTATCGTAGCGAACGTACAACCACCGCAACGACGCCCTCACACTACTTCAAACGAAGCACCAGACGAAAAAGCACAGAAAGCGCCTGGACAGTTACTTATCCACTACGCCCCCGGTGTACCAACCTACCTCTTCGAGGGGACAGTGGAAGCTATGCGTACCGCTATGCTGACCGAAGTGCGCAAACGTCAGCAGCAAGGCGAGCTGGTCGGCGTTCTGATCGCGGACGAAGATCTCGCCACCTTTCAGGAAAGTGGTGCCTTTATCTACACCCTCGGCAGCACGCTTGAACACATTGCCGCCCATCTCTTCGCCGGTCTACGCACCCTGGAGGAGGCTGGCGTACAGATAATCCTCTGTCGCAGCTTTGAAGAGCATGGACTTGGCCTCGCCGTGCGCGATCGCCTACTCAAAGCGGCTGGCGGGAAGGTTGTGCATGTATAGTCGGCTCACCTTCTTTGCAGATGGTGGATCTTGAGCGCGATCTGGAGAGAGAGACGCAGTTCGGAGTCCTCAAGGGAACGACCTAAGATGGCCGCGATACGATCGAGGCGATAGAGCAGGGAATTGCGGTGCAGATGCATAACGCGGGCCGTCTCGCTCAGGTTGCCATTGCAACGGAAGAAGCCCTCCAGGGTTTCAACGAGGGTGCCGTCGTTGCGCGCATCGTGGGTAAGCAAGGGGCCAAGCATCTCCTGGTAGAAGTCATCCAGCTCGTCCTGACCATCGAGGTGGAAGAGCAGGCGATAGACGCCCAGGTGCACAAAAGAGTGCAGCTTCCCCTCACCAAAAAGGCGGCGTCCAATCTCAAGAGCCTGCTGCGCCTCGCGAAACGACTGCGGTATCCCTTGCAGGTTTTTCGCAATACGCCCGATACCACAGGAATAGAGCGGGAAATCGAAGCTGCGCGTTGGAAGCACACGCGCATGTACACGTTCCAGGCGTGAGAAGAGATTATTTTCACTTTCGTGCTCATCCTGCATACCACCATCCGCATCTTGCAAAGGCAACAGAGCGATGATGCGGCGCGCTTCGCTCAAAAGCCAACAGGTCGGCCAGTCACGCAGAAGTTCATCGCGCACGCGCTTGCTCCATTGAGCGGGAGGGTCGCCATCCTGGTAGTCCAGCTCAGTGGGCGAGACCTCGAAGATCACCACCACCTGCGGGGGAACAAGATCATAGCCTAGAATACGAGCACGGGCCAACATTTCTTCGGGCTGCTGGTAATGACCCTGGAGCACATCGGTCAACGCTTCCACCTGGTATCTGCTCTCGACCTCGCTGCGTTCGCGTTCACGCGCGAACTCGAGCGCCAGAATAGGAGCCACCTGCCCCAGAATGATACGCTCCAGGTAGTCGAAATCGCTCTCACTCCCGATCAAGGAGAGATAGCCGACGACCTCGTGGCGGATCAGAATGGGTTCCACGACACGCGTCAGGCCGTGGTTTCTGAGCGTCTCGTCGGTCAGTGGAACCGGCAGCAGCAGCATACCAACATCAACAGGCACGGACTGGAAGCGCACATGCTGATCAGCATCCTGCACAACCACCCACTTGTTACGGCTAGTGGCAAGATGCTCACAGACGCCACGCATACCCGCGCCCTGAACGCTCAATTGCATCAAGTCGTGGGCTATCTCGGTCGCCTTACGCTCAGTCTCGCCGCGAAAGCTGACGACAAACGTAATCATCTCGCGCGCGATCTCTTCGAGCGTCAACGATATTGGTAACAGGATAAGAGGAAGGTGCAGATGCTCGGCAATAGAGATCGCCTCCTCGCCGAGCGCATCGGAAGAGGGCGCAGCAACGGCCACCGCCGCAACGCCCGCTTTCTGCAACGTTTTGAGCAAATTTGGCAGAGTTACATCGAGACGACGCAACTGAGAAAGAGCGAGAAGAGCAAGTTCTCCCCCCTGCAAGCTTTCGAATGCAGGCAGGCGCGCGCGCATAGAACACGCCCATGTCACCCGCCGCTCCAACCCGCCGCTACCAGCCACCAGTTGTGCATCACGCGAGGCCAGTAACGCGAGAATATTGCGGACGGAGGCCGACGATACAGAGGGAGGCAAGCTGCTCATCATATCGCGCTTCGCAAAACGCAGCTCCTAGCGCCGTGTTGTAGGCGCTGCTGGTGTACTTCCTGCTTTCTGGGCCTGACGCTGCTTCTCCTTAAATTTCTTTGCCTTCGCCAGATGTTTATGCCATGCAACACGTTTCGTTTTATTCATGAGAATTGTTTCCTTTCAAATTTTACTGCTCTTCTGTATCAGAATTGCCTTCAAAATCGATCTCGGTCATATCGTCGCTCTCATCGCCGCCATCGTAGTACTCGTCATCATTGCCAAGCTCGTCGTCATCCTCGCGGTCACGCAGCATTGTATCCTTGATGTAGGCTCGGATCGTATCGCCGCTGCTGCCCTGCGATGGGAAGCTTACACGACCAACCATCGTGGGATGCTGATACTCTTCGCGAATAATCACGCGCACCTGGCCATTCTCTTTATACAGAATAGCGGCGGCATAACGATTGCCACTCTCCATAAAGCTAATCAGGCGGTTCGCCAGGCGCGGCTCGATCTGCCCGATATCCTCCCCGGCGGCATTGCGTACCAGCAGCGTGTGACCATTCACAAAGAGCTGGACCCTATCGCCGACGCCAACCTTTGCCAATACAGAGTTCGACGCGAGGCTGATTAACTCGGTCATACCGGTTTTGCCGGTCTCCTCGATAAAGAGCCTGGGATCAATGCGATCAACTCCGCCGCGACTCTGCACAGCGGATTCCTCAAGCTGTGCCAGGCGGTCCAGATTTTTCTTGGCGATAATGTTTTTAGGACTGTACTTCAGCGTCTGCGTATACGCCTGACGAGCGTCTGTATATTGCCCCAGCTCACTCAGAGCCTTGCCCAGGCGATTGAAAGCATCGGGCTCGTAGGGGAAGATGTTCAAGATATTCCTGTTGGTAGAAACAGCCTCTTCCCACTGACCTTCCTGTGCTTGCTGGACTGCTAAATCAGTCCATTGTTTTTTCAATCGCGCTTTTTCCTCAGCCGATTGCGCTTGGGTCATCAATGCCTCCTCCTCTGCGACAGATAGGAATGTCAAACTTAGTGAGCTTATTATAGCGCAACCGCGCAACCCTGTAGGGACCACGCCGTCGCCCGTTCGATATGCACCTTCACCATGTCTCCGGGCTGCACTACACGAGAGAACTCTTCAACATTGGGCTGTGGGAAGAACACCAGCTTATTGGCGCGATTGCGTCCCTTCCACTGCTGCCGTCCACGCGCTCTATTCTCATCCTCCACCAGAACCTCTTCCTCATGGCCCACGTAGGGCTGATTCAGTTCGAGCGCGATCCTGGCCTGGATATCCTCCAAAGCGTGCAGACGCCGCTTCTTCTCCGCCAGCGGAACATCGTCCTCCCAACGGGCCGCGACGGTTCCCGGACGCACCGAGTAAGCTGCGACGTGTACCACATCGAAGCGAATCTTCTCAAGGAGATCGAGTGTATGCTGGAACTCCAGCTCCGTTTCGCCGCAGAAGCCGACGATAATATCGGTCGAGAGCGTGATCCTGGGCCACAGTTCGCGTACCCGCGCGATCCGTTCGCAGTAATCTTCCAGGGTATAGCCGCGCTTCATCCGCTTCAATACAGCATCATCGCCGGACTGGACCGGAATGTTGAGGTGTTCGCAGACCTTCGGCAGATGAGCCATGCGCTCGATCATGCTATCGGTCATATGGCGAGGATAGGAGGTCATGAAGCGAATACGTTCCAGATCCTCAATCAAGCTTAGATCCGTCATCAAATCAGCAAGATCGGGCTTCTCCGGTAGATCCAGACCATACGCCTCAACGGTCTGACCCAGGAGCGTCAACTCCTTCGCGCCCTTCCTGACCAGCGAGCGCGCCTCCATCATCAGCTCATCGATGGGACGGCTGCGCTCCCGCCCCCGCCGATACGGCACGATACAATACGTGCAGACCTTGTTGCATCCCAAGACTATAGGAAGCCACGCCGTAGGACTGGCCTGGGCGGGTTCGATCTTCGTCGGGTAGTGTGCGACGCGGTCGCCGGGCTTTGGAGTGATCGCCATGGGCAGGACGGTATGCTTCCCTTTCAAGCTGAACGAGGTTGCAAAGGTTGGCGCAACAGGCTCGCTATGCACGGGATCGTCGACACCCGGCACAAACTCCTGGTCGGGCATAAAATCGACATCGAGGCAGCCCGCGCCCGAGATCGGCGTCCAACGTTCCTCCAGGAAGCGCGGCAGAATATCGGCCTGCTCCACCTTCATAAATAGATCAATATGTGGATAGCGATGGCTGAGTGCGTCAATGGTCTTTTGATTGCCAATCATACAGCCCATCATTGCCACTAGCAGGTCGCTGCGCTGGGCCTTCGCCTGTTTGAGCAGGGCCAGCTGGTTATGCGCCTTCTCCTCGGGAGCATGCCGGACACTACAGGTATTGAGGACCACGAGGTTCGCCTGGTCCATCCCGCTCTCCTCCCAGCCCATCTCATCGAGCAGCGTCTGGATACGCTGAGAATCGGCCTGATTCATCTGGCAGCCAACCGTCCAGATATGATATTTGCCGCGTGGAATAGTTGTCGTGGTCATCACAAAGCCTCGCCTCAAGCAATTAAGAGTTGATATGGATAGAATATACGTGATCAGCATAGCGTTCGCACCCTCTAAGCACGGTATTATACACTAATTTGGTGGGACTGCAAAGTGGGTGTTTTCGTCTGCGGAATAAAGCATACAGGTCTCTACCTTATCTTTAAAGAAAGAGAACATTGCGCTTCTGCGATTGCTTCTGGCAAAGAATCATCGCTATGGGTTGAGCAATCCCTCTCATCTCGTGTACTATTAAACTATCTTTTTGAGTAGCATAGACAAAGAGGAAAGTTATGCAACTGACCGGTATTCATCACGTGACCGCTGTCACGGGGAACACTTCACAAAATGTCGCTTTTTATACACAGGTGCTGGGCATGCGCCTGGTCAAACAAACGGTGAACCAGGACGATGTTTCGGCCTATCATCTCTTTTACGCCGACGAGCGCGGCAACCCTGGCACCGATCTGACCTTCTTCGATTGGCCGCAGATGGGGCGCAACGTCTCTGGCACCGGGATGATCGATACTATCGCTCTGCGCGTCCCCGGTAGCGCTGCCCTCGATTGGTGGGCGCGGCACCTTGACGAGAACGGTGTGTCTATCGTGAGTCGTGGCGAGCAAGGTGGACGAGCAAGCATTCTCTTTACCAGTCCGGAGGGGATGCGCCTGGCGCTCTTTGATGACGGCAATGCACCCACCGCCAGTACGCCGTGGAAGAACAGTCCGATTCCTGAGCAGTTCGCCATTCGTGGACTGGATACGGCGACAATCATTGTGCGCCAGATCGAGCCGCTCGCGCTGGTCCTGACGCAGGTGCTGGGCTTCCGACAGGCCAGAGAATACCAGTTGTCCGAGGAGGATGGGCATCGCCTGTTCGTCTTCGAAACTGGCGCAGGAGGGCCGGGCGCAGAGGTTCAGGTGGAAGCGCGTCCGCGAGGAAGAGCGGGAAATTTAGGTATCGGCGGCGTGCATCACGTTGCCTTCCGCACGCCCAATCCTGAAGAGCACCTCCAATGGCGCGAGCACCTTGCGCAGGTCGGCCTGGGCGTAACTCCGGTGATCGATCGCTTCTACTTCAAGTCGATCTACTTCCGCGTGCCCGGCGGCGTGCTGTTCGAGATTGCGACCGATGGTCCAGGCTTCGCGACCGATGAGGACGTTGAACACCTCGGCGAGCATCTCGCCCTGCCACCATTCCTGGAGCCACAGCGCAAAGAGATCGAAAGTCACCTGCACCCGCTTTGATCAGTCTTTGCTAAAGCCAAGGTCCAGCAGCTTCGCTCCATCCGCGAAAACGGCGTCGTAAGATGGAGCGTGCAGTTCCACACCGATGAGATGGTGGCCGTTGCGACGCGCTGAGAAGACCAGGCACACACCGGCATCGTCGGTCCAACCCGTCTTCACGCCGTCGGCACCTTGATATGTGGTGAGCAGGGTGTTGGTATTATCCCAGTGGTAGGCATGGGTGTAGAGCGTCGGCTTCACATCATAGCTCGCCTGGCCTACGATCTGGGCAAAGGTGGCGTTGCGCATGGCGTAGTTGGCGATCGTCACCAGATCGGCGGCGGAAGAATAGTGGTTTCCGTTGCCGAAGCCATGCGGGTTGTCGAAATGGGTATGCGTCAATCCGAGCACCTGCGCCTTGCGATTCATCATGGCCACAAAATTATCTACCGACCCGGCGACGGTGCGCGCGATGACGATCGAAGCATCGGTCCCTGAACGCAACATAAGGCCGGAAAGCAGCGTGTGCAGACGGAAATAATCGCCTGCGACGAGTCCGGCAGTGCTGGCACCGGCTGGAACCTGGTCGAGATCAGACTGCTGGACCTTCACGCCCTGGTCGAGGTTGGCATTTTCAATTGTTACAATGGCGGTCATGATTTTGGTCGTGCTGGCAATAGGAAGCGGCTGCGCGCTATTCATTGTATAGAGCACGCGGCCCGAGTCTGCATCGATCAGATAAGCAGCCATACCACTGATAAAAGGTGTCGGTGTTGGAGATGGGAAGGGTGTTGGGGAGAGTGCGGGTGTTGGAGATGGCGTCGGTGACGGTGTCGGCGTGGGTAAAGGTGTTGGCGTAATCACCCCCAACGTCATCTCAATGCCAGGCAGCGCTGGCGAGACAAAAAAGGCGGCCAGAACCGCAATTACGATCATTATCACAAGCACTCCGACAAGGACTATCCGTTGCGCCATGTTCTACCTGCATCTCTCTTCTCTTACGCGAGACATCTCAAACGCATCCTATAGGTAATAGCGAACTGAAAAGAAAATGCTAACAGGATAGGACATTTTTCTCTCCTGTGCTCTTTATGGCAGCAGCAACTTTTCAGCATTAAAGCGGCACATAAAGTGCATTGCAACCCTTTCCTTTGCTACACTGGCTCTTACTGGCAGATTGGTGCTACACTAATTCTTACCAGTAGATTGGATGGTCTCCCTGAAGGCCAGCGTCATGCTCTAAAAGCGACTCAAGCCCTTGAATGCAGGCGTGATCTCGCGTTCAATACTCAGTAAAGAAGGTTTTATGTCACAGGATAACCCACACTCCTCTACCAATGACTCCCAGCCTGGGATGGCGAGCGCCTCCTTCAATACCCTCTCCACGCTGGTTACAGGCGGGGTCGCGTATATGGAAAAAGCTATGCCGCGCTTTATTCATGATATGCAGACGCTCTGCCTCACCGAGTCACCTTCAGACGACGCGCCCGGCCTCAACGCGATGGCGCAACTGCTCTCGGCACAATTGCAGCGCGTGGGCATGCAGACGACGCTATTTGAGCATGCGCGCGGAAACGCTGTTCTGGGCACAATGGTTGGCGATAATCCTGCTGCCCCTGCTTGCCTCTTGCTCGGTCATCATGATACGGTTCACCCGGTCGGCGTCGCCCAGGCGCACGCGCGGCTCGAAGCAGAACGCTTTTACGGACCTGGCTCGGTAGATATGAAGGTGGGGCTACTCCAGGGCATCTACGCGTTGGAGATATTACAGCAGCAGGGCTATAGAGACTTCAGCAGGCTGCTCTTCCTGTCCGTGCCAGACGAAGAGATCGCCACACGTTACCATGTGGATCTGATCAGGCACATCGCCCAGGAGCATCCCACCGTGCTTGGGCTTGAGGGAGCGGGTTCCATAGGCACGGTCGTTATCAGGCGCAAAGGGTGCGCGCAATACAAGCTCAGCGCCGAAGGGGTCGCAGCACACGCGGGCAGCAGTCCCGAGCGAGGACGCAACGCTGTACTGGAACTGGCACATCAGATCGTCCAGGCGCAGAGCTTCATGGGCTGGCGTCCAGGATTTACGATCAACGCGGGACCCATCAAGGGCGGCTCGCGGGCAAATATCGTCTCCGACTATGCCGAGATCTACTTCGACATCCGCTTTCTCCACCCGGAGGATCGTCTCGCCGCCGAGGAGCGCTGGTACGAATTGCTCCAAAATAAGCTTGTGCCAGATGTCAAACTCACGCTACAAGCCCAGCCGGACTCGATGGTGCCGATGGTGGCCTCTGAACGCAGCCTCGCCGTCGCGCAGCACGTACGTTTGATCGCCGAACGCATCCTCAATACACCATTTAATCCCGAGACAAGAGGCGGGGCCTCAGATTGCTGCAATACGGCACAGGTAGGTTGCCCGACGATTGATGGCCTCGGCGCTATCGGTGGCGGCGCGCATACCTCTGACGAGTACGTGCTCCTGGCACCCATTCCGAGCCGCGTCGCCTTGCTGGCCGGCCTGATCGTCGCCGAAACGCTCCCTCGTTAGGTGCGACGCCGCGCAAATAAACAAAATAGTACTGGCTACCTTTACAGCATTATTCTTGTGTTAAGCATTTTTGTGAACTTATGAATAAACTGTAATGTAAAAACACCTTTTCGGTCTATACATAGAAACATAGACATGATATACTTAACGCGATAAAAGAGGCGTTGAGCCATCCCTATATACCAATGCCTCTCGTATCAGTTCAACAAACCAGGGTGTTTTTTTCTACGAGAAAAGCCCATTACAGTGGTGGTCAAGTCGGATGGAAGGAAAGATGCTATGCACAATTTTACGTCTAACCCTATCGAAATTTTGCTCTATAAGCGCGAGAGGCGGCGACAGGAACAGGCCGCGCGCGTTGTACCCTACGTCTCATTTTTGCTGACGCACCTTGCCCTGGTGCTCTTCTTGCTCGCGCTCTTTTTCATTGATCGGCTACTCATTGACCCATCAGCCAGGAACATTATCAAGGGAGTGCTTGTGGGCTGCGCGATTCTGGCGCTCGCTACAGAATGGGGATACGCAATTCTCTGTAGCAAACGTTGGAAGCGCGATATCCTGGCCCTTGAGCGTGTACAGATGCAGCACTACCAGATTGAGGAGATCGAGCGTAGAAAAGAACTTGAGGTAGCTTTTGTACAGGAACAGCAGAAACGTCGCAGTCTACTCTTCGACCTCCACTTTCGCCAACGACGCCCACGTGTAGAGGCGCTGCCTGCTGCTAAAACGATCCAGTTGATACCACCAGCGCCAGAGCATTCTCCGCCAGGGAAGCGGTAAGGGAAGCAATGGCGGTCTTAGGGACTCAGTCCACTTTCTGGCCTTCCTGTTGAATGGGATATGTGGAATGACATTCAACAGGGCTGCAAACGTGGTATGATATATCTTCGGGATGACATCAGAGAGATCGAAGAAGACAACTCTTGCCACTATCTTCTGCCTTTTCCTGTCTCTTGCTGAGAAAGTGAGTTATCAACGTGACTGAGCAATTCGCTGTTCCTCAACCCTTCTCAATGAGCACGCCCGAAGATGAGCCTGCTTCTCCCATATGAAAAGTGAAAGGAACAGAATCATGGCACTCGAACTCTATATGCTTGGCCTGGTTACACGGGATATGGGCAAGTCACTGGAATTTTACCGGAGGCTCGGTCTGGCCATCCCTGAAGGGAGCGAAGAAAAGACGCATGTTGAGGTCAAGATGGGAAACGGACTGACCTTCTTCCTGGACTCCAAACCTTCTCGTTGGGATCCCGGCTTTGTCAAGCAGAATGATATAGAGCAAGCGGAAGCAGCAGAAAGTTATCCCTTTCTCCTTGAATTCTACTTGAAGAGTCAGGCTGCTGTAGATGCAAAGTACACCGAACTCACTGGTTTTGGCTACCGGAGCCGCCGCGCTCCCTACAAAACCTCTTTTGGCATGTATTTTGCCATGGTCAATGATCCTGATGGAAACACTATCCTGCTCTCTGGCAATTTGGAAAAGCACAAGAGTTCGCAAGAAGGGTGAGGGCCACCTGACATGGTATGCAGAACTGCTGTGGAGTTTAGAGTGAAGCCTCTGGTCTTGAGACCAAGGGGTATCCTGGCACGTACTACACATAAGAGATAGGCTTTTGCGGCTATACGAATGATCTAGCGTAAGGTTTATCTCGTGAGCATTTATTGTTTGTTCATGACAAGTTCTTAGTGCATTTGCACTTGACGTGGTACGTTTTCATGGGTATACTTCCTCACTTAGGGCGGCTGGAACTCCTGCCCTTTATCGACCCGCTTCAGGATACTGAAATAGGAGGCAACGACAATGAGTAATCAACCATACCCTCCCGATCCTCGTAGGCAGAACTATCAGCAATCGCCCGATCAGCCGCCCTCTGGAAATCAGGGGTATGTAAACAACGCGGCCAGATCATCTAACTATAGTGGGGCTTCTGAACAGAGCCAGTACGAGAACTATGTAGACCCGATGGGCAACCAGGTTGAACAGCGACAGCAGGTCTTCGAAGATAAAAATCAGAGTCGGGCGAACGCGCGCTACTGGACCACCACCGTTACCTACTTTATCCTGGGTGTGCTGGAAATTATCCTGCTGCTCCGGCTGCTCTTCCGCCTGCTGGGCGCGAATCAGTACAATAATTTCATTATGTTCCTGTATAATCTGAGCCA
>Ga0209839_10000992_pt1 | contig 14533 bp, 14 predicted proteins | sample OrgsoiDNA2013050_FD_185800 | JGI IMG/M metagenome (GOLD analysis project Ga0209839, IMG submission 185800) | Permafrost soil microbial communities from the Arctic, to analyse light accelerated degradation of dissolved organic matter (DOM) -... | ecosystem: Environmental > Terrestrial > Soil >... | reverse complement strand
AACCATCGCCGTCGTCGGACACGCGGACCGCTGCCTTGGCGAGGGCCAGTTTGAGCGCCTGGGCGATTCGTACGCGACGCAGACCCGCCGTTGTCAGACCTTCAGCGTCAATACGACCTCGTGACTCCAGATGGAGTTCGCTCACTTCTGGCCGTTGACCAGCAATCGTCTTCACCTTCATTTGCACAAGCAGGGGCTGGGCTGGATCATCAACGAAGGCAGTGAAGAGACTTGGGATTGCGGTCGCCGGTCCGGTCCTGATTGGCATCGCCCCGGACAGTGGCGTTACTTCAACCAGAGGTTGACGTCGGGGCACACCACAATGATATAGACGTGGCATAGCATAGTCAACAGTGACACACCTATATCGTTGGTTTGGCACTCATGTCCTCCCGTCCGCAACTAGATACAGTTGTGTCACGTCTGTACCGTTTCACCTTGGACCACCGACGCGTCGATCGAGGATTTGGTGCACAAGTGATGATTACTGGCCACGAACTCTGGCGAGCCAGCCCGGTGTGGCTCCCGAGCGATTGGAGTCGATCCGGCCATTATTTGCAGAGCGGGAGGGCAAGGGTCGAGACACGATTGGGCGTCCTGCTGCCGGCTACGGGAAGGTGTTGCCATGAGGTGCGGCGGCGCATTTGCCGAGATCGCCAAGTCCGGAGACCCCCGCTAGCCCTCATGAGCCGTACGGCGATCTCCCTCGAAGAGCCCGCTCCCGTGCTAGACGTTGACCGCAAGACGGCATGCGGCTAACTACCGAGACTGAACCTCGGGTGGCGTCATCGTGCTCTCGACAATGGTGATCGTCACTGCTGTCCGACACAACTTTGGTCATCTCAGCGTTGGGTCGATCTCTCTGCGGTGGTGACGTGAGAGCAGCAGATCCAAATTGAACAATGCCGGAAGGAGATCGGTCGCTCGCTGCACAGATTGGCGAACCCGTTGCGTTGCCGGCGGAGTCCCGGGGAGGAACCATTCGTCGTCGGCGAGAAATGGACCTAAGCCGATGGCCGCCAAGGTTTCATTGAACATTTCGCTTGTTCTGACTACCTCAGCCCTCGCTGCATCCGCCGTGAAAGAGAGGAGTGAGATGGTTGCATTTTGGCGAGTTCATCGGCTCGACCGAGGGCCTCGCGGGCGGCTCCCCAAGCGAGGTTGGCGAGTATGGCTCGGCCCACTTCCTCATCCGTCCCGAACGGCACGCTGAAATGTACGCCCGAACCGCCCGGCGCGCACTCGAATTCGGAAACGGATCACCAAATCGTCACACAAGTTTCACTTCTGACCGACGCTATATCCGGCGTCACGACCATCACATCGCGGGGCCGGCGATCAGTTCGAGAGTCGACACCTGATGTCTGCGACAGTCGACGAAGGGAGGTCTTCAAAGCGGTTGACCGGAGGAGAGACGAGGTGTGGCAGCTCCATTCTGCCGTGAAGCTCGCGAATCAAAAGCCACACTCACGTTCTCGGCGTCCACCGTTCTGAGAGGCGCTCGCGGTACGCCTCGGCCGGACGCCAGGACGCTGATGCACGCCAGACGACTGCACTCGCCCAACGCCACAGCCGGCTACCGGGTGGTCATGAAGCAAGCGGACCCATTCGATTGCTTCACTCCAGACTCGTGGGTTCGATGCCCGAAAGGATGGGCACGATCCGGTCTGGACCGATCAGGCGACCGTCGCAACTCATTGAGGGACCGCCGGCAACCGCGGTGGACCACATGCGGGTCGGTGCTACATTCCGACCCGCAGTCCGAGCGCCTGGCGCTACCAGTCAGCCACGCAGCCGATCACTCATCGGCCACACCACGAGCCACTCACACACGGAGGAATCGATGAGCACGGACGGACGCCGAACGCCACGCAATGCTGCCGCGTTTCGAACGGGTCATCGCACCGTTGGTTTGAGCAGTCTGACCGCCACGGCCCTGGCCATGGCCATGGGACTCCTCCTCGGTAGCGCCGGCAGCGCCGTCGCGACGACACCATCGAAGACCACCCAGGGGCGGGCCGCGCTCGCACCGGGGAAGATCAATCATGTCCTCGTCATTGAACTCGAGAACGAGGGCTACCAGACCACCTTCGGAGCCAACTCCCCCGCCACCTACCTCAACGGAACCCTGCGCAAAAAGGGTGAGCTCATCCAGAACTACTACGCCACCGGCCACGCCAGCTTGGACAACTACATCGCTCAGGTCTCGGGGCAGGCACCGACCGGGGAGACGCAAGCCGACTGCTCCGGCAACGGGTTCGCCTTCGCCAATATGTTGCCTGGGACACCGGATGCCAATGGGGCGAGCAACCCGGGGCAGGTCGACGGCGCGGGGTGTGTGTACCCGTCCGGCGTCCAGACCATCGCCAATCAACTCGACACCAAGATCCCACCCAACAAGGCCACACACGTGGCTTCATGGCGGGCCTACGAGCAGGACATGGGGAACACTCCAGCGCGCGACGGAGGCGTGGCCGATCCGACAGGCGGGACGGACTGTGCGCATCCGGCCATCGGGGCCAGCGACACCGCAGAGGTCGCGACGTCGGCCGACCAGTACACCACCCGTCACAATCCCTTTATGTGGTTTCACTCGATCATCGACAACACCGCTGAGTGCGAAGCAAACGTGGTCCCCCTCGGTCAACCCAACGCCACCAGCCATCTGGTCAAGGACCTCAAGACTGAGAAGACCACACCCAGCTTCGCCTTCGTCACGCCCAATCTGTGCAGCGACGCCCACGATGCCACCTGCGCCGGCACGAACAGCACCGGGAGCCACCTCGGTGGGCTCACCGGGGCCGACCAGTTCCTCCAGACCTGGATGCCCCTGATCCTGGGCTCCCCCGCCTACAAGCATGGCGACACCCTGGTCGTCGTGACCTTCGATGAAGCCGATGTGAACCAATCGGACCCCACCTACGCGACAGCTTGTTGCAACGAGGCCAGCGGACCCAACACCCATGCCCCAGGAAACGCCGCCCTCAGTACCGATACCGCGCCCGGCGGTGGTCAGGTCGGGGCGCTCCTTTTGGATGCGAAATACATCGCACCGGGAACCACCGACACGACAGGTAGTTACAATCACTACTCGGCGTTGCGCAGCTATGAAGACCTGCTTGGTCTGACCACAGGGGGCGTCGACGGCGAGGGCCACTTGGGCTTTGCGGCAGCCAAGGGACTTGTGCCATTTGGTAAGGACGTCTTCCCCAAGGGGTAGTCGGACTGGCGGCTGGGTGGTCGGTTGTCTGGGCCGTGAGGGGCTGGACAGAGAGGCTGCACATGACGGACGACGAGGATCAGTACGATCCCGAGAGCGACCCGGACTTCATCAGCTCCGATGGCCCACGCCAGCCGACGGGTGGCCCATGGCTTGCTCCCACCGGCCCCCATGGCGCGCCCAGTCCGGTGTTCGTACCGACGAAATCACTGAGCCTCGAGGAGGACGGGGAAAGCGACATTCCCCATGCCGCCCTGTGGTCCATGAAGTATCACCGGCACCTCCATCTGTTTGATCGAACGGACGTTGAGATCCGGCAGCGTTTCGGTGCCGGTGATCACGCCATCTACATCATCGACGACGGACGAAAACACTGCCTGGTCAGTCGCATCGTCGGGGCCAGTCCCGATGGATGTACGTATTGCCTGGTGGCCCAGATCACCATCGATTCGTATGAACGGCTGGTGAACGAAGAAGCGCCGATTGACGACGTGTTTGCCGACGCCCGAGATATCGCGCTATGCGCCGCCCTTTGAGGCTGAGGTGGCAGACGCGCCCTCGAATGTCACACTGACAGAACGGTACGCAACCATCGACGACGTGCCGTCGGAATATTTCGGCCCCAACTCCTTCATAGATTTTGCGGACGACCCGGCGAGTGGTGCGCAGGAGGAATGGATCTCGACGGATGGGGCTCCCGGGACGCAGCGCGGCACGGGCCGGGATCCGCGGCGCTAGCCAACCCGGCGCAGGGAGGCGCGGAAGCGCTTCCCGTTGGCCACGTATTCGGCGGCGGAGAATTGGATCATCTCGATGCTGCTCTTGTTCTCCCGGATGACGGCTGGGACGCCGATCGCCAGCGCGTGGGGCGGCACCATCATGCGATTGGGTACCACCGCATTAGCGCCCACGGTGGCGCCGCGGCCGATGACGGCAAAGTGCAGGACCACCGAGCCGGAGCCGACAAGTGAATCGTCCTCGAGCCGACACCCCTCGAGATGGGCCAGGTGGCCAATCACGCAGCCGTCGCCGACAATGGTCGGGAAGTTTGGGCCGGCGTGGATCACCGTGCCGTCCTGGACCGACGTGCGAGTTCCCACGGTGATTGCTCCATAGTCACCGCGGAGGACGGCCCCGGGCCAGATGGTGGATTCGGAGCCAATGGTGACGTCGCCGATGATGACCGCATCCGGGTGTAGGTACGCCTCGGAATCAATGGTCGGCGCTACCCCTTCGTATTCGTAGATCGCCATGAACGGCGACGCTACCGGACCTCCAGGGACTACCTGGCTACCGGACCTCCCGGGACTACCGGCTTCCCATGGGATCAAAGGCTCGAAACTCACACGTGGCCGGCGATCCAGGTGATGCCCTGATAACCCCGATAACCCAAGTAGATGACCGAAGCGCCCAACATGGCCTTGAAGTACCAGGGGATCGGCGGTCGCTCCTGGTCAATCAAGATGGTCCCGCAGGCGGGGCACTCCCCTTCGTCGCCGAGGTCGTCGTCTTCGACCAGGGTGTCGCACTCTTCGCACCAGGCCACTAGGCGCCCCCGACCATCACTTGCCGCCGATGCGCACCCGCAACTTCATCGGGGTGGCGCCGAATTCGAACTTTTCGCGCAATCCCCGTTCGATGTAGCGCAGGTAGGTCTGGGGCAGTCGCCCGTTGGTGAACAGGGTGAAGGTGGGCGGGTCAATGGCGCCTTGGACGATGTAGCGAATCTTGGACCGGGGGGCGGACTGGCGCAGTTGCAGCTCGAGAACGGCCCGGTTGAGGGCGCCCGTGGGCACCCGTTGGTGGTACGCCTCGACCGAGTCACGCAGGGCCGGGAGGATCCGGTGGACGCCCCGGCCCGACAGCGCGGAAAGTTTCAGGACCGGTGCGGCGCCCAGGAAGGCCAGGCGGTCACCCACGCCGAGCAGGACATCGTCACGGTCATCGGCCGGCACCAGATCCCATTTGTTGAGAACGACGATGGCCGGGCAGCCCGACACTCCGATGCGTTCGGCCAGTCGCTGGTCTTGATGTGACGCACCGACGGTGGCGTCGATCACCAGGACGGCTATGTCGGCCCTTTCCAGCGCTCGCAGCGCCCGCAGGACCGAATGGTGCTCGGTGCCGCGTTCGGTACGGGCCGGGCGGCGGAGGCCGGCGGTATCGATGAAGCAGACGGGGCCGTCAGCCGTTTCGACCACCGTGTCGATGGCGTCGCGAGTGGTGCCCGGCATGTCGTGGACGATCGAACGCTCTTGGCCCAGCAATTGGTTGAAGAGGGTGGACTTGCCCACATTGGGCCGGCCGATGATGGCCACCCGGGGCGTCGACCCCGGGCCGTGCAGCGCCGGGGCCGCGACCCTGTCTTCAGCCGGGATCGGCGGTGGCAGGAGGTCCACCACGGCGTCCAGCAGATCGCCGGTGCCCCGTCCGTGCAGGGAGCTGACCGCAAAGGGGTCGCCCACGCCCAGACTGACGAACTCCCAGACCGAGGACTCCCGGTTGGTGTCGTCGACCTTGTTGACGACCAGACGGACCGGAGGGCCGGCCTTACGGATGATCCTGGCCGCCGCCAGGTCTTCATCGGTGACCCCGGTGGTCACGTCCACCACCAGCAGGATCACGTCGGCTTCGGCCAATGCCTGTTCGGCCTGCTGGCTCACCTTCGAATCCAGCGCGTTCCCACTGGCCAGCCAGCCGCCGGTGTCCATGATGGAGAAGGGCACGCCGGTCCAATCAGCACTCAGGACCTTGCGGTCACGGGTGACGCCCGGCTCTTCCTCGACCACGGCGGCGCGCTCGCCCACGATCCGGTTGACCAGAGACGACTTCCCGACGTTTGGCCGACCGGCCACGACCACCATGGGGAGGACCCCGTTGAGTTCGCTCATGCCGCACAACCGCCCCGAAATGACGTGCCGTCGAGCGCCCGCCGCAGAGAGCTGCCGTCGGTGGGCACGACTTCGACCGGGCGGGGGAGGTCGGCCAGGGTCAGCCCGTCGAGGAAGCGGCCCTCGTTGAGGCAGGCGTCGGGCAGGAGGTAGCGCATCTCGGTCGGGCTCGCCGCCAGGGCCCGGGTGAGGTCCTCGCCGGTGAGCAGCCCGGCCACCCCGATGTTGCCGCCGAAGAAGTCATTGGTGATCTCGCGGACGCTGACGTCCTGGCGCGGGTGCTCCGCCACCAGAGGGGCGAGGACGCGGGCACCGTAGGTGCCGGTCAGCACGGTGACGGGCCGGTCATCGGGGCCGGGCGGGCTGCTTACGGGCCCGGCGGAGCCCGGGAGCAGGCGGGGGGCTCGGTAACCCTCGGCCGGGGCCGAATCCACCGAGGCGAAGAAACCGTGGCGCACGCCCCCGGGCCCGTCGGCGGTGGGTTTGGCGAAGGAGTCCACGAAGGCCCGGGCCATGCCGATGCCGTTCTCGTGCTGGGGGAACTCGTCATACGACGTAGCTGTCGGGAAGGTCCGCTCGGCCAACAGGTAGTACTCGTCGGCCGCGTAGACCAGGCGACGACCGAGGGTGCTCCGGTAGATCTTCTGCCACTGCGCCACGGTGTCGACGACGAAAGCCGCCTCCTCGGTGGTGTGGGCGCGCATCTCGGTTTCCTTGGAGAATTGGCTGACACCCAGCGGGACGACTCCCACCGTGGCCAGTTTCGGGTATTGGTCGAGGATGCCGGCCAACGTGTCCTCGAGGGCGTCGCTGTCGTTGACACCCGGGCAGACCACGACCTGGCCGTGCACCTCGATGCCGCCATCGAGCAGCACCTTGAGCCAGCGCAGGCTGGTCGCCCCCTTGGGATTGCGCAGCATGTGGGCCCGCAGCTCGGGGTCGGTGCTGTGGATCGAGACGAAGAGCGGGCCGAGGCGCTCGGTGAGGATGCGTTCGGCATCGAGCTCGGTGAAGCGGGTGAGGGTGGTGAAGTTCCCGTACAGGAACGAGAGCCGATAGTCGTCGTCCTTGAGGTAGAGGGACCGTCGCATCCCCTTCGGGAGCTGGTAGATGAAGCAGAAGGCGCAGTGGTTGTCGCAGGTACGAATGCGGTCGAACACGGCCGAGGAGACCTCGACCCCGAAGGGCTCGCCCGGTTCCTTGTCGATCCGGATCAGGCGTGGGAGGGCCGCGCCGGCGCGCTGGACCAGGACGCTGAGGTCGTCGGCGTCACAGAGTTGCTGGAAATCAATGACGTCGCGCGGCTCCTGCCCGTTCAAGGAGAGGATTGCATCACCCACGGCCAGTCCGGCCCGGGCTGCCGGCGACGCCTCGGTGACCGAAGTCACCGTGGGAGCGGACATCCGCCCAGGTTACTAGCGGTTTGGCCCGTCGCGGATCAGGGGCAGCCCGGGTCCGGTCTCCGTTGGAGCTCCCGGGGCGGGATCGGCCCGAGGAGGCAGGGCGGCGGAGTCCCGGTAGCGTTGAGCAGGTGTCCGACGTCGAACGGGTCCTGCTGGCCGAGCCGCGGGGGTTCTGTGCCGGCGTGGAGAAGGCGATCAAGGCCCTGGCCTGGATGGTGCGGGTCTTCGAACCCCCGGTCTACTGCTACCACGAGATCGTGCACAACCGTCACGTGGTCGACCGCTTCCGCGCCCAGGGGGTGATCTTCGTCGACGACGTGGCCGACGTGCCGCCGGGCGCGCCGCTCATGCTCAGTGCCCACGGTTCGGCCCCCGACGTGGTGACCGCGGCACGGGCCCAGGGCGGCGTGGTGGTCGACGCGGTCTGCCCCCTGGTCACCAAGGTCCACCACGAGCTCAAGGTGCGGAGCCGGAAGGGCTACACCGTGCTCTACGTCGGGCACGCCGGACACGAGGAGGCGGTAGGCACCATGGCGGTGGCGCCCGATTCGGTGCGGCTGGTCGAGCACGAAGAGGACCTCGATGCGTTGGAGATCGGCGGGGAAGCCGGGACCCCGATGGCGTTGCTGGCCCAGACGACCCTCAGCCACGACGAGTGGCACGGCCTCATGGAGTCCGCCCGACGGCGCTTCCCCGACCTGTGGATGCCCAATCGCAGCGACCTGTGCTTCGCCACCACCAACCGCCAGGCCGCGCTCAAGGCCATCGCCAGCGAGGCCGATGCAGTCGTGGTCATCGGCTCGGCCAATTCGTCGAACACCGTTGCCCTCGAGGCGGTGGCTCGGGCGTCGGGCTGCCTCCGGGTGTTGCGCATCAACGCCGCCGAGGAGCTGCCCGGGGACCTGGCGGGCACCGTCGGCGTCACCGCCGGCGCGTCGGCACCGGAAGCCCTGGTGGAAGAGGTCATCAGGGCACTGGCCCCCCGTGACGGGGTGACCGAGGTGACCGTGACCACCGAAGACGAGTACTTCCCGCCGCCGCCGGAGTTGCGGGAGCTCTTGCGGGCCGTCGGGAGCACGATGGGCTTCCTGTCGGGGCGCCCGACGGCCGTGCGGGCCGATCCCGTGGCCGAGGACCGGGCCGTCTCGGCGGCCGACGTCCTGGACATGCTGGCCTCATGAGGCGCTTCGGTGCGATGATGGTCACGTGACGTTTACCCGTATGGATGAGTCAACGGCGGCCGAATGGCAGGCCATCGTGGGAGAGACGATGGAGCAGCAGCCCCGGGTGGCCGAAAGCGTGCTGGACATGCTGGCCTCGTTGGAGCAGATCACCGACAAGTTCGCCGTGGATCAGCTGGTCCACTCGCTGCAGACGGCCACCCGGGCCGAGGAGGCCGGGGCCTCCCAGGAAGTCATCGTGGCGTCGCTCTGCCACGACATCGGCAAGGCCATCTCGGTCATCAACCACCCCCGCATCGCGGCGGAGATCCTCCGGCCCTATGTCAGCCACGACACCTTCCAGATGATCCTGACCCACCAGGACTTCCAGGGCCGGCACTACTACGAGTTCATCGGCCTCGACCCCAATGCCCGCGATCAGCACAAGGGCGCCAGCTGGTACGGCCTGGCCGAGCAGTTCGCCGATGACTGGGACCAGATCAGCTTCGACCCTGACTACCCGACCAAGCCGCTCGCGCACTTCGAGCCGATGGTGCGAGAGGTCTTCGGGTCATTCACGTCGCTTTGACCGCCGGATCACCGGCGACGGGAAGCGCGCGCGTCCGCACCGATCCTGCAGTGGCCCGCCGGGTCATCGCGGAGGGGCGCCAGAAGTTCACCGCCCGCTATCCCGACCTCAAGCTCGCCCCCGTCGTGGGGCTGATCTGCGCCTTCGAGGAGGAGCGCAACATCGGGGCCGTCCTGGCCGCCATGCCCAAGTCGGTGAACGATCTGGACGTGTCCACCCTGGTCATCGTGGACGGGGGCTCGGACCGTACCGATGAGGTCTCGCTCGAGGCCGGCGCCATCACCTTCGTGCTCAGCGAGAACCTCGGTCACGGCTACGCCCTGCGGATCGGCTACGCCCTGTGCGTGGAGTTGGGAGCGCAGTACGTGGTCACCCTCGACGCCGACGGGCAGAACGATCCGGCTGAGATCCCGGTGATGCTCCAGCCCCTGGTCGACGACGAGGCCGATTTCGTCGTGGCCTCCCGCGTGCTCGGGCAGGACACCACCACGGACCGGTTCCGCAAGGCCGGAGTGCGGGTCTTCTCGTCCATCCTGAGCGCCATCGGCGGGACCAAGCTGACCGACACGTCGAACGGCTACCGGGCCTTGCGGGTCACCATGCTCGATGACGTGACGCACCGACTGACCCAGTCGCAGTACCAGACCGCGGAGCTCCTCATCGTGTGCATGAAGCGGGGCTGGCGGGTGACCGAACGCCCGACCGTGTGGCTGCCCCGGGCGTCCGGTACCACCAAGAAGGGCAAGAACTATCTCTTCGGCCTCCGCTACGGCCGCGTCGTGCTCGCCACGTGGTGGCGCGAGCGCAAGGGCGTCGCCCGGCCCTGAACCTCCGGTGGGCGCGGCCGCCTGCCCTTTTGCCCGCCTGACACGCCCGCCCCGCCCGCCGCGTTAGGCCAGGCGGGTCAGGCAGACCACCGCCACCACCAGGCCCACCAGCAGATAGCCCCAGCCGAAGGTCCGGCGGTCGGATTCGGCACTCCCCATCCTGAGCAGGTTCGGGATGAAGTGGTCCAGGAGCCAATCTCCGAAGCCGCCGACGTTCGACGCCATGGCGCCGCCGATGGCAGCCAACGCCAGTCCGAGCACGGCAAAGAGGATCAGCTCGGGCGTCGAGACCGCGGCGGCCAGCAGCGGGATCGGGGTTGCCGTCACGGCTAGTACCGACCGGTCTTGGCCCGCGCTTCGTCGTAGACGTCTTGCAGCTTGGCCACCAGATCGTCGGTGGCGGCGTGGACGGACGAGCGCGAGACACGACCCCCGCCGGTGCGGGCCGGCGGCGGGATGGCCGGGCCGATCACCACCTGGATCGTCAGCGGCTTCGGGAGGATCTTGCCCTTGGGCATGGCCAGGTCCGACCCGCCGATGCCGATGGGAACGATCGGAGCCCCGGTGCGTGCCGAGAGGAAGGCCGCGCCCTCCATGAGGTTCTCGATGACCGCGCCCTGCCGCCGGGTGCCTTCGGGAAAGAGCACCAGGCACTCCCCTCGTTTGAGGACCTCTTCGGCCCGCTGGAGAGCCTCGCGGTCGGCCGACTCGCGATGGACCGGGAACGCGCCCACGTAGAGCAGGAGCCGCCCCAGCCACTTCCTCTCCCACATGCTGTCCTTGGTCATGAAGAAGAGCTTGCGCCTGGTGCAGAAGGCGGTGAAGCCGAAGTCGGCGAACGAGCGGTGGACGGGGGCGAGGATGACCGGCCCGCTGCTCGGAACGTGCTCCTTGCCCGCGACCTTGGGCCGGAAGAGCACCCACATCCCCGTCGTGAAGATACGGCGCATGATCCGGTATGCCACTTGGCGTTCGGGCTCGATGGCGAACTCTTGGTGCCGGCCAGGCGCAGGTCTGCTCACAGCCACGACAGGACCTCCTCGACGACATTGTGCACGCTGCGGCCGGTGGTATCGAGAAGGCGAGCGTCGGGGGCGACGACCAGGGGTGAGGCAGCCCGCGTCGAGTCGAGATGGTCACGACGGGCCACGCCCGCAGCCGGTTCGTCATGGCGCCGGCGGGCCCGCTCCTCCGCCGACGCCGTCAGGTAGACCTTGACCGCCGCGTCGGGGAACACCACGCTGCCGATGTCGCGCCCCTCGACCACGCCCCCACCGTGTTCGATGGCCCAGGCCCGCTGGAGGGCAACCATGTGGCGTCGCACTCCGGCGTTGGCGGCGACCAGTGACACGGCCCTCCCCACCTCGGGTGAACGGATCACGTCGGTGACGTCGAGGTCGTCGATCACCACGCGGCGGCCGACCGAAATGGTGGCGGCCGCGGCCAGCGCGGCCACGGCTGGCTCGTCATCGGGCGCAATGTGGCGGGACAAGGCCAGGGCGGCCACGGCACGGTACATGGCCCCCGTATCGAGGCGCTCGAGCCCCAGGCGGGTGGCCACCGCCCTCGACACGGTCGACTTCCCCGCTCCGGCCGGGCCGTCGATGGCGATGACCAGCGGGCGCGGAACCAGCGGCCCGTCGGAGGCGATCAGGGACCGGAGGTCCTCGGCGAACGCCGGGTAGCTGGTTTCGGTGGCGTCGAAGCCGGTGATGAGGCTGCGCTCCCCTGGCCCGGCCGCCAGGGCGGCAATGGCCGCCGCCATGGCCATGCGGTGATCGCCGCGGCTGTCGAACTGCGCGCCGTGCAATCGCCCCTCGGGCCCCACCCCGGTGATCCGCAGGTCGTCACCCGACGCGTCGGCCTGGCCCCCGAAGGCCCGCACCAGGTCGATGACGGCGATCAGCCGGTCGACTTCCTTGACGCGGAGCTCCCCCACGTCATGGAACACCGAGACGCCCTCGGCCACCGCTGCGGCCACGGCCAGGGCCGGTACCTCGTCCAGCGAGGGGATCTCGGCCGCGGCGACGTCGGTGCCGCGCAGTGGCCCGGCCTGGGCCGTGATGGACGTCGTGTGGCCGGGTGCGGTGTTGTCGTCATCGAACGTGAACACGACCTGGCCCCCCATCCGCCGCAGGACGGTGGCGAAGCCCAAACGGGCCGGGCCCTGGTAGACCCCGCGCACGTCGACCACACTCTGGGGCACCACGCACCCGGCCACCACGAAGAAGGCGGCGGCGGACGGGTCGCCGGGCACACGGCGGTCGACCGGGCGCAGGGTCGACGGGCGGACCGTGACCACACGGCCCTCTCCCCGGGGCTCGACGGTGAGGTCGGCACCGGCGTCGACCAGCATCTCCTCGGTGTGGGTCCGCGTGGTGACCGCCTCGCGCACCGTCGTGGGCCCCGAGGCGGAGAGCCCGGCCAGGAGGATGGCCGACTTCACCTGGGCGCTGGCCACCCGGCTGGTCCAGTCGATGCCCACCAGACCCCCGCCCCGGATGCGCAGCGGGGGCAGTCGACGATCACCGGTGCCCTCCACGGTGGCGCCCATGAGCTCGAGCGGCTCGGCCACCCGGTCCATCGGACGGAGCGACAGCGAGGCATCCCCCACCAGCTCCGTCTGCCACCCGAAGCCGGCCACCATCCCGGCCAGCAATCGCATGGAGGTGCCCGAGTTCCCGCAGTCGATCGGCCCAGGGGGCGCATGCAGGCGGCTCCGTCCGCCGTGGAGGACCACGTCACCGCCCGGAGTGCGCTCGACCTCGACCCCCATGGCTTCGACCGCTCCGAGTGTGCAGGCCACATCCGCTCCGTCGGAGAGGCCCTGGACCACGGAGGTGCCCTCGGCCAGGGCGGCCAGGAGCACCGATCGATGCGAAATCGACTTCTCACCGGGGGTCCGCACCGAGCCCTGGCAGGCCGTACCCCCTGGGACGACCAGCGTGCGCGGCGCCCTCATGAAAGCCGTTCGGCGCGACAGCGGTAGCCCCGGTGCACGATGGCCTCACACAGCCGCGCGGCGTCCGCCGAATCGACCACCAGGATCAGGACACCGCGCGGTCCCTCCGCCGAGTGGGCAATTTCGATGTCGTAGATGCTGATCCCGGCGTCCGCGGCCAACGAGGTGATCTCGGCCAACTGGCCCTGCTTGTCCGGCACGGGGATGCGGAGCTCGGAGAGGTCGTCGGGTCGCACGAATCGTGCCGGCAGGTTGCGGCGGGCCGCACTGGCCCGTTGCAGCCCTTGGTAGATCGCCTCCCGGTCGTTCCCGGCCACCCGATCGCGCATGGTCGTCAGCTCGCCCACCAAGGCATCGAGGGCATGGACGATGGGGCCGGCGTTCTCGGTGCAGATGTCCGGCCAGATCCCGGGATGCCCGGCGGCGACCCTGGTCATGTCCCGGAACCCTCCGGCGGCCAGGCGCAGCAAGGAGCCGTTCTGCTCCGCCCCGGTGGCGGCGGCATTCATCAGGGTGGCGGCCACCAGGTGCGGCACGTGCGAGACCACGGCCACCAGGCGGTCGTGGTCCGGGGCCGAGAGGACCAGCACATCGGCTCCCAGTGCGGTCACCACGCCCTGCAGGGCGGTGAAGGCGTCCAGGTCGGTCTCGGCCGTGGGGGTGAGGACCCAGACGGCCCCCTCGAAGAGATCGGGGTCCGCCCCTCGGAGCCCGACCTGTTCCGAACCGGCCATCGGGTGCCCGCCGATGAATCGCGGGTGGTCGGCCGCCTCCACGATGGCGGTCTTGACCCCGCTGACGTCGGTCACGACGGCGTCGGGCCGGCGTCCCGGGGTGGCCAGGATGCGACGCGCCTCGTCGGCCACGGCCGCCGCCGGCACGGCAATGAAGATGACGCCGGCGTCGAGATCGTCCCCGGCCTGATCCACCACGCCGGCGCGGAGCGCCTCGGCCAGCCGTTCGGCGTCGGCGTCGGTGCCGGTGACGTGCCAGCCGCGCCGGCGCAGGGCCAGGGCGATGGAGCCACCGATCAATCCGGTCCCTACGACGAGCGCCCTCGGGCCCTCACCCTCAGTCAGGTAGGTCATCGCGGAGCCCTTGGGCGCCGTGGAGGTAGACGTGGTGGATCTCTTCCTTGGTCTTGGTCGTGTGCACGTGGAGCAGGACCCGGATGCACAACGGCATGGAGCCGGGAACGGCGATCTCGGCGGCGCAGAGCAGCGGGACCGCACCGAACCCGATCTCCCGGACCGCCGTGGCCGGAAAGGCGCTGTTCACGTCGGCCGTGGCGGTGAAGAGCACGCTGACGATGTCGTCCTCGCACAGGTCGTTGCGCACCATGATCTGGCGCATCAGTTCCTGGGAGCGCGCGGTGACCTGCTCCACCGTGTCGGCCTCGAGGGTGGTGGCCCCGCGCAGGCCGCGGACCATGATGGCGGATGACATGGCCGCTCATGCTAACGGTTGAGGAGCGGTGGGCC
>Ga0209839_10000990_pt1 | contig 14544 bp, 17 predicted proteins | sample OrgsoiDNA2013050_FD_185800 | JGI IMG/M metagenome (GOLD analysis project Ga0209839, IMG submission 185800) | Permafrost soil microbial communities from the Arctic, to analyse light accelerated degradation of dissolved organic matter (DOM) -... | ecosystem: Environmental > Terrestrial > Soil >... | reverse complement strand
CCGTTACCGCGCTCCAACCCAGCCTGATCGCTTTGGAGGTCGCTGCCCATAAAGTGAATACCGCCGGCTTGGAAGTCCAGGTGTATAACGCGCTCGCCCTCAAACTGCACCTCAGCATCACCACCGAACACACCCTTGTAAAACTTGATCGCCTCCTGGCCATTCTTCGCGAAATTGATGTACGGTACAATGTTTGCCATAGTCTTTCCTTCTCATTCGTTCTACTTACTAGCTGTAAATTTGGGAATTCCACGAGCGGCAAAACAGGCAAGAGAAAAGAGAAACAACAAGTGGAAGGGAAGATCCAGTATCTCACACAGCTCTATTGGCTCCTTCTTCTGCTTTCCTGTTCGCTCACGGAATTCCCAAATTTACAGCTAGACGTGATCTACCTTTACCCAAAGAGTAAGAGTGTAATATTTCCTAAATTAACAAACTTCTATTAGAAGGGATGATCGTCTAAATCTCCGAGCACATCGCCCTCCGCGGCTGCAGCGCTGGTATTTCCTTGCTGCTGCTTACTGCCAAGGAATTGGAAGACGTTCACAGTTACATCCAGGCTTGTGTGCGTCTGCCCATCTCGCCCACTATATTCACGAGGGAGAAGATCGCCCTGGACGAAGACTTGTTGCCCTTTCTTGAGGTTGGTATTGAGCATCTCCGCGAGGGCTCGCCATGCTGAACAGTTGTACCAGGTGGTTGTTTCCTTGTCGCCTTGCTTGCGCGAGACAGCAAGAGAGAATTTCGTGACCGATACGCCATTGGGCGTGTAGCTCATTTCCGGGTCGCGGCCAGTGTTGCCGATCAAAGTGATTTGTGCTAATGACATGAATGTGTCCTTTCTGGGATTATTCATCCCAATCAATGGTGCATAGATCAAAAGAATACTGAACTATCTTAATAGGAGTATTCTGTGTGAGCAGGTCAATAATGACCTTTTGGTGACCTCCTTTACGTATCCCACTCAATATCTTCTCCCTCGTCGAGATCTTCATCTGAGGAAGAAGGCTCTTCTATCTCATCTTCGCCGAGGGCTGTAATGCTCATTTCCCATGGACCACAGTCAGTGTCAACCAGTCCAGGGGGAAAGTAGGCATCCATTGCAGCCCCAAACGAGGGGGAGTTTGCAAAGTCATAGGCAGATGAACCAGTAAGTTGTTCACTAAAGGATCGGCGCTCGCATTCCTCAGAGATGAGCACATACCCGTCGAAATCTATCTGATACCCTGTAGGGGGATTATAGAATTTTGGCGGGAGCCGTTGTCCAAGTTCCCGATACTCAGCGCGTGACCGTGCCGTTGGGCGCGTACTCCCATAGATGCGGCCTCCCTGGAAGCGGCGGGCCACGTTTGCGTGACTCATTGGTCGACCAAGATCAGCAACAAGCTCCGTCATATCCGCAACAATTGCGCCCCGCCAGTCCGTTCCATAGGTGTCTTGGTAATAGTCTGTGATCTCAGCCTGCTCGGTCATGTAGACAGGTTCAGCTAGCGCCCGTGCAGCATCAATGAGTTCATCAATGTTACTTGCCAGCATGGGCGCGCTCCTTTACCAGAGCATTCAGCCGTTGTAGGCGCTGATTACTAGGAGTATCCGAGGTGAGAATATCAAGCACCTCGCTATTGACTTCCAGGCTCCAGCCATCGTTTTTATAGCCTCCGAGAGAGTCAGGCTTCTCAAGCAGTGGAAGCGCCTTTGCAGGATCTGGCTCATCGCTGAGATAGTAGAGTGCATCAAGGTAGACCATAATGGGCGTGCGTCCGGTCTCTTTCTGGACCTTGAGCATGTTGTAAAACATGGTTGCGCGTGTCCCTGCTACTACTTGAGTACGCCAGTCTGGGCGTGCCTTAAAGGTTTTCTCTGCAAAGTTGAAAGAAGAGAGGCCAATGGTAGCTACAGCGATATCTTTTGTGGCTGAGCGTGCATACTCTCGGCAGAGAGGATGTTTCCAGATCTCGACATTGTTTCTGAAGTCCTGCCGTTGTGCCCAGAGCACCTCAGCCCACTTTTTGAGTGTGCCATGATACTCTTTAAACATCCATCCCTCGTAAATCTTGATTGTGTGTCCGGTGTCCTTGAGCAGCTTGACAATTGGTGTAGCTACCCATTGCGCTTTATCCCACATGACCGGAGGTAGATCCTGAAGTACCGGCTCTTTCACACGCACACGCCAGACGCCTGGCGCACGCTTGTCGAATTCTGCATTCCCCTCAACATGAGTGGGCGTTCCGTATCCAAACATTTCGTTCACGCAGGCCCGCAGGTATGCAGAATTCTTATCGTACTTGTGCAGGTACTTCATGCTCATTTCATCATGAAGTAATGGACGCTGCCAGATGAGATCTTGCGCTGAGAAGCGGTCGAAGTGCGCCTCGTTCACCAGGTCGATCTCTGGAATTTGCAGCCATTCCGGGTGATTACTATTAATCTTTTCAATCAACCGCATACCGACGGTGCCGGGTGATGCTCCAGCCGTGACATCAAAAGCTCGCTGCAGGTAGTCGATAGTGATAAGGAGTTGCTTTGCATTGAGGTCGACCTCGTGGCAAAAATGCCATTTGCTATTATAGGGAAAACAGATCGTGCGCGCTTTTTGAAAGTCTCCCCGTTCCGTCTTGCGCCAGCCAGTTGCTGCAACCAGCTCGTTGACGTGACCAGGAATATTGACTTCTTTGAGGTCTTTCCAGGTGGCAACAAGGTTCCATTTCTCGCTGCCAGCCTCAAAAAAGGCTCTATCAGGGAGAACGTTACAGTTCTGCATGACCCAAAGATGGCTAAGGTTATGCGCTTGTGCCTGCTCGCAGAGTAAGTAGAGCGATTTTGCAGGACTAAACCGGGTGATATCCCATTGACCGCCCTTCATCGTGAGGAGGCCGTTGTGTGTAAGAGCTCCATGTTGAACTATTGACATTGTTTTTCCTCCCTTCATGCTACCTTCTGAGCTATGGGTGATATAAGAATAGCAAGGCATCTGCCTAATAGAGTGGTCATAACCGACGGGCATACTGCATTTCCTAGCTGCCATACCTGCTCTTTTGCGGTACCTAGCAGGTGGTAGTCAGCAGAGAAGCCCATTGCAAGCTTCACTTCCTGAACCGATAGCATCCGGTGAAGTGTGTCCTGAAGGCGTGTCGCAGGGGTTATTAATGCCCAACGATCTACGGTTGTAATGGTGCCTATCGGCTCGTTCAGGCGTCTGTAGACCGGATTATTATAGTAGCCATACAAAAACGACTGTCCCGGCAATCGCTCTATGCCTCTTGCTATGTTTGCCTGAATATTCTCAACAAGGCGTCCGCCAATAGGCCGACCCCGATCATTGAGATTGAGGATGGAGCTCGCTGGTATGGAATACGGCATAACCTCACGGGTACAATGAGGACAATTATAGGTATATTGCTCCTGGTAGCTTCCCCATTTGAGCAATTTCTTCCATGATTGTATAGATAGGACTGAGCGCTCACAATACTCACAAAATGCGCTGGGGCGATACTCAAGGTCAGGCGCTGGCAAATCGCGCAGCCAGAACGTAATGTAGACGCGATCCCTTGACTGAGGGACGCCGAAGAACTGGCTATTCCAGTAGAGAGCTTGGTAGCTATACCCAAGGTCAGTAAGAGACTTGAGCCAGGTACCATATTTACGCCACTTGATAACGTCTACAACGTTCTCGACAATAATTACCTTGTACGGCTTTCCAGCATGTTTCTTGGTGGCTACAAACCGAACAACATCCTCCATGGTGTTGCGACTTTTCTCAGCCAGTGGATCGAAGATAATATCACCAAAGAGATCAAACGAATGATACTGCTTCTTTCCTTTTGCGGATGAATGGTTCGTACAACATGGTGAGGTGAGGAGCCAATCGCTATCAGGCATAGCGTCTGGATCGCATTCCTCAATTGACTGCTGATAGTGGATAGCGTTAGGATGATTGACTGCATGGGTTGCAATAGCAATCTTCGAATGGTTGATCGCCACTCCTACCTGAATACCTGCGAGGCGCGCAGCCTCTGATGTTCCACCGGCACCACAAAACTGTACGGTAGCTGTTGTGATCACTATCGCACCTCACTTCTATCATGCAGGGTATAGCACCAGTTACACATCCAACTCTCCTTGAGATGGTTCCATGACCATGTTTTTTGCTGGCATCCCCAACAGACTGTTGAGGGAGCCGGACCGTGATCGTGGCCACATTCCTCAATCGTAAGCGTACTCTCTTTGATAATATGAGGATAAACCGGAACTACTTGTCTAGGAGTTTCTCTCCGGTGGAACTGTGTAGCAACTTCGTTCAGTGTTGGCTCTATTTCATCATGATGTAGCGCGATGGGAGCATGAAGGGCTGCAGATAGCATACGCTGATACTCTTGCTGTACATGTTGTGTGACTAGGCGAAAATCGAATGTGAAGTGATTGTGGGGTTGCTGTAAGTCTTCTGCATCCATCGGATCAGCAAGCGGCTCCAGGTGTCCACAAGGGCGACAGACTACATAGAGCTCATCCGCTCCACAGCAGGAGCATTGCGTTTGAGCAGTACTGGCTACCGGAGCCTCTTCCTCTTGTTGCTGCTGGATCGCTTCTTCCGCAGGGACCAGACGTACTCGCTCTTTCTTGTCTTCAATTGCGAAGTCTTCGCGCAAGAACTCAGGCTGAATAGCAATTCGCAAATGCTGATTACCGCCTACCTCGCCTTCATATGTTCGTTGGATGCCGCCGTGAACTTCGAGCGCCTGGTATGCCTTACTCACAGTATTACGGTGAAATCCGAGCTTCTTACTGACTGAGCCTGGAATATCTTTTTCCAGAACCACCGGCATCGTAGCGGTGACAGCATCCATTGTACGCCGCGCTGTACGCCGTACTGAGGTTACGAATAAGTCAATGGCTGCAAGGCGTGTGGTTGCCTCAGACTTTGCGTTATAGATAAGGTTCAGGAATATGAGGACAACGGCGTGATATTCAAGCAATGCCTGAAGCCGTTGCTCTGAAGTCATTTCGTAAAAATCGCAGGGCTGACACTTCAGCGCATAGCTATATTTCGTCCGAATAGTCCCGTTAGATAAGTCATTGTCATTGAATTGTTCATCAATCTGTGTTATAGTCTGCATAAGGCTCTCCTAGCATACGGTGCTTTGCACCAATGGAAGTCTTAGCCTAGCTGAGTGTTTCTGAGGCACTTGGTCAGCTTAGGCGCTTATAAGAAGGCTCGTTCCAACTGCCAGGAAGGGACGAGCTAACTTTTTACTCTAGACAGGCGCGTTACTCAACTGCCGGATATTTTCTGCTACCACTACACATGCCTCTTTTTCCGCATCGTTGAGCAAGCCATCGGGTGAACTGGCATAGTTCCAGATCATTCCCCACGCTTCAGCAGGATACAGCTCGCGATACTTCTTCCAGCGTATCTCTACATCTTCGCCCTCAATATAGTAAAAGTCGATGAAGGCAAGGCCCGGCATTGCCTCAATGGGCTTACCAGTCTCAGCACTCACCAGGTCAGGGATATCTGCAATTTTGGTAAGGACTGAGGGAACACTATGCCAGAAATCAGAAGTGGCTTTAACCAGCGTTCCATCGTCCAGGCGGATATCATACTGAAAGCTTGTGGTGTTATAGGTTCGCTCAACATATCCGTCTTTGTACGTACCGTGCATGGTAACGAGCGTTCCCTTCATCAGTTCATTCACTGTTTTTTTCCTTTCTACTTTGCTGCTACTAACTCATTTTGTTGAAGCATTTCAGCCGCTCTTAGCCGCCAGAACCGAGCGCTAGCAGGCCGTGAAAGTCCAAGGTATTTAGCCAGTTGTTCATCGGTGATATCAGGGTTTTGCTTCAGGACTTCGAGGGTTTTACTTAATTTATCAGGCTCGTTTTCCTGCTCGTTTTCTCCCTCTAAAACCGCTTCAAAATCAGGATTTTGTTCTTGCAAAACATCGGTTTTTACTACCGGAATAGCCTCCGTGTTTTGCTCGTTTTTTTGTGGGATATCCTCAGTCTTTAACCAGCCGATAAGAGAGTCTAAAAACACAATGTTTTTATTGCGTGGAGTAGCTTTGATTACACCCTTTTTTACCCGATTTTGTAGCTTCGTTGTACTGTGTCCGGTTGCTTCTGAAACATCAAAAATTAATGCTGTACTCTCGCCTGTTGTGAGGAGCCTCGCGATTTTTGGATAGCGTTTTATCACCAACAGAACATCCTCTTTTGGCAAGGATAAAACTCCGTTTTGCCCTTGCCCATTCTGGCTGTTTTGATCCTCTTTTTGTGGCTCTTTTTTAGCAGGTTTTTCGCCGCTTTTGCTTGTGTTTTGATCCAGTGAAACTGATGGTAAACCAGGATCAGTCTCTTGATCTTTCACCTCATTTTTTTGAGCCGTCTGAAGTTGCTCTACCATGTTTTTTTGCAGGGTAAAAAGTTGTTCAATCTGTTGCTGAAGGGTCTGAACTTTTCCGTTCAACTCGTTAGTTATCTCTCTTACTACCTGTGGGATATCGGCCTGCTGTTTGGGGAAAAATCTGTCAACCAGGAAGAATACGCGCCTATCTCTTCCCTGCTGTGCGGCTTTGCGTTGGAGCGCAATATGTGAAAGCTCTTGATCAAGCTTGAGTAGCTTCTCTTGCATTTCTTTGCGCACCACCAGGATATCAACCCGCTTCTGCTCTTGCGTGCGATAGGTTATAGCATCAAGCTTGCTGTTGGTCTGATCCACGATGTAGTCAGCGGTGATACTGATAATCAGAATAAGTAAGGGGAAGGCCATTCCTAACCAGGGAGTGAACTGTATCATCCAATCAGGGTTGTTCGTCAGGCTTGCCCGGTCGAATGAGTGTAGGCTCGTTGAGGTATTCGCATATGCTGAGAGACCTGCACAGATCGCTACACAGAAGAGATAGAGGCGCGCTCCGCCCGCTTCACGCATACGTACGCATTCTAGGCGTGCTAACAGAGCCTGGAGCGCGATCAGGTCGATAGCCAGCGCAGCCGCATATCCGAGCAATCCCCAGAACTTACCGCCGGTAAAACCATCAAAGAATTGGCCTGACTCCAAGACTGAGACGGTCATGAATATCCCTGTAGCTGTCCAGAAAAACGCTACTTTACTTCCGAGCTTCTGCTTGAGCATCTGGTTGTTGGTCTTGAACCAATCCACAATATCCTCAAGCCGTTTGAAGAGGAACCAGGCCAGGACGATGCTCAGAACAGTGACAGGGATGATAGCCAACACGTAGGGATGTCTCTCTACAAGCGTTATCACTGCATCGAGATGTTCTGTCAGCAGGATTGCGCCGATCACACCCGGTATCACGAAAAGAATATAGGGACGGTTCAGGATGTGAAGAAGGCGATAGGTGACTATCAGCCAGATCCCCACACCCCCGGCAACGAGCGTGAGAAGCACAACGAGCCAGAACCAGGGTTGTGCTAGTATCTCCATACAAGCCTCCTTCTATGCTCTCTTCTTATCACTAGGGATGGGGATACCCTCTTCCCGACATACTTCTTGAAAAACCTCGTAATTCGCACCGCCCAGGCCGACCAGGCCGGCGATATCGCGCAAGGCTATCTTTCGGTTGTAAGCCCGTTTCATCGTTTTTCGGATGTCAGCAGAAACGCCTGCGGTAAGGTTTTTTATGCGTGAATTTGCTTCCTCTTGTAACTGTTTCTGAACGTTTAGCTCATCCTGTAGTGTGTCTTCTGAAGCCGTTTCGTCAGGAGAAACAGCGTTTTGAGAATGCGAAACGCGAGGAGCCATGGGAATGATATTATTGTCTCCGTCAGGGTTCAGAAAATCATCTTCATCTTCTTCTTCAACGATCGGTGTTTTCATTGGTAAATCCGGCATTCTTTCGAACGTTGGGACCGTTGGAGCAGAATGTTGTGTGTACACGCCCAACTCCGTGAGAAGTCGCGCAACATCTTCAGGGTACTCTTGATGAATGGGACGTTGGTTGAATGGTATCAGCTCACGAGGATCTGTATTCTGCGCAGCGCCTGATGTAATCCGTTCATGCTTCTTTGGAATACCCATCCGCTCCAGCATCCTGGCTGCGGTTTTCGCGTCCTCACTATCCCCATATGGCATGATATGATACTCAATCTCGCCATACTCATTGCGGTAGTACAAATGGCCCTTATGCAGCTTATTGGATTTCTTCGAAAATCGTTTGTCCTGAAGCACAATGTCACTTTGCGCCGGGTCAATGTTGTGGCAAAAAACGGCTTTGAATGCCTCGCGTACTGCCACATCGCCTATTGCGTCCTCTTTCACTCCATGACAGACAACGATGGTTCCCAGATCGAAGCCCATGCCCTCGTCAGACGCCTGCTCTACAGACTTCACAACCGCCTTACTTACGTCAGGATCTTTGGATTGTTTGACGATGCTCTTGAATTCGTCGTAGACAATCAGTTTCGCCCGTCCATCGCCACGGTTCGCTTTGCGCTCTTGCAGCTCGTAGGAGAAATTCTCCGCAGCCTGTTTAATCTCTGCTTCAGTAAAAGCGAACGTAATCCAGGGTTCCAGGGGAGAAATTTTGTTGTAGAGGCTGCGCGCTTTGAACCGATGCGGATCGCACACCGTCACATCCTTCCCCTGAAAAAGTGAGATCAGGATACGAATAAGGGTCGTGACACTTTTCCCACTCTCACCAGATCCCAGAATAGCAACGGTCCCACGCGGCCCCTCTGCGTAATCAGCAACGCCGTTTTCCTTGTACCCGATGAGCTCGTTGATCCCTTCAGTCAGGCTGTCAAGTACGTCAGCCAGTTTCGGGATCTTGACCTCAATGGTGGTATTTCCGCGCGCGGCCTGTTTCGGTGTGACCGGATTGAGCGGCGCAATCGGAACCATTTTCCCACGCCAGTCCTCTTTATACGCGCCGGTGGTTCCGGCCCGAATAACCTGCCCTTTGTGTACCCACTTCAAAAAGGCAATGGTCACATAGGCAAGCCCCAGAAGGAGAAGCAAGCAGGCAACAACTACCGCCAGCACCCGGACCCAGAAAAGAATAATCATCGCCCAGATAAGAGCGCCCATCGCAATGCAGCCCAGAAAAAGCAGTACCTTGTTTTTTAGGTCGATCATTTCAGCGCGGAAGCTGCCGCCGTAATATGGCGCGACCATCCCTCGCGGTGATATCCGGCGCGCAGGTGCATAATACTCTTCTTCTTCGTACGGACGCTGCTCGTCCATCATCATTTCACCGTCCATAGGAACCTCCATGCAGCATAGGCGGATTGCTGGTTGAAAAGATACCGCGCTACCAGTTTGACCAACGAACCGAGAGGAACCACGAGCATATCAAGCATCATAGCGTGATGCATCGGACGCTCGACGACGAAGACAACCCCATGTACGTAGAGGGCGGACGTGGGAGTAACCCCACGCCAAACGATAATGAAGAGCCAGATCGCCAGTAGAAGGGAAGTCCCGTCCAGGATCTCCATAACCAGCTTGATTGAACCAGGTAAGGTGATGAGTTGGAAGTAGAGTGTGCTCATGCCACCACCTCCGAGCGCAGAATAATCATCGCCTTTGCCTCAGCATAGCGAACTTTCGCCTCAGTAGTATGCAGCGCCTGCGCAATATCACGGTGCTTTTCAACCTGCGCACACCCGATCCCATAGCGGAGACGAAGCACTGATTGCTGCAGAACTGGCAGTTCGTTGAGAAGGCTCTCAACATAGTGAGCAAATGTACTTTCGTCACGCTGTACGGGCAGGGTAATGATTTTGTCATGATTGAATAGCGGCTCCAGGTGAACCGGATACTTTGTGGACTGATACACGTTACGTGTTCCGTCTGCACACACCAGGGCGAAAAGGTGTCCACGAATGGATGCCTTCAGGTAGGCGAGAAAGCGTCCATAATTCTCATTGGTATACGCGTACTTATGGACGAGGCCCACGAGCTTCAAAGAGCCTTCCTGCTCAAGATCCTCGCGCTCGTACATTGCGCTGTGGTACTGCTTGGAAAGAGTCTTCGCAATGAACAAGTGACCTTCGATCAAGCGATTATAGGCACTGGTAGGCACTTCTTCCAGCGAACGAGCCAGGCGGATCTCACGAGCTATAGCGACGAAGCGCGCTTCAGTGATTGGGCACTGCATGTTAGAAGTATTCATGCTATGCTACCTCCTTCTTCCGCTCATCGAGACGCTGAAGAAATCCAGTGGCTGCGTGTGGAAGAACATCGTTTTCGACGAACTCTACAATATCGACATCCTCCATATCAGGGTCAGGGAGGATGCTGGACGCACGGGCAACTTCCACCACGCAGGGTTTACACCAGAACCCACCATCGCCGAGGTAGATAGTACACTCATGAGAGCTGCTCACATCGCTGGCGACAAGGCGCTGGCAGCGTGAGCATTGAACTATTCCCCAGATGTGCTCATAGTCCAGCATCTTTCCACAGACGCAGGAGGCATGATTGAGTAAATCCGCGAGGATGTCTCTGCTTGTTTGCAACATCTCTATGCGCGCATAGGGATTGAAGCGCTCATTCCAGAGGTCGAAGCGCATACGCCAGTACCACATCGACGGTGTGAGCTTGTAAAGTATCCGGCGTAGCCAGCGCCAACGATACATCACCAGTGGCTTTGCACGCTGACAGTCGCCATAGCGGCTCTCGAACGTAGCGAAATCAACGTATTCACGCTCAAGATCACCAGCAATACATGCTTCGAATTCGCTGCATGACTCCCCAGGATCATCGAATGGTCCCTTCAGCGTGAAAACGTTGGAGACCTCTCGTATTCCAGGTGCAGTCATCACATAGAGGACCGGGTAGCCTCGGCGATGCACATCGACGGTGTAGATCATCCTGGTAGGAGCCATACACATGGAACAGTCACAGCGCGAAAAGTCAATCCGTTTGGGAGAAGGACGCCAGTCCAGTTCCTCAGCATCCACCTCATAATCAGCGAGGTCTTCGATAATATCCTCAATCGCGTCAGTGAGCTCGTGCCCGAATGCGATCGTCGGAATATCGTAGAAGTAGCCAATGAGATCGCCAATCTTTGGACCGTTCACCCGCTCCACCAGGACCAGGGAGCCATCTTCGCGTGTGGCCTCTGCACAAATGGAAGTCTGAAGAACCGCTTGTAAGGTACTCATGCCTACTTCCCCCCTTCTACGTGATAGCCCAGATCCTTGAGGGCCTGGAGTGTCTGTTCTGGAGCCTCAGCAACGAATGTGGCGCGGTTGCTATCGACATATGAGGGCGTGTTAAATTCCTGCTCGATCTCATTCTGTTCGAGCTGATGCAGAATATCCTGAACAACTTGCGGAATAGGCTCCTCATGAGCCACTCCATCCGATACAGAGAAGACACGGATCTTCATGGTGTTTCCTTTCCCTAGAAACACCGCTCCTACCTAGCTTGCAACCGGATCAAAGCTATGGTATCCTTTGTGCGCGGTGTTTCCGCCGTCTAGTGCAGGGTTCCGCCAAGTTCCTCAAAGCACTAGACGTATTTACTATTAAACACGAACATTTAAATCTTCAATGTCTCTAGCTAGGATTTGACGCCCTAGCGTCCTACTCAATGCTTTACAGATTGCTTGTGCAGTCTTCGTAGAAACTAAATTTCCAGCTTCAGCACTGCTTACCGTCTGGTTATTAAGTCCTGCTTGACGCGCTAATTCAGCCTGTGACCAACTGAGCATTGCCCGATATTCCTCTAGTTTCATTCGGCCACCTCGTTATCACTCTATTCTCATTCGAGAATAACATCATCTCGCAATGTTTTCAAGTGGTTTATGGCCGAAAACCATTCGATAACCATTTATTCGTTAGCACTCAACTGCTGACAGTGCCAAAAGTGTACTTTTGTATTTCAGGCTGCATCAGGAAGCAAAGGGTGATTAGTAAGGTTCGCCATTTCGTCAAAAGTATCCTGTACTGAGGCTCGCAATTGTGTACTCCGGGTGACGATCCCTTGTGCCACATGCTGAAGCAGCATCCAGTGAACAATTGGATTACCACCGGCTGCCAGCGTCTCAATCTCAGCTTGTGCCTCACGAGCTAACCATGCAATCTCGCCAACCAAACTAGCAGGGTTTGAGTCTACAGGCGTTACAGCGACCTTCTTTAATTCTGTCATGATGCTATTCTCCCTCTTGATACCTCTTCATCCCTACGAAAACGACGGACCTTTGCCACTTGATACGGCTTGGCGTCTTCCCCATCAGCACCATGTAGAACCACGTTACGCCCGTAGCCTGGACACGTCCATACCTCATGGCTTCCTCTTCCCTGTCTGCAAGAGAAGCCCAATTCTTGCAGCTCTCGCCGCAGCGCTGATAGCTTTACCATCAGCTTTACTCCTATCGATAGCCAGCGCTACGCGAAGGGCGGAAGAAGATCGTGCAGAAAACCATACCGATGATGAATGCAATCAACAAAAAGGTGATGAACTGCCACGTGTCCAGTGTAATAAGCATCATAGAGCACCTCCTATTTTCTTCTTTCAGTAGTGAAAAACGGTTGAAAGCCTAAAGAGTTACACGAAAGGTATAACGCTTCGCTTCCAAACTATTCACACCGTCCCTACTCCAATTACGAGATGTTCCTCACAAGTTCTTTTCTATGCTTGAAATTTCGTTCGCCGTTCTGTATCCTACAGTAAAGAGTATATTTCTAAATAAAGAAAGCTAACACTGCCAGGATAGGGCCACTTTGGGGGGCCATAAATTTGTAGAAGCCACAGGGGGGCCAATGGGGGGCCAAGATTTAAAAATGCTTGTAAAGAGTACTAATGCTTAGTTACAATGTAAGAGAGGCTTAGAGAAAAGATGGATGATACCACAGAGGAATTCCAGCCAAATCACCTCTTGCGCGAGGCGCGGGATATGCGCGGGTGGTCACGCCAGAAAGTAGCTATTGAGCTTAGCAGACTCTTTCCTGGTGTAGCAGTGACTGAAAAAGAGGTTGCAAGATGGGAACGTGGTAAAAGGACTCCTGGGCCATACTACAGAGAAAAGCTTTGTACACTCTTCGACGCAACTGCCGACAAGCTCGGTTTTCTCAAAACGACGGAAAGCGCCAAGCTGCCAGTGCTAGCATTAAGTACGGCCAGCCAACAAGAGGCCCTTCCTGATGAGCTTCTTTGCACTGACTTAGAGTTCCGCGTCCAATGTGTAATCTACGAAGCATTAGCACAGCGAATATGTTTTAGTAAGCTTCAAAAAAGGCTCACAAGCATATTCGCGCTAGAAAGCAGCATAACAATGGACATTGAACGCCGCAAAATTTTACGCAGATTAGCTCTAACTCCAATCCAAGCGCTTGGATTAAGTATGCTTGGAGCTCCGCGTACCTTTGTGCCTGAAGATGTTCTTACACATTCTGCAGCCGGTATTACAGCCTGCGAGCACTTAAGTAAAGGTATTGACCTCCATTTAGCATACACAGCTACCTCCCTATACGTACCTGCGCTCAAGGATATTGCTAAGAACTATTCACAACACCGAAGGACGGCCTCAGAACTTACTGCTCAAGCGATGCTACTTTTAGCAACTCTTGGCTTACACATGGAAGGTCCCAAAACCGCAATAAGCTATGCTGAGCAGGCTGTGAGGTACAGTGAAGCAAGTAGTAACCTTGAGCTTATTCTCACTTCACTTGGACAGTTAGCATGGATATTCTCAACTGATAAGCAATATCACAAGGCTCTTGAAAAAGCACAACTAGCTGAGTATCTCCTAAAAACTACAAAAAGCAGTATTCACCCTTTAATTCAGAGTAATACCTATGCTGTTTTAGGTGCATACTCTGCTCAAAATGGGCACAGAGATACATCACTTATCGCCTTAGACAAAGCAACGCAGACATTCCACAGTGCTACTCCTACCGACGAACTGAACTATGTAGATTATGACTACTCAGAAATTGTGCTTACCTGGGGCCTCGCACATGCACGTACAGGACACCCAGAAGAAGCACTCAATTCCTTCAGCGAAATAATAGATACCACAACACTTCAAACAAAATTGCCAGTCTCAGAGCGTGCTCGTGTTGAGTTCCTTAATCACATGGCTTTAGCATCAGTAAAAAGGTCAGCAAAAGACATGGAAGAAACTATAAGGTATTGGCAAATGGGCATTCAGGGAGCGAAAACACTGAGAAGTGAACAGCGCTTCAGTGAAGCCACAACCACTTACGAGATTATGGACAGCATATGGCCTAACGACAAGCAAGTTACCAGTCTTCGTGAACTAGTCGTTCACTGGTAAATCATCATGATAAAATAGCGAGCGCTTAAAAAGCGGGCATCTCGTGAGATGCCCGCTTTTGCTATACTATGACCTCATCAGAAATATTACGCTTGTCCCTTCTCAATTTTACACAAGTTACTTTAGTACGTCTAATTCATGTGTATCAATCTATAAAATAATGAAAGGATACAAATAGATGCCAACATATGAATTGATCACTACCATAGGAACAGCGCTATTTCTACTCCAGACATTCTGGTACATCTCACGCTCATACCATTGTACATGTGGCTATACTACTCACTTTGCTCGACGGATG
>Ga0209839_10000989_pt1 | contig 14557 bp, 14 predicted proteins | sample OrgsoiDNA2013050_FD_185800 | JGI IMG/M metagenome (GOLD analysis project Ga0209839, IMG submission 185800) | Permafrost soil microbial communities from the Arctic, to analyse light accelerated degradation of dissolved organic matter (DOM) -... | ecosystem: Environmental > Terrestrial > Soil >... | reverse complement strand
GCAAACTCGAATCCCGGTGCAACGGTGCATCCGACCAGCGTCCAGTCGCCGCTGCTCTCGGCGGCCTGCCACGCCCGCGCCGGCACGATGGCCTGCGGTACTTCGCCCGCGGCGAGATCGGGCCCCAACCTGACGATGCGCTGGCCGCCATCATCGGCAATGTGCAGGACAAGCGCGCTGCCGGCGTAATAATGCCAGGCCTCGACCGCATCGATACGGTGCCAGTGCGAGCGTTCTCCGCGCGCCAGCAGGAAATAGATCGCGGTGGAGACCGCGCGTCCATTGGCGTCGACGCGCGGATCGCGAAAGGTTTCGCGATAATGACCACCTTCCGGGTGCGGCTTCAACTCAAGCCGCGCAATGATGTCGGCGGCGGAATGCGTCCGGACCATCAGGACTTGTTCTTGCGTTCGCGCAATTCGCCGAACACCTCCGCGGCGCTCCTGTCCTTCATCCGGACGCTGGCCGCGACCGACGGTTCGTCGGCGCGCAGGAACACATTGGCCTTCTTCTCTTCGCCAAGCAGCGTCGGGACAGTCGGCTTGCTGTCGGCGCGCAACCGCGTCACTTCGGCGGCGCGAGCCTTCAGCGCGGCATTGTCCGGCTCGACGGTCAGTGCAAACTTGACGTTGGCCGCGGTATATTCGTGGCCGCAGTAGAGTTTGAAATCATCGGGCAGGGCGCGCAACTTCAACAGCGAGTCCCACATCATCGGATAGGTGCCTTCGAACACCCGTCCGCAGCCGATCGAGAACAAGGTGTCGGCGGCAAACAGCGCCTTCTCGTTGTCGAACACGTAGCTGATGTGATCGAGGGTGTGGCCTGGTGTCTCCAGCACCCGCGCCAGCAGGTCTCCGATCTTCACGACGTCGCCCTGACCGACGCGCAGGTCGACGTTGGCAATCCTGGCCGACTTGTCGTGGGGCGCGACCACGCGGCATCCGAATTTCTGTTTCAGCTCGGGAATGCCGCCGACATGGTCGCCGTGATGATGGGTGACCAGAATATCCGTCAGCGTCCAACCCTCGCGCTCCAGCGCCTTGGCGATGGGCGCGGCTTCCGGAGCGTCGACCGAGGCGGTCGCGCCGGTCGCGGGATCATGGATCAGGTAACCGAAATTGTCGGTCAGGCAGGGGAACAAGCGGATTTCGGCAGCCATGATATCTCCATGTTCCAGACAGGCCGTGAAGCTAGCACAGCCTATATAGCGGGGAAATATGGCGTTAACGCTTACCGGGCAACGCGTGATTCGGCGCCCCGCGCGGCGCGGCGACGTGTTAGATTAAGTTCATGACCATCGATGTCATCGATCTCCGCGACTTCTATTCGCAGCGCCTCGGCATCATGGCGCGGCGGCTGATCAATCGTGGCATTCACGCGCGCTGGCCCAACGCGGAAGGCCAGCGGGTCCTCGGCCTCGGCTATCCCACGCCCTATCTCGGGCTTTTTCGCGAAGATAGCGAGCGTTGCATCGCCTTCATGCCGGCGGCGCAGGGCGTGCTGAAATGGCCGACCGCGCGGCCCGCGCTGGCAACCCTGGTCGATGAATTTTCGCTGCCGCTGTCGGACGCGGCCGTCGACCGCATCCTGATGGTTCACTCTCTGGAAATGTCCGACGATCCCGAAGGACTGCTGCGCGAGATGTGGCGTGTGCTGGCACCCTCGGGCCGATTGATCGCGGTTATTCCGAACCGCCGCGGGGTGTGGACGCGCACCGACACCACGCCGTTCGGCCACGGCCGGCCCTATTCGCGCTCGCAGATCACGCAATTGCTGCGGCAGACCTGGTTCACGCCGACGGCGTGGGGCGAGGCGCTGTTCATGCCGCCGGTCGGGGGCGGCTGGTTCCTGCGCTCCGCGATGGCATGGGAGCGCATCGGTGCAGCGCTATCGCTGCCGTTCGCCGGCGTTCATATCGTGGAAGCCACCAAGCAGGTCTACCGGGCGATCCCGGCGCTCCGCGAACGCACGCGTCTCATTCCGGCGCTGCAGCCGGTGCTGGTGCCGTCGTCCCTGCAGCGCGATGATGTCTAACCTATCTGCACGTCGTCCCGGTGTTCCGCCGGGACGCCGCCGGAAAGGACGACGCCGAGCGTTGTCTTACTCATTCCCCGGATTGAAATCGTCACCCGGCGTCACCGGCGCGGGCATGCCTTCGGGGCGCGGGCCATGCGGCCGGCGGCGCCGCCGCGGGAAACGCTCGCCGCCATTGGCCTCGAAACCGCCGGGGCCGCCGTTGATCTGCGGCTGCGGTCCGGTGATGAACGACGGCAGGCGATCGACGCTGACGCTGTCGGGAATCACCGGCTGTGGCTGGGGCTGCGCCGGTTGAAACTGCGGCTGCGGGCGATGCTCGCGGGGCGGATGCTGCTCGCGCGGCTGGTAGGGTTGGGCCTCGCGCGGATTGTTGTCGCGCGGCACGAACGGCTGCGGCTGCGCCGGGACGAAGCCGGGCTCCTGCCCGAAATTCGAAAAGCTTTCGCTCTCGTCGTCGCCGTCCTCCGAGGGCATTTCGTTTTCGGTGCGCGGTTGCGGCTGGTTCTGACGGAACTGTTCCTGCGCAGCGGCGATCAGGCGGAAATAATGCTCGGCATGCTGGTAGTAATTCTCGGCGGCCACCGGATCGCCGGAAGAGCGCGCGTCGCGCGCCAGCTGCACGTATTTCTCGGCGACGTGGGATGCGGTGCCGCGGATCTTGATGTCGGGTCCGTTCGATTCGAACACCCGCGTCATCGGGTTCTGGCCGCGCCGGTTGTTATTGTTGTTATTATTATTGTTATTGTTGTTGTTATTCCGGTTGCGCATCCGCTTGTTATTGTTCTGACCGTTTCTCATGTCTTGCCTTTATTCCAGCCCTGAAGTTGTTAGCCTTGAAGTCACGAAAAGTTACGAATCTTAAAGTTACGAATCCTGGAGTGCCGTCGTCATAGTCGCTTCGTCAGGTCGCCTCGCCCGATCCGGCATGCGTTACGCGCACCGAATCGCAGCGCAGCTCAAGTCCACACAGATTTTGCCGTATGTCGCGGTCAGCAAAGACGCGTTTCCCCAGCAGTCCAGCGTGCACGCCGCTGGTGGCACCAAATCATTCAGCCCGCCAAAACAAGCAAAGGTTTCTTGCGTGAGTTTTCAAGCGCAATATCAGGCTTTCGTTCACTTTGCGGTCGGAAGCGGCGCAGCTCTTAAAAGCTATCGCGCTCAAGTCGACCTGCGTTCTGGAACCTTTCACTCGGGGCGGGCTTCTCGCTTTGAGAACTCTGGCCTTCACCCGTAGCATCTACGGGGCCAGCAACCCTGGACCGATGTTGCAGGCGGAACGTAGTCGCTCCCGGGGAATATTCCAAGTGATTTTTTGTATTCCAATCGGGCTTTATGAGGGCAATTTCCGGCCCGCGACAGCCCGCGGGATGCCGGCCAGGTCGGTTCGGGGAGGTCCGCGAAGCGTTAACCCCGCCGCCGCCATCAGCTGCTCCACATCGGCGCTTTGATCATGTCCGACCTCCAGAGCGAGGCCGCCGCCGGGCGCAAGCAGCCGCACGGCCTGCGGAACCAGTGCGCGGTAGGCGTCAAGTCCATCGCTGCCGCCGTCGAGCGCGCCGCGCGGGTCGTGATCGCGGACCTCGCGTGCGAGATCATTGATCTCGCCAGAGCGGATATAGGGCGGATTCGACACGATCAGATCGAACGGCCCCGACAGCGCGGAGGCATAGTCGCAGGCGACGAACGCCGCGCGGCGGGCCAATCCCAGATTGCGGGCATTGGCGCTTGCGGTTCGTAACGCCGCCGCGCTGATGTCGGTGCCGACCCCCATTGCATCAGGTAGTTCGGACAACAGCGCCAGTAAAATCGCACCTGAGCCGGTACCGATGTCGACGATGCGTGCGCGATCCGCACCAGGGCCGGCGCGCAGCATTTGCAAGGCCAATGCGACCACCGTTTCGGTATCAGGCCTCGGCACCAGCGTCGCGGCCGAGAGTTGCAATGGAAGTCCCCAGAATTCCCTGGAGTCGAGAATGCGCGCGACCGGCTCGCCCTTGAGGCGGCGGCCCGCAAAATCCTCGATCCGCGCGGCCTCGGCCGCGGTGACAGGCCGCGTTGCTGCCGCGATCATGCCGGTCAGATCGAGACCGAGCGCCGCCCCGACCAGAATCCGCGCGTCGAGTTCGGGTGAATCGATGGCTCCGGATTTGAACCGCGCCGCCAGCCTGCGCCGCGCGGTCTCGACCGTTTGTCCAGCGCAGCAATCGGTCACGCCGCGGCGCCCTGGGCGGCGAGTTGCGCCGCCTGATGCTCGGTCGTCAGCGCGTCGACCAGTTCGCTTAAGCTTTCGCCCGCGATCACCTGCGGAAGCTTGTAGAGCGTGAGGTTGATGCGATGGTCGGTGACGCGGCCTTGCGGAAAATTATAGGTGCGAATGCGCTCGGAGCGATCGCCGGAGCCGACCTTCTCGCGGCGGTCCGCCGAGCGCGCGGCATCGATGCGCTGTCGCTCGGCGTCGTAGATCCGCGAGCGCAGGATGTTCATCGCCGACGCGCGGTTCTTGTGCTGGGATCGGCTGTCCTGCATGCTGACGACGATGCCGGTCGGAATATGGGTGATGCGGATCGCGGATTCGGTCTTGTTGACGTGCTGGCCGCCGGCGCCCTGCGAGCGCATGGTCTCGATGCGCAGATCGTCGCTCTTGATGTCGACATCGACCTCCTCGACCTCAGGCAGCACGGCAACCGTCGCCGCCGAGGTGTGAATGCGCCCTTGCGTCTCGGTGTCGGGCACGCGCTGCACCCGGTGCACGCCGGATTCGAATTTCAGCTTTGCAAATGCGCCGCGGCCACGCACCTCGGCGATGATTTCCTTGAAGCCGCCCATGGTGCCTTCGCTGGCGGAGATCACCTCGACCTTCCAGCCCTGCAAGCTTGCAAAACGCTCATACATCCGGAACAGGTCGCCGGCGAACAAGGCGGCCTCGTCGCCGCCGGTGCCGGCGCGGATTTCCAGGACGACGTTGCGATCGTCCATGGCGTCCTTGGGCAATAGCGCCACGCGGATCTGCTGCGCCAGATCGACGCTGCGCGCGTCAAGCGTTTCGCGCTCGGCTTCCGCCATGCCGCGCATCTCGGGTTCGGTTGCGGGATCGGCGATCAACGCATCGATGCCGGCAAGCTCGGCATTGGCGGCGCGATAGGCTTTCACCGCGTCGATCAGCGGATTGAGCTCGGCGAGTTCGCGCGTGATCCGAACGTAGTTCTCGGAATTCACCTGGCCGAGCAACTGCGCCTCGAGCGAGGCATGGTGCGCCAGCAGGATATCAAGTTTGGCTTCGGGGAGCATGGACATCAGTATATCTCGGAAAGCGGGATGCGCGGAGGGAGTTGTGCGGGCAGAACGCCGCTACAACGGCAGCCCCTCGGCCTCGGCGAACTCCGTCAGCTTTTCCCGGATCGACACGCTGCCGGACGGCGCATCGAGCAGCGGCACCATCATCGCCTCGGCCTTCTTGGCGTCGAGATCGAGGATCATCGCCTTGACCGGACCATGCCCGGTGGCGGACATCGACAGCGAGCGGTAGCCCAATGCGATCAACGCCAGCGCACCGAGCGGCTTTGCGGCCATCTCGCCGCACAGCGAGGCTGATTTCTTCGCCGCATTCGCCTTCCGCACGATCTCGCGCAACGCCCGCAGGATCGGGGCCGACATGGTGTCGAAGCGTTCCGATACCTTGGCATTGCCGCGATCGACCGCGAACAGGAACTGAAACAGGTCGTTGGATCCGACCGAGACGAAATCGACTTTCTTCAGGAGTTCGTCGAGCTGATAGAGCAGCGCCGGCACTTCGACCATGGTGCCGACGTCGATGCGTTCCGGCAGCGCATGGCCATGCTGACGCAGATAGGTCAGTTCGCGCTCGACGATACTTTTGGCGGCATCGAATTCGGCGACCTCGGAAATCATCGGGAACATGATGCGCAACGCGCGGCCGCCGCCGGCCCGCAGCAAGGCGCGGACCTGGCCGCGCAATAGCCCAGGCCGGTCGAGGCCGAGCCGGATCGCGCGCCAGCCGAGCGCGGGATTTTCCTCGATCACGGTTTCCATATAGGGCAGTGCCTTGTCGCCGCCAATGTCCAGGGTCCGGAACGTCACGGGTTTCGGGCCCGCGGCATCCAGCACCGCGCGGTAGAGCGCGAGCTGGTCGCTGGTGCGCGGCAGGCTCTGGCCCACCATGAATTGCAGTTCGGTGCGGAACAGGCCGATGCCGGCGCTGCCGGTGTCGTCGATATGCGGCAGATCGATGATCAGGCCGGCGTTGATCAGCAGTTCGATATGCTGGCCGTCCTTGGTGACGCAGGGCTTGTCGCGCAGCGCCGAATATTGTGCCTGCCGCCTGGCGCGAAACCGCACCCGTTCCGCATAAGCCGATTCGATTTCCGCCGAGGGACGGACATAGATCGAGCCCGAGGTGCCGTCGACGATGATGGCATCGCCGGGATCGGCAATGCCCGGCGCGTTCGGCACTTCGCCGACCGCCGGGATTCCGAGCGCGCGTGCCACGATCGAGACGTGGGAGTTGGCGGTGCCTTCTTCCAGCACCAGCCCGCGCAATCTCTTTCTGTCGTAGTCGAGCAGCGCCGCCGGCCCCATCGCGCGCGCGATCAGGATGGCGTTGTCGGGCAACTGCTCCCGGGAAGGCGCGTGATCCTGGCCCACCAGCTGCCGCATCAGCCGATGGCCGAGGTCTTCGAGATCGTGCAGGCGGTCGCGCAGATAAGGATCGGTAGAGCGCAGCATGCGGGCGCGCGTATCGGATTGCACGCGCTCGACCGCGGCCTCGGCGGTGAGGCCGGTGGCGACGGCTTCGTGCAGCCGGTGCGACCAGCCGTGGTCGTTGGCGAACATCCGGTAGGCTTCCAGCACATCGCGGTGCTCGCCGCCCTCGGCGACGTCGCCACGCTCCAGCATGCGGTCGAGGTCGGCGCGCAATTTCGTCAGCGCCGCGTCGAGCCGCTTGATTTCCTTCGGCAGGTCGTCGGCAATGTAATTGGTGATGATGACGCGCGGCTCGTGCAGCACCACATGGCCGAGCGCAATGCCGTCGGACAGGATCGCGCCGGTCTTGTGCACCGAATGCCGCGCTGCCGGCTCGGCGCCGGGCTGCGCCAGTGCCGACAATTCGCCCGAGGCGATCATCTCCGCCAGCACCATCGCGGTGGTCTGCAGCGCCTCGACCTCTTCCTCGACATATGTGCGCTTGGCGCGGTTCTGCACCACCAGCACGCCGAGCGTGTTGCCGGCGCGCAGGATCGGAACGCCGAGGAATGAATGGTAGATTTCCTCGCCAGTCTCCGGGCGGAACGAGAACGCCGGATGGTTTTGCGCGTCGCTGAGATTGAGCGGGGTCGCCTCGCTTGCCACCAGGCCGACCAGACCCTCATGCGCGTTCAGAACGGTGCGGTGAACCGCGTCCCGGTTGAGGCCTTCGGTGGCATAGAGTTCCAGGGTGTTATCGACACGCAGCACATAGGTCGAGCAGACCTCGGCCACCATGTTGGCCGCGATCAGCACCACGATCTTGTCCAACCGCTCCTGGGCCGAGACCTGCTCCGCCATGGTTTCGCGGAGCCGTCTCAGCAAGACGCGGGGGCCTCCCGACGCGCTCCGCATGTGCTGGTATCCTCCCCCGCGAAGCCAGCACCCGGGGTCGCCGGCAGCTAGCGGTAAGTTCAAGAAAAGCAACAATTTTAGTCATTCGGCGCCGCCGCAAACTTCCAAACCGGCCGAATCAGCGTGGCTAAAACTCTCGCACAGTTTGCGGCAGCCATCTCATCAGGCCGTATAGCGAATTGAGGCTTGTTTTGCCAAGCAAAACGCCTGCCAGAGCCCATAACGTCTTTGTCAGTTTATGCTGCGCGCGCTAAGGAAAAATTATTCTAGGTGTGATCCAGCCCATAGAGCGTATGCAGGGTGCGGACCGCAAGCTCGGTATAGGCGGCGTCGATCAGCACCGAAAACTTGATCTCGGACGTGGTGATGGCGCGGATATTGATATTTCGCGCGGCAAGGGCCGCGAACGCCTGCGCGGCGACGCCGGCATGGCTGCGCATGCCGCTGCCGATCACCGAGACTTTCGCGACATCGGTGGCGCTGTCGAGGCGGGCATAGCCGATGCGGCTCTTGGCCGAGGTGATGGTGTCACGGGCGCGGGTATAATCGGAGGCCGGAACGGTGAAGGTGAGGTCGGTGGTGGCGCCGTCCTCCGAAACGTTCTGCACGATCATGTCGACATTGATGTTGGCCTCGGCGAGAGGGCCGAAGATCGAGGCGGCAACGCCCGGCTTGTCCTGGATCTGGCGGACCGAAATCTGGGCTTCGTCCTTGGAGAAGGCGATGCCGGTGACGACGTGGCTTTCCATGATTTCCTCCTCGCTGCAGATCAACGTGCCCGGCGGCGTCGCGTGCGGGTCGATATCCTCGGGCTTGTCGAAACTGGAACGGACGAACACTGGCATGTTGTGCACCATGCCCAGTTCCACCGAACGGACCTGCAACACCTTGGCGCCCTGCGACGCCAGTTCCAGCATGTCCTCGAACGCGATCTTGTCGAGCCGGCGCGCCTTCGGAACCACCCGAGGATCGGTGGTATAGACGCCGTCGACGTCGGTGTAGATATCGCAGCGGTCGGCATGGATGGCGGCGGCGATCGCCACCGCCGAGGTGTCGGAACCGCCGCGCCCGAGCGTGGTTATCCGCCCGGTCTGCGGGTTGATGCCCTGGAAGCCGGCAATGACGGCGACCTCCTTGCGGTCCTTGAAGCGATTGATCAGTTCGGAACCGTCGATCTCGAGAATCCGCGCCGATGCGTGGGCGTCGCTGGTTCTGATCGGAATCTGCCAGCCCTGCCAGGAGCGTGCCTGAATGCCGATCGACTGCAGCGCAATCGCCAGCAGCCCGGCGGTGACCTGTTCGCCGGACGCCACAACGGCGTCATATTCGCGCGCGTCATGCATCGGTGAGGCGTCGCGGCACCATTCGACCAGTTCGTTGGTCTTGCCCGCCATCGCCGACACCACCACGGCAACGTCGTGGCCGGCATCGACCTCGCGCTTCACATGCCGCGCCACATTGCGGATGCGCTCGATATTGGCGACGGATGTGCCGCCGAATTTCATCACGAGGCGGCCCATGACGACTGGTGCATTCCCTCAAGAGGATAAGTAATGTGACCCGCACGGAAACCGAAGCGCGCGGGCCAAAAGGCGCGTATACATAGCGGCGCGGTCGGGGGCAAGCAACCGGGTTCCGGCGATCCTGCGAAAGCGGCGTACCGTGTGGTGTTTGGGTAATTGAGGCAAGTGTATGGGGCGTTATATCGATGATATCCTGCAGCCCGGTGAAAAGGTGCTGTATTCGACCAATGCGCACTGGATCTTTTATTTGCCGGCAATCGCGGCCTGGATCCTGGCCGTCGTGCTCTTTTTTCTGGCGCGCGCAACGGTCACCGAAAGCATCGTCCTGCTTTGCCTGTCGGCCTCGGCCGTGGTGGCGATCGCGGCGCTGTACTGGACCTTGAAAGCCTGGTTCCATCGCTGGACCACCGAGACCGACGTCACCAATTTGCGCGTGGTCCACAAGACCGGGTTCATCAAGCGGCGCACGTTCGAAATGAGCCTCGACAAGGTCGAGAGCGTCGATGTCGACCAGAGCATTCTCGGCCGCCTGTTGAACTACGGCAATGTCACGGTGCGAGGCGTCGGCGAGGGCGCCGAGACGATCACGACGATCGCTTCGCCGCTCGACTTCCGCAATCACATCACCGCGCGATAGGAGCGGCGCGCAACCCATGGCCATGCAACAAAATTCTCCTGGAGGTTTGTCCGGCGCCCGGGCGTCGACGGTCGATCCGGCCGAAATCGCGAAGTTCTCGAAACTGTCGGACGAATGGTGGGATCCCAACGGCAAGATGGCGCCGTTGCACAAGATCAATCCGCTGCGGCTGACCTATATCCGCGACGCCGCCTGCCGCAAGTTCGAGCGCAATGTCAAAAGCCTGAACTGTCTTTCCGGCCTGCGTATCCTCGACATCGGCTGCGGCGCCGGCCTGTTGTGCGAGCCGTTCACCCGCCTCGGCGCGCAGGTGATCGGGGTCGATCCGTCCGCCACCAACATCGCGGCGGCGAAGCTGCACGCCGACAAGGCGCAGCTGTCGATCGATTATCGCTGCACCACCGTCGAGCAGATGGACGTGCGCGAGCGCTTCGATATCGTGCTGGCGATGGAAGTGATCGAGCACGTCACCGACGTCGGGGTGTTCCTCAATCGCTGCGCGGCGATGCTCAAGCCCGGCGGGCTGATGGTGATCTCGACGCTGAATCGCAACTGGAAGAGCTTTGCGCTGGCCATCGTCGGTGCGGAATATGTCTTGCGCTGGCTGCCGCGCGGCACCCATCAATGGGACAAGTTCGTCACCCCCGATGAACTCGCGCATCATCTTGAGAACAACAAGCTCGCCATCACCGAGCAGGCCGGCGTGGTCTACAGCCCGTTCGCCGACCGCTGGAGCATCTCCTCCGACATGGACGTCAACTACATGGTGGTGGCGGAGGGGGGATGAACAGGAATTTGAGGGTGGAACGCTAAGTTTTTGTCGTCCCTGCGAACGTTCGCAGGAACGGCAATGTGGTTGGTGCCGCATGCAATTCTGACGGTTGACCGCGCACCGCCGCATCGGCACGGTGGCCGCAATTTCAGCCCCGCCAACCCTTGATCCCACATGCTCGGCATCGCCACGCTCTGGATTCCCTTCACCATCGTCGCGGCGCTGGGCCAGGTCGCGCGCAACGCGATGCAGCGGCAGTTGACGGCGCCGCTCGGCACCTGGGGCGCGACCAATATCCGCTTCCTGTTCGGCTTTCCGTTCTCGCTGATCTTCTTTGCCGTCGTGATCGCGGCGACCGGCGACGCCGTGCCGTGGCCGACGCCGGCGTTCTGGCCGTGGCTGCTGCTCGGCGCGCTGAGCCAGATCGTCGGCACCGGCATGATGCTGCTCGCCATGAACGACCGTTCGTTCGTGGTGACGACCGCCTATCTGAAGACCGAGGCGATCCAGACCGCGATCTTCGGTTTTGTCTTTCTCGGCGATCACCTGACCCTGTCGAAGGTGATCGCGATCCTGATCGCGACTGCCGGCGTGGTCATTGCTGCGCTGCGGCCGGGTGCTGCGAAGGGATTTGCGGATCTGAAGCCGACGCTGCTGGGCCTCGCCGCTGCCGCGGCATTTGCGCTGTCGGCGGTCGGCTTTCGCGGCGCGGTGATCGTGGTGCCCGGGGTGTCGTTCGTGACGGCGGCGTCCTATACCCTGGTGTTCGGGCTGTTCGTGCAGACGCTGGCGCTGTCGATCTATCTTTTGGCGCGCGCGCCCGAGGTGTTGAGGAAAATCCTGGGGCTGTGGAAGCCCTCGTTGTTCGCCGGCTTCATGGGGGCGTTCGCCTCGCAGTTCTGGTTTCTGGCGTTTGCGCTCACGGCGGCCGCCAATGTGCGCACGCTGGCGCTGGTCGAGGTGCTGTTCGCGCAAGCCGTGGCCTATTATTCCTTCAAGCAGCCGCTGTCGGGCCGCGAGCTCGGTGGCATCGCGCTGATCGTGATCGGCGTCGCGCTGCTGGTTTCTGTGTAATCAATTCCTGTCGTCCGGCAGCACCGGCAGCGGCGAGACCTCGACGCCTTCTTCGATCAGGGCGCGGGCTTCGTCCGGCGAGGCTTCGCCGTAGATCGGACGGTGCTCGATATCGCCATAGTGCATTTTCCGCGCTTCGTTGGGAAAGCGCTCGCCGACATTGTCGGCATTCTTGACGATATGATCGCGCAGTTCCCGGAGCTTGGCGCGCAGCTCGCGTTCCTGCGCCATCAGCAGGGGCGTCGACGTTGGTGTGGCGACATCCGTGGGCGCGGGCGCGGCAGGCGCCGGTTCTGCGCTATCCCGTCCCTTCTTGCTTACGATCTGCGGGGCCATGATGGCCCGCTCGACCTTGGCGGAACCGCAGACGGGACAGTTCACCAGCTTGCGCTTTTCCTGGGTTTCGTAGGCCGAAGAGCTCTGAAACCAACTCTCGAACACGTGGCCGCGCTCGCAGCGCAGGGCGTATCGGATCATGCCGAGCCCCGCACCAGGTGCAGATGTTCGGGACCGGCCTTGGGATCGGCGACGCTGAAGCGCCGGCCGTGCTGCAGCGACGGCACGGTTTTCCGCGCGGTCTCGACCTTGGTCGGATCGATCTTCGCCAGGAAAACGCCGGGCTCGAGGCCGCCTTCGGCGAGCACCTCGCCCCAGGGAGCGACGATCAGCGAGTGGCCATAGGTCTCGCGCTTGTTCTCGTGCATGCCACCTTGCGCCGCAGCGAACACGAAGCAGCCATTCTCGATGGCGCGGGCGCGCAGCAGCGTGTGCCAATGCGCCTCGCCGGTCTTGCGGGTGAAGGCGGACGGCACCGTGAGGAACGCCGCGCCGCTTTCGGCGAGCGCGCGATACAGCGCCGGAAAGCGCACGTCATAGCAGATCGTGAGCCCGATCCGGCCCCAGGGCAGGTCGGATATCACGGCGGTTTCGCCGGGCTGGTAATTGGCGGACTCCCTGTAGCTCTCGCCGCCGGGCAGATCGATGTCGAACATGTGGATCTTGTCGTAGCTGGCGATCACGAGGCCATCCGGTCCGATCAGGAACGAGCGGTTGACCGCCCTCTCGGGCGTAGCCCGCAGCGCCAGCGAGCCGACATGGAGATGGATTTTCAGTTCCGCCGCGAGCGCGCGATAGGCTTTCAGGGAAAGATCGTCTTCTTCGGCGGCAAGATGCTCGAACAGCGCGGTGCGGTTCAGCTGCATCATGTTGCTCACCTCGGGCGTGAGCACATAGTCCGCGCCCTCTGCGGCGGCCTGCCGAATGAGCTTGGTGCCCTGTTCAAGGCTCGGCTCGGGCAACAGCCCGGTGCGCATCTGCACCATCGCGGCGGTAAAGCTGAGGTCAGCGCTCATGAATTGGCCTTTTCGCCCGCCAGCATCGAATCGAGCTTGCCCGCGCGGTCGAGGGCATAAAGCTCGTCACAACCGCCGACATGGGTCTCGCCGATGAAAATCTGCGGAAAAGTCGAGCCCGCGCCGGCGCGATCCCACATCCGCTGACGAAGCGTCGAATCGGTGGCGACATCGTGTTCGGTGAACGCGGCTTTTTTGCGCGTCAGCAGCGATTTGGCCGCGCTGCAATAGCCGCAGCCCGGGCGGGTGTAGATTTCGACGGCAGCGGTCATGTTGCGCTCTGCTTTGGAATATCACCCGATTATATGGGGGCTTTATGGGTGTCGACAACCCGGGCGAACACCAGCACATCGACGGAGGCCGCCTTGGCGCGCAACAGCGCCCGCGCGCAGGCATCGACGGTCGCGCCCGAGGTCAGGACATCGTCGATCAGGATGACGCGACGGCCCTGAATCTCCGACTGCCGGCTGGCTTCGACCTTGAACGCGCCCTGCACGTTGCTGGCGCGCTGCGACCTCGACAGGCCGATCTGCTGCTGGGTCGGGCGCACCCGCCGCAGCGCTTCCGATGTCACCTTCACGCCGGTTTGCCGCTCGATGACCCGCGCCAGCGCGCCGGACTGGTTGTAGTGGCGGCTCCAGCCGCGCCGCCAGTGCAGCGGCACCGGCACCAGCGCGTCGGCCTCGCCGAGCAGTTCACGGCCGGCCCGCGCCATCCAGCGGCCCATCGCCGGCGCGAGATCGGTGCGGTCCTGGTATTTCAGCGCATGCACCAGTGTCCGCGCCACGTCGTCATAGCGCACCGCGGCGCGGGCGCGCGCATAGGCCGGCGGATCGGCGATCGCTTCCATCGACAACAGGCCGGGACCGGGATCGTAGACAAAGGGAATGCCGAGCCGGGGGCAATAAGGCTGTGCGATGAACGACAGCTTGGCCCAGCAGGCTGCACAAACGCCTTCGCCGGCAACCGGCTCGCGGCAGGCCACGCACAGCGTCGGCAGCGCGATGTCGAGCGCCAGCCGCGCCGCGTGAGCCCATGCGCCGCGGCACAGGTTCACCGCGCCGCGCAGATGGCTGGCGACGGACCGTGACGGAGAGGCTTCGGCGTCCATGTGGGGAAGGGTAGCGCTGACTTTATCGACTCTCAAGCGACAAACAGGCGTTGTTCGGCTGTGCATTCGCGCGACCCGCAATGACGCCTAAACGCACGTTCGCGACCTCGCCGCGCCATGCGCCCGAGGTGTTGATGAAGTCTCCGCCCAAGAGAGGGCGTGGGGAACGCCGGGTGCCCGCTGCACCCGCGGCCTCGTGTGCACTTGTAGTGGTAGAAAGCACACGAGTAACAACGAGCACACCGGAATCACCCGACGTTCCCGCACGCAATGGTTTTACGGCTTATTTCGCGCTCTCCCCGGTGACCGGGCTCTTTGCCACCGTCGCCCGCGAACATGGTTTGCCTGCGCCCGGTAGGGCCGACCAAACCTCCGCGAACTTGACGCCAGCGTCGGGGCGTCAGGACCACACGACTTCGCCGTACGCTGCAACAT
>Ga0209839_10000988_pt1 | contig 14566 bp, 11 predicted proteins | sample OrgsoiDNA2013050_FD_185800 | JGI IMG/M metagenome (GOLD analysis project Ga0209839, IMG submission 185800) | Permafrost soil microbial communities from the Arctic, to analyse light accelerated degradation of dissolved organic matter (DOM) -... | ecosystem: Environmental > Terrestrial > Soil >... | reverse complement strand
AGTGTCGTCTTGCCGGCGCCGTTGGGCCCGATGATCCCCACCAGTTCCCCGGGGCGCAGCTCGAAGCTGACTGCGTTCAGCGCCGTACGGGCGCCGAAGCGCTTGGTCAGCGAGCAGACCCCGAGTGAGGTCGCGTCCTCGCCGGTGGACGCAGCGGCGGCCATGGCTAAGACGGTGTGCCGACGCGGGGCGTGAGCGACGCGCCGCAGGTCCGACAGAACGCGTCGTCGTCCTGCGCCGCGGCGCCGCAGTCCGGACATCGGTCCGGACCCAGCAATACGCCGGCGGGCGGCGCGGTCACCGTCCAGGGCTCCAGCACCAGGTGACGGCGGAGGTAGACCACCGTCTGGCGGATCACCGAGATCACCGGCAGCGCCACCAGCGCGCCGACGATCCCGTAGAGCTGGTAGCCGATCAGCAGCGCGAGGATGATCAGGATCGGATTGATCCGCAGCGAGATCCTGAACACCTGCGGCGCGACCACGTGGCCTTCCAGCTGTTGTAGCGCGACGAACGTGAGAACCACCCACAGGGCGGTGATCGGGTTGTTGAACAGGGCCAGGATCACCGCGGGCGCCGGGCCGATGATCGGCCCGATGTAGGGAATGAACTCCATCAGCCCGTAGAACGCGCCGAAGAACACCGCGTAGCGCTCGCCGTCAGGGAAGATGCCGACCAGGCCGAGGATCGTCAGCGCGAGCGCGGCGCTCGCCCCCATCACGAGGCTGAACAGCAGCTGGCCGCGGACATAGCCCGAGACGGCGTGCTGAACCAGCAGCGGGTAGTCGTCCGCCGGCGTACCGTCGCCCGGCGGCATGATCCGCCGCACCAGCTCGCCGATCTGCTTGCCGTAGGCGAGCAGGTAGATCGACAGCACGAGGATCAGCACGGAGTCGAAGCCGACGGTCACGATCTGCCCCGCCAGATCGCGCGAGAAGGAGACGATGTCGCCCGAGCGCTTGAGGATGTTCTTCTGCAGCGTGTCGAGAGCCGTCTGCCCCTGCTGCTGGATGTGGACGTTGATACCGTGCTGGTTGAGCCAGGTCTGGAGGTTGGCGAGGTCGCGGTTGGCCTGGTTGATCAGGTGGGGCACGTTGTGCTCGAAATGACTGATCTGGGTGCTGACCGGATTGGCCAGCAGAATGCCGATCCCCACCAGCACCGCCACCCCGCCGAGGTAGACGAGCAGAATCGCCAATCCGCGCGGCAGCCGCCGATGCTCGAGCATCCTGATCAGCGGATTCAGGATCAAGGCGATCGTGCTCGCGACGATCAGGATCAGCAGTACCGTTCCCGCCGCGCGAGCCAGTGCCCACAAACCGAGCAGCGCCAGCGGCAGCAGCACCAGCTGAATCCAGCGCGGCACGGTCACGGGCGGATTGGGATTTACGACTGGCGCGAACTCGTGCTCAGAGGCCGATGGGGCCGTGTCCGGACCGGGTACGGCGTCCGGCCCCACCGGGGGCTCGCCGGTGGCCGGCGGCGGGCTCGTGCGCCGCGTGGAGAGCTTGAAACGCATACAAGTGGAAGTATGAGACTCGAGAAGACGTGAGCAAATCCCTCCGCATCCTGTTTGCCGGCGACATCGTCGGCGGAATCGGCCGACGCACGATCCTGGCGCTGCTGCCGTCGCTGCGCGAACGGCTCGCCCCGGACTTCGTCGTGGTCAACGGCGAGAACGCGGCCGGCGGGCTGGGGATCACGCCGAAGATCGCCGACCAGCTGTTTGCCGCCGGGGTCGACGTGATCACGCTCGGCAACCACACCTACCGTCAACGCGAGATCTACTCCTACCTGGATGCCGAGCCGCGAATCATCAGACCCGCGAACTTCCTGCGCAGCCAGCCGGGCCACGGGTGGTGCGTGGTCGCCAGGGAGGGCGTACGCCTCGGCGTCGTGTCGCTGTCAGGGAACCTGTACATGGATGCCGGGCGCGCGGCGTTCCCGGAAGCCGACGCGGCGCTGTACGCGCTCAGGGGACAGGTGGACCACGTGCTGGTGGACATGCACGCCGAGGCCACGAGCGAGAAGATCGGCATGGGATGGCACCTCGATGGTCGCGTGACCGCGGTCGTCGGCACCCACACGCACGTCCCCACGGCGGACGCGCGGATCCTGCCCGGCGGGAGCGCGTACATCACCGACGTCGGCATGACCGGTCCTCGGGGCGGCGTGATCGGCGTCAAGCGCGAGCAGGCGCTCGAGGCGATGAGAACCCGGATGCCGGTCAAGTTCGAAACCTCGAGCGAAGACCCATGGCTCAACGGGGTGCTGATCACGGCCAGCCAGCCGATGCGGGCCGACGCAATCGAGCAGTTGCTCGTCCCCGCCGTGGGGGTCGTCTAGGTCCAAGCGACCGGGAGCTCCGCCCCAGCGGAGCTCCCAATCGAATCCGCCTTGGCGGATTCCACACCCGCGTCGGCGGATTGAGCGGGCTCCGCCGCGGTCAGCCGTCTGTGCGGGTGGCTGGCGAAAATCGCCACGATCACCAGCGGGAAGAACCACACGACGTATGGGTACAGCCAGTAGTTGACCCCCAACTGCAGCGCGATCATCACCGCCGCCCCGAGCGCGGCAAGCTCGACCAAGCCGCGCCGGGACGGGACGAACGCGACCGCCAGCGCGAGCGCGACCGCGGCCCCCTGGACGAGGTGCTGCACGACGCCGAGACCTCCCCACAGGCCCCAGATCGAGAACGGGCTGACGCGCGTGGCCTGGTAGGAGATCGAGTCGTGCAGGAACGCGTGCAGGTCGCCACCCACCACCACGGGCGCCATCGCCAGCGCGAGCGTCAGGCCGTAAGCAAGCCCATAGGCGACCAGCGAGCGCCGGCGTGGGGGCGGCCCGATCCCGCGCATCAACAGCGGCGCCAGCGCGAACGGGGCGAACTTGGTCAGGGCCGCAAGCGCCCCGACCACCCCCCGCGCGGGAGCCGAGGTGATGACGAGCAACGCGAGCACGATCAACATCGCCACCAGCGCATCGTTGGTGTTGGAGCTCAGCGCATAGAGCGTGAACGGATACGCCGCCCAGGCGTAGGCGAGCACGATCCCCAGCGTCGGGCCCCGGATTCGGCGCCCGAGCAGGAACAGGCCCAGCAACGTCAGCAGATCGAACAAGATCGCCGCGGCATGGGCCGCCGGAAGCTGATCCCAGCTGCCACTCCAGCCGAACACGGCGCGGAACGGGACGTAGGCGTAATAGTTCACCGGCCCGTAGGTGTCCCCCATCGCGTTGTCGGCCGGCCAGCCGCCGTACAGCGGCTTGTCCTGCAGCAGCCGATCCGCGCCGATCACCCCGGCGTACCCGACGTCGATGACGTTGGCGTTGGTCACGTTCAGGCCGACTCGGAACCCGACCAGGAACACCAGCGCCAGCAACAACCATGGCGCGGGCACCGCCAGCCGCACCGGCTCGCGGGGGACGCCCTTGCCGAACGCCAGCAGCAGCATCCGCACCAGCAGGTAGAGCAGGAACGGATACACGAGCGGGACCGAGAGCCCGATCAGCGCGTTGTTGAACAGCGCCAGCGAGATCGAGAAGCCGAGCAGCATCAGCAGATCGAGCTGCAGCAGCGACCACCCGCGGGAGCCGCGACGGGGCGATGATCGGTCCTGACCTTGACGCCGGCGCCACGGGAGAAACGGCGCCAGGAACAGCAGGCACATCGGGATCCACACGTACCATGCGTTCACCCGCCGCCCGAACGCTCCGGGATAGCCGCGCGCCATCGTCCAGGCGACCTGAAAACCGGTCCATGCCTGGGTCACCTTGCCGGTGCCGTCGTCAATGTAGACCTGAGCCAGCTCCTTCTGATTGCGCCCGGCCGAGAACCAACTCACCTGCCACTGGCCCGGGCCCTTCGTGTACTCGTACGGGACCGCCTTCGGGTGGCGGCGCAGCTCCGTGCGAACGGTGGGGTTCTTCGCCGCGATCCGTCTAACCTGTGCCGCCGTGAGCCGGTGGCCCGAGGGTGGCTTGTCCTGCACGGTCACGAGCACCGGCACGCTTGGGTTCGCCAGGGTCGCGGCCGTTGTTACGGCTTTGGCCACGCGGTTGGTGGCACTCGTGGCGACGCTTGTGGCCGCGCCGGACGCAGCCCACGCCGCCGGGGACAGGACGAGCGGCGCTAGCGCAACCGCGGCGAGGAGCCCAATCAGGCGGCGTGGAGGCCGGCAGCCGCTTACGCCCGGAAGCTCCAAAGCTTCTGCCCGACGAACGACAGCGGCGTGGCAGCGACGATCGAGATCGCCTGCGCGATCAACTTCGCCATTCCCGCTCCGTCCACCAGCGAGACCAGAATCGCGTAGGCAAAGCCGAACGCGACCAGCGAGACGGCGAAGAAGCGCAGCCCCTGCTTGATCGGATGCTCCTGCTTGGCGTCAAACGTCCAATGGCGGTTGAGCCAGAAGTTGTTGATCACCGAGACGATGAACGCAAGCACCGCCGCAACCTTGTAGTCGATCCCCAATCCATGCACGCACACCGCGAACACGATCAGGTTGACCACGTAGCCGCTCGCGCCGACGGCCGCGAACCGGATCAGCTGCATCCAGTTTCCCGGGCGGCGGACGCCGTGCCGAACGCGGGCTCGGAACGGAAGCTCGACGGTCGAGGTCAGCTCGTCAGACATCTGGCAAATGTATCGGCGGTTTGTTGGATCACCGTAAGCAACGGTCGGGTTTAATCGGGTCCTAATCCGCGCGGAACCCGGATCCTAGTGCCCTGGCTCAGAGATTTCGCATCACGAGACGAGCCCGAAATGGCCTCGGATCATCGGCGCCACGTCCCGCAGTGACCACTGGCCGCGGGCCCGGCGCGAGTCAGGGCCGACCCCGCACCACAGCAGCGCTCCAAGGGAATCAGATCGATGCAGGGAGCCGTGGCTGCCGCCGCCGACGTGGTCGGCGCCGCCCCAATCGACGAACTCATACGCCGGCGCAGCCGACAAGAGCACATCACCGGCCGTGGGGCATCGCAACGCCGACCAGATCCGAGCGAGCGCGTCCGGATACTCGGTGCTCAGAAAGCGACCATCCTGGATCTCCGCCCGGAGTGCGGCGAGGTCGCCCGCGACGTTCCATCGCTCACCCCGGGCATCCTCGAGCTCACCGCCGGCCGCGAACCGCAGCTCTCCCCGGCGGCTGCGCACCACCGCCTCGGGCGCGGATCCGCCGGCCATCGAGATGATCAGGTCGACCCCCTCCAGATCGCGGACCGCCTCCACTGCGCGCTGCACCACCCGCTCGGCGTGTTCGGGGTCCAGCGCATAGACCATCGCTGCACGTTGCGCCGGGCTGAGCGCCACCTCCGCCCCGGTCGAGCTCGAGGAACCGGGCTTCGCCACCTCAAACTCGGCGAACGCGTGGTCGAGGCGAATCCGCTCCTCCACCGACGCCTGGGAATGGTCCGAGGTGACGATCACCGCGTACTGCTCCAGGAACGCGTCAGGGCCGCCTGCCGCGTGCATCAGCCGCTCGAGCTGACGATCGGCGGCGGCAATCGAGGTGACCTGGGCATGGGGCCCGTTCTTGTGCGACCAGGCATCGTTGTCCGGCAGCGAGAACAGCAGGAAGTCGAACAGATCACGCTCGATCAGGTAGGCGCCGACGCAACCCGTGTGCTGATCGCGAACTCCGGGCATCCCCAGCTGCCCGCGGCAGCCGGTCTTGCGACTCGCATACAAGTCGGCGTAGAACAGCTCCCGAGGACCGTCGATCGTGCGGCGGAACAGCGTCGAGGTGACGATCCGCGCGAGCGCCGATTCATTCGATACCTCGTGCTGGTAGCGGCCGCGGTAGATCAGATAGGTGGTCCCGGCGGTGCGCAGGTTCGCATCGTCGAGCATTTCGTACACCGTCTCGACCTCACTCGAGAGGTGCTCGGCGTTCATCCGGTATACGGTGTCGGTCAGCGAGCGCAGCACCCCGAACTGCCGCGAGGCCGAGAAGCTCGAGCCGTACTCGACGTACCGGTTCTCCTCGCGGTGATACCAGTTCATGCTCGGGATCAAGTGCTGGTCGGGCCCGACGCCGGTGGTGATCGTCGCCGCGCAGACCGGTGTAACCGACGGGAACGCCGCCACGCAGTCGTCGACGTACACCCCTTGCTCGCGGATCCGAGCCAGCGCCGGCGCGCGCCCAGAGGCGATCGCACGCTCGAGCATCGAGGGCTTGAGCGCGTCGATCACCACCAGAACCAGCTTCTTTGCCGAGGGTGCCGGCGCGGGTGAGGGTGACCCGGCGGGGCTCACGTCCCTCAACGAAGGATCCGCAGGCCGGCGTACTTCTCGGTGCCGCGGCGTCGCCCGGCGATCAGCAGCCAGATCAGCAGCCCCAGCACGACCAAGCCGAACGGGGGTAACAGCACCGACAGCACCGCGCCCAGCAGCGCGACGGCCTCGGCGAACACCGGCAGCGCCGCCGCTGCCTCCTGGTCGAGCCGCGCGCGGACCCGCGCGAGCAACGGGCGCGTGGCCGCGATCCCCACCGCGGCGCACAGCACGCCGCCGATGAACCCGGGCCAGTCCAGATAATCGCCCCTGGCCAGTGACCCGGCGAACAGCAACGCCCCCACCGTCAAAGCGATCACCCCGAGCACGATCGCGAACGGTCCGCGCTCGAGCTGGCGCTCGCTCAACCGTCGCTCCGCGAGCGCCAGGAGGATCGCCCCCAGCACCATCGCGAGCAGAAACGGCACCCCTTGCAGGAACGCAAAGTCGGTGCCCTTGAAGTCGATCTGCACGTCCCCGGCCGCCAGCGCACCGACCGCCAGCGAGGGCAGGAACGGCCGGATCCCGGCCGCAGCGGCGATCCCGATCCCTTGGAAGATGTCGAAAGCTAGGTGCACCGTGCTGTACCGTGACCAAGCGTGACGATAGACGAGAGGGCAGCGTGAGCCCCCCTGAGGGCGGCGTCGGCCTTGGCGGCGGCGGGACGACGCGACGCCCGCGGTCCACGGCACGGGACATCGAACGCTACGCGGCTCTGTTTGCTGAGCGCACGAAGGTGATGAAGTCCTCGGCGATGCGCGACCTGATGGCGCTGACCGAGCGCGACGACGTGATCTCGCTCGCGGGCGGCCTGCCCGATACCTCCACCTTCCCGCCCGATTCGTATGCGGCATTGATGCGAACCGTCGCCGTCGACTCGTGCGCGCGGGCACTCCAGTACGGCCCGACGGAGGGTTTCGTGCTGGTCAAGCGCTGCATTTCGCAGGTGATGGCGGCGGAGGGGATGGAGATCGATCCCGACGAACTGCTGGTGACGACGGGCGGTCAGCAGGTGATCGACCTGACCTGCAAGACGCTGTTGGACCCGGGCGACGTCGTGATCGCCGAGGCCCCGACGTACCCTGGCGCCATCCCGACGTTCTGCGCTTACCAGGCGGATGTCGTACAGGTGACGATGGACCGCGACGGGATGCGGATCGACGAGCTGAAGGACACGCTGGTCAAGCTCGAGCGCAGCGGCCGGCGCCCGAAGTTCATTTATACGGTGCCCAATTTCCACAATCCGGCGGGCGTGACGATGTCGCTGGAGCGCCGGTACGAGCTGATCGCCGTGGCCGCCGAGCGCGAGCTGCTGCTGCTGGAGGACAACCCCTACGGCCTGCTGCGCTACGAGGGCGAGCCGCTGCCGACGCTGTATTCGATCGACGATGAGTTCGTGATCTACGCCGGCACATTTTCCAAGATCCTGTCTCCGGGGGTGCGGCTCGGTTGGGCCGCCGCTCCCGCGCCGATCCTCCAGAAGATGCAGATCGGCAAGCAGGCCTCCGACCTCTGCTCGTCGTCGATCTCGCAGTACTTCGTCAGCGCGTACTTCGATGCCGGCCCGTGGGAGGGGTACCTGCGCTCGTTGGTGGAGATCTACCGGCGACGGCGCGATGTGATGCTCGACGCGATGGCCGAGGCGTTCCCGCGCGAGGCTGAGTGGACCCATCCCCGGGGAGGCCTGTTCATCTGGGCGACGATGCCTCCCTACCTCGATACCACGGACCTGCTCGCGCGCGCGCTCGAGGAGCACGTGGCATTCGTGCCGGGACGGGCGGCGTACGTCGACGGCCGCGGCGGGTCCTCGATGCGGCTGAACTTCTCCGGGGTCGGGGAAGATCAGATTCGCGAGGGCATCCGTCTGATCGGCGAGGTCGTACGCGAGCAGGTTGCGATGTACGGCACCCTGACCGGTGCGCGGGCCGATGCCGGAGCTCCCCGCGGCGGGGAGGACACCTGGCTCGCTCCCGAGCCGCGCGTCGCCGATCCTGAGCTGGCGAAGGTTCTGCGGCTGCCGGCGAAACGCACGCGCGCCGGATGAGCACGCCGAAGGCCTGAGAGCGGGCGTTGAGCCGAGTCGCGGTACTGAAGGGCGGGCGCTCCCTGGAGCGCCAGGTTTCGCTGCGGTCCGGCGCGAGGGTCCAGGACGCGCTCGAGCGACTGGGCCATGACGTGCTGCCGATCGACGTCGGTCCCAACTTGGTCACCCAGCTCACCGCCAACCCTCCGGATGTGGCGTTCGTCGCCCTGCACGGCCGCGACGGCGAGGACGGGACAGTGCAGGAACTGCTGGAGGTAATGGGCATCCCGTACACCGGCTCCGGCGTCTCAGCTTGCATCCGCGCCGCCGACAAGGTGCTGGCCAAGCACGCGATGCGCGATCACGGCATCCCGACACCCGACTTCTACGCCTTCAACGAGACTGCCTTCAAAGCCCTGGGCGCGGCCCAGGCGCTGCCCGCGATCGAGGAGCGACTGGAGTTCCCGATCGTGGTCAAGCCGGCCAGCCAGGGATCGGCGTTGGGGATCAAGTTCGCCCTCACCCCCGCCGACGTTCCCGCCGCGCTGGTGGCCGCGTTCTCCTACGACCGCAAGGTGATGCTCGAGCGCCACGTCCACGGCCGCGAACTGGCCGTCTCGCTGTTGCAGGAGAACGCCGACCCGATCACTCTGCCGATCGTCGAGGCGGTCCCCGAAGAGGAAGACTTCTACGACTTCGAATCCCGCTACGAGATCGGCCGCACCCGCTTCGTGTGCCCCGCCGAGCTCGAGCCGGAGCTGGCCGAGCGGGCAAACCAGATCGCGCTGCACACCTACCGGCTGCTCGGGTGCGCCGGATTTGCCCGCGTGGATCTGATGCTCGAACGCGGCAGCGACGCGCTGTACGTGCTGGAGACCAACACGATCCCCGGCCTGACCGAGACCAGCCTGCTCCCCCAAGCCGCCGAGGCCGCCGGAATCTCCTTCGACCAGCTGATCGCCCGCATCCTTAGCGCGGTTGACCACAGATAAACGCCGGGGGATTTCCCCCCGGAAATCCCCCAACGGAGTCGCCCTCCAGGCGACTCCGCAGTTACTCGATCAACGCCGGGAGATTGCCCCCAGGGCAATCTCCCAACGGAGTCGCCGCCAGGGCGACTCCGCCTATTCGCTGGCGAAATCCTCGGGGGTGACCTGGTCGAGAAAGTCCTTGAACTTCTCGACCACCTCCTCGGTGTCCTCGACCTCGTGCTCGAACTCGATCGCCGACTCTGAGATCACTTCGTCGGCCGCGAAGATCGGCGCGCCCGCCCGGACCGCGAGCGCCAGCGCATCGCTGGGTCGCGAATCGATCTCGAGCTCGCGCCCGTTGGCACGGAGGCTGATCGAGGCGTAGAACGTGTTCTCGCGCAGCTCGGTGACGGCGACTCGGGTGCATTCCACTTCGAGCTCGCCCAGCGTCTCGTACAGCAGGTCGTGCGTCATCGGCCGCGGCGTCGAGGCACCTTGAAGCTTCATCAGAATCGCCGCCGCCTCAGGATGACCGATCCAGATCGGCAGGAACTTGTTGCTCTCCACCGTCTTCAACAACACGATCGGCTGCTTTCCGACCATGTCGAAGCTAACGCCGTAAATCACCATTTCCTGCACTCGCCGCTCCTCGTGAGGGGTCGGGCAAGTATAGGGCTCCGTCCTGCGCCCCTCTGAGGGTCAGTGATCGCCGCCGAGGTGCGCCGAACCGCTCCCCGGCACACTAAGCTAACCAACGAAACCTTCATGGCTGGTGAGAGGAACCCGTGCCGGTCGCGTCCGTCGGTGCAGCCCGGCGGGCGGGCGCCCGCGCCCGGAGCGCTGGCGCTCGTCCAGGCGTTCGTCAACACGCATTACGACCTCGAACACCAACACGGCGCCGAGTTGCTGGCGTCACCCGCGGCGCTCGGGGCTTGGCTCACGGAGCGGGGGCTGATCGGCACCGACATCGAGGTCGAGGACCGCGACCTTCGCCGGGCGCTGGCAGTCCGCCGCGCCCTCGGCGCCCTCGCAGACGCCAATACCGACCGCCGCGGGGCGCTGGGTGCGGTGCACGAGCAGCTCAACCGCGCCGCACTGGGCGCGGCGGTGGAGATTCGCTTCGCGGCGGACGGACCTCGCTTCATCGCCTCGCGGGACGCCGGCGTCGGGGGAGCGATCGGGGTGCTGCTGGCGATTGCCGCCGAGGCCCAGATCGACAGGTCCTGGTACCGGCTCAAGGTCTGCCCCGGAACCGACTGCGGTTGGGTGTTCTACGACCACTCCCGCAACCAGGCCGGGCGCTGGTGCTCGATGTCGGTCTGCGGCGGTCGCTCCAAGGCCCGGACCCACTACCGGCGTCGGCGAGCGAGCGTCGGCTGACATGCGCTGGCTTCTCGCACCGCTGATCCTGATCGTCGCCCGCGCCCGCGGGCAGCCGGGTCGGTGGTTCCTGCCGGTGCTCGGTCTCGCCCTCGCCACGGCGTTCGCCGGGGCCGTCCTCGCCGAGGCCACGATCGCGGGCGACGTCGGGGCTCGCTCGGTGCTGAGCCGGCTCACCCCACTGCAGCGAAGCGTGCGGGTGAGCTGGCAGGGCGTCCCCACGCCCTCGGTGCAGCGCCGGGCACGGGCGTTGCTCAAGGGCATCGGTCTGGGGGCGCAGACCGAGGTGACGCTGCTGAACCCGGTACGCCTGAGCGGCGTCGTCGTCCGCCCCGCGGCGATCGAGCCGCTGGGGCGCTGGATCGTCGGGCGGGATCTCGCAGCGCCCGGCTCCTGCGGGTCGCGGTCGTGCTCGGTGTTGCTGGCCAGCGGGACCGTGCCTCGCACACCGCTCAGGCTGCTCAGGGCTGCCGGGGTCCGTCTGCACGTGCTGGGGAGGGTGCGACTGCGCTCGGCCGCACCGCTGGGTTTCTTGCCCGGCTCGGCGGCGCAGCCGCCGCTGATCCTCAGCGGCGACGTCGACGGGCTCGGCCGGCTGAGCGGGCTCAGCGGGCTCTACCGCACCCACAGCTGGATCGCACTGCTGCCGGTCGCGCACCTGAACAGCTGGCAGCTCGCGGTCACCGAGCGGCGCCTGCAGCGGGCACAGGCTGGATTACTTCAGACCGGCAGCCAGTTTGCCCTGAGCGCGCCGTTCTCGGCGCTGGATGGCGCTCGCCAACAGGCCAGTGCGGCGCCGCGGCGCCTGCTGCTCACCGGCGGCGGCGCGCTTGCGGCGCTGGCGATGTTCACCGTGCTGGCGGCGTACGGACTTCGCAGCGACCAGCGCACGGAACTGGCGCGACTGCGCACAGCCGGTGCGCACCGCAGTCAGGGGCTGATATTCGTCCTCGGGGAGGCTGCCTGGCTGAGCGCCGTCGCGCTGCTGATCGGGGCGTGCCTCGCCATCGCCGGCGCTGCGCTGCTCGCCGGCGCTGCCGGGGTTTCGATCGGCGGGGTGCTCGCGCACAGCCTCCTCGCGCCGGTTGGCGCTGCTGCGCTGGCCTGCGGCTGGATCTGCGCCACCGTCTTGATCACGTTGGTCGCGCTGCTCCCCGGCGGGCGGATCGCGGACCTGCTGGCGGTCGCGGCAGTGGCAGCGCTGGCGCTCGCGCTGACCCGCGGAGCGCCCGACAACGACCCGTTGGCGGTACTGCTGGCGCCGCTCTGCTGCTTGGCCGCCGGGGTGCTCATCTTCCGCGCGGCGACGGCGCTCTTGGAACGCGCCGAGCGACTGTGGCGCCGCGGGCCGGTGCTCCCGCGACTGGCGCTGGTGGGCCTTGCCCGGGCGCCGATCGCTCCGTCGCTCGCGATCGCCTTCATCGCTGTCAGCACGGGCCTCGGCGGGTTTGCGCTGGCGTATCGGGCGACGCTCCTACGCGGCACGGCCGACCAGGCGGCTGACCAGGTTCCGCTCGACGCCACCGTCTCCCCAGCCGCGGACTTCACGACCCCGCTGCAACTCGCGCCGCTCGCTCGGTGGCGCGCGATCGCCGACGGCGAGGTGCTACCCGTGCGCCGAACCGAGGCGACCTACGCCAGCGACGGGGCGACCGTGACCGTTCCGGCGCTCGGGGTGCCGGCGACCGGACTCGCCCAAGTCCACGGCTGGCGGTCGAGCGACGGCTCGGCCCCATTACCGATCCTGGCGGCGCGCCTGAAGCCCGTGGGAACCGCGCGTACACCGGGACCGCTGTTGCATCGCAATGCGCGATGGCTTTCCCTGCGACTCTCGGCGCCGGCGATCGCCGTCACCGTGACCGCCGACCTGCGCAACGGCGAAGGGACGCTCCGACAGCTGGCGCTCGGTGCCGCTTCCGCCCAGCCGCGGACGCTGCGGGTCCGGTTGCCACGGGGAAGCTGGGAGCTGGAGGCGCTCGAGCTCGACGAGCCAACCGGGCTCGAGGCCACCAACGGACATCAAAACGGCGAGAACCCAGCGGCCGCCACGCAATCCGCGACTGCGGTCACGCTCGGACCGCTGCTGGCGCTCGATCGGTCAAGTCGGCGTTTGATGACGGTCAGCCTCGGCGATTGGCGCGCGGTAGGTGCGGCGACCCGCATCGGGCGCCCGACGCGGAGCTCGGACAGGACCGGGGTGCGCTTCACCACCAGCGGAGCTCCGGGATTGCTGCGCCCCGTGCAGCCGAGTGACCTGCGGCCGCTGCCCGTACTCGTGGACCAACAGACCGCCGGCGCGGCGGCGCGTGCAGGGCGCCTAGGGCTGACGGTCGACGACCAGCCCGTGTCCGCTCGGATCGTCGGCGTGCTGGCGCGCTTTCCCACGCTCGCGCCTGACGCCAGTGGGTTCGTCGTCGCCGACGAGTCGGCGCTCGCCTCGGCGCTGGATGCCCAGCTTCCGGGTCAGGGTCGCGCCGATGAGCTGTGGATCACGACCCGCGATCCCGGCCGTCTGCAGGCCGCGTTGAGGAGCGGGGCATTCGACCGCCTGACGACCACGTTCCGGGCCGACCTCCAGCATGACCTCCGATCGGCCCCGATCGCGCGCGGCGTGCTGGGGACGCTCGTGGCCGCGACGGCGCTGTCGGGAGCGCTCGCCGTCCTCGGCCTGCTGGTGGCGCTACTGGGCCCGGCGCGCGACCGTCGCGTAGAGCGCGACCTGGCCGCACAGGGTCTGGGACCAGGTGGACTGCGCCGCGAGCTGCGGTTGCGGATCCTGGTGGCCGGCGGCCTCGGCGTGGGCGCCGGGCTGGCGCTCGCCGTCGTCCTGACGCGTCTCGCCGTGGCCAGCGTGCAGGCGGCGGCCACTGTGGCGACTCCCCTGCCGGCGCTCGTGACCGTCGCACCTTGGGGCGAGCTCGCGTTGTGGGGAGCCTCGGCGCTGCTCGCCCTCGCCGCCGCCAGCCTGCTTGCGACGGGATCGCTCGTCGGACGTCGGGGCGTGGGGTGAGCAAGGCCGTGCTCGGCGCCGGCACAACCAGCCACGCAGCGGCGCCAGACGGCCAGCGCGAGTCCGTGGTTGAGCTGCGTGACGTGTTCTGCGTGCACCGCACCAACGAGGGGGACGCGGCGGCCCTGCAGGGTTTGAGCCTGAACCTTGCCCAGGGCGAGTTGCTGTGTGTGTTGGGGCCCAGCGGCGCCGGGAAGACGACCCTGTTGCGCGTCATCGGCGGACTTCAGGCTCCATCGGCCGGCGTCGTGCGAGTGCTCGGTTTGGATATCGGGCGGCTCCCCGCCGGCCCCCGAGCCAGACTGCGCCGAGCAGCGATCGGATTTCTGGATCAGCACGCGGAGTCCGCGCTGGCGCCCGATCTGCGCGTTGGTCAAGCCGTCGCATTGCCTTTGGCGGTGCGCGGGGTCAAGGCGCCCGCTCGGCGCGCCCGGGTAACCGAGCTGCTGGACGCCGCAGGGCTCGGCGAGCGGATCACGGCGCTTCCCCGTCAGCTCTCCGGTGGCGAGCGCCAGCGCGTGGCGCTGTGCGCCGCGCTCGCACACCGCCCGAGGTTGCTGCTCGCCGACGAGCCCACGGCCGAGCTCGACGAACCCTCGGCCGATGCGATGCGTGACTTGATCGCGGCGATGGCCCAGACCCACGCGTGCAGCGTGATCGTCGTCTCGCACGACGCGGTGATCGCCACGCGCGCGCAGCGAGCGGTACGGATCCGAGACGGACGGATCGTCGAGGACCGCGATGAGCGCGCCGCTGCGCTGGTCGTGGACCGCTCGGGCTGGCTTCGGCTTCCAGCGCAGCTGCGGGCGCGGGCGGGCATCGGTGAACGCGCGCATGTGCGCAGCGTCGACGGCGGACTGCTGGTGACCGCGCCAGACGAGCGTCCGCCGCAAGCCACCAACGAGGCGCCG
>Ga0209839_10000987_pt1 | contig 14567 bp, 12 predicted proteins | sample OrgsoiDNA2013050_FD_185800 | JGI IMG/M metagenome (GOLD analysis project Ga0209839, IMG submission 185800) | Permafrost soil microbial communities from the Arctic, to analyse light accelerated degradation of dissolved organic matter (DOM) -... | ecosystem: Environmental > Terrestrial > Soil >... | reverse complement strand
GGCCGGTTGTTGGCAGGTAGCCACCGTCGTCAAGGGCGTTCTCGGCGGGGTGAGCGACGTTTTGGGAGGCCACCAGCGACCGATGAGGAAACGAACATGAGTGACTTGATCGTCGTTCCGAGCTCCCTGGACTACGCCGATGCCGTCGAGCGGCTGATCAGCGCCGTGCGGGAGCGCGGATTAGCGGTTCTGGCGCGGGTTGATCATGCGGCCGGAGCTCGTGCCGCCGGCCTGGAGCTCGCTGACGAGGAGGTTGTCTGGTTCGGCAACCCGGCCGCCGGCACGCCGTTGATGCAGAGCGACCCTCGCGTGGGCATCGAGCTGCCGCTGCACGTGCTGATCTGGGAGGACGCGGACGGGACGCGCCTGGCCTATCGCGATCCACGCGAGCTCCTACACGCCTACGACCTCGCCGAGCGCGAGGGGACGCTGACGAAGATGAACGAACTGCTCGCCGAGCTGGCGGCCGTGGCGGCGGGCTAGCCGGTGACCGCCGAACTGGAGCTCGAGAAACGCCTCGCCGCGAGCGCCTCCGCCGAGCTGGTCGAGAGCGGCATGAGGGTGGGACTCGGCACCGGGTCCACGGTGGCCTACCTGTTGCCGGCCCTGGCCAAGCGGAATTTGTCAATCCGCTGCGTGGCCACCTCGCCGCAAACCGCCCAGGTGGCACGGCAGCTCGGATTGTCGGTTGAGCCGTTCACCCTCGACCGGCTCGACGTCACGATCGACGGCGCCGACCAGATCACCCCGGAGGGATGGCTGGTCAAGGGAGGCGGGGCGGCCCACACGCGCGAGAAGGTGGTGGCGATCACCGCCGCGCGATTCGTGGTGATCGCGGACTCGACCAAGCCGGTCCCCGCTCTCCGCGCACCGGTTCCGTTGGAACTGTTGGCCTTTGGTCTGCAGTCGACGCTCAAGCGGCTCGGGACCGTGCGTCTACGGGATGCCCCGCACAGCCCGGATGGTGGAGTGATCGCCGATTTCATGGGCGAGGTCGGCGACCCGGCTAGCCTGGCGGCGATGCTCGAGGCGACCCCGGGGGTGGTCGACCACGGCCTGTTTGCCCCGGCGATGGTGAGCACCGTGCTTGTCGGGCGGGGCAGCTCGGTGCAGCGGATCGACCTGCCACCCTGCGACGCGCGCCCGGTCCGGACGGGGGTTCCCCGGGGCCTAGACCACTAGTTCTCGTAGCGCTAGCTCGGTTTCTCGGCGTGCCCGCCGAACTCAGACCGCATCGCCGACAGGATCTTGGCGGTGAAATCGCCGTTGCCACGGGACTCGAACCGCTCGTACAGCGCCGCGGTGATGACCGAAGCGGGGACACCCGTGTCGATCGCGGCATCCACGGTCCAGCGTCCTTCGCCGGAATCAGAGACGCGACCGGCAAAGTCCTCCAGGTGGGGTGAGCGGGCGAAGGCGTCCGCGATCAGGTCCATGAGCCACGACCCCACAACTGAGCCGCGTCGCCAGACTTCCGCCACCTCGCCCACGTCGATCTCGTACTGGTACGCCTCGGGATTGCGCAACGGCGTGGTCTCGGCGTCGATCTCGGCGGGAGCGTGTTTGCCGGCGTCGGCGTGCTGGATGATGCTGAGCCCCTCGCCGATCGCGGACATCATCCCGTACTCGACGCCGTTGTGGACCATCTTCACGAAGTGTCCGGCTCCGCTGCGCCCACAATGCAGGTAGCCGTGCGGCGCGGTCCCGCCCTGGCGCGTCCGGCTGGGGGTGGGCTCGGCGCTCGATTCTCCGGGAGCGATCGTCTTGAAGATCGGGTCCAGATGCTCGACCGGCCCGGGCTCGCCGCCGATCATCAGGCAGTAGCCCCGGTCGAGCCCCCAGACGCCGCCGCTGGTGCCGCAGTCCACGTAGTGGATGCCCTTCTCGGCCATCTGCTTGGACCGCACGATGTCGTCCTTGTAGTAGGAGTTGCCGCCGTCGATCACGATGTCGCCTGCGTCGAGCAGCCCGCTGAGCTGGTCCAGCGTGGGTGCAACGATCGCCGCGGGCACCATGATCCACAGCGCTCGCGGCTTGTCGAGCTTGCTGACGAAGTCCCCCAGCGTGGATGAACCGACTGCCCCTTCTGCTTCAAGTGCCTTGATCGCGTCCGCGTTCACGTCGTAGACGACGCAGCGGTGCCCATCGCGTTCCAGGCGCCGGACCAGGTTTGAGCCCATCCGTCCCAGCCCGATCATGCCCAGTTGCATTGGCTTGTCGGTTGCCATCGTCACTCTCCCTGTGGTTTCGGTAGTGCCGGGATTCTCTCTGCCTACCGAGCTTTCAACGCTCGGTAGCGGCGGATCAGCGCGTTGGTCGACGAATCGTGGGCAAGCTCCGGCTCACGCTCGCTCTCCAACTCGGGGATGATCTGCTTGGCCAGGACCTTGCCGAGCTCCACCCCCCACTGGTCGAACGAGTCGATGTTCCAGACCGTGCCCTGTACGAACACACTGTGCTCGTAGAGGGCCACCAGCGATCCGAGCAGGCGCGGCGTGAGCACCTCCGCCAGCAGGACGTTGGTCGGTCGGTTTCCCTCCATCACCCGGTGCGCGACTACGTGCTCGGGCGTGCCCTCAGCGCGCACCTCGTCCTCGGTCTTTCCGAACGCCAGCGCCTGCGCTTGAGCGAACACGTTCGAGGACAGGATGTCGTGGTGGTCACGGAGCGGGTTCAGGCTCTTTCCAAAACCGATCAGGTCAACCGGGATCAGCTTCGTTCCCTGGTGAATGAGCTGATAGAAGCTGTGCTGCCCATTGGTCCCGGGCTCCCCCCAGTACACGGCGCCAGTCTGGTAATCGACCGGCGCTCCGTGCAGGTTGACGTGCTTGCCGTTGGACTCCATGGTGAGCTGCTGCAGGTACGCGGGGAACCGCTTGAGGTACTGCTCGTAGGGCATGACACCGGCGGTCTGTGCGCCAAAGAAGTCGCCGTACCAGATCGCCAACAAGCCCATCAGAACGGGGAGGTTCTGCCCCGGGGGGGCCGTCCGGAAGTGCTCGTCCATCTCGTGGAAGCCCGCCAGCAGTTCACGGAACCGCCCGGGGCCGACGGCCAGCATGGTCGCGAGCCCGATCGCCGAATCCATCGAGTATCGCCCTCCCACCCAGTCCCAGAATCCGAACATGTTGTCGGTGTCGATCCCGAACTCCGAGACCAGCTTCGCGTTGGTGGAGACGGCGACGAAATGCTTGGCCACCGCCGACTCATCTCCCAACTCCTGCACGATCCAGTCCCGAGCCGAGGTGGCGTTGGTGAGCGTCTCGAGCGTGCCGAACGTCTTCGAGGAGATGATGAATAGCGTCTCCTCGGCCGAGAGGTCGCGCGTGGCCTCGACGAAGTCCGTGGAGTCCACGTTGGAGACGAAGCGGAAGGTCATGTCTCTTCGGCTGTAGTGGCGGAGGGCCTCGTAGGCCATCACCGGGCCCAGATCGGAGCCGCCGATCCCGACGTTGACGATGTTGCGGATCGCCTTGCCGGTGTGCCCCCTCCACGCTCCCGATCGCACCTGCTCGACGAATGCGCTCATCGCGTCCAGGACGTCGTTGACCTCCTTGACCACGTCGACCCCGTCCACGACCAGAGTGCTCTCGCGGGGCATGCGCAGGGCGACGTGCAGAACGGCACGATCCTCGGACACGTTGATGTGCTCACCGCGGAACATGCTCTCCCGCCGTCCCACCAGATCTGACTCCTCTGCCAGCGCCAGCAGCAGGCGGACGGTCTCCTCGGTGATCCGGTTCTTGGAGTAATCGAGGTGGATGCCGGCGGCCTCAGCGCTGAAGCGCTCCGCCCGATCGGAATCATCATCGAACAGCTCCCGCAGGGAGCGCCCGCCGATCTCGGCATAGTGGCGCTCGAGCGCCTTCCAGGCGGTTCGCTCACGCAACGGCGTCACGCTGCTCATGTCGGCCTCCTCTGATCGTGTCTCACGCGAGCGAGGCGTGCTGTACGTCGACCCGCTCCATCAGGTCCGTCCATGCTGCGACGAACGACTTGGCGCCGTCGGACTGCAGCTGGGCGGCGAGGGCCGCAGTGTCGAGACCGGCGTCGGCGAAGCGGGACATGAGCTCGTCAGCCCGACCGCCATCCGCGGGCATCGGTTGACCTGCGTCGCCGTGATCGAAGAACGCCTCGAGGGTCGAGTCGGGCATCGTGTTGATCGTGAATGGTGCCGCCAACCCGTGCACGTACAGCGTGTCCGGCGCGTCGGGGTCCTTCGTCCCCGTGCTCGCCCAAAGCAACCGCTGGATCCGAGCACCGTCGTTGGCGAGTCGCTGCCAGCGCTCGGAGTCCATCATCTGACGGTAGGCCCGATAGACGCCGAGGCCGACCGCCAGGCCGAGCTGGTCCTTCAGGTCGGCCGGCACCTTGTCCGCGGCCGCCACGTCCCAGCGGGACACGAACACCGAGGCGACCGACTCCACCACCGGGTTCAGCCCCGCCTGAATTCGGCGCTCCACCCCGCGTGCGAAGGCGTCGGCGGCCGCCTGGTACTGCTCGGCCGAGAACAGCAGGGTCACGTTGATCGGAACGCCCGAGGCGATGCACTCCTCGATCGCCGGCAGCCCCTCGGGCGTGCCGGGGATCTTGATGAACAGGTTGCTGCGCGCGGCTCGCCGGTGCAGGGACTTGGCCATCTCGATCGTCTTGGCCGTGTCATAGGCCAGCAGCGGAGACACCTCCAGGGAGACCCAGCCGTCGACGCCGTCGGTCCGTTCGTGGATCGGTTGGAACAGGTCGGCGGCCCGTCGGAGGTCCTCGATCGCCAGCTCGAAGAACAGATCCTCACCGGATAGTCCGCTGGCGGCCTTCGCGCGAATTGCGTCGTCATAGTCGCCCCCGGCGATCGCCTTGTCGAAGATCGACGGGTTAGAGGTCAGACCCGTCACCGAGTACTGATCGATGAACCGCTGGATCTGGCCGCTATCGAGCATGGCCCGCGTGATGTTGTCGAGCCACAGGCTCTGGCCCTGCTGGTGCAGCGTTTCGGTTGCCCTCATCTAGTGCCCTCCTCCTGCTCGTCCGGCGCCGCTTGTACCTGCTTGACCACCAACGCAGTCATCATAGATCCCCGGCGATCAGCCCGTCCAAGGGCTCGCCACGAGCCATCCACCGGGTGATATGCGATCCGCACGCGGGCCAGTGCGGCGCATGCAGGTGGCGGGGCACAGGTTGCACCAGCCGAGAGTGCTATACAGCAAATCCTGACAACGTTCGGCGGTCATATCCGCTTTGCCTGAGGCCGCAAGCAACGGCCAGGTCGTACAAGCGCGGGAGCTCACGCGCCGCTACGGCGATGGCGCCACTGCCGTCGATGCTCTGCGCGGGGTCTCGCTCGACGTGGAACGTGGGCAGCTTGTGGCGGTGATGGGCCAGTCGGGCTCGGGCAAGTCGACGCTGATGCATACGCTGGCGGGCCTCGACCAGCCGACCAGCGGCACGGTGACGATCGCGGGCACTGAGGTCACGGGCCTCGATGACGCGAAGCTGACGCTTCTGCGCCGCGAGCACATCGGCTTCGTGTTCCAGTTTTTCAATCTTCTGCCGATGCTGAACGCTGAGGAGAACGTGTTGCTCCCGTTGACGATCGCCGGCGAAAAGCCCGATCGGGCCTGGCTTGACGAGCTGTTCGCGAAGACTGGCCTGAGCCAGCGCCGTCACCACCGTCCGTCAGAGCTCTCCGGCGGCGAGCAGCAGCGAGTCGCAATCGCCCGCGCGCTCGTGTCCCGGCCGACGATTCTGTTCGCTGACGAGCCGACCGGCAACCTCGATTCCCGGACCGGCGGCGAGATTCTCGACCTCCTGCGCGACTCGGTCCAGACCTACCGGCAGACGATCGTGATGGTCACTCACGAGCCCCGAGCGGCCTCGATCGCCGACCGGATCCTGTTCCTCGCCGACGGGCTGATCGTCAAGCAGCTGGTTGGCGCGAGCCCTAGTGACGTGCTCGAGGTGATGAGCACGCTCCAGTCATGACCCGCGTCGCGCTCAAGGGGCTGCTGGGCCGCAAGCTGCGGGTGGCGCTGACCGCGATCGCGATCGTGCTCGGCGTGGCGATGGTCAGCGGCACCTACATCCTCACCGACACGATCAAGTCTGCGTTCGCGTCGGTGTTCACCCAGGCCTATAAGAACGCCGACGCGGTGATCACCGGCAAGAGCGCGATCGGCAAGGACAATGGAAACAACAACGCCGGCGCCGTGCCCTCGCTCCCGGCATCGCTGCTCACCCGAGTGGAGCGCCTTCCGGGGGTCGCCGCGGCGTCCGGAGGGATCTCGGATTCGGCGCAGCTGGTCGGGCGCAACGGGAAGGTGATCTCTCGCGGCGGCGCGCCCGGGCTGGCGTTCAGCTACTCGCCAGCGGGCCAACGGTTCAATCCGCTGACGCTCGCGAGCGGCAACTGGCCGAGCGCACACGACGAGGTCGACATCGACGCGTCGACCGCCAGCAAGGAGGGGTTCTCAGTCGGGCAGGAGGTCGGGGTCATCGCGCGCGGACCCGTGCAGCGGTTTCGGATCGTGGGCACGGTGAAGTTTGCTGGAGTCTCATCGCTGGGCGGGGCGACGATGGCGATCTTCACCCTCCCGACCGCCCAGCAGATCTTCCACAAGCGGGGACGGTTTGATTCGATCGAGCTCGCCGGGGGCCGGGGGACGACGCCACAGCAACTGGTGCGCGAGATCGGCCCGCTGCTGCCGCCGAATGCTCAAGTGAGGACCGGCCAGGGCCAGGCGCAGCAGGCGACCAAGGACACCAGCGGGTTCCTGAACATCTTCCAGTCGTTCCTGCTCGCGTTCGGTGGTATCGCCCTGTTCGTCGGGAGCTTCGTGATCGCCAACACGCTGTCGATTACGATCGCCCAGCGCACACGAGAGCTGGCGACGCTGCGCACGCTCGGCGCAACGCGGCGCCAGGTGCTGATCTCGGTGCTGGTTGAGGCGTTCGTGATCGGAGTGCTCGCGTCGGTGACCGGTCTGTTCGTCGGGCTCGGGTTGGCGCGCGGACTCAACGCGCTGCTGGTCTCGTTCGGAATCGACCTGCCGCAAACCGGCACCGTGTTCGAAACCCGCACGGTCGTGGTCTCGCTGCTCGTCGGCATCCTGGTCACCATGGGCGCGGCGCTGCGGCCCGCGCTGCGCTCAACTCGAGTCCCGCCGATCGCGGCCGTTCGCGAGGGCGCGGTGCTACCGCCGTCTCGCTTCGCCCGCTTCGGCCTCTACGCGGCGGTGGCCACGATCTGCGGGTCGGTGGCGCTGATGCTCATCGGCCTGCTCGCGAGCGGCCTGTCCACCGGCTTGCGGCTGCTGGCGATCGGGATCGGCGCGGCGGTGCTGTTCCTCGGCGTCTCGATGCTGGCGCCGAAGCTCGTCCCACCGCTCGTGCGCGTGCTCGGCTGGCCGGCGACCAAGCTCGGCGGCGCGGCGGGAACGCTCGCCCGCGCGAACGCCGCGCGCAATCCGGCGCGCACCGCGTCGACCGCATCGGCGCTGATGATCGGGCTTGCTCTGGTCACCTTCGTCGGCGTCCTCGCCGCAGGCTTGCGGACGCGCTCTGAGGATTCGGTCAATCAGGTGTTCGTGGCGAACTACGCCGTCACCGCGACGGACAACTTCACCCCGATCAGTGTCGCGTCCGCCGCCGCGCTGCGCAGCGTGCCGGGCGTCGAGGTCGTCTCAGGGGTACGCGCCGGAGATGGCCGCGCGTTCGGAGGGAGAATCAACGTCACCGGTGTCACCCCCGATGTGAGCAAGGTGATCTCGGTCAAGTGGAAGGCGGGAAGTCCGCAGACGCCGGCTCAGCTGGGCGATGAGGGGGCGTTCGTGTCCAACGCCTACGCGACCCAGCTCCACCTGCACATCGGCTCGCCGGTGGTGGTCGAGACCCCGACCGGCGCCACCCTGCACCTCGCAATTCGCGGCATCTACTCGGCCCCGAAGGGCGGCTCTCCCTACGGGGACGTGACCATCTCGACGACCCGGTTTGACTCGGCGTATCAAAACCCGCAGAACCTGTACACGTTCGTCAACGTGCAGGGCGGCGTCAACAGTGCCAACACGCACCGGCTCGAGGCAGCATTGAGCGGCTTCCCGGACGCGAAGCTGCAAACCAAATCACAGTTCAAGAAGAATCAGCTACAGGGGCTGACGATGCTGCTGAACCTGCTCTACGTATTGCTGTCGCTGTCAATCGTCGTCAGCCTGTTCGGCATCGTGAACACACTCGTGCTGACCGTGTTCGAGCGCACGCGTGAGCTCGGCATGCTTCGCGCCGTTGGGATGAGCCGCCGTCAGGTGCGGCGCATGATTCGCCATGAGAGTGTCATCACAGCACTGCTCGGCGCGTCGTTCGGGATCCCGCTCGGGGTGATCCTGGCGCTGATGGTCGGCGTGGCGATCAAGTTCGCCGCGTTCACGGTCCCCGTGGGAACCCTGGTGGTGTTCGTGATCGCCGCCGTGATCGCGGGCGTGGTCGCCGCGATCTTCCCCGCGCGGCGCGCCGGACGCCTGAACGTGCTCAGAGCGCTGCAGTACGAGTAACGAGCTAGCCGCGGCTACGGGTCGGCTCGGAGCCGCGGCTACGGGTCGGCTCGGGCGTCCTGCCTCCAGACTTCACGTTCACCGAACGCCCCACCTTCCGATCAGGAAGCCCATCGCGAACGCACCGAGCGTCACTAGCGGGACCGGGTTGGCTTTCGCCGCCGACACCACCCGCCGGCCGGTATGACTCGCCGACTCCGGTGTGGTTTCGCGCGCCGAGGAGACGAATTCGTGCTTCTTCTCGCCCACGGTGTCCTTGGCCTCAGAGGCTTTGGCCGTCAGCGTCGCGGTCGCCTCGGTGGCCGTCTGCTTGACGTCGGAGACCTTGCCGGTAACCGTTTGCTTGGCCTCGCTGACCGCGCGCTTGGCCTGGCCCTTGACGTCGGCCTTCTCGGCGAGTGCCGCCACGGTGTCGCCCAGTTCCGCACGGGTCTGTTCGATTTCTTGCTGGACCCGCTCGGGTGTGCGGTGATCTCCGCCGGCTAGCTCCGTGCCTGCTTGACCCTGGTCTTCGTCCATTGCACGTCCTCCTTTACGCTCTCGGCAGCCTGCTCGGGTAGGGGTGGAACGGCCTGCTGGACCTTCGACTTGCCGATCAGCGCAAGCACACCGGCCACGGCGCCGTAGACCGCGGCGCCAATCAGTGCCGCCAGCCAGCCGTCGACCGCGGTGGCGAGCGCCAGGATCAGGCACGCCGTCAGGGCTCCAACGGCATACAGCCCGACGATCCCCGCGCCGCCGAGCAACCCCGCGCCCAGGCCGGCCCGCTTTCCCTTGTCGGTCAACTCGAGCTTCGCCAGCTCGAGCTCCTGGCGCACCAATGTCCTGGTCTGGTCGGAGAGCTCCGTCAGGAGCTCAGCGACCGGGCGGTCGGATTCGGCCATCATTCACCTCTCGTTCGAATGACGCTTGTCCTACCCCGTAACGGCAGGCGCCACGCGTCGGCCTGCGCTCGCGGTGACGCGGCGGCTATCGCCAGGCTTCACGCGGCAGCGCCGGATAGCTCGCCTGCCCGCCGCCAAACGACCAACCCCACCCCGCGACCAGAACACGGTTCCGATCAGCCAGGCCCTCATGGCAGACTTCCTCACGTGCTGCTGTCGATCGATCTCGTCAAGCTGGGCCACTTTGTGGCACTTGCGGAGGAGCTCAACTTCACGCGCGCCGCTGAACGACTGGGGCTTGGGCAGCAGGCGCTGAGCGCCTCAATCTCGCAATTCGAGGCCGGCCTCGGTGTGCTGCTGTTCGTGCGCAGCAGCCGTCAAGTAGTTCTGACCGACGCCGGAGCGGCGCTGCTACGGGAAGCTCGGCCGCTGTTGGCGGACGCAAGGGCGACCCTGGAAAGCGTGCGAATCGCCGCTAGCGGCGAGGCACAGCCGCTCCGCGTGGGCTACACGCCCGGGCGTGTCACGAGCAATGATGCTCGAGCATGTCGCCGCATGGCATGTCCGACACCCCCAGAACCATCGATCGCAGCGTCACGCTCGCGGGTTCGGGGAGGCGCGCTCCGCCCGAATGCCCGTGAAGGCGACGTAAGTCAGCGAGCCGGCAACGATCGCCTCCGCCCAAAAGAACGCCGCGTAGTCGATCAGCGAGCCGATCGGTGGCGATCCGGGGGCGGCGTTGCGCATGCCGATCAGCGCGAACAGCGTCGCCGCCATCCAGCCAAGCGCCGGCCACACCATCCCTTGGCGACGCGCGACGAGAATCCACGCCCCACCCAGCACCGAGAGCGCAAGCGCCCACATCGCGACGATCATGAACCAGGCGAGGATCAGCGTGCCACGGGAACGGCTGATGCGGATGTCGTCGAGCACGATGCCCGTCGTCGAGACGGCTCGGCGGACTTTGGTGAGGAAAAACGGATCGACCTCGCGCAGGCTCACGGACGACGCGACGTCGCGACCGCTGACGGTGGCGCCGAAGGCGAGGACCGTCGTATAGTGGTCGAACGGGTAATCGGTGACGATGCCGGTTCCCGCGAACTTCGAGCGGATGCTCTGCACGGCGATTTCCTGACCCGCGGGAAAACGCAGCTCGGGCGTGTCTGAGGGACTGACCCCGACCACCAAGGCCCTCGCCGGAGTGCCATCCCCGCGCGCCAGCGTGCCTTTTGGAGTTACGAGCACACTCAGGACAAGCTCGCGGTTCGTCGCGTCCACCTGCTGCACCGTGACGTCGAGGTCGACCCGATTGACGGCTTTGCGGTCGCCGGCGAAATAGCTCTTCTCCTCGGTGCTCCGCTCGTCGAGATACAGGACGATGCCGGCCGCGCATAGCGCCGCGATCGCGACGAGGAGACCGATCAGCCGTCCCCACGCCAGCGGATGAACCGTGTGAGCAGTCGCTTGCTCCCCGCTTTCACGGCACTGGCCGAAATCATCACATGCTCCTAATCGCTTACGGGCTGGCGCCGCGCCGAGTCCTTCACCGGCGCAGGTTGGGTGGACGAATCGGGAGTCCAAGCCTCACCCGCGGTGGCCACGTCAGACGGATAGGTTGTGCGAGCGCGCAGCAGGAATACGCCCGCCGCCGCCAGCGTGGTCAGCATGACCAGGAAGCTGACCTGAAGCCCAGTCGCGCTGGCCGATGAGACGGCGCCGTGCGTGTGCGTACCGACCGGAGCCTGCTGGGGCACGAAGCCGGCGACGAGGTCGGCGACGGCGCCGAACAGCAGCGGCGCTACGGCCTGCGCGAGTGAGCGCAGGAATGTGCGGGTGCTCTCGGCTCGTCCCCACAGACCGGGAGGCATGATGTCAAGGCGGGCGGCATCCAGCGGCGGGTTGGCCGCGGAGATCAGCGCGGCGCCCCCGACGTCGAACCAGATCCCGGGGGTGAGATGGCTGCTCAGCAACCCGGGGATCAGCAGCCCGGCGGCGCCGAGATAGCAGACGGCCGGAACCCACACGCGGGCTTCGAGCTGGTTGCGTCGGACCAGCGCATCGGTCAGCGGTCCGGTGACCAGCGTGCCGACGAGAGCACCGAGAACGAGCAGGCCGAGAACGAGTGTGGCTTCCGCCTGACTCGCGTGATAGTGCCCGCGCACGAACACCACCGCGAACGTCTGCAACCCGGCGAAGAAGAAATACCCCAGCGACGAGCCGATGATCAACAGCATGTTCGTCGGGATGCGCAGGATGTAGCGGACGGCGTCGGAAATTGACATTCGATTCGGATCCGTGCGCAGCACCAGCTCCGGGTTAGGTGCGAAACCGCGCCGGCTCGCCGCATCACGCGCCAGATCTCGATCGCGTGCTCCCGGATCCTCGCCGCCGCCAGCCTCCGCGGCGCGATCGGTGTCAGCGACCGCGCTCGCGAGATCCCGCGCCCCTGGCTCCAGGCGGCTCTGGCCACCGCGACGGGGCTCGGGCACCGTGCGCCACAGCGCACGAGCGAGAAAGAAGCCCGGAAGCGCCAGCAGCGCGAACGCCACCCGCCACGAGAGCACGCTCGCGATCGTGCCGCTGACCAGAAAGCCGACCGCCGCACCGGCGATCTCTCCGCTGAGGATATAACCGTAGACGCGCCCGCGCTCGCGCGAGGGGAAGTAGTCGCCGGTCAAAGAGGCAATCGCCGGACCTGCGGTCGCGGCGACCGCCCCGAGCCCGACGCGCGTGAGCAACAGGCTCGAATACGAGTGTGCGAACGCCCCGAGCAACGTCGCCACGCTCCACAGGACGATGCTCGCCGCCAGCATCGGGATCCGGCGGATACGATCGACCAGCAGGCCGGCGGGGATCACCGCCACGGCCGCGACCAGCAGCGCGACCGAGTTGAGCAGGCCGATCTTCGTGTTGCCGATATGCAGCGAGCTCTCGAGTTGTGGCGCGATGGCACCCACAGTGGCGATCTGCGCGCTGTTGAGCGCCAGCACCGAGCCGAACAGCACGACCACCCGCGCCCGGGCGGGACCGCCCACGAACTCGACGACCTGGCCGCGCACGAGGCGCCCCAGCCGGCGCGTTGCCTGGGCCAGCCGGAGCATTACGCGCTCAAACGTGCCTAACTCCTGCATCTCAGCCTCGAGTGTTCCTCAGCATCGCGGACATCTGACACCGGTCTACCCTAGGGGACGGTTTCGCACGTTCGGACGGGAAGGAAGACGTCATCTCCGATACTCGCTCACGCTGGTTCGCCCTGATCATCCTCTGCCTTGGCTCACTGATGATCGTGCTCGACAGCACGATCGTGAATGTGGCGTTGCCGTCGATAAAGAAGGATCTCGGCTTTTCGCAGACATCGCTGGCGTGGGTTGTGAACGGCTACCTGCTTACGTTTGGCGGCTTTCTGCTGCTCGGTGGACGGCTGGGAGATCTCTATGGCCACCGCCAGCTGTTCCTGGGCGGGATTGCGCTGTTCACGCTCGCGTCTCTGGCCTGCGGGTTCGCGGCTTCTCAGGGGATGCTCGTGGCGGCGCGAGTCATCCAAGGGCTTGGCGGCGCCGTCGTCTCGGCGGTCTCGCTATCGCTGATGATGTCTTTGTTCGTGGAGCCGGCGGAGCGGGCGAAGGCGATGGGCGTGTTCGGCTTCGTCGCTGCCGGCGGCGGCAGCCTTGGGGTGCTCCTCGGCGGGATCCTGACCGACCTGCTGAACTGGCACTGGATCTTCCTGGTCAATGTCCCGATCGGCATCAGCGTCTGCATCCTGGCGATCAGAGTGCTCCCGAGAGGGACGCGCGCGGAGGCCAGCGCGCGGCTCGACGTCGCCGGTGCGCTCACCATAACCGCGGCGTTGATGCTCGCGGTCTACGCGATCGTCAACGGCAACCAGGCAGGTTGGACGTCCAGCCAGACGCTTGGGCTACTGGCGGCGGCAGCAGCGCTGCTGGCGGCGTTCCTGACCATCGAGTCGCGAGTTCGCTCACCGCTGGTGCCGCTCGGCCTGTTCCGGCTGCGCAACCTCGCCACCGCGAACGGCGTCGCGGTGCTGTGGGCGGGGGCGATGTTCGCCTGGTTCTTTCTCTCGGCGCTGTATCTGCAGCTCGTGCTCGGATACAGCCCGCTGCAGGTCGGGCTCGCGTTTCTCCCCGCGAACCTGATCATGGGCGCGTTCTCGCTCGGCATCTCGGCCAAGCTGGTGATGCGCTTCGGGATCAGGCGCCCGCTGTCAATCGGGCTGCTGCTGGCAGCTGCCGGCCTGGGGCTGTTTGCCCGGGCGCCGGTCGGCGGGCACTTCGTCCTCGACGTGTTCCCGAGCATGATCCTGCTCGGCCTCGGCGCCGGGATCGCGTTCAACCCGATGCTGCTCGCTGCGATGAGCGACGTGGATCCGAGCGAATCCGGCCTCGCTTCGGGCGTCGTCAATACCTCGTTCATGATGGGCGGCGCGTTGGGACTCGCGATTCTCGCGAGCGTCGCGGCGTCCCGTACCAGCCACCTGCTCGCCTCTGGGCACGGTGCCCTCGCGTCGCTCAACGCCGGCTACCACACCGCGTTCCTGATCGGGGCGCTGTTCGCCGTGCTCGCATCCACCGTCGCCGCCTTCCGGCTCCAGGCGAGCTCGGTCACGGCACCCGCCGAACAGGCAGGCACGAATCGGGACGACCCAGCGCTCGCCGACGCCAGCGTCTGACGCCTGAGATCGCGATCGCCGACCAACAATCGAGCTACCCCACGATCAACCCGACTGCGCCGAAAGCAGCGCGGCAGAGGTCGTCGGGCGCTACTTTCGCTGCTGAACGGGTTTCTTCTGGGGAGCCGCAAACTAACCATGGGGTGCAACGTGCTTCGCGTTCGCTGGCTGTTGTTGTTGGCGTTGTGGGTGGCCGGCTCGGCGTCGCCGGTCGCGGCGCGCGCGATCGTTTACGGGGCTGTAGTAGGAGGCGACTTCGCCTACTACACGCGGGGTGCCTGGACCCGCGAGCAGGTCCAAGCATCGCTCAAGAACTTGCGAGCCGCGGGGGCGAGCGTCGCCCGGGCGGATGCCGATTGGGCTCATGCCGAGCCAAAGGGGCCGGTGGAAAGCCACTACCACTACGACTGGCGCCATGACGACATGGTCGTCGGGGCGTTGGCAGCCGCGCATCTG
>Ga0209839_10000986_pt1 | contig 14575 bp, 13 predicted proteins | sample OrgsoiDNA2013050_FD_185800 | JGI IMG/M metagenome (GOLD analysis project Ga0209839, IMG submission 185800) | Permafrost soil microbial communities from the Arctic, to analyse light accelerated degradation of dissolved organic matter (DOM) -... | ecosystem: Environmental > Terrestrial > Soil >... | reverse complement strand
CGCAGCGGGACGCGCACCTGTCGAACGCGCGGGAGATGGCCGGCGCGTTCCGGGACGCTTACCTGTCCGGTGGCCGGCCGGTCCTGGTCGTCGGTGGCCCCCGGTTCGACCCGTCCGCTGCGATGGCGCTGGGGGTCGACGCGATCTTCGGCCGCGGGACGACACCGCGCGAGGTGGCCAGCTACCTGGCGTCCACCCTCGACCCGGAGCCGGCGCATGCCTAGCGCGGAGAGCCTGGACGGCCCGGCCAGCCCCGGGGACGCGGCGGCCGTGGAGGCGGTGGGAGCGGTCGAGGCGGCCGCCCTGCCGGGCTCTGCGGACCGGCGGCTGGGGCTGTCGGTGACCCAGCGCCGTTACGTGGGATACGGGGACGCGCACTACGGCGGGAACCTGGTGGATGGCGCCTACGCGCTGGCCCTCTTCGGGGACGTGGCCACCGAGGTGTGCATCCGGATGGACGGCGATGAGGGACTGTTCGCTTCCTATTCTGACGTGCAGTTCCGCGCGCCGGTCCAGGCCGGCGACGTCATCGAGGCGACCGCGGCGGTCACCGCCGTGGGGCGGCGCAGCCGGGAGCTCACCTTCGAGGCCAGCGTGGTTTGCCGGGCCGACCCGGCGCGCGGGCCCTCGGCCGCGGCCGTGCTCGCGGAGCCTCTGGTGGTGGCCACCGCCACTGGGACGGTTGTTGTTCCCGGTCCCGCGTCTGACTCCGCTCCGTAATCGCTGGGAGGGATTAAGGGCGATTAGGCGGGCCAGATGCGCACGTATAGTAACGATTTCGGGGTTGACATCGCCCGGATGCGCGGTAAATTTCTCCCCACAGTCCGGCACGGGGCTGGCTGGCCGGGGCTGGCTGGCCGCCTTGGACCGCGCCAGGGCGGAGGCTAGGGCAGCCAGCCGCTTCGGGCCCGGTGCGGCGAGATGGACTGCTCCGCGGAACCGGCTGAACGGGGGGTTAGGCTTGGGAAGGGACCTGGGCGCCCAGTAGACAACGGAGGCCGGGCTCGCTGCCGGCGAGACGGCCTCCGGTCCGAAGGGCCAGTTCGGGTCCCTTTCCGCTGCCCAGCAGCAGGCCCTGGGGCCCGCCGTTGCACCCAAGCTCTGGTTCCGGGTCTGGGCCAGCCATGACGCGATAGGTGATAACAGCAAGAAGCGCAAACGAATTGGAGATCGGGCGACTGGATGCCCATGCCCCATCGACGGGCGCGGCGAGCCAGCGCGGAGCACACCCCCGCCGGGGACAGCGCAAATGCTCAGCTCCCGCTCGGCCAAAGCAGGGTGCAGAACCGATATTCTGGTCGGCCAAGGATCAGCGGACTTCACCCAGGCGGAGGCAGCAGGCGTGGCAGAGCCCACTACACCCCCCATCGAGCGCGTCGCCGTCATCATGCCGACCTACGAGGAGCGGCAGAATCTGGAGGCCATCGCCGGACGGCTGCGCGCTGCGGTTCCGCACGCTGACCTTCTCGTCGTGGACGACAACAGCCCCGACGGCACTGGTGACCTGGCCGACAAGATGTCCGAGGCCGACTGGCAGATTCAGGTCCTGCACCGGACCGACAAGGCGGGACTCGGGCCGGCCTACATCGCCGGCTTCCACTGGGCCATGGAGCGCGGCTATGACGTCGTGGTGGAGATGGACGCGGACGGCTCGCACCAGCCCGAGCAGCTTCCGGACCTGCTGGCCGCGCTGGGGGCAGGCGCGGACGGGGTGATCGGGTCGCGGTGGATACCCGGCGGGCGCCTGGTCAACTGGCCCCGGTCGCGGGAGATCCTGTCCCGCGGCGCCAACGTGTACACCCGCCTCATGCTCGGCCTGGACATCAAGGATGCGACCGGCGGCTACCGCGCCTACCGCACCTCCGCGCTGCGGGCGATCAGCCTGGACACGGTGGAGTCAGCGGGCTACTGCTTTCAGATCGACCTGACCCTGCGCATGATCCAGGCGGGCTTGCGCATCGTGGAGGTCCCCATCACGTTCGTGGAACGCGAGCGGGGAGCGAGCAAGATGAGCCGGACCATCATCGGCGAGGCGTTCCTGCGCGTGGCCCGGTGGGGCGTCGGCGCCCGGCTGCGGAAGCTGCGGGCCCCGGGACGTCCTGGCGCCTGACGGCCAGCCGGGCCAGGGGCCGGCATGGCAGCGCCCCGGGATTTGACTCCCGGGGCGCAGTCCGTCAGACCTTCCGTGCCACCCGGCCGTGCGGTTGCCGCGCTCAGGCGCTCTTTCGCTGCCTGCGGTCGCGACGGGCCTCGGCGTCCGCGGGGGCGCCCCGCCGTCCCCGGATCACCTCGAGCCGCTCGGCCAGAACCGCCTCCAGATCAGCGACCGTTCGCCGCTCCAGCAGCATGTCCCAGTGACTGCGTGGCGGCTTGACCTTCTTAGGCGCTGGTGAGTCGCCGGTAGCCGCGAAGGCGACCGCACCGCACACCCGGCATTCCCACGTCGGGGGTAGCTCCGCCTCAGCGGCAAAGGGCACGGTAAAGTGGTGCCCCTTGGGGCAATCGAAAGCGACCTCCTGGCGCGGAGCAAGGTCGGTATTACGGTCATTTTCGTAGCTCGTCGATCCGAGCCGCGTGCCGCGTAGTGCGCGTTCGGCCATTGGCGTGCTGCCTCCAAGCGCTCAGCCCTTCACGTCTTTAAACGCTGAATACGCGGACAAGATTCCCGGTTACGCTCCGATCCAACCCTGATCTGCACGCTGAATACCGTGCGCCTAGTTTCATACCGGGCGCCTAGTTTCGCCGTCGCGCGGATCACCCGGGTAAGCGAGCCGGCCGGGGCTCATGGAGCGGCGCGGGAGCGGGCGGCGGCGGCCGCTCAGGAGGTCCAGGCGCCCCGTTCGACCAGCAGGTCACGCAGCATGACGGTCTCGTCGGTCATGACCCCGTCGGCGCCCAGGTCGAGCGCATGTTCCATGTCCTCGCGCCGGTTGAGCGTCCAGATGTGCACCTGCAGGCCGGCTGCGTGGGCCTGCCGGATGAACGGTGCGGTGGCCATCCGGCCGGGAATCTGCGCACAGTGCACACCGGTCCGGGCCAGCCGTTCGGCCAGCGCACCCCCGGCCCGGGGCAGGTCGCCGGTAAGCCGCAGCGCCGCGATCCCGGCCGGGGACAGCGCCATGCAGACCGGGCGGTCGAGCAGGACCCGGGCCGCGTGCAGCCGCCGGGCGGAGAACGAGGTCACGCACACCCGGTCCCAGGCCCGGGTGCGGCGCAGCACGTCCATCATGGGCCGGATCGCTGGCACGTCCTTCAGGTCGATGTTGAACCGGAGCTCCGGCCAGGCCCCGAGGAGGTCCTCGATCAGCGGGATCGCCTCGGTGCCGCCGATCCGGGCCGCGGTGACATCCCGGTAGGGCATCCGTGCGATCCGGCCGGTGCGGTCGGTCACCCGGTCCAGGGTGCGGTCGTGGAAGGCCAGCAGGATGCCGTCGGCGGTGGCCTGGGCGTCGGTTTCCAGGTGGGTGTAGCCGAGGCCGATGGCGTGCTCGAAGGCAGCCCAGGAATTCTCCGGCTTATGCGCCGCGCCGCCCCGGTGCGCGAAGGCAATGGGGAGGGAGCGGTCAAGGTAGGTAACGGGACGGCGTTCATCAACGTCTGCTCGCAGCACGCTGCCCAGTATCCGGCGTCTACCGGTGTGCTTGGTGAACAGGGGCAATCATCCCGGCGAGATCTCGGTGTCATGTCCGGCGGCCCCGTCGGCTCCGGCCTGCCATTCCCGGCGCCGGGCATCCGCCAGCGCGATACCGGCCGCGACCGCCACGTTCAGCGAGCCGACCCGGCCCACCTGCGGAATGTAGGCGGCCCCGGCGCAGGCGGTGAGCAGCGCGGGGGAGCAGCCGTGGTCCTCGTTGCCAATGGCCAGGCAGACGTCGCCGCCGAGCGGCGCCTCGTAGAGCGGCACGGCGCCCGCGGCCAGCTCCACCGCGATCACCCGCAGCCCGGACGCGGTTGCGGCCTTGGCCGCGGCGACCGGAGAGGGCTCCTGCTCGGCCTCCAGGAACCGCTCGGTGCCGAGCGCGGTCTTGCGCACCGCGGGATGGTCCAGCGGCGCGGTGTTCCCGCACAGCCAGACGTGCTCCACGCCGAACGCGGCGGCCGTCCGCACGATCGAGCCGACGTTGAACGGCTGGGTCACCGAATCAAGCAGCAGCGCGATCCGCGCCTGGGTACCGCGCCGCCACGCCCGGTTGAGCCGCTTGACCTCGGTGGGTCGCAGCTGCCGGGGCCGGTTCTCGGCCCGGCCTGGGACCGGTTCGCCCGGGTCGCCCGGGGCGGTCACGATCCGGCCTCCGGGGCGGCCGGCGGCCCCGCCGGCCCGGACGGCCCGGGGCCCGGGGCGTCAGGCCGGGTGACCCGCAGGACCCGGTACCCGGCCCGGGACGCGATCCGGCCCACATCCCAGCCCTGTTCGGCCAGCCAGCGCTGCAGCGAGTCCGAGCCCAGATGGCGCTGGACCACGGCGGTGGCGGCGGCGCCGGGGGACAGCCGGGGCAGCCAGGAGCCGAGCAGCGCGTGCAGGGCCTGCTTGCCGATCCGGATCGGCGGATTGGACCAGATGCCGGCGTAGCTGGCCGGCAGGGCCGGATCGCCGGGCGCGGCGCAGCGCACGTTGGCCAGCCCGGCCCGGTCCGCGTTCCGCGCGCACAGCCCCAGAGCGCGCTCGTTCACGTCCACCGCCCAGACCGTCGCGGCCGGCGCGCGGGCCGCTAGCACCAATGCGATGGGCCCGTACCCGCAGCCCAGGTCGAGCAGGTCGCCGCCGGCGGCCGGCTTGGTGTCGACGTCGAGCAGCAGCCGGGTGCCGGTGTCGAGCCGGCTGGGGGAGAACACGCCGGCGTCGGTGTCGAGCTCCAGGTGCACGTCCGGCAGCAGCACGTGGACCTGGCCCGGCCGGTGCGCGGTCTTAGGGCGCGCGGTGAAGTAGTGGTCGCTCACGGTCCGCCGTGGTCTCCGCCGCTAGGGCCGGGTTGATGTACCGCCGGGTCATCCAGCGCTCGACCACGAACGTGAGGATGGGGATGGTCCCGGCCAGCAGCAGCACGATCGTGCGCCCCGGCCGCAGTCGCAGCTTCCAGGCCAGCATCGCCGCGGTGACCAGGTAGATGATGTACAAGATGCCGTGCACGGTGCCGACCACGTTGACCAGGGCCGGGTAGCCCGCGAGCTGCAGCGGGATGCCGACGAAGCACAGGATCACGAGCACTACACCGGTGATGTAGGCCATCACGCGGTACCGGAGTACGACTCCTCGCACCGGCGTACCTCCTGGTCTCTGTGAGCCTGCCCGCCGCCCCGTGCCCGCCAGCCGTCGCGCTAGCGGCTGCGGCTCTCCGACTCGCGGTTGAGCTTGGCCAGGTAGGCGTTGTAAGAGGCGAGCTCGGGGTCGTACAGCTCTATCTCGCCGGACATACTACCCGGCATAGTCGTCCCGTCCGGGCCGGGCGAGCCGCCGGGCAGCACGGGCGCCCCGGGCAGGGTCACCTCGCCGCGCCGGACCCGGAACTCGTCGCGGATGGTCTTGGCCCAGAACACCGCGCCCATCAGCGCGAAGATCGGCCATTCGAAGGTGTAAGCCCAGCTCAGAGCGTTACCGCTGAGGGCCCGGTGCAGCTGCCAGTCACCCAGCCACCACATCCCCCAGAAGGCCACGACCGCGAACGCATGCCAGGCCAGCCACCGCGGCGAGATGAGAAACCGCCAGGTGGGCTTCGCGGGCTTCATGGGCTCCTCGGCGGCCGCGGCGGCGGCCGGGTCTACGGAGCTGACCCCGGCACTTGTCCCGGCATCGGTCATGCCACGAGGGTAACGCCGCCGCCCGAGCGACGTGAACGCGTAGGGGGGTCATGACATTCAGTTTTTCACCGGTAACCGTGCGGCGCAGCACGTGGCCGGGCGGAACGGGGGATAATCGGCCCCATGGCGCTGACTGATGCGATCTTCTCCCGCCGGGACGGGCTGTCCGGGCGGCTCCCGGACCGGCTGGAGGAACTGCGTGGTCCCCGGGAGGGGGTCGTCGTGCTGCCCGTCCATCTCAGCTGGCACGGGCTGCGCGAGTTCGACGTGGCCAAGGACGAGTCGCGGCTCGTGCTGTACAGCATCCTCCTCGGCCAGGGGCGCCGCGGCGACCTGGCCCGGTTCGTCAACGCTCGGCGGCTCGCCGAGGACTGGCCGCACCTGGCCGCACTGCTCAGCCAGCGGATCCGGCGGGCCTGCGAGCGACGGCTGGGCCTATTATGTGCAAGGCATTATGTGCCAGGCTTAGGCCATGCGTAAATACGTGATCATGGGGGTACAGGGCAGCGGCAAGGGCACGCAGAGCCAGATGCTCGCCGCGGACCTTGATCTGGTTCATATCGGCGTGGGTGACATCTTCCGCTGGAACGTGCTGAACCACACCAAGATGGGTGCCCAGGTCCGGCGGGTCATGGCCCACGGTGACCTGGTCAGCGACGACATGGTCGAATCGGTCGTCGGGGAGCGGCTCACCGAGCACGACTGGAACTACGGCTTCATCATCGACGGGTTCCCGCGCAACGCGCGGCAGGCCGAGTTCTTCCTGGAGAGCTACGACATCGACGGTGTCATCGACCTGGAGATGCCCGACAGCGAGGTCCGGCGGCGGGTGATGGCCCGGCGGCTGTGCTCCAACTGTGGCATGGACTACAACCTGCTGGCCAACAGTCCCGAGGTGCCTGGCAAGTGCGACGTCTGCGGGGGTGAGCTGCAGACCCGGGAAGACGACACCGAAGAGGCGCTGGCCCGGCGGCTCAAGGACTACCACGAGAAGACCAACCCGGTGCTCGACCTGTTCCGGCGCAAGGAGTACGTGATCACGGTGGATGCCCGGCCGCCGGCCCGGGCCGTGCAGCAGGAAATACGCCGCAAGCTTGATCTGCCTCCGCTGCCGGAAGATAACGAGCATGGGCACGGCAAGAACGGGGAAGCTGAGCCCAGGGCGGAGCACCCCGAGCAGTAACAGCATGGGGCAGATCAGCCCGAAACGAAGAACTGACCGGCCCGACCGCAGCGCGACCCAGGGAGCGACAGTGCGAGAGATCGCCGTGTTCGGCGGGAGCGCTCACCCCCGTCTCGCCGCCGAGATCTGCGAGAACCTGTCCGTCCCACTGCAGCCCGTCCGGCTGCAGCGGTTCGCCAACGACTGCCTGGAGGTCCAGCTTCAGGCCAACTGCCGGGAACGGGACGTCTTCATCATCCAGCCCCTGGTCCCGCCCGTGCAGGAGCATCTAGTCGAGCTGCTGCTGATGGCCGACGCCGCCCGCGGCGCCTCAGCCGCGCGGGTCACCGTGGTCATGCCGCACTACGCGTACGCCCGCTCGGACAAGAAGAACGCGCCGCGGATCTCCATCGCCGGCCGGCTCGTCGCCGACCTGCTGGTCGCGGCCGGGGCTAACCGGGTGCTGACCATGACGCTGCACTCACCGCAGGTGCACGGCTTCTTCTCGGTGCCGGTCGACCACCTCAACGCGCTGCGTGAGCTGGCCGGGCACTTCCGCGGCCGCGACCTGGGCAACACGGTCGTGGTGGCCCCCGATCTCGGCTACGCCAAGAGCGCCGCCGCGTTCGCCCAGCGGCTGGGCCTGCCGGTCGCCGCCGGGGCCAAGCAGCGCCAGGGCGACGACAGCGTCACGATCAGCTCGATCATCGGCGACGTGGCCGGCCGGGACGTCATCGTGCTGGACGATGAGATCGCCCGCGGCACCACGGTGATGGAGCTGCTGAGCCGGCTGCGCGACCAGCACGCCCGCTCGGTGAGCGTCGTCTGCACGCACGGGCTGTTCGTCGACGGCGCGCTGGGCAAGCTGGTGGCCCAGCCCGAGGTGACCGAGGTCGTCTGCACCGACACCGTGCCGGTGCCCGAGCACAAGCGGGACCCGAAGCTGGACGTCATCTCGATCGCACCGGCCCTGGCCGAGGCCATCCGCCGGATCCACGACGGCGAGTCGGTCAGCGCGCTGTTCGACCAGACCTGAGGTGAGCCAGACCTGAGGTGAGCCGGGCCGAGATCAGCCGGGCTGGGCGGTAGCGACGATCCAGGCGAGCACGAACGCTTCCTCCCGCCAGGCGTCGTACCGGCCGCTGCGCCCGCCGTGCCCGGCGTTCATCTCCGTCTTCAGCAGGAACGGGCCGCCGCGCGCCGTCAGCTGCAGCCGGGCGGTCCACTTGGCGGGCTCCCGGTACAGCACCCGGGTGTCGTTCAGGCTGGTCATGGCCAGGATCGGCGGGTACTCGGCGTCCTCGCGGATGTTCTCGTACGGCGTGTACGCCTTCATGTAGGCGTACACCTCCGGATCGTGCAGCGGGTCGCCCCACTCTTCCCACTCGGTCACCGTGAGCGGCAGCGACGGATCGAGGATCGTGGTCAGCGCGTCCACGAACGGCACCTGGGCCACGATCCCGGCGAAGGCGTCCGGGGCCAGGTTCACCACCGCCCCCATCAGCAGGCCGCCGGCCGAGCCACCGCGGGCCACGAGCCGGTCCGCCGACGTCCAGCCCCGGCCGGCCAGGTGCCGCGCGCAGGCCACGAAGTCAGTGAAGGTGTTGGCCTTGTGCAGCATCTTGCCGTCGTCGTACCAGGCGCGGCCGAGCTCACCGCCGCCGCGGACGTGCCCGATCGCGTAGACGAAGCCGCGGTCCAGCAGGGACAGCCGGGGAAGAGAAAACCGGGGATCCATCGAGATCTCGTAGCTGCCGTACCCGTACAGCAGGCCCGGCGCGCTCCCGTCGCGCGGGGTGCCGCGGCGGCAGACCAGCGAGATCGGGACCCGGGCGCCGTCCGGGGCGGTGGCCCAGTCGCGGAACTGCTCGTAGTCGCCCGGGTTGTACACGCGGGGCTCACCGTCGCCCGGCAGCGGCAGCACCGGCTGCCGGCGGCGCAGCAGCAGCGTGCCGGTGGCCACGTCGCAGTCGTACACCGAGTCGGGCGTGACCAGCGATGTGTAGTGCAGCCGGTACAGCGTGGCGGCCGGGTCGGGATTGCCGCCCGGGGACACGGTGTAGACGGGCTCCGGGAACGCGATATCGTCCAGGCTGCCGTCGGCGCGCAGGATGCGCAGCCCGGTGAGCCCGTCGCGCCGGAGGTAGACGGTCAGGAAGTCGTTGAACGCATCGACGCCGAGCAGCCGGGTGTCCCCCCGCGCCGCGATGAACGTGGTCCATTCGGCGGGCCGGTCGACCGGGGCGGTGGCCAGCTCGAAGTTCTGCGCCCCGTCGTTGTGCAGGATCAGCAGCCGCTCGCTGCCGTCCTCGAGGGCCTGGTGCTCCACCGAGTACTCCACGCCCGGCCGCCGGGGCGCGACGACGGTCAGCTCCCCGTCCGGGGTGGCCGCGTCCAGCAGCCACACCTCGCTGGTCACCTTGCTGGCGGTGGCCACCTCCAGGAACCGCTCGCTGCGGGTCAGGCCCACCCCGACCCAGAACTTCTCGTCCGCCTCCTCGAAGATCACCACGTCGTCGGTGTGCGGTGAGCCGACCGTGTGGCGCCACACCCGCCATGGGCGCCAGGCCTCGTCAACCGTGACGTAGAACAGCGCCGAGCCGTCCCGTGACCAGGCGCACCCGTAGAAGGTGCCCGGGATCTCGTCCGGCAGGACCTCGCCGGTGTCCAGGTCCTTGATCCGCAGCGTGAAACGCTCGTCGCCGGAGAAGTCGGTGGAGTAGGCGAGCCGCCGCGCGTCCGGGCTGACGCTGGAGGCTCCCAGCGAGAAAAAGCTGGAGTCCCCGGCCAGGGCGTTCGCGTCCAGCAGGATTTCCTCGCCCGGCAGCGGCTCGCCGTCGGCCGGCTCCGGCGGGACATGCTCGGCGGGCTGGGCCGGGCAGCGGCACTGCAGGCCGTACTGCTGGCCCTCGACCGTGCGCCGGTAGTACCACCAGGCGCCCTTGCGGGCGGGGACCGACAGGTCGGTCTCCTGGGTACGGCCCCTGATCTCGCCCAAGATCGTCTCCCGCAGGCCTTCCTGGCCGGCGGTCAGCGCCTCGGTGTAGGCGTTCTCGGCCGCCAGGAACGCGATCGTGTCCGGGTCGTCCTTGGCGCCCAGCCAGGCGAAGGGGTCGGTCACGCTGTCGCCGTGGACGGTGCGGACGAACGGCACCTGCCTGGCGGTCGGCACCCGGGGCGGGCTTGTGGGCTCGGCAGTCATAAGCCCGAGCTTACTGAGCGTCAGCTAGGGCACGGTGACGCCCTGGAGCTGGGGCGGGGTGGCCAGCGTGGTCGTGGTGTTGCCGGGGTAATCCAGCAGGTTGAGCTCGGCACTCGCGGCCACCCCGGGCGGCGGGACCGTGTCCATCACCTCGGGCTCGATCGACGGGGACACCTGGCAGGCCTCCGGCTCCGGGGCCTGTCCCGCTTCGGCCGCCGAGCACACGCCGAACGAGTACGCTCCCGGTGTCGCGGTGAACGCCCGCGCGTCGTCGGTGCCGAACCCGTCCTGCCCGGCCACCGCCACCGTGAACGTCCAGCCGGACCCGACGGTGCCGAGACCGGCCGTCGGCACGGTGATCGTGATCTGCCCGCTGGCCGGGTTGCCGCTCACGCTGGCGATCGTCCCCGGAGAGGCGCCGAGCGCGGTCTGCCACTGCGCCCGCCCGAAGCCGTCCACCTCGATCGACTGGCTCCAGGCGTCGGCCGGGGCGATCGTATAGTTCCGGCTCGGGTAGGTCGCCGCCGTCGAGTAGTCGTAGGAGGCCAGCCCCGGCTGCCGGATGTACAGGTCGACCAGCTGCAGCGAGAACCCGCCCGTCCCGCCGAACGGGTTGGTGAGGTCCGCCAGGCCGATCTGGAACGAGGTGGTCGCGGCCGCGGTGGCCACCCGGAAGTCGGTGATCGTGAACGACCCGGCCGGGAACACCGGCGTGGTGCCGTTCGCCGCCGTGGGCAGCGCGAAGTTACCGGGCCCCGCGCCGCCGCCGGCCGGGCCCGCGGTGTTCAGCACCACCGTGCCGGGCACGGCAAGCGAGGTGACGTCGAAGCCGGCCTCGTTCGTCCCGCCGTCCGGCGCCGTGGCCGTGACGGCGACGTGGCTCTGGTCACCGGCGGGCACCGTCACCGTGGCCGAGAACGCGCCGGAGGAGCCTGCCGTCAGCGACGACACCGCGGCCGTGCCGTTCGGCACCTGGATGTCGGACACCATGACGTCGACGCGCGCGCCAGGAGCGGCCGTCCCGGTCACCGTCACCGTGGTGCCGCTGACCGTGGCCTGCGGCGGGCTCGCCTCGTCCGCCACCGCGCTGCCGGTCTCGGTCACCGGCGCGGTCAGCGCCAGCGGGGTCTCACCCTGGCTGTGGGTCACGTACCGGTCGGCGACGATCGACGGCTGCTCCAGCAGGCGGCCTGCGCCCAGGTCCAGGATCAGCCGGACCTCCTGCGCGGTGGCCCAGGTCAGCGGGGCCGCTGATCCGGCTGGCTGCCCGTCGGTGAAGCCGATCGAGGCCGTGGTGGGGTCACTGCCGTACGGGGACGCGGGCAGGTCGGGCTGGTCCCAGACCTGCTCGGGGATCAGTCCGACCCCGGACGCGGAGTTCAGCATGAAGCCGAGCTGCCCCGCCACGCCCGTCGCGCCGCTCAAGTCACCCACGGTCAGGTCGTGCTCGGCCCGCTCGCCGGACAGCACCGGCCACGGGTGCCCCGTACCGGTGTCGGTCGTGGCCCACGGCTGGCCGGTGCCGTCCGCGTCGCCGTAGCCGTCGCCGTTGTAGCGGTGGTAGCCGGTCCCGGACGGGGTGCTGACGCTGATCGTCGCGTCCACGACCGTCAGCGAATTGGCGATCAACGGCAGCGACTGGGGCAGCTCACCGAGCCGGGCCAGCTCCAGGAAGCCCGCGTCGATCACCGACCGCTGGTCCAGGGTCGGGCCCCCGTTGCCCAGGTTGTAGGAGATCGCCGCGTCCGGGTCGCCGGTCTTGGACAGCCGGATGAAGTACGGGCTGGCGGAGTCGGGCCCGTTGGTGGTGACGGTCTCCGCGATCACGCCACGCTGGAACTCATCGGCCGTGGCCAGGAACACCCGCGCCGAGGCCGGGTCGCCGTTGGCGTTCGCGATCTGCCCGGCCGCGACCAGGCCCGCGATCTCCGCCGCGATCGTCGAGGGGGAGAAGCCGGTCTGCTCCTCCCACCGTTCCACGCCGTCCGACGGGCCGTGCGCCACCAGAAACTCCGCGGCCGGCTTCACGTGGCCCACGTACAGCGCATGATCCCCGCCGAGGCCGGCCTGCCACGCCATCAGGATCGGGTAGGCCGTCTCGTCCAGCTGCAGGCCGCCGGTGTCCGGCGCGGCCAGGCCGTTCGGCAGCGAGTTACGCGGCAGCGACCCGTTGGCCAGCTGCTGCCGGTCGAACAGGAACAGGTCGATCGCCCGCGCGTCGGCCAGGTCGCCGTCGGTCAGGAACCCGGTGAACGTCTCGTACGCGTCCCGGGAGAACGTCTCCCGGTAGGAACCGAAGTATGGTGCGAGGCCGCCGGCGGCGTTCCCGGCCGGGACCGCCTGGCCCCAGGGGCTGGCCAGGCCCGCGGCCACGGCACCCGGGAACGTCTTGTCCAGGCTGGCCTTGATCACGTTGGCGCCCAGCCAGTAGCCGGCCCGCGCCCTCGCCGTTTCCGCCGCGCTCACGCCGCTGATTGTGACCGGCGGCCGCTTCAGGGTGGCGTCATACCGCTGCCACTGCCCCGCATAGCTGCCCAGCGTGGCGATGAACGGCGTGTGCGCGCTGGCCACCGCGGTCGCCAGCGCCGCCCCCTCGGTCTGGCCGAAGCCGAGGACCAGGGTGACGGGATTCCGGGCGGCACCCGGTGCTCCCGTCCCCGGGATCTCCACCGTGGTGGTCACGTCGCCGTCTGAGGCGTTCTGGTAGCCGGTGGTCAGGGCGTGGCCGTCGCTGAGCTGGGTCAGGCCGTCGCTGGGCTGGCCGGCGAAGCCGTTGTCGGTGGCCGGGAACGGGCTGCTGGCCGCCAGGGCCAGGAACGTCGGGGTGGCGAAGGTGCGGTTGACCGCCTCGCTGAAGGAGTTCGTGCTGTAGTCCACCGGGACGGGACCGCCCGCGGTGCGCACGGTGGTGGCCGAGTCCGCGCCCGCGTTCTGGCTGCCGCCCCCGCCGTGGCCGTTCACCAGCGGCTGCAGCCGCGCGTACAGGTGGTCGGCGGCGGCCGCGGCGGTCAGCGGGTCGAAGCTGACCCGCATCACGACCGCGTCGCGGCCCGGGTCGGTCAGGTAGTCGGTAATGATCTTGTAGGAGCCATTCTTCGCGGTGGCCGTGACCTGGCACGCCATCCCGCTGGCGCCGAGGGCGGCCACCGCGTAGGTCATGTCGCGGGGCTGGATGCCGGTGAAGCTGGACCCGTCCGTGACGACGTACTCCAGGCTGCGGGAATTGGTGTTGTCGATCGTCGGGTAGTAGACGTCGGATAGCATGCCGCCCGCCACCGTGTACCAGGTCTTGGACGAGGTGTCCGGCGCGGTGCCGGCACAGTCCTTGCGGGCCAGGTCGTAGTAGGACAGCGCCCCCGGCCCGTCGGTGGCCTTCGCGGCCAGCGCGGCGACGGCCAGGCCGAAGACGTGCATGGCCGGGACGTCGTGGCCGACGCCTGCGCCGACCGTGGGCAGGGTCACGCTGGCGACCGTCTTGGCCGGGTTGACGGGCACGGACAGGTAGGACAGGCTCACCGGCAGGCTGCCGCCCGGGTCCCAGCCCGCCGTGGTGGCCAGCAGGTCGGACTCCGCGCCGGCCGGCGCGGCCGCGGCCGAGGTGTCGACCCAGTTCGACACGCTGACCGTGGCGCTGGTCGATGTGCCGTCGGTGTAGCTGACCGTCAGCGTGCCCGACGTGGACCCGCCGGTCGAGGTGGCCGCGACGCCGAGCGTGTTTCCTGATCCGTGCAGCGCGATAACCTGGCCGTCGGCGACGACGTTGTCCGGGTGCCCGGGCGCGACGTCTGGCCAGCGGAGGGTCACCGCGTCGTGCAGGACCGGCGCACCGGGGGACAGGCCGTCGCGGGCCAGCCCGGTGGCGGAGAAGCTGTCCCCGGTCCCGTCCAGGTTGCCGGGGGCGCTGTCGGCCGGGACCGTGATGCCCACGTTGTCGAAGGCCTGGCTGAGCGGGACAGGGACCGGGGCCGGCCCGGCCGCCGCGGCGGCGCTCAGGGCGGCGGGCCCGGCCGCGAGCCCCGTGCTCCCGAGAATCACGGCGGCCAGGGCGGTGAACGTCTTCATCGACGATCGCATCGGGCGTCCCTCCCGGCCGGCCTCGCGTCCTCGTCGGCTCTGCGAACCTGCGCGGAAGCGTCCAGCCTTGACGGTCGCCGTGAGCATAAACGTTCGGTCCCGCTCGTGGGAAGCCCTCTGGACCGATGGCTTGCGGCGTATCACCTGTGCTAAACAAGGGCAAACAATTAGGCAGCATGATCTGCTTGTCATTCATGGGGTGCCCCCTCCGCGTTGAGGGTGAAGTAGATGGTGGCGCCGCCGTCGATGGCGCCTTCGGCCCAGGTCCGGCCGCCGTGGCGCTCGATGATGCGCCGGACGCTGGCCAGGCCGATGCCGGTGCCGGGGAACTTGTCGGCGTC
>Ga0209839_10000984_pt1 | contig 14586 bp, 11 predicted proteins | sample OrgsoiDNA2013050_FD_185800 | JGI IMG/M metagenome (GOLD analysis project Ga0209839, IMG submission 185800) | Permafrost soil microbial communities from the Arctic, to analyse light accelerated degradation of dissolved organic matter (DOM) -... | ecosystem: Environmental > Terrestrial > Soil >... | reverse complement strand
CCAGCCGGATCACTTTTTCATCGAACCGCGTACTGGCAGCCTGACGGCGGTCATCGACTTCGGCGACGCCAGTATCGGCGACCCGGCATGGGACTTCGCGGTTCTCACCCTGCGGCATCCTCAGCGGCTTGGCGCCGTGCTGCATGGCTACGATCCCGGCAGCCAGCTGCGGGAGTACATCGGGCAGTGGGTACCGGCGTACCGCACTCTTCGCTCCGTTGGCGTCGTCAACTGGCTCGCTGACAACGGACTCGACCACCGTGCGGACCTCCAGTTCCTCCGGCAGCACCTGTGAGGTTGCCCGGTGGGGCTAGTCAGCCCGCCTCGCGGGACGAGCGTGCCCGTCGGCGGGCGAGCCATGGTGTGAGTTCGTGTCCGGGGACGGCATGGAGCGTGCCGGCGCTGTCGCGGATGGTGTAGCTGGCGGAGCTGAGTTCCTGAGGGCCGATGAGGGCGGAGTGCGGAATGGCCAGCGCGGCAATGTCCCGTAGGTGCTTTTCCAGGTTCTTGGTCTGGACCAGGTCCCACACGGCGATTCCGGCTGCGCGCAGGGAGGCGGTAAGCCGGTCTGCGTGGAGGATGGTGGCCGGCTCTGGCCGCGCCAAAACCGCGATATCGGCTGGTGCGATGACGTCGCCGGTCACAGTCAGGTCGGCGAGACGCTCAAGGCCGATGACGGCGCTGTGGACCGCGGCAGGCGTACCGAGAAATGCCTGAGCGAAGTGCCCGTAGGTGCCGCCGTCTCCGAGAAGCCTTTGCTGGCTCAGGGGCCTCAGCAAGAACGATGGCCCGTCGTGGAATTCGCTGGCGTGCAGGCATCCCAGGTCGACCTCTGCCTCCGCGCCGTGCCTGCGAAGCGCGTCGGCCATGTTGCGGGAACCGGCGATCCGGTCGTGAAATGCCTGAGGAAGTGCATCGATTACCCGCAGGCCATCGGTTTCTCCGGCTAGGGCGGGATCAGCGGCCAGGAGTTCTGCAAGGCGAACGAGTCTGGCTGGAGCGCCGTCCTGGCGCAGTTGGCCCGGGCGCTGCAGCGGTGGCAGGCGCCGAAGGGAATCCAGCACGCCGGCGGCCCGGCTTGCCGAGGTGGCCGTGGCAACCATTGCGTGCCACAGCCCGGGATCGGTGACCGTGAAGGCCACGGGTACCCGCGATGCGAGGAAGCCGGTGATGACCTGCGCGAGCCGTGATGTGGCACGGTACTGCGCAGCCAGGGGGATAGGCCGGTCGAGTACCTCCATGAGGCCAAGATGGTGAAAGTGGCGCCGTGGCCGGCGTTCGTAGCGGAAGATCGGACAGCAGTAGCTAAGTCTCTGGTCCGGGAGGTTGCGGGCGTGGGCTAAGCGAAGCAGGGCGGGCAGGCTGTCGGAGACCAGAGCCAGGTTCCTGCCCCGCCGGTCTGCGAACTGGTACAGCTTCTGGCCTGCGGCGTGGTGTCCTGTGGTGAAGGTGTCGGCGAATCCGACGGGTGGTACGTGGACGGGCTGATAGCCAGCCAGGCTGCAGGCGTTGAACCATTCCTGCTGGAGCGTCTGGTAAGCCGCCATCTGGGTGGGGTCGATGTCATGAAAGCCTCTGGGGAGAGCAAGCGGCCGGCCGCTGTCGGCCACGGCGATACCTCCGGATGATTCGGGGATGTCGATATCCGCACCGAATGCAGGGTAGGGCAGCGCGTGTCCCTGAAGCTAGTGGTGATCTTCGGCGGCGACACGCCGGAACATGAAGTCAGCCTGGCGGGCGCCCGGGCAGTGCTGACGCACGCGACGGCATTGGGCTGGGACGTGCTACCGGTGGGCGTCACGCGGGATGGGCGCTGGCTGGTGGGCCCTGATGCGCTGCCGCGGTTGTGGCTTCAGGCTGACCCGCGGTTACTTCCGCGGGGCAGTACGTCGGCTTACCCTGTTCCGAGTGCTGCGGGAGAAATCGAGATCTTCCAGGGCCCGCCGCCCGCGCAGTTGTTTGACGGCTACCAGCTGGCACTGCCGGTCTGCCACGGCCGCTGGGGTGAGGACGGCATGCTGCAGGGCCTGCTGGCCTGTTACGGACTCCCGATCGTTGGATGCGGGGTGGCTGCGTCGGCAGTGTGCATGGACAAGCACCTGACACGGTCAGTGCTCCGCTCTGCGGGACTGCCGGTGGCCAAGGGCGTGCGGATCGGGAAATGCGACCACGTGAAGGATCCGGGCCGGGTTGTGGGTCTGGTCCGGGACCGTGTCGGCCCGGGTCCGTGGTTCGTCAAGCCGGCATGCGGGGGCTCCAGTCTCGGGATCGGTCGTGCGGACACCCCGGCGGGCCTGCACGAGGCTCTCGTGGAATCGTTCCGATGGGGTGATGCCGCGCTGGTCGAGGAGGCCATCCCGCACCGAGAGCTTGTTCTGGGGCTAATCGGCGGGAGCGAGGTCGTAGTGTCCCCGCCCGGGGAGTGCATTGCAGTGGGGTCGCTGTACACCTATGAAGAGAAGTACCTGCTGGGCAATCCGCGGTTCACCTGCCCCGCGCAGGTCGATGGCCCGCTCACTGAGCAGGCTCAGAAGCTCGCGACGATGGCGTTCCGGGAGCTGGGGTGCTCGGTGTTTGCCCGGGTCGACCTGTTCCTCGACGAGCGCACGGGAGGACTCCTGGTCAACGAGGTGAACACGATCCCGGGCATGGCTGCGACGAGTGTGTTCCCGAAGGTGATGCGGGCGGCCGGCTACAGCTATCCGGAGTTGCTAGCCGAGCTGTGCCGGCTCGCCGCGCAAGGCTAGCGAGTCCGCTCAGGCACGCTGCCATGTCCGGGGATCGGCTGGGCTCTGCTCACCGGTGGCCATGTCCTTGACCTCGTGGGGCTTGCCGTCCTCGAAGGGCGGGAACCACACGAACGGGATGCCCTTGCGGGAGGCGTAGCGGATCTGCTTGGCGATCTTGTCGGCCTGGTGGTACAGCTCGGTGTTCAGACCGCGGGTCCTCAGCTCGGCGGCGGTAGCCGCCGCCTGGGGGCGGCGCTGGTCGCTGGGGACCACGACGAGAACGTCGCTGGGGCAGCTGGGGCCGGTTCGCAGGAGTCCTTCGGCCACGAGCTTGGCGAAGATCCGGGTCAGGCCGATGGACATGCCGACACCGGGCAGGCTGCGGCGGACGAAGCTGCCGGCGAGATTCTCATACCGGCCGCCGGAGCAGATGCTGCCATAGCCGGGCCAGCTGGTGAACTTTCCCTCGTAGACAGTACCGGTGTAGTAGGCCAGGCCGCGCGCGATGGACAGGTCGGCCACGATGCTGCCAGCCGGCAGGTCGGACAGGGAGCCCAGCACGAACGCCAGCTCATCCAGGCCCTCGGACAGCAGGCCGGACCTAACTCCGAGCCGGGTGATCTGGTCGATGACCGAGGTGCCGCTGCCGCGGATCTGGGCCAGGTCCAGGCACGCGGTGACCTGCCCGGTCGTCAGCCCAAGCTCGGAAGCCAGGAGCTTGCCGACCCCCTCGGCGCCGATCTTGTCGATCTTGTCGGCGATGCGGATGACCTCAAGGGGATCGCTGATGCCCAGGCCCTCGTAGAAGCCCTGCAGGACCTTGCGGTTGTTGATGCTGATCGACCAGGCGGGCAGCGCCAGGCTGGTGAGGATCTCGTGGACGATGCGCGGGAGCTCGGCATCGAACTGCAGCGGGACCTGGTCGGTGTTGATCACGTCGATGTCGCACTGGGTGAACTCCCGGTAGCGGCCCTCCTGCGGGCGCTCGCCCCGCCAGACGCGCTGGATCTGGTACCGCTTGAACGGGAAGACCAGATCGTTCAGGTGCGCGGCGGCATACCGGGCGAACGGAACGGTCAGATCGAAGTGCAGGCCCAAGCGGGCGTCGCTGTCATCACCGGCGTCGGCCTGCAGCCGCCGCAGGGTGTAGACCTCCTGGGAGGTCTCCCCCTTAGCCAGCAGAACGTCGAGCGCCTCCGCGGCGGGTGTCTCGATCGAGCAGAACCCGTAGCGCTCGAACGTCGCGCGGATGAGGTCGAGCCATCGCAGCTCGACCAGCCGCACCTCGGGCAGCCACTCGGGGAAGCCGCTGATCGGAAGGGGCCGGACCACCTGCTGGTCGGTCATCGGCAGAACTCTCTCCTTTAGTCATTGATCGCTTTAATCCGCCCTCTGGCAGGCCGGGCCCGGCCAGAGGCGTCACGGCGGCGTCGGCAGCCGCGCTACTGCGCTGTACCGCCGCTCGGCCCGTGGTGAATGTTACGGCGTCCCCCAGAGTGCGTGACGGTGGGTGAACAGATCCTGGGCCTGATCGAGCACCGTGGAATACCAGCCGCGGGTGCCAGCGATCTCAGCATGGTGCCCGACCACGCGGCTGAGGAAGAGCGTCTCCAGCAGCTCCACAGGAATCGCGCGCTCGTCAGGCGCGTCGTGGTTACGGATCCAGGCCACCAGGCAGTCCCGCCAGGTGGGCCACGGCAGGCCCCCGCTGGCGTCGTCAGAGGAGGCATGGAGCTGGAGCTGGCCGGCCAGGAGGGCGGGAAAGACGGTGAACGCCTCATCGCGGGCGTCCTCGCGGAGCCGGCGGCCGGTCGACTCGGCGAGCAAGGCGATGTCGGGATCGTCCGCGGGGACGACGAAGTCGGGTTCGACGGGGGTCTGGCTCACGCTGGACACCAGATGCTCGGGCGGATCCTGCCGCAGCCGCAGGGCGGCCCGCCGCTGGACCGCGCGGACGTTCTCGGCGAACTTGCCGCCCATCCGGTATTCGCCGTCTGGGGCGGTCGAGAAGCTGCGCAGCTTGTTGCGCCGCTTTCGCGTCAGGGTGACGGTGTGCCAGGGCTGAGTAACGGCGAGGGAAGCGATCAGGAAGTCACCGCCGTAGCGAAGCTCCCCCGCGGTCCACGGCTCGGCAAGGATTCGCTGAGCGGCCCGCCGGGAGAGGGCGATGTCACCGCACAGAGGCTCGCGCAGATCCGCACCGAAGACCCCGGCGAGGACGGGGTAGGCGAGCTGATAGGTCAGGTCACCGCCATTCCAGGTTGGCGGACGCAATGGGTAGCAGACCTCGGCGCCTTCATGGACGGCGCCCACCAGGGCATGGATCCATGAGGCGGGGACCTCGGCCAGGTCGGTGTCCACGGAGACGATGGCGTCAAAGTCCTGCTCGCATCCGAACGTCAGGAGGGCGACCGTGTTGGTGCCCTTGCCGGCGGCGTGCGCGGTCGTGACGACGTGCTTGGGGCTGGTGGTGGCCGTAGCGAGGAAAGTGCCGGGAGTACCGTCAGTCGAGGCGTTATCGGCGTTGACCAGCAGCGCTTCGGCGGGAAACGGCAGGGTCGTCACGGCAGCGTCGAGATCGGCGGTGACGGCGGCGATGGTGTCGGCCTCGTTGAAGCTGGGCAGGCCAACCAGGACACGGAAGGGCGCGTGCCGGGCCCTGATCACGGGGCCGGCTCGCTCTGGGGATTCAGCCAGATCACCTCGGGGGACGACTCAAGCTCCTGGGCAGTGCGGATGCACAGGCCGTCGAAGTGGGTCAGAGTCCCGTCGGCGATCGCGCAGTGCAGGATGAAGGGCAGCATCACCCTGTCCTGAGGAGCGAACTCTTCGGCATCGACGACAGTCAGGTAGACCACGCGGAATGTCGACAGCGCGGCATCCAGCCGGCTGCGGATGATGTCGAGGATCTTGCCGGGCTCCGTCTCGCCAGCGCGGACGGCCTCGCGGCCGACTTCCAGGGCTCGGTAGACGGCCCCCACCTCCTGAAGCCGCTCAGGCGGCAGGAACCGCAGCCGGGAGGAGACCGGGACGCCGGTGCCGCGGTCCCGCACGCACGGCACATGACGGATGTCGCAGTCGATGAGCAGGTCGGTGACCGCGCGCTGGACCAGCAAGGACTGCTCGATGTCTTTCATGCCGAAGTAGCTGGCCGTGGGCCGGCACAGGGAGATCCACCGGATGGCGCCGGTGACCTGGCCGCGGGAGGCAAAATCGAACACTGAGCTGTTCAGCCGCCGCGCCCGCGGGCCCTGGTCAATGTAGGTCGCGTAGTCCCGCGGGTACATCTCGGCGTCCGCAGCGGAGATGATGACAGTCGCGCCGCACTGCTCGGCGAGGTCAACGTCGGCGGCGAGGTCGTACCGGTAGACGCTGCCGGGAAACAGCTGGATCTTGTTCGGGTACACAGTGACGATCGTGTGGTCGTTCTCGGCCGCTGATCTCTTGATCAGCTCCCCGTGAGCGGCATGTAGCGCTCCCAGCGTGTGAACGGAGCCGATCGTAGTTCCTGAGCTCCAGAGTTCCCTCAGGAACGGACGTGCTTCGGCAACGGATCGCAAGTGCACGACAGGCATGGGCTGCTCCAGCAGGAGGGGTTACGGGGCGGGACTGACGCGGACGACGCGGCCGAGCCAGCGGGCGGAGAAGTCGATGGCATCGGCGCGGTGATGCGCGAAGCCGGCCCGGTGCCGGATAACGAGGCGCACAGGTTGCGACCCCGGGGGGCTTACGGCTGCTTCTCCGGCGGAGAACAGCGCGAGTCCGGCGGCGTGGGTGTCGAAGGCAGCCGGCACGCTCTCGTCGGCCTCACCCGTGCCGTGCAGATCGGCGCGGGGCAGCAGCGCGGTGTCATAGCAGGCCAGTTCCCTGCAGGCACTGCGAACGGCAGGGGAACGGACGTGCGCGTCCACGAAGGCCTGGAGAAGCCCTCGGGCACTCTGGCGATCGGCGAACAAGGCGCCGCGCACGGTGCTGCGCAGGCGGCGGTGGAAGTAGCACTCGGCGTCGATCTCGCTGAACGCCAGCCCCAGCTGCCGCGACAGCACGTCCTGCTGGGCGGCCACGAAACCCGCGAAGGCGTCCAGAACCTCCGTGGGAGCCATATCCGCCCATCGGGCCAGTCCGCGGACGGTGGTGCGAGCATAGCCGGAAGCGACCAGGATCTCATCGGCGAGCAGCAGGCGAAGCCCTGCCTGATTGTCCTGGCGCGGCAGGGCGTGGTGGGACAAGACGCCTTCGTAGTCCACGAACGGGTCCGGGCGCACGGTGATGAGGCCGAGGTTTTCCCGGTCAGCGTCGTAGGTCGTGTTGGGCAGGATCCACAGTGGATGCAGCAGCAAACTCGGGAACTTCAGGAACAGCTCGTCGTAGGCGCTGCGGAATTCGTTCAGTGTCTCGCCGGGCAGTCCGAAGATGAGCTCGACGCCGACTTTTCCGCCCCGCCTCAGGATCTCCTGGCCTAACTCCATCATCTCCGGGCGTCCGCGTTCGTCGCGTCCTGCGAGCCTGAGGGCGGGACGGCTCAGCGTCTGCAACGCAAGGTAAACATTGGTCTGTACGTCGCCCTCTCGCAGGATATCCAGGATCTCCCCGACCCGGCTGGCGTGATTCTTGGCCCAGTTGACGTGCAGCGTCGTCGGCGCTCCCAGGCGGCGGCGGGTGTCCACGACCATGCGGGCGATTTCGACGTCACGAGGCAGGATCCCGAAGTTGGCGTCGCAGAGGAAAATTGTGTCGATCCCTGCCCTGCCGATGCTGTCGAGTTCCGTAGCCAGGCGGGTGAGTTCGGCGCGGGTGATCTTCTGCCCGACTGCGCCGCCCCAGTGGCAGAACGCGCAGTGATAGGGACAGCCGCGGTTGGTTTCCCACAGGGCCACGTCTATTCCCGCCAGCTCCATGCCGGCGGCAGGAGAATAGGGGGACGCGATCTCCTCCAGCGACTCGACGCGTGGACGCGGGGACGTGCTGACCACCTGGCCGCCTTGCCGGTAGGTGATCCCCGCAATCTCGCTTAGCGCGGGTGCTCTGTCCAGCAGCCATCTGGCCAGCTCGCGAATGGTGTGCTCGCCTTCACCGCTGACCACGATATCGGCCTCGGGGATTTGCGCTAGCCAGTGATCCCCGTGGTAGGAGACGTGGTTGCCGCCCAGCACGATGACCGCGTCAGGAAGCAGCTGCCGCAAAGTGGGGAGCAACTGCCGGTAGATCGCGACATTCCAGCCCTGGCACGACAAGCCAATCAAGTCCGGCGCGGCGATCTCGATGGCCTCCGTCATGCGGACCAGGCTGGTCCCGGCCAGAAACGAGTGCACCGAGACCCGAACCCGATCAGCGAGGTCGCAGTCAGTGTCTAGGGACGCCTTGAGGTAGAGCAAGCCCAGCGGCGTGTAAGACACCGTTGCCTCGCCAGACAGGTCGACCAGGCTGACGCTGGCCGTATCAGGCGGGACGCGGGCAGTCATGTGGATTTCCGCGAATCCCGAGCCAGCAGGGCGGTCAGTTCCTCGATCAGTTCCGCGATGCGCTTGCTGTCCGGATCCTCTCCCTGGCCCAGGGCCTCCGGCAGGCCCGGGCACCGGTCAGCGAAGATCGCGCCGCGCTGCCTGCCCAGCCGGGCTCCTGTGAAGTCCGTCTTGACCGCGCTAGCGTGGAACAGCGATGTGCCCCGCAGATCGGCGTCGGCGAAGACGGACTGGTTGACCCTCGCGTAGGTGGCCCACGCCTGGCGGATGCTCGCACCGGTGAAGTCGGCTGCCAGGTACGCCTGGGTGAGGTTCGCACCATCGAGCCTGGCCCCGGCAAGGCAGGCCGAGGCGGGCGGGTCGCCGATGAACGACGCCCTGTACAGGTATGCGCCTGTCAGGTCCGCTGAACGGAGGTCGCAGTTGCGGAAGGTGGCGTAGCGGCCAGCGAATCCCGCGAACACCGCCTCGGCGAACGTACATTCCGAGGCTGTCAGGCCCTCCCCGGTCACGTTGGTCGCGTTGGCTCTCCTGGCGCTGACGCAGAACCATGAGGAATCCGCAAGTACCGCTCCGGCAACGTTCGCGTCATCAAGGGTGGACTGATCCCACCGCCCGCGGGTCAGGTCTGCGTGGCTGAGATCGGCGCCGGGCAGATGGCAACCCTGCACGTCGATCCCGGGAGCATGCAGGTGAGCCCCGGCAAGTCCGCGGGAACGCACCTGCGACAGGCGCAGCCCGGGCAGGTGGGCGCCGGCCAGGCTGAGACCATCCGCCGAGGTGGGACGCTGCACGACGACACCGCGACCGCGAGCATGATCCAGGATCAGCCCTCGGATACTGCTGCGCATGAACGAGACATCATCCACACGCGCACGAGTCAAGTCGGCATGGTCCATGCGGCATTCGTTGAACACGGCGCCGCGCAGGTCCGCCCCATGGCCACCGATCCCGACCAGGTCGCACTGGTAGAAGGCCGTACCCGCAAGCTCGGCCTCAGCAAGACGCGCACTGGTGAGGTTGCAGCCGTGAAACAACGCACCGGTCGCATCTACCAGGCCGCGGAGGTCAGTACGGGTGAAGTTGCTAGCCTGGGCCGCCATCGAGTGAACGTAGGCCTCCTTCAGGATCGCATCAGTAAAGTCGGTGCGCTCCATCCCGGCGCAGACCAGCGACGCTCCCGTCAGGTCCGCCCCGGCAAGCCGGGTCCCGTGCAGGCTGGCCCGGTTGAGGATGGCATAACGTAAATCGAACCCAGACAGATTAGCGCCCGAAAGATCCGCCTCAGCCAGGTCCAATCCCCGGCCGGTCTCGCTGATCATCTGCTCGGTCAGATCGTGGACTCGGTCCTGCGCCTGAACTCTGTCGGCTGATCGAGCGCAGTCCGTGATCAGCTGGGCATGGGAACGTAAGTCCCTGTTATCTACCAGCAGATCCCCAGAAGCACCTTCGGCAGACCCGGACGCCAACAGCATGAATGGTCACCTCACAGTCCCGAGCTAATGAAACATGCCGATGGCCTCAAAATAGCAGCATTACGCAGAATGTCACCTGGCTGTAGTGAGCTTGCGTGGCCGCCGTCGTCGCGGCCGTCCCCTCGGCCTAGGCGCCGCTGCTGCGCCCCATCACGGCTGTACAGGGCGGAAGGGCCCAGGCTGCTGGAGCCAGTGAGCTGACGGCGTGGTGGCTGTTTTGGTAGATGGCACTCGCAGCAGCGCATCTTAATTGTTCGTCCTTGCCCGCCAGTTGTTCGCCTTTGCTCGTTATTGCCGTGTTTCGGCAGGCGAAATCTGGTACAAGGTAGGAGGTGGGTATTCTGCATGAAGCGGGAGGATGCGATAGAGCCCAGCGTTCTTGCCTTCGGAGATTGATATGAGCAGGCCGCATCCGGCGTCCGCATAGCCATTACCTGAGGGCAAGGATGATTACGAAGCCCCGCAGTGGCCGCAGCGCGTGGCCAGTGTGGCTGTGCCCCGTAGGGCGCTAGCGTTGGCCCGATGAGTGTGGGTGGCGAATCGACACGGCTGATCGTCTTGCGCGGGAACTCCGGGTCCGGCAAGAGCTCTGTTGCGGCGGCGGTACGCGCCCGGCATGGCCGTGGCATCGCTCTGGTCAGCCAGGACAACCTGCGCCGGGTCATCTTGCGTGAGCGGGATGTGCCCGGCGGGGCGAACGTCGACCTTATTGGCATGGTGGCCCGTTACGCCCTTGACCACGGTTTCCACGTAGTCATCGACGGAATCCTCTACGCGGCCACCTACGGGGCCATGCTGGATGGCCTGCGCCGCGACCATCGGGGCATGTCCCGCTTCTACTACCTCGACGTGCCGTTCGAGGAAACTATGCGGCGCCACGCGACCCGCCCGCAGGCCGCCGAGTTCGGGCGAGCCGAGATGAGCGGCTGGTACCGGGCGGATGACCTGCTGCCCGGCGGGATCGAGCAGGTCATCCCCGCAGCGAGTCCGCTGGACGCCACCGTGCTCCAGGTCATGCGCGACACCGGCCTGGCCTGCCAGCCGCACCAGCTAGCAGTACGGCAGTAAAACCCGTTGATGCGCAGAACGTGGCCGCAGGGGAAACCGCCTGGGCCCGTGATCACCCGGCGCATCGAGACGGTCGGCCCCGGCGGCGAGCAGAACATGGTAACTAGGGTCATGCTGGCATTTGATGAGACGCTTACTGGGCTGATATCCAGCCACAGCGTGCGAGCGATCCTGCGGGATAGCGGCATCGACTTCGCCTCCATGTTCTCCCCCGAGGACCGGGCCGGCCCGGCGGCGCAGGAAGCCATCAGCAGCGCAGCTGCCGAGGTGGTGCGGCTGTGGGAGGCGGTCCCGCTGGGGCAGGTCCTGACCGGCCTGCCGGGCATGGCTGACTGGCGGGTGACACCGGAGGGCCTGCCGGCCAGCACCTTCTACGCGTTACATCGCCTGGACATCACCGTGTGGGGCGACCTGGCCGGGCTGTCGGGAGCCGACCTGCGCGGCCTGCATAACATCGGCCCCAGGTCGCTGCACGCGATCGCGGCCACGGCCCTGTGGCAGATCATCGACCTGGCCCAGGCGGCCCGGCAGGCAGCCGCCGCCCGCACCTTGCTTCCCACCGCGCTGGCCGGGCCGCCGTCCGCCAGCCGGGACCGCGCCTACGCGGTGCTGTCCCGGTATGTCCGCGAGCCCCGGCTGGCCGTTGTCCTGGCCGAGATGCTCACCACCCTGCCGGGCACCGCCGGAGAGCCTGACGGGCTGTCCGCTGATGCAGTAGCCGACGCGGCCAGCGCGGCAGCCGGGCTGCTGGTGCACACTCTGGCCGAGATCCCGCTCGGCGATGCGCTGCCCGGCCTGCACGCGCTGGCCTGGAAGAAGATCGACACCCAGTGCCTCACCCCGCGCGAGCGCAAAGCGCTCAGCAGCAGGGGGATCGGCGACTACGGGGAGATCGCCGGGCTACGGCCCAGCCAGCTGCGCGACTGGCTGGCGCTGAGCGCGCACTCGGCGCAGGCGCTCCTGGCGGCAGCCCTGCGCGAGATCATCACCGGCGCCGCCGCGGCGTTCCCCGCCGAGGTCGACAGCGATGTCCCGGCGGCAATCCTGCCCGGCCAGCTGGCTAGCGCACTCGACATGCTGGCGTGGTGGGCAGGCCAGTACCGCGAAGCCACCCGGATCGGCGACATCCTCCGGCTACCCGACACCCTCGCGCCCATCCCGCCCGGCCTGCGGCAGGCGTGGGAGCAGGCAGCCGCAAGCCCGCTGTCCGCCATCAGCGCGCCGCCGCTGGTGCCGGACATGGCGGCACTGATCAGCGAACTGCTGGACACCTTCGACGACCGGCGCCGCCGCATCCTCACCCACCGGGTCCTCGCCGCCACCCCGGCCACCCTCGCCGCCCTGGCCAGCCAGCTCGGCTTGTCCCAGGAACGCATCCGTGCGCTGGAAAGCAACGTCGTCTACCGGCTGCGGCAGCTGCCCACCGCGCAGCGGTGGGCACCCCTGCAGTGGCGCGCTCACGAACTGCGCCACTGGCAGGACGGACAGCCGCCGCCTTCCCCCGCCGAGCTCAGCGACGCCATAGCCGACCTCACTGCTGATATCCCGGACGACATGCGCGACCTCACCGGCCGGCTGCTCGTGTGGCTCGCCGAGTTCTGCGAAGCCCAGGCGGAATGACATCCGCCCGCGACGTCGGCTGAGATCGGCTCTCCTAGCACATCGCCTCGCGAGAGCGAACGGCAGACGGCGCGCTATCTGCTCCCTGCAGCCTTGGCCGGATGTCAGGGGAACCGAGATTAGCGGGCGGATGGACTGGCTCGCCTGCGCGGACTGCCACGCCCTGATCGACTCCGGAGATTACGACGCGCTGTGGAGGCGCTGCACTCCGTTCAGCGAGCCGATGCCAGTCCAGGCGGCCTGGCGCCAGTTCTGGGTCGGCCACGGCCCGGCCCGGCCGCATGATCCGCCCGACGCGCCCCTGCCGCCATCGCGGATCTACGTCAGCCGCGATGGCTGGAGCCCGGCTCAGCGCCGGCACCTGGCCAGCGAGCTCGCCAGGGACTGGAGCGCCTCCGAGCCGGTCAGCCCCGTCGGCGATGACGACGTGAACACCGATCTTCGCCCCTACCGCGAGGACCTAGGGCCGCTGATCGCTCGCAGCCTTAGCGAAGCCTGGTCGCTCGCGTCCGTGACGACGCCGCCGCCCGGTGCAGTCACCTCCCGCCGCGTTCAACGTAGTGCCCGGTTGATCACAGCGACCGGCCGCGGGTGGAGCCTGGTCGCCCGCACCGACGGCCCGCCATCATGCTGTATGACCACGTGCCCTTCACCGGCATCGACATCACCCGCGACCAGCGATTCCCTGGCCTGCTCGATGGGCTGACAGCCGCCGCTGCGCGCAGCCACCGTTAAGACCCTGGGCGTGCCGGTCACGAAAACAGCACCGCCTGAGAAAAACTGCACGCCCGCAGCCCGGCTGACCCGCTGCGGCACACGCACGTGCCCGCCGCACAGCAGTCAGCACGACGCCCGGCTCGCATATGCCACCCGTCAATGTGACAGCGCGCGGTCCTTGTCGGTGCCGGGCCGTAGCATCCGGGCTATGTCTGCTCTGACGTACGAGGTGGCCGACTTAAACAGCCCCGTCTGTGTGTGGCTGCGGTCGAAGTTCCCCGATCACAAGGAAATCCAGGCCGGATACCGGACAGCTGCCGGGACGGCGCGCGTATTGCCGTCGCCGGAGGTGGCGCTGCAGACCCAGGGCGCGGCGATCGACTGGTGGATCCGGTTCCTGGCCGACCCGGCGCCGACGCTGAGCCTGGTGCTGTCGGGCCTGGCCGAGATACAGGGGCTGCCGTGCTTCCGGGCCGGGATGCGGCTGGTGGCCGGGCTGGGCGGGATCGGCCAGGCTGCCGCGACACTCACCCGCAGGGAAGGGCAGGGACCGCCAGGCACAAAGACGCGACAGCGGGTAACCACATCCCGTGCAATCGTCTGCGCCAGAGCCCATCACGCTGGCAAGCGACAATGCTGCGACCCCCTCGTAGGGGCGATGAGAACCTGGAGAACGTGCCGCCGACGATGAGGTCCTCGTCGACCGCGACGCCGTCCACGCCCTCGTCCTTGGATGCTGGGTGACCCAGGACTTCAGGCCCATCACCTCGAATAGCTCGCGGATTTGGTGCTCGAACTCCAGCTCGGGCGCCAGCAGGTTCTAGTACCTGGCGGGACCTCCGATGTACCCGGGGCGTTTTCCGTCAGCCCTGGCAGCGCGTGAGTGCCGAGCTGAGTCACAGTTTCACGCGCGGGCATGGGCCTGGGTGTCTGCGTCGTGCCCGTGCACGCTGTTTCGGCGCGGTGGTATTGCAATGAAGTCTTCCTGCGACTCTTATAGATGCCATGCCTCTTCCTCTGCGCGCGATCGATCCGTCACGAATGGTGGCCCGGCGTGTCGAGCTAGGGCTCTCGCGTGCGGCGCTGGCCGCGAGAGCTGGGGTCTCGCCCAGGATGATCTTCTTCTACGAAGAGGGCAGGCACATGCCCGCGGCGCCGCGCCTGGAGCAGTTGGCCGCGGCCCTCGGGTGCGAAGTGGGCGCGCTCACCGGCGCTCCGCGAGGGCAGGAGACGCTTGTCGATCTGAGATACGCCGCCGGGCTCACGCTGGAGCGGACTGCTGAATTGCTGCGCGCTTCTCCGGCCGGGCGAGAGCTGTGTGTCTCCGGCCCCAAGATCTCGGCATTGGAGAACGGGCGGCAGGTCAGGGGGCGGCACTGGAAGGAGGCCGAGGCGACCGGGCGTCTTCTCGCTCCCCTGGCCAGGGCATACGGAGTCCCGGTGCGCATGGTCCTGGACGCCTGGATGCGCACACGGCCAGGCGAACCCGCCCCGGTGCCCGCAGGGAAGTCGAAG
>Ga0209839_10000982_pt1 | contig 14601 bp, 11 predicted proteins | sample OrgsoiDNA2013050_FD_185800 | JGI IMG/M metagenome (GOLD analysis project Ga0209839, IMG submission 185800) | Permafrost soil microbial communities from the Arctic, to analyse light accelerated degradation of dissolved organic matter (DOM) -... | ecosystem: Environmental > Terrestrial > Soil >... | reverse complement strand
CCATAATATTGATTTATTTAAGGTTAGTATATAAAGATTCATAACTGAATGTCAATCATTATGCCATGCAGGAAATAGTGCAAAAATGGCAGAAAAAGCTTAACGCCTAACGCCGAACGCCAATCTAAAATTTAAGAATTGGCGGTCATCGGTCATCAGTCATCAGTCATCGGTCATCGATCGTTGAGCAACCACCAACCGCCAACGGCCATCCGTTCTTCCCCAGCTTATGATTAAATTAGGGGTATAAAATTCAAAAATGACCCGTGAAATCAAGTCTTCCGCCGACACACACCTGGAGCCGGATCTTCCAACCGTGAATGATTATAAAGACCGGCTGGTCAAATTAATTCCGACTGAAATTATTACGGCTTATGTCACCATTAAAGGATTGGTTAGCGGATCCGGAGTTCAAGGAAACAAGCAATTGCTGATCTGGATTGTTTTTGCCGTTCTGCTTATTGTCAATCCACTTTATCTCTACTATGTGACCCAGGTGAAAAAAACGGGCCAGATTGTATTTTCGTCCATCGCTTTTGTTCTCTGGGTCATGGTTATCGGGGGTACCTTCGGTAATATCCTCGGATTTCCGCCTGAGTTTCTGGGCTCGATCCTGCTGGTTCTTTATACTCTGTTTATTCCTTTTGTGTACAAGGGGTGATAAGCCTATAGTTTAAAGCCGAAAACCCAGAGTCAGGCATTTATCGTAAATCGTTTATCGTGGATCGATCCACGATCCCACGAACCACCATTGATTTGAAAAACGCAACATCAATAGTCTGATAACTGAATCCAACTTTCAGGATAGACATCTTCAAAGTGTTTATTAGCAACAAAATTTTTGGGCACAATAACAAATGGACGCCTGTCTTTATTTAACCAGGAAGACCACCAGCTGAATGACCCGTTGGAGTTGATGTGCTGTGAACAATTTGAAATAAGAAACATATCTTTCCAGCTATTTGCATTTGTATTTATGTTTATGATCGTAAAATCGGGTCCCTTAAAATTGGTTTTAACCCAGGAATTATCATTTGTAAAAAAAAAGAAATGCGGATTGTCAACCAATGATCTCATTTTTTTAATGGCACATAAGAAATAATTTAATGTGCATACTGCTCCCAGTTTGTTGTAGTTGTAGGAATCCATAAAATCACCTCTCCTGACATGCACAGACACACTATTGGCAGATTTTATTTGTTCCAGAACTTCCAGGTTTTCTTTTCCTATATTTTTTAATTTAAACTGAAATGTATTCTGAATGGTGTCCTTTATATCAATAAAATATTTTTCAGAATGCCATCCTCCAACATAAAATTTTATTCCTCTGGAAGGAAGTAAATATTCAGGCTTGAAATTATAATCATCATTTTCGTTTATAATTGCAATTCCCAGGTAATCTAAAATGCGAATAATTGGTTTTGAAATAAAAGTAAATTTTTTATAGCCGGCAACTCTAAAAATAAAATACAGAACTTTATTTATGAGTGAATCATGATATTTTATTCCGAAAACGTTATCCAGCTCGTAACCATTGTGAATTTTATTCGATTTTTTTGAAAATAAAAACCTCGTTGATTTTGATATATTTCTTTTATTTAAATAAAATGCATATTGAGACATCTGATTTCCCAAGCCGTTAAATAAAATGATCACATCCATAAAGACCAGTTAATAAAAGTAATTTTCCTATCATGATTATATGCAAATTTAGTTGCATTGGATATAAAAAACGATACTCTTAAATCATTCAGTAATTAATTTCTGGAAACCTAACGAGCAGATTGAAAATATGAGTATTATTTGTTTTTTTAAAAAGTAAGCTATTTTACACTTTGATTAAATTTTTCATTATGCCTAATTTTTTGGCTAATCTTGGCAAAGGAGTCTTTATCAGAATTAAAAGGATATTTTATCAACCTTACAACGTCTTTGACATTGGATGGGTAAAAGAGAAAATATTAAAGCATCAGACGGATAAAAGCCTGAAGTATCATGTATACAGAGATAAATACAAAATAGCCTTTCGGGATGGCCCCGTATTTCTTATTTCGATAAATGAACTGTTTATAAACGAGTTTTATAAATTCAGGCCGACTACGGATCGCCCCAAAATAATAGATTGTGGGTCATATATTGGTACAAGCATACTCTATTTTAAGGTTAATTATCCAAATGCAACAGTAACCGGATTTGAGCCGGATAAAACAAACTATGATATCATTAGCTCAAATCTTGAGAGTTGGAATTTTTCTAATACTCGTGTAACAAATGCTGCAATTTGGATTAACAATGAATCCATTTCTTTTAATTCCAAGGGCAGTATGGCAAGCAGAATTGAAACGGATGTAGTTGAAGATGACAACAAAAAGATTGTTAATTGTGTCAGATTAAAGGATTTGCTGAATGAAGAAATTGATTTTTTGAAAATAGATATAGAGGGGGCCGAACATGCCGTACTAAAGGATTGTTCGGATAATTTAAAAAATGTCAAAAATCTTTTTGTTGAATATCACGGGATTTATTCAGAAATGTTTAAACTGAATGAAATTCTGGATATTCTGATACGAAATAATTTTAGATATTATATAAAAGAAGGAAGCCCTGTTTATGCAAAACCGTTTTGGGATAAGGATAAAATTGGTGATTACGATATTATATTAAATATTTTTGCATTTAGAGAATAGTCTAAGATTCAGATTATGCTACTATATTAACCTGCTTTTTGTAAGTAATATCATAATAATTACCGCCTTCAGGGTGTGTTGCGAATTTATTACGGTTTATTTCCCTGTATCCGTGTTTGCCAAGAAATAATTGGAGATCCTTCAGCTGACAACAACCCTTATACGCTTCAAAGTCAGGTACTTCAGTCTGGATATAGGTAAAATTATGCAGGATAGCTTCTGCTCCTTTCAGTACCAATAATTCTGAACCCTGTGTGTCAATGACTAACATATCATATTTTGTGACGTTTATATTATTGGCTTTCAATAATGACGATAGCGTACTGCTATATAATTTGATCGTTTTTTCATAGACTACGTCGGGCCATATATCCTGATGAAGATCTAGTTCCAGTATTGACGAAGAAGCTCCATTATTATTGGCAAGATGAAAATGATACTCCACGTCGTCGAGATCAGTAACAAGACCTTTAAGAGCGATTTGGCCGGGAACACCAGTAAGATTCGATTGTAATTTCTCAAATACATCGGGAATTGGTTCAATCCAGACAACTGACAGCCCATATTGTGCATACAATTTTATTTCCTGTCCGGTATTCGCACCAACATGAATCACACCGACAACACTTTTTAATAATTTGTCTGGATTCTTTTTAAATAAAAATGCCACTCTTCTTTTCAGCGCTTTTCCAAGTGTAGCTCTTTTGTTCCTTTTCTGCATGACCATAAAATTAGTACAAGAGTTCCTAGTTTAATTCTGATATAAGTGAAAACACTTAGGAGTATAAAATAAACTTGCAATAATTGTAATAGTTATATAATTATGTATATCTTGATTTTTGAATCAATAATATTAAGATTTAACCCCTTTTCGACCATGAGAATTTTTGTCGCTTTAATTTCAATTTGTGCTTCTATTTGTTTTTTTACAAGTTCCTGCTCCAAGACGGAGACAAAAACAGTTACCGAAACAGACACTGTTGTCAAAACAGTGACTGATACATTAAGGCCTCCTGTCACGATCGTAGGTTTTTGGGTCGGAACATATCAGGTAACAGGTTCTCCCACAACATATTATTATAGCTTCGATCTCAGGCCTGACGGAACGCTTCTCCATAAAGGAACAGGAGCAGATGGTAATACTTATTTTGGACAAGGCACATATACGGTAAACGGAGCTAACTTCAGTTATTCGGATACTACATTGAATTTAAGTCAGACTGGTGCCGTTGAAATCGGAACGGGTACATATACCGCTACAGCTGGTACGATAACCGGAAATTGGCAAAACCTTGGAAGCACAGTTACTGGTACACTTAGTGTAACAAAAAGCGAATAAATAAATCATACGTAATGAAAACAGGGCTTAAATATGAAATGGTACACTAAACACCTCAGGTTTGTAAAATTTGCGTACTTATTGCCAGGAAGTTTTTGTATTGATTTTTTTATAAAACACATAAAAGGATAAGTTTTAACAACAGAATATCTTTTATTAGGTTTGTCCCAATGTTCTTCAAATGCTTTGTGCTTTTTTTTCTATTCTTTTGGATATTAACATCTTACGGACAGCACGATTCGTCTAAACCCAGAATTTTATCTAATGAATCGACACAATTACCCTGTACTAATTGGCTCGGTCTGCCATCATTTCCATCCTTTGTACAGGTAGGTGATTTGGATGTACCTGGGGACCAAATTACTGTTGAAGCAGTATTTAACCGTATAACACATTATACGGGAGGGCCGCTTTTTGCTGGAGATCTTGTTTCAAAACATAAGGATCCGGTAAACACAAACTATTTATTGCGTCCAAATGATGCAGAAATCACGACAATTGACGGAGTTTATCATATAGCTCAGGCTCCTTGTGAAATTAATTTAGATAAGGTTTATCATGTAGCAATGGTTTATGATGGGGTAAACCTCAAATTTTATAGAAATGGATTTCTTCTTTCTCAAACCCCCGTCTCTGGAAATCTTTTCCAAAATGATTTCCCTACACAAATAGGATTATATAACGCTGAACTTTACAATACAAATTTAATTGGATATATTAATGAAGTACGAATATGGAATGTTGCCAGGACACAGGCCGAGATTCAGGCCTATATGAACACATCTTTACCTACTCCAGCAACGCAGCCTGGACTGCTTGCTTATTATACATTTGACGATCTGTTGAACAAGCAGGGAAATCCGGTATGGAATGGGACTCTCGGTGGTTCGGCAGCTATAATGCAAACTAATCCTGTTTGCACTTTCATTGCTGACGATGATTGCTGCCCTCAAATCACAGGAACATTTTCCGGCAACAATATCTGCCCTGGCCAGGCGGGATTGCTAACTTTCCATCCAACATCATCGCCTTCAAATCCACAATTTACAATTTATTATAGTGACCCAATTGGTAATTATTCTGAGGCCAATGTTCAGGATGGAGTTGCATTCCCAGTTCAAATAAATCCGAATGTCACTACGATCTATCCATTATTGGAGATCACAGATGCTGCGAATTGCAGCTCGATAATATCTTCCGAATCTGCAACGATTACTATTATCCCACCTTCAGATTTTTTGCTCACACCCGATACAAGTATTTGTAATAACGGATCGGCTCAACTAAATGTTTCCGGAGGTCAGTCCTATGCCTGGTCACCGGCTATTTATCTGAACAATCCGAATATTCCAAATCCGGTGGCGCAAATAATCCGTTCTACTCGTTTTTACGTTGCCGGAAAGGATTTAAATAATTGTAATGTTCTGGACTCCGTGATGGTAAGTATTCTGCCTGTGCCGGTTTTTAAGTCGCCTTCGGATCAGACCATTTGTAAAGGTCAGTCGATTGTATTGACAAGTGGGAATGATCCTAAAAATATTTATACATGGACCCCGGTAAGTTTTCTGAGCGATCCAAATGCGCCAGCTCCTGTCGCGACGCCCGATCAGACAATCAATTATAATCTAGTCATTTCGGATCCGGTATGTGTTCAATATAATTCCAGTTTCAATGTTCATGTCACGGTTAACGATGCCCCGGTTGTTGTTGCATCAAAGTCGAATGATATAAATTGCTCAACACTCACTTCACGTTTAGGCGCCAGCGGAGCCGATTCATACAGCTGGCTTCCGGGTACAAATCTGGATGACTCTTTAAGAGCATCACCAGTTGCCAGCTTGTCGGCTACTACCCAGTTCATTGTTAAGGGAACCGCGGCGAACGGATGCTATGCATTTGATTCAATTACAGTAAAAGTAACTAAAACGGGAGAAAACCCTTTTTCAGTACCGAATGCATTTACACCCAACAATGACGGTGTGAACGATTGTTTTGGAATCCGCAGCTGGGGGAATGTTACGTTACAGGATTTTTCCATTTATAACCGTTGGGGGCAGCGGGTTTTTGAAACAAATAATCCCTCCGATTGCTGGGACGGAACCTTTCAGGGAGAAAAACAGGATGCTGGCGCGTTCGTCTACTTAATAAGAGCGAATTCATTTTGCGGCAATATCGTAAGAAAAGGAACCCTACTTCTTATCCGCTAGCATTTTTAAAAAAAGATTCAGTCCTTTTTTCTTCTCATCGTCCAAATTATAATTCAGGTAGCGGGTATAATATTCTTTCAGATCAAAAAAAGGATCCGGTGTTTGCTCTATTACACGGGATATGTTTTGAATGCCATAGGCATTTGCCTGGTTAAAACGAAACACCCAATCCGGATTCAACTCTTTATTGCTGATCCATGCGGCAAATACAAAGGACAGTCCCGTCATCCGCTTCCATGCTTCTCCCAAATCATAAAAATGGGCTGACAAAGATCTTTGTTTCAAAGCCCGGTCACCGATAACTACTGCAGCGGTACTACCCTGTATTTGATCAAGGAAATCGGATCCCGCCTGTACAAACACCGGTTTCTGTTTCCAGTGGTTTTCAAACAATATTTTGACAAGGGCAACGGAAGTCCGGCTCTGATAATCCAAAAGAACTGTTTTAATCTCCTGGATGGGTACTTCACTAAACAAACAAACTGAAGCGACCGGTCCGTCGCAACCGATACAATAGCTGGTATTTATATGATATTCCTTCAATTGGGGGATCATTGAAACCGGCACAAGGCCAATATCAATTTCATCCTTCAGCAGCTTATCCGCAATCAATGCCGGATATTCCGTAACCAGCGATATTTCACTAAAGACCGGGGAATTTTTAATTCCATAGAGCAGCGGTTTTGTATTCAGATAACTCACAGCACCCACCCTTATTTTTCTGTCCAACTCGATTAGTTTAAATTTGGCTGCAAAAGTAGGGAAGGCATCCAAATAATCCTTATTTGCAACTGAGTCTATGGAACTTCACGCACTGACAGCCATTTCACCGATTGACGGAAGATACCGGAGCCAACTGCAGGAGCTGGGAGAATATTTCTCTGAGTACGCTTTAATAAAATACCGTGTCCAGGTTGAAATCGCTTATTTTATTTTTCTCTCCGAAAAGAAGTTTTTTACTATCACCGCCGCTACTAAAAAACTGCTTCTGGCTACGGTTGATAATTTTAGCCTGGCAGATGCCCTGGAAATAAAAAAGATAGAAAGAACCACCAACCACGATGTTAAGGCCGTGGAATATTTTCTGAAAGCCAGGCTGGATCAGACCAAGGACGCTGAATCAAAGGAATGGCTCCATTTCGGTCTTACTTCCCAGGACATCAACAATACGGCGATCCCTTTACTTTGGAAACACGCCGTTGAAATCGAATACCTGCCATTTATTTTAAATCTAAAAAAACAGCTGTCCATTCTGGCCAGGCAGTGGCGGGATACGCCTATGCTGGCCAGGACCCACGGCCAGGCGGCATCTCCTACCACCCTGGGAAAGGAGGTCATGGTTTTTGTTGAACGAATAGAGAATCAGATTGAACTCCTGATACAGATTCCCTTCACGGCTAAGTTTGGCGGCGCAACCGGCAATTTTAATGCCCATTTTGTGGCTTTTCCGAAGAAAGACTGGATCAAACTGGGGAATGAATTTGTAGAGAATAAACTGGGTTTGCAAAGACAGCAGTTTACAACCCAGATTGAACACTATGACCTGCTCGCGGCGCAGTTTGACTGTATAAAACGAATTAATACCATCCTCATTGATTTTTGCCGGGACATGTGGACGTATATTTCCATGGATTATTTCAAACAGAAAATTAAAGATGGGGAAATCGGATCGTCCGCCATGCCACATAAAGTGAACCCGATCGATTTTGAAAACGCAGAGGGCAATCTCGGTATGGCAAATACCATTTTCGAATATTTATCAGCAAAACTTCCGGTATCCCGTCTGCAACGCGACCTGACTGACTCCACCACTCTGCGAAGCATCGGAGTTCCCTTTTCACATACCATACTGGCCCTTAAATCCATAGAAAGAGGACTTACCAAACTGGTATTAAACAAGGACAAGCTGATCCTGGACCTGGAAAGCAACTGGGCCGTCGTGGCTGAAGCCATTCAGACCATATTACGCCGGGAAGACTATCCCAAACCATATGAGGCCCTGAAGGCCCTGACAAGGGGAAAGAATGGCATTACGAAGCAGTCCATGCACGCCTTTATTGACGGACTTGAAATTGCAGCCGTGGTGAAGAAAGAACTGAAAAATATTAGTCCGCATAATTATACGGGGATACGGTTGAAGTAATTTGGAGATTTGGAAATTTGGAGATTTGAAAATACAACTGCTAATAAACTGACTTTTATAAAACTATCAGTAAATCATTTCCAAATTTCCAAATTTTCAAATCTCCAAATTATTTGTGTATTTCCGATGTATAATGAAACTCAATATCCGGGTTATTACTGATCTCCGTTTTTAGAAACCATTCGCTCTGGGCCAGGTAAACCATTTGCCCGTCCTTATCCTCTGCGATATTATTTTGTTTAAACCGGGCAAAATCAAGTAGTTTTTTTTCGTCCTTACTCGTTATCCAGCAGGCTTTAAAAAACGGAAGCGTATTGAACTGAACCGAAGCCGAGTACTCATGCAAAAGACGGTACTGAATTACTTCAAACTGTAATTCACCGACACAACCGATGATTTTTTTATTACCTCCGAATTGCGTGAACAACTGCGCCACACCTTCATCCGTCAATTGCAGCAATCCCTTTTCCAGTTGTTTTGTTTTCATGGGATCCTTGTTCTGCACTTCCTTAAAAATTTCCGGTGAAAAGGAAGGGATCCCCGTAAAATAGAAATCGGCTCCCTCGGTCAGCGTATCGCCGATCTTGAAATTTCCGGTATCAAATAATCCGACCACGTCTCCGGGATAGGCTTCTTCTATAACGTCTTTATCGCGCGCAAGAAAGCTGTATGGATTGCTGAATCGGACATCCTTATTCAGCCTGACGTGATGAAAATATTTATTCCGTTCAAACTTTCCGCTGCATACGCGGATGAACGCGATCCGGTCGCGGTGGCGCGGATCCAGGTTGGCATGGATTTTAAAAACAAAACCACTCAGTTTTTCATCTTCGGGACAAACCGTTCCGGCTGTCGTCGGCCGGCATTGGGGAACGGGCGCAATCCGTATAAAACTATCCAGCATTTCACGTACGCCAAAATTATTTATGGCCGAGCCGAAAAAGACCGGAGCAATTTTTCCACTGAGATAATCGTGTTCGTTTAGAGGTCCGTAAACGCCATCCACCAGCTCCACGTCTTCCCGCAGCATGACCGCATCCCTTTCACCTAATTTCTCATCAAGCAAAGAATCGCCCAGGTCGCCGATCTGCACTACGTCTTCCGAGGCCTTGGTGTTGGCCGTAAAGAGAATCAGATTTTTATCGTGCAGGTTGTACACGCCTTTAAAGTCCTTACCGCTATTGATGGGCCAGGTGAGGGGATGCAATTTGATGTGTAATTCATTCTCGATTTCTTCCATCAGTTCGAACCGGTTTTTTCCGTCCCTGTCCATTTTATTGACAAATACAATGATCGGCGTGTCGCGCATCCGGCAGACTTCCGTCAGTTTCCTGGTTTGTTCCTCTACCCCGTTCACGCTGTCAATGACCAGGATAACGCTGTCAACGGCCGTTAAAGTTCTGTACGTATCTTCTGCGAAATCCTTGTGGCCCGGTGTATCCAGCAGGTTAATGAGCATGTTCTTATATTGAAAACTCATCACGGAAGTGGCAACGGAAATACCTCGCTGCCGTTCTATTTCCATAAAATCACTCGTGGCGTGTTTTCGAATCTTATTGCTTTTGACGGCACCGGCAGTTTGAATGGCGCCGCCGAACAACAGGAATTTTTCGGTAAGTGTCGTTTTCCCTGCATCGGGGTGGGATATGATGGCGAAAGTTCTTCTCTTCTCAATTTCAGATTTGTAACTCATAGTAAAGGTCCGGATAGGTTTTCTCCGGAAGCGCGCAAAATTAAGAAGTTCAGCGCGATAAGAAAGATCTTTCTAAGGATTGAATGTGTGGCTGCTGTAACCGCTATTCAAAATATTCAGGGGCAGGATCAGCTGCCATTGATTGGGTCCCCTTCCCTCGTAATCTGGATCCAGGAGCCGGCTATACCGGATGCCAAAACTTAACGGAAGCTGGTTCCACCAACTGGTGTCCAGGTAAATCTCAATGCCCGCTGACCGGTATTGGGATTGCACGCCAGGGCCATTTGTAGCGTAAAAAGGCACGCCGGTATAATCATAAAATATATTGGCGCGGATCCTTAAAAAATAAACCAGTTGTGCAAATCCCCAATCCGGATACAGCAGCGGAAAATTATAGTTGATTCCCAATCCATACATCTGATAAAAATTTTCTCCCGAATATCCACGGGAAAACGGAAAGCTGTTTGTAAAACGGACCTGGTTCAATGAATCGCGCTGCTGGATGGAACCCCGGATGACCAGGCTATGTGTTGAAATCAGTCCGGGGAAGTAAAAATTTCCCGTTGCAAGAAACTGGTTTCCGGAAAGATTTGTGATGGCCCGGTTGTACAGCACCTGAAGTGTCTGAGCGTATGAAGGATATATCTGAAGCCTGCCTGCCTGAAGCTGATGCGTGAAAAGTAACTGGGGATCGAGGCTGAAATAGGAATTATTTTTAATACTGTCCTTATATACTCCGTTAAAATATTGCTGATGATATGAAATATTGCTCCCACCCTCCAGGCTGGTTACCCATCTGCCCCTGCTCAGATTCAGCGGGACGGAAAGTCCGGCATAACTCAGCAATTCATTCCAGTATATTTTTTGTCCGTTGAAATAACCGTTCCGGTCAATCAGATATTCTGCACCCAGATTGATGAAAGGGAACAAACCTCCGTAGGTAAAATCCATTCCGGCCGTCTTGTATTGTTCATTGCTGTTATAACCGATATATATTTCCGATTGAAATGTATTCAATACATTCTGACCCAACAGGGAAAGGGTGTAGTCGGGATCGTTGATATACGGCCTCCAGCTGTGGAAATTAAATAAATGGGTAAATGCACTATACGATTTAACAGGGAAAGTCGTATCCGGAATGGGAAAGGGAATCTGAAATGGCGGATGGTCCAGGGAATATACTTTATGTTTTTCTGATGTATCGGGTTTGACGAAATCTTCCGGCTCCGGAACAAATATATTTTTCGCGCCCGAAACCTGCAGCGTAAAACCCGCGCTGGTAAAACTGTTCCATGTTAATTTTCCATAGCCGCCGGCGAGCTGATAATTGCCTGTGCTGGCGTCTGCGTTCAAACGGAATGACTGTCCGTCTCTGAAACAGAACCCCTGGTCCTGTCCATTGTTTGTCCGGGTAAAATAAATCAGTTTATTTTCTATCGAAATAAATCCCAGCGGATCCATCGACCAGTCCGTCAGTAATTTTTGTTTTCCGGAAGGCATCTCCATTTGCAAAAGCGCCATCTGGCCCATTTCATTTCTTACGGCTGCTACCAGCTGGCCGGCCCCATAAAATTTGGGGTAGGTATAGATCAGGTGGTTGGGATTGGGAAGCTGCAATAATATCTTTCCCGTCCGGATATCCAAAATATCCAGAAAACTTTTTCCGTCTGTGGCCATATTGACCGCCACGACGGACATCCCGTCGGGAGATATATCGGGAGAAAAATATTTTGTTTTGCCGGTAAGCCGGCTGTCTTTTTTTGTTTCGAGGTCGATGATACGAATAACTGAATAGTTGCGCCAACCCCAGCGCAGATCGGGCTCATAAGCGGTATAGGCAATTTTATGATCCCGGTAGGAATAGGCGTCATCCCCGGTGATGGCCCGGAATTTTATTCGGGTCAGTTTTTCCTTACCCGCATCCCGCTTTACAAAATCAGGGGGAAGCCGGTAACTGCTGTGTACGAAAATCAATTGGTTGCTATCCGTGAATTGCGGAAATAATTCATCCGCAACAAAGTGAACATTTTTTTTTCCATACAGTGCCTGTGGCGACGCGTAGGCATTTTCGGGAAGTTGGTTATGAAAATAGTCCAGGGCCCTGGCACGGAATGAATCAAAGGAAATGCCGGCATTTTTTTGAATGGCTTTTTGCAACGGATAGAAAAATCCCTGAAAAGCCGCTGCATCAACGGCTGTTTTAGCCCAGAAACCGGCACCGTATTTCTCTCTTCCATACGCGACCATCATGTACCCCAGGGGATAATGATCAGGCGTATAATCGCGGTAAGAACCGTTACGGAGTTTCATCCAGGAATAATTTTTCTGTGAAATCCAGAGCGCTTCATAACCAGTCAGGAAAAGTGGAAGGCGGCCCCTGCCCTGCTGACTGACCAGGGTTTCCTGGTAAACGGCGTCACCTTCAAAAAACCAGTTGGGAACAGACAGACTATTGGCCAGGGCAAGCCCATCCTGTCCGAATAAAATGAAAAAGGCCCTGGACAGGCCAACACAAAAATTATTGTATTGCTGTACGTGGCGGTATTCATGGATGGCCAGGGTCTCGTTCCAGGGAAGGCTTCCCAGATCGAAACTGTTTTGCGAAGGCGTGAGTTGAAATTCACTTCTGAAAGGAGCCAGCTGCACATATCCATTGGGTATGGTCGTCAGATTATGAAAAACAATATCAATAGGGTTTTGCTTATTACCGATCGTGTGCAGGGTTGTTTTGCTTAGGGCTGAAACAAGGAAGGCGACCTGTCTTGCTTCTTTATCCAGTCCGGGCGGATAAATGATATTGGCCGGAATCGTTTGAACCACTTTCCATTTGACGGATGGAGGCGTTCCTCCGAAAATCTGGGCACTGGCCGGGGCTATGCAACAGACAGTCAGTACGGATATCAGGTAATTAAATCTGTTCATCAAAAATTAGATCTGGAACAATAATTGAAATTAGGCCATCGCATTCATAGATAAAACTATCATAATTCCTATATCTTCGGTTTAACGAATGAAAGTAAGGCCGAATTTATTTTCCCTTCCAGGAAACCTGGATTCACTTCTTGCCGCTTTGATCGGGTTTTTCCTGATTCAGATTTTTTCAAGACACAGTGGCATCGGAGTTTCTCCGGATTCTGTTACCTATATCAGCGCGGCCAGGAATTTGATAGCCGGTAACGGACTTATCTCTTTTGAACATCTTCCCGTCATTGACTTCCCTTTTGGTTATCCCTTTTTTTTAACGGTCGTTTCATTTTTTACAAGACTGGACCCGCTTCATTATGGCCCAGTTCTGAATGGATTCTTATTCGCCGTCCTGCTTTATGTAGGTGGCTCCATGATGAATGTGTTTGAAAAGACGTCCGGATGGTATAAGCGGATTGTGCTCTGTTGCATATTGTTCAGCCCGGCTTTACAGGAGCTTTATTCTTTTCTGTGGTCAGAAACGATTTTCCTGCTCCTGATTCTTTTATTTATCATCAGTATGTCGAATTATCTAAGTCAAATGACCTGGAAATGGCTGCTGATTTCCACCGGCATCAGCGTTTGCGTTTGTTTAACCCGGTATGCCGGGGTTTTTCTGATGATAACCGGGATGATTGTTATTTTTTTTCATGTTGTACTGCCCTGGCGAAAAAGGATCGTTCATTGCCTGGTTTTCGGCAGCCTCTCCATCTCCTTACTGCTGATCAATGTCATCCGGAATTTCTCGCTGACCGGTCTGGCTACAGGACCCCGTTCAAAAAGCGATACCGGCATTATTAAAATTGTAGAATATTTTGGTGATGTGATCAGCGACTGGTTACTGATTGGGAAGCGGCCAGGACTGTCCATTGTCCTGGCGGGCATGGTGCTGTTTGTTTTTATAGTCACTATTTTTTTTAGATACCGGAAAAAAAGCGCCTATGGGATGGAATACATGGTTGCCGTAACGGGCCTGACCTATAGCGTATTCATGATCTTTTCGTCTACTCTTACCCGTTATGAACAGTTCACCAGCCGGTTGTTGGCGCCGATGTTTATTCCACTGTTATGGTCCCTGAGTTATTGGATCCCGGGTTTTATCGCCAGCCGATCGTACCGGATGAAATGGATATACACTGGGCCACTTTTATTCGCGGCAGCCTGGTTTCTGAATGTGGAGATGGCGGCGGATTATGAATTTTATGATGGTGTAAAGGATGCAGGCATCTGGGGTTATCAGGAAGATCCTTTCGTTCAGTCCGGCATAGTCCGGTTCGTTGAACAATATAAATCCTCCTTTGATCCCCGCTATCCCATCTATTCCAATGCCGGCGATGCCGTATATTTTATTACCGGACTGACCGCCCGCCAGCTTCCCTTTACGGCTTTTTCCGACCGGGTTCAGACCTATTATTCCGCAAAAAATAGCTACCTGGTATGGTTTGGCGACCTTGATAACCCGGAAATGCCCGGTCTGCCTTCCATTCTGCAAAATAAAAACCTGGAACTTATAAAGCAATTGCCTGATGGGGCGGTTTATATCTCGAAGTAAGCGTTTTTAAGCTTAA
>Ga0209839_10000981_pt1 | contig 14603 bp, 15 predicted proteins | sample OrgsoiDNA2013050_FD_185800 | JGI IMG/M metagenome (GOLD analysis project Ga0209839, IMG submission 185800) | Permafrost soil microbial communities from the Arctic, to analyse light accelerated degradation of dissolved organic matter (DOM) -... | ecosystem: Environmental > Terrestrial > Soil >... | reverse complement strand
CAGGCGAACGTGGCCCAGAACGCCGCTGCGGTGTTCGAGGACACCGGGGCGACCTCGTTCGCGGGCGTGCTCACCTCGGGCGATCCCTCGGTCATCTTGCAGCAGGGCTCGCTCCTGCTCGAGCTGTCTGGCAGCCGGAACGCCGAGACCCGGCAGCTGCTCACCGCGGCCAGCCAGCTCACCGGCGTCGAGCAGGAGATGCAGCGCACCGAGACCGGGATCGCGACGCTCAAGAGCCAGCTCGCGGCGCACAAGAACTCCCTGAGCAAGCTCATCGACACCGAGAAGGCCACGCTGGCCAGCCTGACCACCCCGCAGCAGCAGGCGGTTGTGGTGAGCAATACGATCGGCGCCAATGGCAGTTCGGCACCCGCGTCGCCACCCGTGCAGTACTCCGGCCTAACCTCCACGCAAGCGGAAAAGGCCGTCGCGTTCGTTTACGCCCAGCTCGGCTGCCCCTACGTCTACGGCGGTACCGGCCCGTGCCACAGCGGGTTCGACTGCTCCGGCCTGGCCCAGGCCGCGTGGGCGTACGCGGGCGTGGCCATACCGCGGGACAGCTACGAGCAGTGGGCCGGGCTGCCGCACGTGTCCGTCTCCTCGATCGAACCCGGCGACCTGCTGATCTACGACGGCGAGGGTCACGTGGCCATGTACGTCGGTGGTGGCTACATCATCGACGCGCCGCAAACAGGGATGAACGTTGAGAAACTTCCCATGAACACAGCCTGGTACGCGAGCAGCCTCGACGGGGTTGTGCGGCCCTAAGCGCCGCACCAGGTGAAGGGCCGGCCCTCCGCAGCGCCCCCGATACACTCATGCGGTGCGCCGCACGCTGATCGTCACCAATGACTTCCCGCCGCGTCAGGGCGGCATCCAGTCGTTCGTGCACGCGCTGGCTACCAGGCTGCCCGAAGGCACGGTGACCGTATACGCGCCCGCCTGGACCGGCGCGGCGGAGTTCGACGCCCGGCAGCCCTTCCCGGTCATCCGCCACCCGACGTCCCTCATGCTGCCGGTGCCGGGCGTGGCCCGCCGCGCCGCGGCGATCGCCCGCGAGCACGGCTGTGACTCGGTCCTGTTCGGCGCGGCGGCGCCGCTCGGCCTGATCACCCCGGCGCTGCGCAAAGCCGGGGTCACCAGGGCGGTAGCGCTGACTCATGGCCACGAGGCGGGCTGGGCCACGCTGCCGGGCGCCCGCACCGTGCTGCGGCGCATCGGCGACGAGGTCGACGTGGTGACCTACCTGGGCGAGTACACCCGGGTGCGGCTGGCCCGCGCACTGTCCCCGGCGGCGGCCGGCCGGATGGTCCGGCTGGCGCCCGGCGTCGACGTGACGTTCTTCCGCCCCGGCGCGGGTGGTGCCGCGGTCCGCGAGCGTCTGGGCCTGACCAGTCGGCCCGTGGTTGCCTGCGTGTCCCGGATGGTTCCGCGCAAGGGTCAGGACACCCTGATCAAGGCCTGGCCGGCCGTCCGCGCGCAGGTCAGCGGCGCGGTGCTGCTGCTGGTCGGCGACGGCCCCTACGCGCCCGCGCTGAAGCGCCTGGCGCACCGCCTGTCCGTCAGTGACGACGTTGTCTTCACCGGCCCCGTGCCCTGGCCCGAACTCCCCAGCTACTACGACGCGGCGAACGTGTTCGCGATGCCGTGCCGGACCCGGCGCGCGGGCCTGGACGTCGAGGGTCTCGGCATCGTCTACCTGGAGGCCTCGGCCACCGGCCTGCCGGTGATCGGCGGCGACTCGGGCGGAGCCCCGGATGCCATCCTCGACGGCGAGTCGGGTTATGTGGTCAACGACGTTCCCGGGGCCGCGACGCGGATCATCGAGCTGCTCCACGATCCGGCCCGGGCCAAGGCGATGGGGGACAAGGGCCTGGCGTGGGTCGACCGGGAATGGCGCGAGGAACTCCCCGCCACTCGGCTAGCCGCGATCCTGGCCGGCGACACGGCCCCAAGTAGGTCTTAGCCCACCCCGCCTGGACTAAGACCGCCTCAGGGCCGCCTAAGGCTCCTCTCAGCAGGCGAAATAGGGATTTCCTCCGATGCGGCCAGGGGGGTCTTACGGCGAGACTCAATAGTGAGAGGCCGAGAGGGCCGCACATTGAGGAGAACCGATGAACCCGAACATGGCACGGAGCCTGATCTGGGATCACATCAGGGAATCACGCCAGCAGGCGGCGGCGGCCCGGCGAGTGGACGCGGCGCGCCATGCCGTCCACACCAGCAGGCACGCGGCCCGGCGTCGCGCGCACCGGCCAGAGAACAACGGATAGAGAAGAGCGCATGATGACGACTCAGCACACCAGCATGTTCACCCGGGTGGCCCGGCGTACCGTCGCCGTCTTCGCCGAGATCAGCCGCGCCCAGCACCGGATGGACGAGATCCTGACCAGCCCGACGGGTGAGTGACCAGCCCGGACCTGACGTCCGGAGGACACCAGCGAGCCGGCATCGAGACCCTCAGGAGTACAGGGCCTCGATGTCGGCCGCGAAGTCTTTCATCAGCACGCTCCGGCGGATGCCGAGCTTGACCGTGAGCTGGCCGCTTTCCTGAGTGAAATCGCCGGAGAGGATCCGGAACTTCCTGATGGACTCCGCCCGCGACACCGCCTTGTTGGCGTCATCCACCGCTTCCTGCACGGCGGCGATGAGGTCGGGGTCCTCGCGCAGCGTCGCGCTCGTGGCGCCGGCCGGCTTACGGTGCCGCTCGGCCCACGGTCCGAGCGCCTCGGCGTCCAGGGTGATCAGCGCGGCAATGTAGGGCTTGCTGTCTCCCACCACCATGACCTGGCTGATCAGGGCGTGGCTGCGGAGCCGGTCCTCGAGCACCGCGGGCGCCACGTTCTTGCCGCCGGCGGTGACGATCATTTCCTTCTTCCGCCCGGTGATCTTCAGGAATCCCTCGTCATCGAGCTCGCCGACGTCGCCGGTGGCGAACCAGTCGCCGGCCGCGAAGGTTTCCTTAGTGGCCTCCTCGTTGTGCCAGTAGCCGCGGAAGACGTTCGCCCCGCTGATCAGGATCTCGCCGTCGTCGGCGATCTTGACCGCGACGCCGGGCAGCGGCTGGCCGACAGTGCCGATCTTGTTCCGGTCCGGCCGGTTGACGGTGGCCGCGGCGGTCGTCTCGGTCAGGCCGTAACCCTGGAGCACGGTGATGCCGGCGCCGCGGAAGAAGTGGCATAGCCGTTCGCTGAGCGCAGCCCCGCCGGAGACGGCGTATTGCGCCCGGCCGCCCAGGGCGGCACGCAACTTGCTGTAGACCAGCCGGTCCAACAGCGCGTGCTGGGCGCGCACGGCCAGCGTCGGCCTGCCGGGCGTGTCCATCGCCCGGCTGTAGGCGATCGCGACCCGGGCCGCGCGGCCGAATATCGCGCCCTTCTTCTCGCTCGCGGCCCTCTGCTCGGCGCCGCTGTAGACCTTTTCGAACACCCGCGGCACCGCGAGGACGAACGTCGGCTGGAACGAGGCCAGCGCGGGCAGCAGCGCGTTCAGGTCCCCGCAGTGCCCGAGCACGATCCCGCCCTCGATGCAGCCCACCTCGATGACCCGGGCGAAGACGTGCGCGAGCGGCAGGAACAGCAGCGTGCCCGGGTTCTGGCTGCCGGCCACGACCGCCAGCGGGCCGATGAAGGCGTTGCGCACGTCGGCGAGCAGGTTCTCGTGGGTCAGCTCACAGCCCTTGGGCCGCCCCGTGGTGCCTGAGGTGTAGATGACCGTCGCCACGTCGGACGCCTTGGCCGTGGCGGCCCGCTCGGTGATGATCTCATCGCTGACGGAGGTGCCACCCTCGGTCAGTGCGGCCAGCGACGCGGCGCCGCCCGCCTCGATCCGCCACACGTGCTTCAGCGCTGGGACCTGGTCGCGGAGGCTGTCGATGACCTGCTCGTAGGCGGCCGTCTCGACGAAGCAGGCCCGCGCGCCTGAGTCGGCCAGGATCCATTCGGCCTGCTCGGCGGAGGAGGTCTCGTAGACCGGCACGGTCACGGCGCCGGCCACCCAGATGGCGTAGTCGATCAGCGTCCACTCGTACCGCGTGTGCGACATCAGCGCGACCCGGTCCCCGGCTTCGATCCCGGCCGCGACCAGACCCTTGGCCACCGCCACGACCTCGCCGGAGAACTGGGCTGCGGTCACATCCTGCCAGCTCTGGAACGACCCGGCGGGGGAGGGACGGCGTATCACCGCCGCCTGGGGCTGCTCCGCGGCCCGGCGGAAGACGGCATCGGCGAGGTTGGCGGTGGCGGGGATCTCCGCCAGGGCCGGAATGCTGAATTCGCGCACGGCATCTCCAGGGATGTGGCTACTTGGCGGTTCAAGCTTAGGCCGTACCAGCCTAGGGTGATTGCCGTCAATTCCCGGTGACGATCTTGCCGCGGGGCCCCCTTACGGTGGTGGGATGCGAGTTCACGTGGTGAGCGACGTGCACGGGCGCGCGGAGGCGCTGACCGGCGCGGCGGACGGCGCCGACGCGCTGATCTGCCTGGGTGACATGCTCTTGTTCCTGGACTACGCCGACCATGGCCAGGGCATCTTCGCCGACCTGTTCGGCGAGCAGGCGGCCAGCCAGTATGTGGCGCTGCGCACCGCGAAGAAGTTCGACGAGGCCAGGGAGTTCTCCGCCCGGCTGCTCTCGGGCCGGCCCGAGAGCCGGAGTGCCCTTTTCGAGGCGGCCATGGCCAGGCAGTACGCCGCGATGTTCGCCGCGCTCCCGGAACCCGCCTTCCTGACCTACGGCAACGTCGATGTCCCTAGAATGTGGCAGCAGTACTTGAAGCCCGGACATCATGTGCTGGACGGCGGCACGGTGGAACTCGGCGGATGGACGTTCGGTTTCGTCGGCGGCGGCCTGACGTCGGTCTACCGCACGCCGTACGAGATGAGCGAGGACGAGTTCCGGGCGAAGATCGAGGCGGTGGGCGAGGTGGATGTCCTGTGCACCCATATCCCGCCTGCCGTCCCCGAACTTCTCTACGACACCGCGGCCAGGCGCCTGGAGAGGGGCAGCGTGGCCCTGCTCGAGGCGATTAAGATCACTCAGCCGAGGTACTCGATCTTCGGGCACGTGCACCAGCCCCTGGCCCGCAGGACCAGGATCGGGACCACGGAATGTCTGAACGTGGGACATTTCCGCGCCACCGGCGCCCCCTTTGTCCTGCAGTGGTAGCGGGTACGATCAAGTTAGGAGGCGTTAGGTGTCGGAACCCCAAGGCGAAGGCCAGCCAGGAAGCAGTAGCTCTCCCGGCAGCGGTCAGCCCGCAGATAGTAGTAGCAGCCAGCCCGTGAACAGTGGCCCGCCCAGGTCAGGTCCTCAGCCGGGCAGTAGCCAGCCCCGGAGCAGCCGTCCCGGGAACAGCCAGCCGGGAGGCAACGGCCAGTCAGGCAGCCGTAACCAGTCGAGCCGGGGCAGCGACCCCGTCGCCGATTTCCAGCGCTGGCTGATGAAGGCGGGCGCGCGCAGCATGGCCAACCAGGTCGCGGACCAGGTCAAGAGGACCATGGGCCAGGAGCGGCGTGACCAGGGTGACGTGTGGGATACGGCGACGAACGAGCTGCCGCCCAACGAACCGCTGGAGTGCCAGTGGTGCCCGGTCTGCCAGGCGGCCCGGGCGGCGCGCCTGGGCGGTCCTGGCCTCGGAGCCCGGCTGGCGGACGCGGGCGGGGTGCTGGCGTCGGTGGTCACCGATGCCTTCTCCGCCTTCGAGCAGGTCATGAAAACCCAAGAGCAAAATCATTCAGCCGAACGGACCGTGGTACCACCGCCCCCAGCACCGGCACCGCCCCCGGCGCCGGATCGCGGGGATACCGCTCCATGACGCTCGCCATCGGCGTTGACGTCGGTGGCACGAAGGTCGCGGCAGGGGTGGTCGATGAAGACGGCCAGATCCTCGCCAAGCTGAAGAGGTCGACTCCGGCGGCCAGTCCGGCGCGGACCGAGCAGGCCATCGCCGACGTGGTGACCGAGCTGCTGGCCGGGCACCAGGTCGAGGCGATCGGCCTCGGGGCGGCTGGGTTCGTCGACAGCACCCGGGCCACCATGCTGTTCGCGCCCAACCTGGCCTGGCGCGACGAGCCGCTGAAACAGCGGGTCGAGGAGCGGCTCGGCCGCGACGTGCTGGTGGAGAACGACGCGAACGCCTCGGCCTGGGCCGAGGCGCGGTTCGGCGCCGCCCGCGGGTACCGCGACCTCATGCTGGTGGCGGTGGGGACGGGCATCGGCGCGAGCATCATCATCGGCGGCGAGCTCTACCGCGGCCGGTGGGGCATCGCGGGTGAGCCCGGGCACATCCGCGTGGTCCCCGACGGCCGCCTATGCGGCTGCGGGAACCGGGGCTGCTGGGAGCAGTACTCCAGCGGCAGCGCCCTGGTCGCCGAGGCCCGCGAGTTCGCGCGGCGGACCCCGAAGGGCGCCATGAGGCTGCTACAGCTCGGCGGGGGGCTGGCCGAGGGCATTTCGGGCCCGGAGATCACCCAGGCCGCCAGCGAAGGCGACCCGGCCGCGCTTCGCTGTTTCCAGATCGTGGGCGGCTGGCTCGGCCAAGGGCTGGCGGACCTGGCCGCGATCCTTGATCCCGCCTGCTTCGTGATCGGCGGCGGCGTATCGGAGGCAGGTGACCTGCTGCTCGCCCCCGCCCGGGCCGCCTTCGAGCGCGCGCTGACCGGGCGCGGTCACCGGCCGTTCGCGGAGATCAAGGTCGCGCAGCTCGGTGAGGACGCGGGCATCGTCGGCGCCGCCGACCTCGCCCGGTCCGGGGCCCTTCAGACCACAGCCCCGTCGTCACCGTCGTCGGGGTCTCCGGGGCCCGGCTCGTTCATCCGCAGCACGAGCAGGGCGAACCCGGTCACGAACGCGGCCACCGCGCAGAACGCTGTGATGCCGGACACCGGCCAGCCCGCCACGGTGGCCACGACCAAATAGCCCGGCCCGCCGAACAGTGCCGCCCAAGCCCCCTTGGTGATGGAGTCCAGCTTCGGCAGCGGCGGCGGAGCCGGCGGGACGAAATGCTCGTCGTCCGCCGGAGCCGGATCGGCCGGTGCCTGGCGCGGCCGGACGCTGTGCGCCGCAGGCGGCCGCCTGCGGCGCCGCGCGGCCTGGATCACGTCCGGTTCGCGCGCCCCGTTCAGTCCGTCCGGATTAAGCGCGCTCCGGATCCCCTCATCGTCAAACCCTCGTATCCCCTGAGCCCCGCGGTTCCCCTCGTCCCCGCCAGCTCCTTTGGCCCCCAGGTCCCCTTCAGCCCCGAGGGTCCCTCGAGTCCCGTCTGTTCCGTGGGTCCCCTCCACCCCGAGAGATTCCTGGGGTCCTTGAGGCTTCTGGGCCGGGGATGGTGGCACGTCTTCGCGTGCTGGCCAGGGGACCGGCTGCTCCGTGATCGAAGGCGCGCCAAAGCGGGCGACCAAGTCACGCCATGCCGCGTCCTCGTCGCGCTCTCTGCTGTCCGTATTATCCCAGTCCGGCACGTCACCACCGCTGTGCGTTGAGGCCCTGGTCCCACGATATCTTGCCGCTGCCCCCCCGACCGGGTGGATAAAGGGATACGTGGGAACACGTGACGAGGAACCGGCCGGGACGCGGGCCCGCCGCGCGCAGCAAGCCCAGCGTCACCGCCGTCCGGCGCGTTGCGCGGCCTCGGCGGAACCGCCCATTCCAGGTCGCCCCGGCAACCCGATGCCCGCGTACGGCAGGGCCCGCCGTGACTTCAGCCACCGCCGCCGTTTGCCGGCCGCGGCGGCGTCAGGGAGGTCGAGGACGGCGGCGATCGCTTCTTCGCCCATGCCCATCGCGTGCGCGCTCTCGAAGACGTCATATTCGAGCCGGTCGACCTCGAGCCGGGCCGCCTGCAGCAGGACTAGGCCGGCCCCGATGTCGAGGGCCTCGGCGTGCCCGGATGACGCTGCGTCGATCACGGATCTGATCGCGTCCAGATCGGGGACAATGCGCTTCTCGGTGTCCCAAAGCAGGCGATCCACCCCGGCTGCGTAGCGCTCGGTCAGGTGCCGCCGCGAGGCCGTGACCATGTCCGGTGATGGAGCGGGAGGTTCCATGGATCCAATCTAAGATGTCGGGCTGGGCTCGTCTAGATACGCTAAATAGCTCCATGTAATTGGCAGGCGGCCGTCGCCCGGGGTGTCCTTCGCGGACAGGGTCCGCGCCTTAGCTGGCGTGGTCATTGACGAACTTCAGGCTGCCTTCGAAGATAGCCTGGGCGTCGTTATCAAGTGTCGCCACGTGATAACTGTCGGGGCACTCGCGCACGGTGACCTGGCTGCCGGCCAGGCCGGCCAGCAGCACGCGCATGCTGGCGGGTCCGACGACGTGGTCCACGGTACTGCGGTAGACCAGGACCGGCTGGGTGACGTCCCCGAGGTGGCTGGTCGTGAGCCCCCAGAGCTTGGGCAGTGTAGCCGCCGCCCGGATGGGTACCCGGTCGTAGCCGAGCTCGTGCTGGCCCGGCTTCTTGATGTCGCTCGCGACGCCGGGCACTGAGCGCAGGACGTGCTTGAGTACCGGGGTGAGCAGGAACAGCCTGGTGTCCGGGGCCAGCGACGGGTTGACGAGCACTAGGCCGCGCACCTTGCTGCCGTGGACTTCGGCCAGGCGCAGCGCGAGGCAGCCGCCCATGGACAGCCCGAAGACGAAGACTTGCTCGCACCGGCGGGCCAGCGCGCCGAACGCGACGTCTACCTCGGTGTACCAGTCCTGGCCGCCGGTACGCGCCATGTCCTGCCACCTGGTGCCGTGCCCGGGCAGCCGGGGCAGGCTGACGGACAGGCCCTGGCCGGCCAGGTATTCCGCCCACGAACGCAGCGACTGCGGACTGCCGGTGAAGCCGTGGCACAGCAGCACGCCGACCGGGCCGCCGTCGGCCTCGAACGGCTCCGCGCCCGGCAGCGTGGCGCCTGGAAGCACTGGTGACATGCCAGCATCGTCGCATGAAGCGCCCCCGCCCGCCATCCAGCCGCTCTGTTTCCCGCTCTGTCCCGGCTCGCTCGTTTGCGGGCGGTCCTGTCTGTCCGCGGGACGTGGCACGATGTGAGCGTGTTCTACTGGCTGACGAAGATGACGCTCGGGATGACGCTGAAGATCGCCTTCCGGCCTCGCGCCTGGGGGGTCAAGAACGTTCCACGGCGGGGCCCGGTCATTCTCGCGAGCAACCACCTGTCGTTCTCTGATCATTTCTTCGGGCCGTTGCCTGTGCCGCGGAAAGTGATCTTCCTGGCCAAGTCGGAGTACTTCACGGGGCGCGGGATCAAGGGACTGCTCAGCAAGGCCTTCTTCACCGGCGTCGGCCAGATTCCGGTGGACCGGGGCGGGGGAGTGGCGAGCGAGGAGGCCATCAAGACCGGCCTGCACGTGCTGGCAGAAGGTCATGTGCTCGGCATCTACCCCGAAGGCACCCGCAGCCCGGATGGCCGCCTGTACCGGGGCAAAACCGGTGTCGCCCGGCTGGCCGTCGAGTCCGGCGCTCCGGTGATCCCATGCGCCATGATCAACACCTTCCAGTTCCAGCCACCCGGCACGCTCTGGCCGAACACGCGGGTCCGGCCGGGCGTCCGGTTCGGTGAGCCGCTCGATTTCTCCCGGTACCACGGCCAGCAGGCCGACGGCCCGCTGCTGCGGACCATCACCGACGAGATCATGCAGGCGATCGCCAAGCTCTCCGGGCAGGACTACGTCGACATCGACGCCCGCCGCGCCAAGGCCGAGCTCGCCGGAGGCGGGGCGAGTGACGATCCGGGCGATGCCGATTGCGGGGGTAATGGTACCGTTTGACGGGTTTCACCCCGGACTTGGCGGACGATAGTTTCCCCGGCTCGGGCCGCTGCGATCCGGACAAGGGCTCACGCCCACTAAGGTGGCTGCTATGCGAGTCGGAGTCCTTACCGGTGGCGGCGACTGCCCCGGCCTGAATGCTGTTATCCGTGCTGTGGTCCGCAAAGGCGTGCAGGAGTACGGCCTGGAGTTCGTCGGGTTCCGCGACGGTTGGCGCGGACCGCTCGAAGGCGACACCGTGCCCCTGGACGTGCAGGCGGTGCGCGGCATCTTGCCGCGCGGCGGCACGATCCTCGGATCGTCCCGCACTAACCCGCTCAAGAGCGGCGGGGCCGGCGGCCGGAACGGTATTGAGCGGATCAAGGACAACCTGGCGGGCCTGGGCGTGGACGCGCTGATCGCGATCGGCGGCGAGGACACGCTCGGCGTGGCCACCCGGCTCGGGGAGCAGGGCGTCCCTGTGGTCGGGGTGCCGAAGACGATCGACAACGACCTCGGCGCCACCGATTACACCTTCGGCTTCGACACAGCCGTGAATATCGCCATGGAGGCGATCGACCGGCTGCACACGACGGCGGAGAGCCACCACCGGGCGCTGATCGTCGAGGTGATGGGCAGGCACGCGGGCTGGATCGCGTTGCACGCGGGCCTGGCGGGCGGCGCGAACGTGATCCTCATCCCGGAACGGCCGTTCGACATCGAGCGTGTCTGCGCCTACGTACAGCACCGGTTTCAGACCAGGTTCGCGCCGATCGTGGTCGTCTCCGAGGGCGCTCACCCGGTGAGCGAGGAACTCGCGACCAGTCACGAGCAGCTCGACTCGTTCGGCCACGTGCGGCTCGGTGGCGTGGGGCAGATGCTGGCCGAGGAGATCGAGAAGCGGACCGGCAAGGAGGCCCGCTGCACGGTGCTCGGCCATGTTCAGCGCGGTGGCACGCCGACAGCGTTCGACCGGGTGCTCGCGACCAGGTTCGGCATGCACGCGGTTCAGGCGGTGCACGACGAGGCGTTCGGCGTGATGGTGGCGCTGCGCGGCACCGATATCGTCCGCGTGCCGCTGGCCGAGGCCACCAGCCAGCTCAAGCTGGTCCCGCCCCAGCGTTACGCCGAGGCCGAAGTCTTCTTCGGCTGACCCCCGTCTTCGGGTCAGGCTCGCCGCCGCGACTAGCGGCAGCTAGTTACCGGTACGGCTTACAGCTCAGAGCCGTTGCGACGACTCTGCGCACCTCCGTCCGCGGGCTGGCCGTGTCACCACGGCCCGTTCGGCCGGAAGATCCTGGCGATGAGAATTGCGAGGCGTACCATCCTGTGTCTATACTCGTTTACGAGTACTTGGGAACGAATCTTCGGTTACGAAGATTTGGATACGAGGTGGTTCGGGATGGCCAAGCGGCGGAAGGTGAGCAACCTGCTGGCGCTGTCGTTGCTTAACTTGCTGATGCAGCGGCCGATGTACCCGTATGAGATGGCGTCGACGCTGCGGAGCCGCGGTAAGGACAATGCCATCAAGATCAACTGGGGCTCGCTCTACACGATCGTGCAGAACCTGGAGAAGTACGGCTTCATTGAGGCCATGGAGGTCGCCCGCGAGGGCAGGCAGCCGGAACGGACTACCTACCAGATCACCGAGGCGGGCCGCGCCGAGCTGATGGACTGGCTGCGCGAGCTGCTCAGCGTCCCGGAGCGGGAGTACACCAGGTTCGAGGCGGCGCTCGGCGAGTGCGCCATCTTGCCGCCCGATGAGCTGGTGGTCCTGCTGCAGCAGCGGCTGGACACGCTGGACGAGGCCAACGCTCAGCAGGAGGCGGAGCTCAAGACCTTCCAGGCCAGCATACCCAGGCTCTTCATGATCGAGTCGGAGTACCAGCAGGCCCTGCGCCGGGCCGAGGCGGACTGGGTACGCGGGCTGCTGAAGGAATTCTCCGACGGTACGTTCCCCGACCTGGACGGCTGGCGCCAGTTCCATCAGACCGGGAAGCTGCCGGACCACATGCTCGCGCTCTTCGAGCACGAAGGAGGGGAAACGACGGCCACCTGACGCAAAACGACCCCGGCCTGGTGCGGCAACACCGGCGGCCGGGGCCGTCAACCTCACATCGATCCCGCGAGTAGGCGGAACCCGAGGTCCCACTAACTACATTAGCCGGGTTCTCCTCGCGGGGCTGGATCGCAGTGATCCATGACCGGAGGTTCCGGGGTTTGTCCCCGGGGCCGACACCGCCCAGAGGAGTAAGCAGTGAGTTCGACCGACTATGCCATCGAGGCACATCAACTAGTCAAGACCTACGCCACCCGCGGCCACAAGCACGGCATCCGCGCGCTGGACGGGCTGGACATCAGCGTCCCGCGCGGCATCATCTACGGCCTGCTCGGCCCGAACGGAGCAGGCAAGACCACGACCGTCAAGATCCTCACCTCGCTGGCCCGGCCCGACCAGGGCACGGCTCACGTCGAGGGTATCGACGTGCTGGCCCGGCCGGGTCAGGTGCGGCAGGTGATCGGCATCGTGGCGCAGCGTTCGGGCGCCGACCCGACCGCCACGGGCCGGGAGAACCTGATGCTGCAGGGCCGATTGTACGGGCTGCGCGGCCGGGCCGCGGGGGCTCGCGCGGACGAGCTGCTCGCGCACTTCGGGCTGACCGAGGCGGCGGGCCGGCTGGTCAAGACGTATTCCGGCGGCATGCAACGCCGCCTGGACGTGGCGCTCGGCCTCATCCACCGCCCCGCGGTGCTGTTCCTGGACGAGCCGACCACCGGCCTGGACCCGGAAGCCAGGACCGCGATGTGGCAGGAGATCGCGCGGCTGGCGGCCTATGAGGGCCTCACCGTGCTGCTGACCACGCACTACCTGGAAGAAGCCGACCGGCTGGCGAGCCGGCTCGCGATCGTGGACCGCGGCCGGGTGGTCACCTCAGGAACGCCCGACGGGCTCAAGGGTGAGCTGCGCGGCGACGTCGTGCACGTGGAACTCCCCGCTGACACCGACGCCAGCGGAGTCCGGAGCGTGCTGGCGAGCCTGCCGCAGGTGCGGGACGTGGTGATCGCGGGCCGTGACGTGTCCGCGCGCAGTGACGACGGTGCCGCCGCCGTCCCGGTCGTGCTGGCCGCGCTGCAACGGGCCGGGATTCACGCCGCTTCGGTGGCGGTGGCCCGGCCATCGCTGGATGACGTGTACCTACGGCACACCGGGCGCCGCTACAGCGAGTCGGAGACCCCGGCCCGCAACGCCGGAGAAAACGAACGCGAACTGGTGGAGGCGAGCAAGTAATGGCGACCGGGCAAATCAGTACCGTGCAACTCAATTCTGGCCCGGCGGACACCGGTTCCGCGTCGTTCCGTGCGGCGCAGTCCGGCCGCGTGCCGTTCCGCACGGCCCTGCTCCACACCTGGCACCTGACCGGCAGGAAGCTGCACGCCCTGGTCAGGCAGCCATGGGTGCTGGCGTTCAGCGTCGTCCAGCCGGTGATATGGCTGTTCATGTTCGGGCAGCTGTTCCGGAAGATCATCGACATCCCTGGCTTCGCCTACCACGGCAGCTACCTGGACTACCTGGTGCCCGGCCTGATCGCGATGAACGCCATGTCCAATAACATGTGGGCCGGCATGACGATGATCGAGGAGATCGACCGCGGCACGCTGAACCGGTTCCTCGTCTCGCCGGCCAGCCGGATCGGGATCATGAACGCCACCGTGGCGGAGCAGGCGGTCAGCACCACCGTGCAGTCGCTGATCATCGTGGGCCTCGGCCTGGCGGGTGGCGCGCGCTACCACGGCGGGGTCGCCGGAGTGGCGGTCATGGTCGCCGCGTCGATCTGCGTCGGCGTGGTGTTCGGCGCGCTGTCCAACGCGGTCGGCATGACGCTGCGTTCCCGTGAGGCGATCATCGGCGTGTACACGTTTTTCATGCTCCCGCTGATGTTCCTGTCCTCGGCGTTCATGCAGACCCAGCTGATGCCGGGCTGGATGCAGGCCATCGCGTCCCGCAATCCGCTCAACTGGGTGGTTCAGATCGGCCGTTCCGCGGTCTCGGCCTCGCCTGACTGGGGCGCGATCGGGGTGCGCTGCGGCGGCCTGCTTGTGCTGGCGGTGGCGTGCGTGGCCGTCTCGGTGCTGACGTTCCGCTCGTATCAGAAGAACGTCTAAGCCCGGCTATCCGGAACGGCGGGGTACCACGGGGGCCCCGCCGTCCCGGCTGTTTCGACGCTGACGCCGGTCGCGCCAGGGTCGTAAGGTTTATCCTCCGGGAATTTAATTCGCTGTCATATCAGGGTGGTAATCCGGATGGCTTCAGATGCGGGCGCAGAGCCAGGAGACACGCCGCCTTCGCCGCCTAGCGGGATCTCGGCGGCACCAGCGCGGATCCCGGCCTCGTCATTGCGGATGGTGCGGATGTCACGCGGGATCAGGGCCAGGGCGGAGGCCACGACGATGACGGCCGCGGCCGCGTACTGTGCCCGCGAGGTCCCGATCGCTGTCCCGAGCGGCCCGGCGATCAGCGCGCCGGCCGGCATCGCCATGACCGAGCCCAGGACGTCGTAGGACGAGACCCGGGCCAGCTTGTCCGACGGGATGTTGCGCGCCATCGTCACGGTCCACTGCACCATCATCACCTCGACAAACCCGCCGAGGGCGAACGACGCGACGCACACTGCAGCAAGCGGCAGGACCATCGCCAGCGAGAGCGGAGAGATGGCGACCGCACCCCCGGTGAGCACGACGAACAGCATGGGCCGGCGAGGTGTGAGCCGCAGCGACACGACACCGCCGGCGATCAGGCCGAACGCGTCCGCCGCGGTAATCGCGCCCCAGGCCGCCGGGCCGCCGAGGCGCT
>Ga0209839_10000979_pt1 | contig 14631 bp, 11 predicted proteins | sample OrgsoiDNA2013050_FD_185800 | JGI IMG/M metagenome (GOLD analysis project Ga0209839, IMG submission 185800) | Permafrost soil microbial communities from the Arctic, to analyse light accelerated degradation of dissolved organic matter (DOM) -... | ecosystem: Environmental > Terrestrial > Soil >... | reverse complement strand
CGTCACCGAGTTGGCCAGCGGCAAGCTCATGGCCATGGTCGAGCCGTTCATTTCGCACCGGGTCGACGGCCGCGTCCGCAACGACCTGTCCGCCGAGGCTATGATCCGGGCCGTCTCCGTGGCCTCTGGCCTGGGCTCTACCTCGGCCTACACCTGGCTGAAGGTCCCGGTCGTCCCCCAGATGGAGCAGGTCATGGCCGCCAGCACGCTGCCCGCGCTGCTGCTGGGGGGCGAGGTTCCCGACGACCCGGAGCAGGCGTTCGCCGGCTGGCGCAAGGCGCTGCAACTGCCGAACGTCAAGGGAATCGTCGCCGGGCGTTCCCTCCTGTACCCCGCGGACGGCGACGTAGCCCGCGCCGTCGACACGGCGGTGAACCTTCTCTGACGGCCATGGGAACAGATCAAATGGACATAACTTTGCACCACGCCAGAGGCAGCCTCGCCCAAGGGCCGTACGCGCTCGCCCTCACTCCTGAGCAGGCCGGCTGGGCCTACTCAGGTCTGCACGTCCTGGAACTGGGGGCCGGTCAGTCCGAGGAGCTCAGCACCGCCGACGACGAGATGCTCGTCCTGCCGCTGGCCGGAGCATGCGTCGTGGAGTGCGACGGGCAGCGCTTCGAGCTCGCCGGCCGGCCCGACGTGTTCAGCGCCGTGACGGACTTCGCCTACCTGCCGCGCGACGCCACCGCCCGCGTCCGCAGCGAAACGGGCGGCCGATTCGCGCTGCCCGCCGCGCGGGCCAGCCGCCGGCTCGCGGCCCGCTACGTCCCGGCGGCCGATGTCCCCGTGGAACTGCGGGGCGCCGGGTCCTGCTCCCGGCAGGTCAACAACTTCTGCACGCCCGAGGCGTTCGAGGCGGACCGGCTAATCGCCTGCGAGGTCCTGACTCCGGGCGGCAACTGGTCCTCCTACCCGCCGCACAAACACGACGAGGAGGGGCCCGGCGAGTCGGTTCTGGAGGAGATCTACTACTTCGAGCTCCGCGGCGGGGCGGCCGGCGCCGGGGTGGGTTACCACCGGGTCTACGGCACGGCGACCCGGCCGATTGACCTGCTGGCCGAGGTGCACAGCGGGGACGTCGTGCTGGTACCGCACGGCTGGCACGGGCCGTCGATGGCGGCACCGGGCTACGACATGTACTACCTCAACGTGATGGCGGGCCCGGCGCAGCGCGCGTGGCTGATCAGCGATGACCCCGCGCACGCCTGGGTGCGCGGCACCTGGGCCGGCCAGCGGCCCGACGCGCGGCTGCCGATGGCGCCCGGGCCGGCGGCAACCGGGCCACCGACCACCGGGCCAGGCGGGCGGGCGTCGTGAGCGAGGCCACCGCGCGGCTCACCATCGCCCAGGCCGTGGTGCGGTTTCTCGCGGCCCAGCGCACCGAGCGTGATGGCACCGAGCAGCGGCTGTTCGCCGGCTGCTTCGGGATCTTCGGGCACGGCAACGTCGCCGGACTCGGCCAGGCTCTGCTCGAGGCTGAGCTCGGCCAGCCCGGTGCCCTGCCGTACTACCAGGCCCGCAATGAGCAGGCCATGGTGCACGCCGCGGCGGCCTTCGCCCGGATGCGCAACCGCCTGTCCACCCTGGCCTGCACATCGTCGATCGGCCCCGGCGCTACCAACCTGGTCACCGGCGCGGCCCTGGCCACGATCAGCCGGCTGCCGGTGCTGCTGCTGCCCGGCGACGTGTTCGCCACCCGGGTGGCCAGTCCCGTCCTGCAGGAACTTGAGTATCCGGGCGGCTACGACGTCTCGGTCAATGACACGCTGCGTCCCGTCTCCCGGTTCTTCGACCGGATCTGGCGCCCCGAGCAGCTGCCCGCGGCCCTGCTCGGGGCGATGCGGGTCCTGACGGACCCCGCCGAGACCGGCGCCGTGACGATCGCCCTGCCGCAGGATGTCCAGGCGCAGGCGTGGGACTGGCCGACGGAGCTGTTCGCCGGGCGCGTCTGGCACGTCCCGCGCCCGGTGCCGGAGCCGACCGCGCTGAAGCGCGCCGTGGCGGTGATCCGCTCGGCCAGGCGCCCGCTCATCGTGGCCGGCGGCGGGATCTTGTACAGCGAGGCCAGCAGCGAGCTGGCGGCGTTCGCGGCGGCGACCGGGATACCGGTCGCGGAGACCCAGGCCGGCAAGGGCTCGCTGCCCTATGACCACCCGCTGGCCCTCGGCGCGATCGGCAGCACCGGCACGACCGCCGCCAACGCGATGGCCGCCGCCGCCGACGTGGTCATCGGGATCGGCACCCGCTACAGCGACTTCACCACCGCGTCGCGAACCGCGTTCGCCCACCCGCGGGTCCGTTTTGTCAACGTCAACATCGCGCCGGTGGACGCGGCCAAGCTCGCGGGCGCCAGCGTCGTCGCAGACGCGCGCGCCGGGCTGACGGCCCTGACCGGCGCCCTGGCCGGCTGGTCGACGCCGGACGCCTACCGGGACGAGGCGCGTCGCCGGGCGGCGGCCTGGGACGAGGTCGTCACCCGTGCCTACACGCTGGGCCACCAGCCGCTGCCGGCGCAGTCGGAGGTGATCGGGGCGGTCAACGACGCGGCCGGCCCGCGGGACGTGGTGCTGTGCGCCGCCGGGTCGATGCCCGGTGACCTGCACAAGCTGTGGCGCACCCGGGACCCGAAGGGTTACCACGTGGAGTACGGCTACTCCTGTATGGGCTATGAGATCGCCGGGGGCCTCGGCGCCAAGATGGCCGCGCCCGACCGCGAGGTCTTCGTCATGGTCGGCGACGGCTCGTATCTCATGATGTCGCAGGAGCTGGTCACCGCGGTCCAGGAGGGCATCAAGCTGATCGTCGTCCTGGTGCAAAACCACGGCTTCGCGTCGATCGGCGAGCTGTCGGAGACCGTCGGGGCGCCGCGTTTCGGCACCTGGTACCGCTACCGGAACCCGGCGACCGGCAGGCTGGACGGGGATGTCCTGCCCGTCGATCTCGCGGCCAACGCCCGCAGCCTCGGCGTGCGGGTGCTGCGCGCGGGAACGATCCCCCAGCTTCGGGACGCGCTGGCCCAGGCCATCGAGGAGACCGGGCCCGTCCTGGTCCACGTCGAGACCGATCCGCTGATCCCCGCACCGGACAGCGAGTCGTGGTGGGACGTACCGGTCGCGCAGACCTCGGAGCTGGGAGCCACCCGCGATGCGCGCCAGGCGTATGAGGCGGCCAAGGCGAGCCAGCGCCCGCTCCTGGGCGTCGGCGAACCGCCCCCTATCGGACCAGGGCCAGCGTAGAGAGATAAGATGCAGATGTCAGGACATCATGTCTTGTGGTTGTAGGACAGGCGACAAAGCGATACGCTTCCGCCTGTGGCTGATTCCGTACCCTGGGCCGTTGAGTCGCCGCCCGCGTCAGGCGCTCTGACGGCCACGGAACCAGTCGCGGCCCCGGTTGCCTTGGCCCTCGGCGGCCCTGTCGATAAGACCAGCCCGGTCCCCCTTTACTTTCAGATTGCCGAGAACCTCCGGGCTGCCATCGAAAGCGGCGCGCTCCGCCCGGGAGAGCGACTGGGCAACGAGATTCAGCTCAGCGAGCGCCTCAGCGTGAGCCGGCCCACAGTCCGCCAGGCGATTCAGCGACTCGCCCATGAAGGCCTCGTGGTCCGCCAGCGCGGCGTCGGGACTGTGGTAGTCAACCGTCGAATTCAGCGGCCGCTGGCTCTGAGCAGCCTTTACGAGGATCTCAAGACCGCCGGACGCGAGCCGGCCACCACCGTCTTGTCCGTGACGCCTATAGGGGCCGAGGGCGAGACCGCCGCCGCCCTCGGCCTGTCGCCCGGGCATCCGGTGCTGATGATCGAGCGGCTGCGCTCAGCCGACGGCCTTCCGCTCGCCATTATGCGTAACTACCTGCCGGCGGAACTGCTCAGTGGAACCGACGTGATAGCCGTGCTCGCGCAGTACGGTCTTTACGAGACTCTGCGCCAGCAGGGCGTTCAGTTTCATTCTGCCGAGGAAATCATCGGCGCGCGAAAGGCAACGGCCACCGAGGCCAAATTGCTGCAGGTTCCGCGGAGCAGCACCGTCCTGACGATGAGCCGCGTGGCCATTGATCCGACGGGCCGGGTTATTGAGTACGGCGTCCATGCCTACCTGGCGGAGCGATATTCCTTCCGGGTCGCCTTCGGACCAGTGGCCCAGTAATTTGCGCTCAGACGTTCCCGAAGATCGGCCCGACGGCGGCGCAGGCCGGCCGGAAGCTGGGGTTGTCGGAGCCCAGGACGTTGATCATGTCCTGCAGCGCGTTGGAATCGTAGGGGATCGAGATGTGGTCGCTGGCGTCCTGCGAGCACTGTTTCTGCAGGGTGATGTTCTGCACGTTGGCGGCCGCGGGCAGGAACGCGTTCGGGTACGGCGTGACCACGTCATCGTCGGCGGTCTCGATGACGACGTACTTCACGCCCGCGACCGTCGGCGTCTGGTTGAGGCTGGCCAGGAAAGAGGAGCCTTCCAGCTGCTGACCGCAGGCGGCGCAGGTGACGGAAAGCAGGCCGGTTAGCACGCCTTCCAGGCCGATATCGGAAACCAGCCCCTGCAGTCCGCCCAGCGTCGTCCCGTAGTTGGACGGCGCGAAGCCGACCAGCATGTTCACCTTGGCGGCGCCGCCCAGGTTATTGATGTAGTAGCGGGGCATCATGCCGCCCTGCGACCAGCCGACCAGGTCGACCTTGCTGGCCCCGGTGACGGACAGCACGTGGTTAACCTCGCTGGCCAACTGGGCGGCCGAGGCCGAAATGCTGCCCATCGCATAGAACCCGGTCAGCGGAAGCGTCTGGCCGTAGTTAAAGGCGTAGACGCAGTATCCGTTGTTCACCAGGTCCGGGGAGACCGCCTCGAAGCTGTTGTACATGCTGGCGAAAGTGCCCTCCACCAGCACGACCGGGTCCGGGTGCGCCGCCGACGGATGACAGCTAACGTTGGCCCCGAGCGGCGATGCACCGTAGAAGAGCGGATTCGTCGAGTTCAGGAATGCGACCGCCTCGTTGCCGAGCGGCAGGGTGGCGGCCTGAGCCGGAACCGTCCCGGCCGCCAGAACAGTGGCAACGCTAGCCGCGATTGCAGACAGGCCGAAGAAACCATGCCATCGCCGACGTTTCAATTTACCTCTCTCCTTTTAGTTCAGGACCGAAGCAGGCTGCCGGTGCCACTGAGCACGGGCCATTTACGCCACCGATGTTACCGATGAGTATCTGTCGGTAAACTTTGACTGTCAATACTCCGGCCGCGCATCGTTTCCGCGGTTCTCCCACCTTGATCATTCGCCGGGACCGGCGACGGTCGCGCTCCGGGGGCGACCGTCCCTCCGGCATGTCGGGTGCGCAATGTCGGTGCGGACGGATAGCTTCGCCAGCATGCAGCACGACGAACTGCCGGACATCGATCCCGCCACCCTGCCAGGCGCCGTCGGGGCGGCCTGCTACGCCAGGGCTATGGACTGCCTGCGGAGACGGGCGGTCATCCACATGTGGTGGGACGAGCCGCACAGCGCGCTGCGCGGCACCGTGCTCGGGAGAGCCGGCGAGGTCTACACGACGACCGTGTACTTCGCGCCGGCCAGCGGCCTGCTGCTGGAGTTCGAGCAGAGTCTGTGCAGCTGCCCGGTCGCGGTCAACTGCAAGCACGCCGTGGCGCTGACCCTCAAGGCGGCGGGCGCGGCGGGCGCGGCGGGCGCGGCGGGTGCACCGGCCGCGCAGGCCGCGCCGAGCCAGCGCCCGCAGGCCACGGCATGGCAGCGATCGCTGGAGTCACTGCTGGAGGGCCGGCCAGGCGGCGGCCCGGGTGGCACGCCGCTGGCCATCGAGCTGGCGCTGTCCCCGGAACTGCCCGGCGCGCCCGCGCGCCGCCCGGCGGCGATCAGGCCGGCGCCGAGCCTGCTCGCCCGGCTGATGCGGCCGGGCAAGAACGGCGGCTGGGTTAACGGCTCGCTGAGCTGGGCCAAGCTGGATGCCCTGCGCTATTACGGCGAGCACCCGGCGGCGCAGGTGCAGCTGCTCCAGGAGATCTACGGCGTGTACCGGTCGCGCGGCAGCCAGTCGGCCTACTACTCCTACGGCGACGACAGGTCGATCGACTTGTCCGCGTTCGAGTCTCGCCAGCTATGGCCACTGCTGGACGATGCGCAGGCCGTCGGCCTGCGGCTGATCTACGGGCGCAAGCTCGGCGCGGTGGAGAAGTACCGCTCGGCGGAGCTGTGCCTGGACGTCACCCGGTCCGATGCCGCCGGCTCGCTCGCGATAGCCCCGGCACTCCGGGTCGAGGGGACGGATGCCGCCGCCGTGCCGATCCGGTTCATCGGCAGCGAGGGCCACGGCCTCGTCTATGTCGACCCCGCGCAGGCCCAGCTGGGCGGCGACCGGAGCGGCTGGCGCTTCCGGCTGGCCAGGCTCACCAGTAACGTCCCGCCGCAGCTGCAGCGGATGGCGCTGGCGGCTCAGCGGCTGGAGATTCCCGCCGCCGAGCAGTCCAGGTTTCGCGATGAGTACTACCCGCAGCTGCGCCAGCTGGCCGCGGTCATCTCGTCGGACGGATCCTTCACGCCGCCGGCGATCTCCGGCCCGACCCTGGTGCTGCGCGCGTCCTACGCAGCCGACCACGACGTCGAGGTCAGCTGGGAGTGGGCCTATCAGGTCGGCGATTCGCGGCCGCGCGCGGCGCTGCAACCGAACTCGGCGGGTGACGGATACCGGGACCTGAACGCCGAGCGGACGCTGCTGGCGAGCCTTGATCTCCCGCTGGACCGCTTCGGGCTGCTCCAGCCCGCCCCGGTGGCGGCGGATTCGGACCCGGCCCATGCCGACCGTGTCCTGGTCCCGCATGCGCGCTTCGCCGGCATCGACACCATGCGGTTCACTACCGAGCTGCTGCCGCTGGCGGCTGACCAGCCGGGGATGGCCGTCGAGGTCACCGGGCAGCCGGCCGACTACCGCGAGGCGAGCGACTCGCTGCGCATCGGCATATCCACCGAGCAGGTAGCGGGCGACGCGGACTGGTTCGACCTCGGGGTCACCATCAGCGTGGAGGGACAGCAGGTTCCGTTCGCTGACGTGTTCGTGGCCCTCAGCCAGGGCGAGTCGCACCTGCTGCTCGGCGACGGCGCGTACTTCTCGCTGGACAAGCCCGAACTGCGGGCGCTGGCGCGGCTGATCGAGGAAGCGCGGGCGCTGCAGGATCTGCCGCCCGGCTCGCTCAAGATCAGCCCGTTCCAGGCCGGCCTGTGGGAGGAGCTGACCGAACTGGGAGTGGTCAGCCATCAGGCGAGCGCCTGGCAGCGCCAGGTCCAGGGACTGCTGTCGATCGACGCCATCGAACCCGCGGAGCCGCCGGCGACGCTCACGGCGCAGCTGCGCCCCTACCAGCTGGACGGGTTCCAGTGGCTAGCGTTCCTGTGGAGGCATCAGCTCGGCGGAATCCTCGCCGACGACATGGGTCTCGGCAAGACGCTGCAGACCCTGGCGCTGATCTGTCACGCCCGGCAGGCCGAGCCCGCCAGCCCGCCATTCCTCATCGTGGCGCCCACCAGCGTGGTGTCGAACTGGGCCGCCGAGTCCGGCCGGTTCACGCCCGGCCTCAAGGTGGTGTCGATCTCGGAGACACAGGCCCGCCGCGGCCAGGCCCTCGCCGAGCTCACCGCGGGCGCCGATGCGGTCGTCACCTCGTACGCGCTGCTGCGGATCGACTTCGCCGCCTACGCGGAGCTGAGCTGGTCGGGAATGATCCTGGACGAGGCTCAGTACACCAAGAATTACCAGTCCAAGATCTACCAGTGCGCGCGGCGGCTGCCCGCCCCGTTCAAGGTCGCCATCACCGGCACCCCGATGGAAAACAACCTGATGGAGCTGTGGTCGCTGCTGTCGATTACCGCGCCGGGGCTGTTCCCGAATCCGACCCGCTTCCGCGACTACTATGCCCGGCCGATCGAAGCGCAGGGCCACACCGAGCTTCTCACCCAGCTGCGACGGCGGATCAAGCCACTCATCCGGCGCCGCACCAAGGAGCAGGTGGCCGCCGACCTTCCCGCCAAGCAGGAGCAGGTGCTGGAGGTGGAGCTACACCCGAAGCACCGCAAGGTCTACCAGACTCATCTGCAGCGGGAACGGCAGAAGGTCCTTGGCCTGATCGACGACATGAACACCAACCGGTTCACGATCCTGCGCTCACTGACGCTGCTGCGCCAGCTGAGCCTGCATGCCGGGCTTGTCGACGACGCGCACGCGGACCTGCCGAGCAGCAAGATCGATGCGCTGCTCGAGCATCTTCAGGACGCCGCCGGAGGCGGACACCGGGCGCTGGTCTTCAGCCAGTTCACCGGTTTTCTCGACAAGGTCCGCGAGCGGCTGGACGCGGCGGGCATGCAGTACTGCTACCTGGATGGCAGGACACGGCGCAGAGCGTTGGTGCTGCAGCGCTTTAAGGACGGCTCGGTACCGGTGTTCCTGATCAGCCTCAAGGCGGGCGGAGCCGGGCTGAACCTCACCGAGGCCGACTACTGCTTCCTGCTGGACCCGTGGTGGAATCCCGCGACAGAAGCCCAGGCCGCGGACCGGATCCACCGCATCGGGCAGACCCGCAACGTCATGGTGTATCGCCTCATCGCCGCCGGCACCATCGAGGAGAAGGTCATGGCGCTGAAGGCCAGGAAGGCCGAGCTGTTCTCCAGCGTCATCGACGGCGGCGACATGTTCGGCTCCGGCATCGACGCCGACGACATCCGCAGCCTGTTCGCCTAGGGGTGGCAGCGGGGTGGCAGCGGGGTGCCGCCGGTAGCCGCGTCGTCAGATCGCGAAGTCCTGCTCGTACCAGACTTCGGACGCCGGGTGGTGGCGGTGCGGCGGGGTACCGTTGATCTTCGCCTCCAGTTCCTCGATCCGGATGAGCAATGCGTGCAGGCTGACGCCGACGAGGTCGGGCAGCAGGGTGTGGTCGAGGTCCGGGGGTGCGGTGGCCGCACGTGGGTGGCTGCGGTGGATCACCTGGCCGGGCACGCCGACGACGACCGAGTCGGGTGGCACCGGCTTGACCACGACGGCGTTAGCTCCGATCCGGCTGTCATGACCGATCGTGATCGGGCCGAGTATCTTGGCCCCAGCCCCGATGGTCACCCGGTCGCCCACGGTCGGGTGGCGCTTCCCGCGGCCCAGGCTGGCGCCGCCGAGCGTGACACCGTGGTAGATCGTCACGTCGGTCCCGATCTGCGCGGTCTCCCCGATCACCACGCCGACGGCATGGTCGATGAACAACCCTGGCCCGAGCACGGCCGCGGGGTGGATGTCCACTCCCGTGAGCCAGCAGGTCAGCGCCGAGCACAGCCGGGCGAGCAGCCTGGCGTGCTGCCGCCACAGCCAGTGGCTGGCCCGGTGCCCCCACACCGCGTGGATGCCTGGGTAGCAGAGCACCAGCTCAAGAGCGCTGCGGGCCGCCGGATCGCGTTCCCTGGCCGCCCGGAGGTCCCCGCGCAGGGCTCCCAGCATGGCTACTCGCCCAGGTCGGCGAACAGCGCGGTACTCAGATACCGCTCGCCGAAGTCCGGAACCACCACCACGATCAGCTTGCCCGCGTTCTCCGGCCGGTGCGCCAGCGCAGCGGCGGCCCACACCGCCGCCCCGGCGGAGATGCCGACGAGCAGCCCTTCCTCCTGCGCCATCCGGCGGGCCATGCTGAGCGCCGCGTCGTTCTCGACGGCGACGATCTCGTCGATGAGGCCGACCTCCAGGACGGCGGGCACGAATCCGGCGCCGATGCCCTGGATCGGGTGCGGTCCCTTCGGGCCGCCGGACAGCACCGCAGAAGCGGCGGGCTCGACCGCCACCAGTTGCACCGACGGCTTGCGCTCCTTGAGCACCTGGCCCACACCGGTGATAGTGCCCCCGGTGCCCACCCCGGCCACAAAGATGTCAACCGCGCCCTCGGTGTCCCGCCAAACTTCCTCGGCGGTGGTCGCCCGGTGGATCGCGGGATTAGCCGGGTTCTCGAACTGCTGCGGCATGAAGTACCGCTCGTCGCTCTTGGCGAGTTCCGCCGCCTTGGCGATCGCGCCGGGCATGCCCTCGGGGCCGGGCGTGAGGATCAGGTCGGCGCCCAGGGCCCGCAGCAACTGCCGACGCTCCCGGCTCATCGTCTCGGGCATCGTCAGAACACAGCGGTAGCCGCGGGCCGCACAGACCATGGCCAGCGAGATGCCGGTGTTGCCGCTGGTGGGCTCGAGGATGATCGTGTCCGGGCGGATCAGCCCGGCGCGTTCGGCGGCGTCGATCATGGCCACGCCGATGCGGTCCTTCACGCTGTGCGCCGGATTGAAGAATTCCAGCTTCGCCACCACCTGCGCTCCCGCGCCGTCGGTCACCCGCCGCAGCCGCACCAGCGGTGTGTTCCCGATCAGCTGCGTGACGTCATCGGCAATCCTCATCGGCGGGCCCTTTCCATGGCTGGCGGACAGTCTGACCGAGGACAAGTCTGCTGGGGACGCTCCGGCCGATCCAGTGCCGAACGTCCCCGAAACGCCGTGGGTGGGACATCAGGATCCGGCGGCCTGGGCCAGCTCCACCAGGGCGTGCAGGTCGCTGGCCGCTTCCAGGGCCGATATCCCGGCGAGCAAGACGATGGCGGCGCAGGCGGCGAGGAGGATCGTCCGCCCCCGCCGCGGCGGGGCCACCAGCAGGGCAGCGACACGCCTGGGTACCGGGCCGGCCCAGGCCGCTGACCTCAGCAGGGCGCGCGAACCGATCATGCCGAGGCTGATTCCGGTCGTCCGCCGACGGCGCGGGCTGGCCAGGAAGGCCACCTGGCCGATGGTCTCCGCCACCATCCTGCGGTTGCCGGTGACGGCGGCGGCGCGCTCGTCAGCCCAGCGCTCTACGGTGTACTCCACCGAGCGGGCCACCGGGAGCAGCAACGGATTAGCCGCCGCGGCCAGGCGGGCCACGGCGGCGAAGAGATGGTGCCGCCCATCCAGGTGCGCCTGCTCGTGGGCAATCAGCGCGGCCCGGCGGTCGTCGTCCAGGCGGTCCAGCAGGCGCCCCGAAACCACGATGCGACCGGGCCAGCCGGGCAGCGCGTACGCCTCAATGGCGGGGCCCGGCACGACGACGATCCCGTCATCGGCGGGGAGCCGGGCGGCACGCCGGTAGGACTCGGCCAGGGCGCGTACCCAGTTGCGGAGCATCACCACAACCGCCACCGCGGCACTGGCTAGCGCCAGCGCGGCCGCCGACCCGGCGGCCGCGGAAATGGGGTCCCCCCGTCGCATGACGGCCTGCGAGTAGTCCCCCACCGCGGCCAGGAACGGCGCCCTGGCGGCGGCGTAGGCGGCGAGCAGCGCGAGCGCAGCCGTACTGCATCCGGCCAGCGCCACCGTGGCGGACGTGAGCAGCCAGGTAGCCTGCCGCGGCTCCAGCCGGTTAGCCAGCGGGCGGGCGGCCGCGCCGGCCAGGGCCGGGATCACCAGCGGCAGGTAGAGCAGCCACATGCGCCTACTCCCGTTCCCCGGCAGGCTCGTCGGCCGGCGGGTCCAGGTCGCTGGCCAGCAGGCCGCGGAGCAGCCGGGCATCCCGCCCGGACAGCCCGGACACGAACCGGCTCAGCACCGCGTCGTGGTCGGTGCCGTTCCCCAGCGCCTGGGTCATCCGGCCGGCGGCGAGACTGACCTCGTCGACCGGCGTATAGGTGAACCCGCGGCCGGCTCGCTGGCGGGCCAGCAGGCCCTTGGCATGCAGCCGGGACACGATGGTCACGACCGTGCTGTACGACAGCACTGCCCCCTGGCCGGGTTCGAGCCGCAGCCGGACGTCGCCGGGGCTGAGCGGCTCGCTCGCCCCGCGCAGGATGGCGAGGATCTCCGATTCCAGCGCCCCGGCGGCGCGGCGCGCCTCTCTGGGCGAGCCGCCAGACTCGTGCCGAGGGCCGAGTTCACGCACGCGGGGCACCTCCTGCCTGGATATCATCTACTAATCCTGTAGATGCTCTACAGTTGCTGCAGAACACCGGCGGCTTCGAGTATGCCACTGCGGCTTCCCGTCACCACCACTGTCCGGCGAAGGGCTGGCATGACACACCTGACCTATCTGGAGGCCGCCGTGGTCGGCCTCTTCCAGGGCATCTCCGAGATGTTCCCGGTCTCCAGCCTCGGCCACAGCGTGCTGCTTCCCGCCATCGTCGGCGGCAGCTGGGCCCGCGACCTGAACGTCGCCGCGCCCGAGTCTCCCTATCTCGCGTTCATCGTCGGTCTGCATGTGGCCACCGCCATCGCGCTCCTTATCTACTTCTGGCGGGACTGGGTCAGGATCGTCGGCGGCTTCTTCTCCTCGATACGAGAAGGCAGGGTCGTTACCGCCGACCAGAAACTGGCCTGGATGATCATCTTGGCGACGATTCCGGTCGGGATCGTCGGCCTGGCGTTCGAGCACGCCTTCCGGGTGATCTTCGGCAAGCCGATCCTGGCGGGGATCTTCCTCGCCGTGAACGGCGTCATCCTCCTCGCCGGGGAGCGCTACCGGACCAGCGCCTCCCTGGCTGCCGACGCCGCGATCGCCGCGGCGCGGGAACCAGCCGCAGCACTGACGGCGGAGGGCCTGACCGCGGAGGGCCTGACGGCGGAGGGCCTGACGGCGGAGGGCCTGACGGCGGAGGGCCTGACCGCGGGACGGCTAGCCGCGGGACCGTATTCGGCCGGCGGCCAGGACCTGCGCCGACCCGAGGAGAGCGAGACGGTCCAGGCCGACGCACGGCTCGCCCTGATGAGCTACCCGCGCGCGGTGGCCATCGGGTCCGCGCAGATCCTGGCCCTGCTGGCGGGAATCAGCCGGGATGGCGTCACGATGGTCGCCGGCATGATGAGCCTGTCGCGCCAGGACGCGGCCAGGTTCGCGTTCCTCCTGGCCACGCCTGTCATCCTGGCCGCCGGCGCGCTGAAGATCCCGGACCTGCTCGGCCCGCTCGGCCACGGGATCCGCGGCCAGATCGTGCTCGGCAGTGTCCTGTCCGGCGTCGGCGCCTACCTGGCGGTCCGGTTCCTGCTCCGCTACCTGCGCACCCGGTCCCTGACGCCGTTCGGCGTTTACTGCCTGGTCGCGGGGGTAGCCAGCATCATCTACCTTGGGCTGGTGAAGTGACGTGCAGCACCTCATAGCCACCTACGGCTATGTCGCCATTTTGCTGCTCATGGCGGCGGAATCGGCGTGCATCCCGGTTCCCTCCGAGCTGATCATGACCTTCGGCGGCGCGCTGGCCGCCGGCGCGGTGCCGGGGAGCCGCCTCAGCCTGATCGGCGTCATCATCGCCGGCGTGGCGGGCAATGTCCTCGGCAGCTACGTCGCGTGGGCGGTGGGCCGTTACGGCGGCCAGCCCGCGCTGCGGCGGTGGGGCGGCCGGTTCTGGCTGCGCGAGAGCGAACTCGACCGCGCCATCCGCTGGTTCGACCGGTACGGTCCGCGGGCCGTGCTGATCGGCCGCGTCCTGCCGGTCGTGCGAACCTTCATCTCGCTGCCCGCCGGGATCGCGGGCATGAGGCCGCTGCGATTCGGGATCTACACCACCATCGGCTGCATTCCCTGGACGGCGGCGCTGGCCTGGGCCGGCTATGCCGTCGGCGCCAACTGGCAGTCGATCGTCAACGGCTTCCGCGGCCCCACCTACATCATCGCCGCGGTGGTGGTGCTCGCCCTGGCCTTTGCCATCTGGCGGTTCGTCCGCTGGCGCAAGGCCGCGCTCGCGGAGCCGGAGGACCAGCGGCCGGATCGCGCGGCCAAGGCGCCAGGCGCCGGGCCGCGCTGAGGCCGGCGCCCAGCACTGTCCGGGCGCGGCGGTCAGCCCGTGAGCCTGGCGGCCAGCAGGCAGACGTCATCGGTGCGCGGAGCGGTGCCGAGCAGCGCGGTCTGCACGGTGGCGCAGGTCTGCTCCGCGTCAAGGTCGGCGGCCAGGTGCATGGCGCTGGCCAGTGCGCTGAAGCCCTCGGCGATATCCCGATGCCGGTCTTCGATGAGTCCGTCCGTGTAGAGCAGCAGGCTGGTACCGGGTCTCAGCCGCCGGTGCCCGGCGGGGAAGCCGCCGCCGCCGGGCACGCCGAGCATGGTGCCGGTCGCGCCGTCCAGGTACTCGGCGCGGCCGACGCCAGAGGTGCACACCAGGGGCGGGTGCCCGGCGTTGGCATAGCTGAGGTCGCCGGTGCCCAGGTCGAGCACGGCGTAGACCGCAGTGGCCATCGCCTCTGGCAGCAGCCGAGCCAGGGCCGTATTGGTGTATCGCAGCACGTCAGATGGGTCGTACTTCTCGATGGCGTAGGCGCGGAGCAGGTTGCGCACCTGGCCCATGATCGATGCCGAGGCGACGTTGTGGCCGACCACGTCGCCGACGGCCAGCCCGACGCGGTTACCATCGAGCGGGAACGCGTCATACCAGTCACCGCCGACGTCGACGCCGTCGGTCCCCGGCAGATAGCGCACCGCGAGGTCCAGTCCGGCGATCTGCGGGAGGACATCGGGCAGGACGGAGCGTTGCAGCGTCTCGGCCACGGTGTGATAGCGGGCGAACGCATCGGCGTTGGCCAGTCCCGCGGCCATCCGGCGGCCGAGCTCCTCGACCACCTCGATGTCCGTCTCGGTGAAACCGGTCTGGTCGGCGCGGCGACCGACAGCGACGA
>Ga0209839_10000978_pt1 | contig 14636 bp, 12 predicted proteins | sample OrgsoiDNA2013050_FD_185800 | JGI IMG/M metagenome (GOLD analysis project Ga0209839, IMG submission 185800) | Permafrost soil microbial communities from the Arctic, to analyse light accelerated degradation of dissolved organic matter (DOM) -... | ecosystem: Environmental > Terrestrial > Soil >... | reverse complement strand
TCAGAACCAGCCTGATTCATCAAGACGAGATTACCTTTGGTATCTTGCGAGAGGGAACCAGATTGAGCGTGACTTTGGCATTGTTCGCTCCCGTTGTGATATCGGTGGCAGAAGCATTCCCCATCAACACAGGAGTCAGGTTTGCCTTCCCGTTACTCAACGTTATGCTGTCTAAGGCAGGGAACACATTCGCTCCGCTCTTATCCAGGGTCGGATTGGAGGCCGTAATGAACGTCTTTCCATTCATAAACCAGACATCATCGTAGCCACCGCCATGAGGTGTCTTGGGAAAGGTGTACGGAGTTATTGTTCCGCTAGATGGATCAATCGTCTCCATCTTCGGATTGGCATCTTCATTGGAAATCGCCCAGAGCAACTTCGTGCTCGGGTCCATACGCAGGCCATCGCTATGACCTGGAACGCTAAAGGTCTTGAGCGCTTTCCCATTCATATCATACTCGACAATGGTGCTGGTCTTAGTATCCGAGCCATCTTTTGCCGCATCGTTCTGGTAACCGATAAAAATGTTCGTCCCGTCGTCAACAACCGAGTCGGGGTTGGTATAGGTAGAGCCTTTCGTGAACAGTGACACCTGCCAACCATCGCGAATAGCTATACCATACTTATTCGATTGGGCTGCAGGAGTTGAGGAAGCGTTCGTTGTGGATTGAGACGGTGATGCCTGTGCTCCGTTTGAACAACTGGCGAGCAGGAGAGCAAGTGCTCCTAACATGTAGCATAATGGCAGAGCCGGTACATGCCTGCTTCTAGCCTCCGATGTTTTTGTCGTCGATTGCATAAATATCCTTCGGCCTCCTTTTGATGAGTGCGTAGACTATAAACACACGAGTTGGTTGCGCAGAATCGCCCACCCAGCGAGCCAGAACCTATTACGCGGGGTAGCAAACTTCCTCCTTTGCATGTGATGCACAAGCGCGTATAAAGCCTCTTCGCTTTACAATATGCTGCTAGCGTTAAGTGCCTATTAAACCAGGGTAAAATAAATAACTGAAACTTGTCCCGCTGCTAGCCAAACCCCATTTAGAGCAGCGAGGTTGATCCTGTTGCTAGCCCTTTTGTATCTATGTGATTTAATTATGGGTGGCGACCTGGCGATGATAGTGGAGCGACGAAATCAGCATGAATGGATGGAATAATAATATGAGCGCTTTTCTCGATGCAGGCAATCGCCTGTTCGTGCTGGCACGCCAGGGAAAGTATCTGCCCAACTGGCTGATTGCCATCGTGATGGCACCCGTCTTTTTATTTCTGTCCGATTACACGTTCACACCAGCCATTTTCTGGCTGGTCGGGCGCTTCTTTCCGTTGGGGGGATGGCTGAACCAGCTCGCGCAGAGTCCCTACGCGCTCGTATCGGCCAGCGAGCTGGTGCTGTACCTGGCGCTGACGTTTCTGCCCGCGCTTCTGCTGGTCTGGCTCTGGCTGCATTTCATAGAGCAACGTCCCTTCTGGACGCTTGGATTGGAGCGGCGAGGCGCGGCTCTGAAGTATCTGCGCGGCTTCGGCGTTGGCTTTGTGCTGTTTGCGCTGACCACTGGCATATTGTTTATCACCGGCGCAGTAATCGGCATGGGAGGTGATGCGCGCTCGGTTGGCTTCGGCGCGCTGGGTGGCGTACTGCTGAGTTACCTGGGCTGGGCTATACAGGGACCGACGGAGGAAATTGTCACGCGAGGTTGGTTATTGCCGGTCCTGGGTGCGCGCTACAAGCCGGGATTGGGCATCGTCATCTCGTCGCTGCTGTTCGGACTTTTTCACGCGCTTAACAATGGCTTCAGCCCGCTGGCCCTGGCCAATCTGATCTTATTCGGACTTTTCGCGGCCCTGTACGCGCTCAACGATGGCAGTATCTGGGGCATGTTCGGCCTGCACGCCGCCTGGAACTGGGCCGAGGGCAATGTGTTCGGCGCGCTGGTGAGCGGCTTTAGCCAACCGGGTGGGCAATTGCTGGTCCTGCGTCCGGTCGGTCCTGGCTGGCTGACGGGTGCCGCGTTCGGCCCGGAGGGTGGATTGGCGGTGACGGTGGCATTTCTAGTTGGCATTGCAGGCGTGGTATGGTGGAGTAGGAGGAATAGAAGGAAGCAGCGCCAGGTAAAGCCAACCGTAACCTGAAGCGCGTCGGAACGTAGATAGTAGGGATGGGCCTTGCGTCCATCCTGTTGCCATCACTCGGCTTGTGGGCCGGATGGACGCAAGGCCCATCCCTACTGAGGGTCGCGGCAATTGGGGGGGCCGGATGGACGCAAGGCCCATCCCTACTAATAAAATTGGAAGAGGATAAAATACGTGGCGCGTTGCCTCAATCCGCGCTCCGGCGGCGGACACGAGAATCCGGACAGCGCCATCTGCTGCCAGCGCTGTGACTTTCTGGTGCAGGGAGCGCATATCGGTATCTATGAAGTTGTCTCCTTCATCGGCGCAGGCAGCTATGGCTATGTCTACAAGGTCCGCGAGCCGATGCCGCTCAGCCGCATCCTGGCCCTCAAGGTGTTGCGCCTCGATCAGTTCAATGCCAAGGCCCAGGCGAACTTCTTTCAGGAGGCGCGCCGCATCGCCAGCATGCAGCATCCAAACATCCTGCCTATCTATAACTTCGGCCAGTTGGCGGAGAACGAGCAGCCGTACTTTGTGATGGAGTTCGCTCCACGGACGATTCTCGACCTCTTCCGCCAATCTGACGGCAATCGTCGCCTGGCATTCGCGGAGGAGCTTGTTCCGTATATCCAGCAGAGCGCCGATGCCCTGCATTATGTCCATAATAAGGGACTGGTCCATCAGGATGTGAAGCCCGGCAATCTGCTCATCGGGCGCAATGGGCAGATCCTGCTCGCGGACTTCGGCACGACCTTCTACCTGGGCATGCAGACGCACGCTTCTCTAGGCGAGATCACGGGAACAGCCGCGTACATGCCGCCGGAGCAGTGGCAGGGGAATCCGCGCCGCGACTCCGACCAGTACGCGCTGGCGATCTGCTGCTACGAGCTGCTCACCGGGCGTACGCCGTTTATATATAAACGCCTGGAGGAGATGTGGAACGCGCATTTGCAGGAGCCGCCGCCATCGCCGCAAAAGTGGAATCCGCGTGTCCCCGTCGAGGTAGCGGCGGTGCTGCTGCGCGCCTTGAGCAAGGATTACCGCCGTCGCTACCATAGCATCACCGATTTCGCCGACAACTACGCGCGCGCCGTCGAGATAGCCCAGCAGCGCTACGTCTGCCACCACTGCGGCCAACAGAATCGCACGGGTGCGCAGCGCTGCACCACCTGTGGCGCGGAATACGATACGCGCCGCTGCGCCTATTGCGAGACGCCGGTACGCTTCGGGCAGCGCTGCTGCTCGCACTGTGGACGCCTCACGCTGCCACCAACGCTGGTTGATCATAGTCCCCTGGTAGGCGTCGTGCTGCGCCAGGGCCGCTACACGATCAAGCACGTCCTGCGCCAGTCCGAGGAGACACGTGTCACGACCGCGATCGCCACCGATGCACAGGCAAACGGGCGTAAAATATTGCTCAAGCGTTGGCAGTGCAGCGACGAGCCACTCGCCCAGCGCGCAAAAGACGTTGCCTATTATGAGCATGCCACGAGTCTGCTGGCCCGCGTGCGCCATCCGCTACTACCGGTGATGCTGGACCGTTTTGCTGAGGGCAATTATTACTACCTGGTGCAGGAATATATCGATGGCGAGAGCCTGGACGAGCGTATACAGAAGCTGCTGCGACCCATTCCCGAGCGCGATGTACTCAGCTATATGAACAACCTACTCAACGTCCTGATCGTACTAGAGCAGCAGAGGCCGCAGCTACGCCACTACGACATTTCGCCCGCCAACATTCTGATTGATAAGCGCGGGCGGGCGATGCTGACAGGCTTTCAGATCGCCCATCCGCCCGCTCCCGCAGGCACACGCCCACGCGCAGAGATAAACCGCAGGCGCACGACCAGGAAGCTGCAAATATCGCCCTACATGCCGTTGCAGGATAGACCCTACGACCAGCGTTCCTGTATCTACGCGTTGGCCGCCAGTATGCATCATGCCCTGACCAACGTCGCGCCGCCGCACTATCCATCCTACCCGCCTGTACGTATGCTCAATCCAGATGTCTCGCCCGCTTTGGAACGCATTCTCAGTCGCGCACTGATCGAGGAGAGTAGCGCGCGCTACCAGAGCTACGAGACGCTGAAGAGCGATATTCAACGCTTGCTGTAAAAGTAATGCGTACATTCCCAAATCTGGGTAGATATGCTACACTGGCGCAAACAACTGCGATGAGGTGAAGGCTGCTTATGAACAAGCTTGCGCTAGACGGTGAGGAGGAGCTGATTGCCCGTAGCCAACGTGGAGAGGTGGCCGCGTTCAATCAGCTCGTCCTGCACTATCAGCCGATCGTCTACGGCGCGGCCTTTCGCCTGCTTGGTGATCCCGATACGGCTGCCGATGTCACGCAGGACGCCTTCATTGCGGCCTTTCGCGGCATCTCCTCCTATCGTGGCGGCTCCTCTTTCCGCGCCTGGCTGTTGCGCATCGCTTCCAACATGGCCTGCGACCACTGGCGGCGCGTGCGGCGTCATCCCGCCGAGTCGCTGGAGTTCCTGACCGAAGAGGATGAGACGCCCTCGTCTGAGGCGCTCAACGCGCTGGCCGATAGCAGCGCCGAGGGCAATCCCGAAGAGATGTTGCTCACACAGGAGCTACAGTCCGCCATTCAGCAAGGTCTGGAGCAGCTGCCCCTCGACCAGCGAGTGGCGGTCGTTCTGTGTGATATAGAGGGACTCAGCTACGAAGAGATCGCGGACTCCACCCAGACAAGCATTGGCACCGTGCGTTCGCGCATCTCACGCGGGCGGGGCCGCCTGCGCGCTTATCTCAAGCAGCACGCGGAACTTTTACCACGGAACTATCGTCTTACTTGAAGTGGGAAATGATACTATAACGGAGCATCGGCGTGGCACAAGAGAATCAGCATCTGACAACAGAACAGCTTTCGGCGCTTCTCGACGGAGAGGTCTCAGCAGAAGAGAAGACGCGGTGGGAAGCACATCTGACAACCTGTCAGCGCTGTCAGCAAGAACTGGCAAGCCTGCGGCGGACGGTGGCGCTCCTGCGCGCCCTGCCCCAGCCTGCTCTTCCACGCTCCTTCGAACTGCCGCTGGAGGTCGCCGAACCCGTCGCCCTCTTCGCGGGCACAAGGCAGGCAGCCGCTCCAACGCCTTTGCGAGCGCCCGAACGTCGCCGCCAGGACAGATCCTATCTGCGCTTCGCCTTCAGAACATTAAGCACGATTGCCGCCATGATCGGCATCGTTTTTGTCCTATCGGCAATCGTGCCCGCGCTTACGAGAGGCGGCACCAGCAATTCTGCCGCCTCCACCAGCGCATCATCTTCGTACGGCTCCTCCGCCAGCAGCGGGCAGGTGCCTGCCACGACCCCGAGGATAACCCATCCACCGGAGGTAATAACGCCATCCATTCGCCCCGCCGCGACTCCAGCAGCAAGTCAGGTCAACAAGCCCGCCGAGCACGCCACGACGCCCAATGCAAATAACAACCAACCCTCCACAGGGAACTGGCCGGTCTTTCTCTTCTTCAATCTGAGCACGCCGGAGGGACGGCTGGGCTTTGGCATCCTCCTGTTTGTGTTGGGAATGATGGGCTATATCATCTTCCGACGCAAGCGCGCTCGTGCTCCGTGAAAAGAGAACCAGGAGTAAAAGGTTCATGACTTGTCAGTTTCTACAGTTTTTTGTATATTCTAATACAGTCATGCACAATTTTCTTTATGTTTTCCCTATGCAGAGGTAGGAATAAAATTATGAGCAATCCGATTTTGCTACTCCCACCAGTCGTGAACGTACTGGTCACGGGTCTATTTGCGGGAGTCGTCTTGCGCCAGTACGTGCGCCGCCAGCGCGTGTACCAGTTGTACTGGTCGATCGCGCTCTGTATGGCCTTCGTAGCGACGTTGGCCTATGTCTTCATGCTTGTGGTGCAGCCGACCAGCGCGGCGGGTACACTGCTCTTCCGCGCCTACTATATCTTCGGCGCGGCACTCATGCCATCCTGGCTTGGTCTGGGAAGCCTTGCCCTGATCGCCCGTCCGGGCTTTACACGCGTCTGCGCGCTGGCATTGAGCGTATGTAGCGTGCTGGCGGCCATACTTATCCTCATCGCCAACATCGACGTGCAGAAGCTCGGCCAGATAGCGGGAACGCCCGGCACAGGTATCCTACAGACCGGTCCCTGGCTGATCGCCACCATCACGCTCAACACGTTGGGCGTAGTCGCCATCGGCGGTGTCGCCATTTATTCGGGCTGGAAGCTGCTCAGACGCCATGCCAGCGTCGCCGGCTTTCGACCGGGGAGCCTGCTGTGGGCCAACGTACTCATCCTGGCCGGTGCCCTGCTGAATGCAGCGGCGGGCAGCTTTGCGCGCTTCTTCGGCGTAGAGAATACGTTCTGGCTGATTATGGCCGTTGGCTGGATCGTCTTCTTCAGCGGCGTCCTCCTCACCAGCCGTCGCCGCAGCACGGTTCCTCCTGAGAAGACAAGGCGCGACCTTGAGGACGCGGAGAAGCAGCTCGCTTCGTCGTAAACGAGAGATCAAGATGCAAAAGGCATCACGAGACCAGATTCTTGGGGCGTGATGAAGCGCGGATCATAAGCTTAGGCGCGAGAATGACTTCTTGCCGACTCAGCGGGGCAGTTTTTTGTAGCCGTTGAAAGAGGCGCTGCGCGGCTGTACTTGCCAACTCGTAGACGGGTTGCGCAACGGTAGTGAGCTCATCAAAACCGGGCGCAGCCCACGGCAGTTCGTCATAGCCAACAAAGGCAATGTCTTCTGGAATACGTAAGTGCCGCGCGTGGATAGCGTTAAGCGCTCCCATCGCTATCATATTATTTCCCACGAAGAGCGCGTCGATAGGTGGTGTGAGCGCCAATAATTCCTGCGCGAACTGCCAACCGCTCTCTTTCTGAAAGGGACCACTGCGCGTCAGTAATGGATCAAACGGGATACCTGCCTCCACGAGCGCCTGGCGGTATCCTTCGAGCCGCTCACGACCTGTCGTGATCGTTTTGGGTCCAGTAATCGCTCCAATGCGCCGATACCCATTAGCGATCAAGTGTGCTACCGCTTCACGCGCTCCCGCTTTATTATCGACCAGGACAGCATCAATACTGCTATCCTTAATACGGCGATCAACGGCAACGAGAGGGATATTGCGCGTATGAAAGCAGTCAAGTCCCGCTTCTATGCGTTCTCGTGTTGGCACGATAATAGCTCCTGCTACGCGTTCGGCGCACAATACACCCAGGTACTGTTGCTCTTTGCGTGGATCCTCGTTCGAGTTACATAAAAGTAAACTATAATCATGGCGATGCGTCTCATCTTCGACCCCTTGTATGATACTCATAAAGAAGGGATTCTGGATATCGGAGATCAGTAGGCCAATGATGCGGGAACGATTGACGCGCAGCGAGCGAGCGGCAGGACTCGGCTGATACGCTAATTCCTGCATAGCCTCCTCGACGCGCTTCTTTACCTCGTCGTTGACAAATGCTGTACCATTGAGCACGCGTGAAACAGTTGAAATCGAAACCTGAGCAATTTTTGCGACATCCCTTATCGTGGCCATGATATTTGTTTCCCTTTTCTGCATTTCCTTCGTACAACAGGTTTACCCAATTGACTGCCCCTGAGATGAGGGCGCTTCCACCCCTCTTATGATGACATCAATTGATAATACCCCATACGTTTGCACGTTGAGTATGGCACAGCTATCGCTTGCTCTATTATCACTTTTCATTACGGCAATTGTCAAGAAAATGTTTTCATAGAAAAGAATTATTTTCCTCTTTAAAGAAAACGGTTTCACAGCGTTCGACAATTAGGCCCTATTTAGTGAATATTCAAGCACAAATATCTTGACATGCATCTATTAGTCAGGTATTATCAAAGCATGCAAGAAAACGATTTCATGAAAACAGGTCAGCAGAAATGATAATCGGGGGTGCTATGCAACGAATTGGGCAAATCATTGGGGTAAAGCCTGAACAGATCGAGGCATATGAGCGGATTCATGCCCAGGTATGGCCGGAAGTATTGGCTATGATCGAGACATGCTCTATGCGTAATTACACTATTTTTCGCTATGGCACCATGCTTTTCGCCTATTTCGAATATATTGGCGAGGATTATGCCAGCGATATGGCGCGCATGGCCGCTGATCCCAAAACGCGGGAATGGTGGACGCACACTGACCCCTTGCAAGAGCCACTGACAGATCGCCAGGAGGGTGAGTGGTGGGCTACTATGCGCGAGGTTTTCCATACCGATTAGTGAGGCTCCTGCCACAGACCGGAGCGGCTTTATTTGTTCTTACACAGCTGTAAGCACTTACCGGGGAGGGCAATGTAGATGCCACTATCCACAGCGGAACCCTTAATTCGCTTGCTCAACATCTCGAAACGCTTTCCTGGCGTCGTTGCTGTTGATGATGTCAATCTTGATATCTATCCCGGCGAAGTCCACGTCGTTGCGGGCGAAAACGGTGCCGGGAAATCTACCTTGATGAAGCTCCTGTCGCAGGTCGAGCGCCCTTCACACGGGACAATCACAATGCAAGGGCAACCCGTTCAATTCATCAATCCCCAGCATGCTCAGTCACTGGGCATCGCCATGGTCTACCAGGAATTCGCACTCGCTCCCCACCTCACCGTAGCACAAAATATCGCGCTCGGACGCGAGCCTGGCCGCTTTGGGATTATCGATAGAAGCACAGAGATCGATCACGCGCGCCAGTATTTGCAGCGCGTGGGCTTGCATATCGATCCCAGAAAACTGGCTGGCGTGCTATCGGTCGCCGAACAACAACTGGTCGAGATTGCCAAGGCACTGGCGATTGATGCCAAACTTGTGATCCTGGATGAGCCAACCGCGACCCTGACAGGCCAGGAAATCGAGAAGCTCTTTTCCGTGATTGACGACCTGACAGCGCGTGGGACCGCGATCCTCTATATTTCACACCGGCTCGATGAAATTTTCCAGATTGCCGATCGGGTAACGGTCATGCGCGATGGCAAGGTCGTTGCAACGCTGCCACGCGACGATATCGATGAGCCGAAACTCATCCGCTTGATGGTCGGACGCGATATCGCCAATCTCTATCCCAAACCAGCCAGCACCATCGGAAAGGTCAGCTTACAGGCCAGGGGCATAACGCGCAAGCGCATGTTGCATGACTGCTCATTCGAGGTACACGCTGGCGAAATTCTGGGCTTTGCCGGTCTGATTGGTGCCGGGCGCACCGAACTCGCGCGCGCTATATTTGGCGCGGATCGCATTGATGCCGGCTCCATATGGCTCGATGGAAAGGAGATGCAGATAAAATCTCCTGCCAGCGCGATCGCTGCTGGTATTGGCTACCTGACCGAAGACCGCAAAAAAGAGGGGCTGGCGATGACGCTGGATATCGTGCAGAATATCACCCTGGCCAACGTGCCGACTCGCGCCGGCTTCATTGATCTCGCCAAAGAGCGACGCACCGCCGAGTATGAACGCGACCGCTTGCATATCCGCACTCCATCGATTCAGCGGAAAGTGGCCGTCCTATCAGGAGGGAATCAACAGAAAGTCATCGTCGCTCGCTGGTTGGAGACGCAAGCGCGGGTCTTATTCTTCGATGAGCCAACACGCGGAATCGATGTTAAAGCGAAGGCAGAGATGTTTGAATTAATTGGAAATCTCGCAGCCGATGGGCGCGCAATCATCCTTATTTCCTCATATTTACCAGAGTTGATCAATATGTGTGATCGCATTCTGGTCATGCGTGAAGGCCGGGTCGCTGGAGAACTCGAGCGCGCGCAGTTTTCTGAGGAACGCGTGATCGCATTGGCTACAGGTGCCAGGGAGGTTGAAGTTCAATGAAGAAGATTACCAGTCCTATTGATGGAGCAGAAGCGGGTCAAGCCATCCAAGAGACGCCCGTATCGTTTAGGGGGCGGCTGAGAGAGCGCTTTGGCGATATTGTCGCGCAGGCGGCGGCAGCGGGCGCTCTAGTCGTGGTGTTCATCTTCCTCTCGTTTGCCTCGCCCGTATTTTTTACGGTCAATAACCTGACCAATGTGGTTGAGCAAACAGCGGTCACGGCAATCATCGCTATCGGCATGACCTTCGTGATTATCACCGCCGGCATCGATTTGTCGGTTGGCTCGACTGCTGCTATCAGCGGCGTGATCGGCGTATCGCTGATCGTCAATAATGGCGTAAGTTGGCCCCTGGCGATTGTCCTGGGAACGCTTGTTGGTGCCGTCGTCGGCCTGGGCAATGGCTTGTTGATTACCTTCGCCAATTTGAATCCGTTCATTGCTACCCTTGGCATGATGAGTGTCATTCGTGGCCTCGTCTACATTTCGACGAATGGCCAGGTCGTTTTCGGTGTGCCCAATGCCTTTGGCATCCTGGGTTCAGGGAAAGTGGCTGGCATTCCTGTCGCGCTTATTGTCCTGCTTATTATCGCCGTACTGGCCTACCTGCTTCTCAGTCGTACACGCCTGGGACGCTACACTTATGCGATCGGCTCCAATCGGGAGGCGGCGCGGCTTTCTGGTATCCCCGTACGTAACTATCTGATCGCTGTTTATGTACTCTTAGGCTTGCTCGCGGGCTTCGGCGGGATGATTGCTTCCTCGCGCGTCTTTTCCGGTCAGCCCAACTTTGGCATCGGTTTGGAGCTAGATGTGATCGCCGCCACGGTTATTGGCGGGGCAAGTCTTTTTGGAGGCCAGGGCACTATTCTCGGGACCCTGATTGGCGCATTTCTCATCGCGCTCATCCGTAATGGCTCCGTGCTGCTCGATATCAATACTTTCTATCAACAAGTTATCATTGGTGCGGTGATCTGGCTCGCTGTCTACTGGGACCAGTTCAGGAGACGCCGCATCTCGTGACGAATCCGCCAGGGTTACAAACCCAATAGAGCTGTCGGGCATATTTGCTCCAATATCCCGGCAAACAGGAAAGGGGGTGAGGCTTCCCGTATCCCAACCTGCACCAGTTGCATCGCGATGGAGATCAAGCACTAAAAGATGTTCAACTCGTTCGTCACAGCAAGAGGAGACTATTTATGTTAAGACAGTCTAGCCGCGTGTCCTCAACGATACTCATGATTGTTCTCGCACTGTTTGTAGCCGCGTGTGGGCAAGGTTCAACCAGCACAGGCAGTGGATCAAGCAGCGGCGGCAGTAGCAGTAGCGCGCTGAAAATTGTTGTTATTCCCAAGACCATTGGCAATAACTATTGGGATACCGTTCAGGCTGGCGCGCAGTGCGCTGCTTCTAAGCAGCAGAACGTAAAGATCGTGTGGAATGGCACGACGACAGAGACCGATGTTACCGGCCAGATCACCATGCTGCAAAACTATATTACCCAGAAGCCCAGCGGCATCATCTACGCCGCTACGGATGCCAAGGCGCTGGGGATTATATCTAATCAAGCCACCCAACAGAGTATCCCCGTAGAAAATATCGACTCAGGGACCAACCCCCAGCCGTCCGATGTTCCCTTGTTCGCGACTGATAATACGGCGTCTGCCGCGAAAGCTGCCGATCTGCTAGGAGCCGCCCTGGGTGGCAAGGGTAAAATCGCGATCATCGAATTTGTGAAAGGCTCCGCCACCAACGATCAACGCGTCAACGGCTTCAAGACCGAACTGGCTGCCAAATATCCCAATGTGCAAATCGTTGCGGATCAGCAGAGCAACAGTGACTTCAACCAGGCGCTGAGTGTGACGCAAGATATCCTGGGCAAGTATCCCAACCTCAACGGCATCTTTGGCGCAAATGACCAGAGTGCCACTGGCGCGGCCCAGGCCGTGGGTGCCGCTGGCCTCAAAGGCAAGGTCAAGATTGTCGGTTGGGACGCATCGCCAACGGAGATCAAAGATCTTCAGGATGGCACGATCACCAATCTGGTTTTACAGAATCCCTTCAAGATGGGCTTTGATAGTGTCAAGGCGCTGGTGAACCAGCTCCGCAACAATGTGAAGGCGACAAACGAGGATACAGGAGTGACCTTTGTCTCCCAGGCGAATCTTAGCGACCCAAAAATTCAGGCGGCGCTCACTCCGACCTGTGCTAATCAGGCAAGCTAACACCTGCGCGCTTTCCACGTAACTCCGTGTTATCCTATATTGTAGGGGTCCGGCTCGCCCGGACCCTTCTGAGCTCCCAATATATTTGCAGAAATGTCTTAAAATATAGGCACAACTTTTTTTATTCAAAATATCACTGTCCTTGAAGAAAAACAATGAGTTCGCTGAAAGGAAAGCTGTGATGAGAACGATCCGGCTCGAAACACCAGAGCAATTGCGGCTCACCGAAACCGCAGAGCCAAACACACCAGGGCCAGGCGAAGTCCTGGTCCGTATGCATCGCGTTGGCGTCTGTGGCACGGACTACCACGCGTTTCGCGGCAACCAGCCCTTTTTCACCTATCCACGCATCCTGGGGCACGAGTTAGGCGTCGAAGTCGTAGCGCTCGGCCCGGACGTGCAGGATATCGCGGTTGGCGCGCAGTGTGCCGTGCGCCCTTATTTAGAATGCGGTCACTGCCCGCCCTGCCGACGGGGCAAGCCCAATTGTTGCGCCAACTTGCAGGTGTTTGGAGTGCATATCGATGGCGGCATGCGGGAATTCGCGCTCCTTCCCGCTTCCCACGTACATCCCGCGACACATTTGACCTACGATCAGCTGGCGTTGGTCGAGCCGCTGTCCGTCGGTGCCCATGCCGTCGCGCGCGCGCAACTTGCAGCTGGCGAACGCATCCTGGTGGTGGGTGCTGGACCGATCGGTCTGGCCGTGACCCAATTCGCCCTCCTATCCGGTGTCCAGGTGATGGTTATGGATATCAGCGAACAGCGGCTGGATTTCGTGCAGCGCCATTGGCCGATGGTCACGCTCATCAATGGGCAGGGAGGGGGTCTCGCAGCCCTGCAAAAAGTGACCGGCGACGACCTGCCCATAACAGTATTTGACGCCACCGGCAATCCCCACTCGATGCAGCAGGCATTTTCCTACGTTGGCTTCGGTGGTCGCCTGATCTTTGTCGGGCTGTTTCCAGGCGAAGTGACATTTCACGATCCCACCTTTCACAGCCACGAAATGACGCTACTGAGCAGCCGTAACGCGCTCGGCACAGATTTCCAGCGGGTCATCGCCGCCATCGAGGCCGAGCAGGTCGCGCTCGCGCCGTGGATCACCCATCGCGCCGTGTTTGAAACGCTGATCGAGGCGTTTCCCCTGTGGACCGATCCCAGTAGTGGCATCATCAAAGGACTCATTAGCGTTGAATAAACAACATCGCCTCGCCAGCAGAGCGGTATCGGAGATATGAGCGATAGCTGAAAGGACTCTAGCATGGACAGGCAACCTGATAATACAGTAGAAGAGGTAGTGGCGCATCTGCATCTGCATCTGCACCCCAGCTCGGTAATCCAGCAGAACGGGGTCACGTATGGCCTGGGAGAAGCGGTACCAGGCCAGCGGCAGCTTGCTGTAGTGGCAGCGGTTGATAGGCCAGTTACAGGCGGCTTTGTCGGTGAGATGAGCACCATCGCCGGACATCCGGTGCTGCTCGGGCCGCTGAACGCACACAATGCCGCCGCGCTACGCAACCAGCTCGCGTGGCTGAAACCAACGACCATCGGGCTGGCAACGAGCGCTGGCTTTGGCGACCGGCTGGGATTAGCTACCCCTGGTCATCTGCGCGCCGTGCGTGAGGCAGGCGGCCATATCGCGCCCATTCCCGCCCAGCAATCGATCCGCGAGATGACGCGCACCGGACGCAGCCCGCAGCAGGTGTTAGATGATGCCATGTGGGGAGTCTTCAGCGAGGGTTGGCGCAATGGCTACGGCGCAGATGCCGATCACCTCAAAACGCCGGAAGATATCGACTCCTGCCTTGCCGCGGGCTATACGTTCTACACGTTTGATCCAGGTGAGCACGTCGATAACGCGGCGGATAGCGCGTCGCCGACCGAACTGCGTTCCCGCTTCGCGGCTCTGCCCTGGGACCAGCTGGAAGATACAGCGACGGCACTGTCGGCGCGTTACCTGAACGTCCCACAGGACATCGAGGGGCATAGCATCTCATTCACTGAAGATACTCTCACGCGTGCCGCCGTCAAATATGGTCGGGCCATCGCCCACGTGGCCCACATGTACCGACACCTGGCATGGGCTGGCGCGGGACGGACCTGGGAGGTCGAGATCTCCGTGGATGAGACCGAGGTGCCGACGACCCATGCCGAGCATATCTATTTCGCGACAGAATTACGTCGCCTTGGTGTGCAGTGGGTAAGCCTGGCCCCACGCTTCATTGGCCGCTTCGAGAAGGGCGTGGACTACATCGGCGATCTTGATGCTTTCACAGCAGATATCGCCGTGCACGCGGCAATCGCCCGCGCGCTAGGCCCGTACAAGATCAGCCTGCACTCTGGCTCGGATAAGTTCAGCATCTACGCCATTGCCGCGCAGGAAACGCGTGGCGTCGTGCATCTGAAGACCGCGGGCACAAGCTATCTAGAAGCGCTGCGCACTATCGGCCAACTCGATCCTGCT
>Ga0209839_10000976_pt1 | contig 14641 bp, 14 predicted proteins | sample OrgsoiDNA2013050_FD_185800 | JGI IMG/M metagenome (GOLD analysis project Ga0209839, IMG submission 185800) | Permafrost soil microbial communities from the Arctic, to analyse light accelerated degradation of dissolved organic matter (DOM) -... | ecosystem: Environmental > Terrestrial > Soil >... | reverse complement strand
TGAGTGACGCGGCCAGCGCGATCCACGGCGCCGCGCCGAAGAGCCAGCCGACCGCCGCGACGCTGTGCGCACCGATGGCCAGCAAGCACAGGATGCCCGCCAGCCGGAAGCCGCCCTCCACCCCTAGCTGCAGCCCGTAGCGCCATAGCTCCCTGCGGCCCGCGAAGACGCCGCGCGACACGAAGCAGCACGCGTAGCCCGGCAGAGCGGCACAGAGCGCACCCACCAGGTCCCAGCTGCCGCCCAGCAGTCGCAGCGACACCGGGCGGGCCGCGACGGCCAGCAGGCAGATCGCGATCGCGGCCATCACGGCGACCACGACGGCGCGCCGGACGAGATCTGGGTCGAAGGTCGCCGATCCCCGCTCGTGACCGCGCCGGCGCGCGATCTCCTGCTCGACCGGCAGGAACAGCCCGGTCGCGAAACTGCTGATCAGGACGTAGAGGACGGATATCCCGGCGAATGCGGCCGCGCCGAGCAGACGGCCAGCGAGGACCAGCGTCACGTAGGAGGTACCGGCCAGGACACCAAGTCCGGCCACGAGCGGCACCGAACGGCGCACCGCACCCGGCACGCTGCTGCTCCGCACCGCCGACGGGCCCGGCGTCTGGTCGTCGCCCTTGACCAGCTTCATGGCCTGCGCCCGTCCGTGAAGAGAGCCTCGAGCTCGTTGCGTCCGGCCACCGAGCCGATCTCATAGAACCGCTCGCTGACCTCGAACCCCGCCAGCAGGCCATCGCCGGCCAGTTCGCGGCACAGCGGGGCGAGGTCGGCCGGCCTGCGGGCCGGCACCCGTTCCCCGATGACCTCCCGGCGGAAGGCGAGCAGCCCGTAGTCAATCCAGCGCATCTGTGCCGGAGGCGCGGCCAATCCCTTCTCATAACGGGCCACGCGCGAGCCTTCGAGCACCACGTTGCTGCCGTCCCAGCGGCCATCGTTACGGAAGGCCGTCATCAGCGCGGGCTCGCGCCGCCTGCGTGCCGCGCGCAGCACCCGCGCCGGATCGACCTGCAGCCAGGAATCGCCGTAGAGAACGAGGAAGTCCCGCTCCAGCGCGCTCTCGTCGTAGGCGAGCCGCAGCGCACCCGCGGTCCCCCGGAGATGATCGCCCTCGTCGACGTAGCGGACCGAGAGCCCCCAGGAGGCGCCGTCGCCGACGTGATCGCGGATCAGCTGGCCCAGATATCCGACGCAGTAGACGACGGAGTCGATCCCGGAGCGCGCCAGCCACGAGAGCTGCCGGGTCGCGAACGGTGTGCCCGCGATGGGCAGCAGTGTTTTCGGGATCGTCCTGGTCTCGGGCCACATGCGGGTCCCGAGACCACCGGCCAGAATCACGCACTGCATCGCTGCACCTAGTTACGGGCGATAACGGTGCTGCCGTCGTGATCGAAAGTGAAGCGCACTTCGGTGAGGCCCTCGGCCGCCATCGCCTGGCGGAGTGCCCGCTGGTCACAGGTGTAGAAGAGGAGAAAGCCACCGGCCCCGGCGCCGACCAGCTTGCCGCCCAGCGCGCCGCTGTCGCGGCCGAGTTGGTACCAGCGGTCGATGCTGCTGTTCGACATGGACGCCGACCGCTTCTTCTTGTGCTCCCAGTGCTCGTGCATGAGCAGGGCGAAGCCCTCGGTGTCGCCCTGCTCGAGTACGGCCTTGCTGCGCAGGCCAAGTTCCTTGACGAAGTGCAGGTTGTCGATCATCGGTGAGTCGCCGCCCTCCGACCGCACCTTCTGCTCCGCCAGGACCCGGTCCGCGCCGCGGGAGTAGCCGGTGAAGAACATGAGCAGGTGTTCCTCCAGGTCGTAAAGGGTTTCCGTGGACACGCCGAGCGGCGACGCCTCGACGTGGCCATCGGGGCTGAAGTCGAAGCACTTGAGGCCACCGAACGCGGCCACGTATTGGTCCTGCTTGCCTACGGGCCTGCGGAGGCGGCCGATCTCGATGGCACAGGCCTCTTCGGCCAGGTCCCCCGCTCCCACGTGGTCACGGCGGAAAGCGTGGACGGCGCGGAGCAGTCCCACGGTGAAGGCTCCCGACGAGCCCAGGCCGGTACCGGACGGGATGTCGGCCATACTGACGATTTCGACGGACGGGCCGACGTCGTGGGCGAGCAGCACCTCACGGACGATCGGGTGCTCGATCTGCTCGGGACGCTCGACGCGCTCGAGGGCCGAGTACTTCAGGAAGTAGTCCGGTGTGAACGTCCGGTTGATCGCGATGAAGATGTACTTCGAGATGGCGGCGGACAGTACGAATCCGCCGAAGTCCTCGTAGTACGACGGCAGATCGGTGCCGCCGCCGCCGAGGGTGATCCGGAGCGGAGCCCGGGTGATGATCATGTGGGGCCCGCCTCCTGGATGCGCGCGACGGCCGCCACCTGCCAGCCGAGCGGGAAGTCATCGCGACTGTGCCTGAATCCCAGGTCGAAGAGACGCGCCGCCGCCCGCTCGGCCCCCGACGGCGCCGCGCCCGGCGCGCGGTCCTCGACATCGGTGATGAGACGCCGGCCCCGCGCGATAACGGCCAGCTTGTAGAGGTTGAAGAAGGGAAACCCCGCGCGGAGCACACGCTCGACGCCATATCCCGCATCGGTGAGCACGCCGCGCAGGCCGGGGGCCGTGAAGTGCCGATGATGGCCGATGTGCCGGTCGAAGGCCGAGCGCGGGCCTCCCGGCACGGTGACGATCACCCGGCAGCCCGGCGCGAGCAGGCTCTTTGCGTTGCGGAGCAACCGCACGGGGTCGGCGACATGCTCGAGCACTTCGGAGCACACGGCGTAACCGGCCGCGGCCTGATCAGGGCCGCGGGTCACCGGTTCCATGAGGTCAAGCTGGGTGAAGGTGACCTCAGCCCCGCGGCCGGCCGCGGCCGCGCGGCTGCGCTCGACGCCGGCCGCACTGTACTCAACCCCCCAGACGGCCAGGTCCGGGTACGTTTCCCGCAGGTGGATGGCGAACTCGCCCTGCCCGCTGCCGATATCCAGCACCGTCGCCCCGGCGGGTGGCCTGCCGAGCAGGCGCAGGACGAGCTGACGGCGGTAGACGTTGGCCGGGCTGCCTTCGGCGGCCTCCCCGTAGGCATTCCAGTGGTGGTCCCAGTCGCCCGGATGCAGGGCGTCCAGAGCCTCCGATCCGGCAGGCCCCGATCCGGCAGGCCCCGACCCGGCAGGCCCCGACCCGGCAGGCCCCGACCCGGCAGCCTCCGACCCGGCAGCGGGGATCGCGCGATCCGGAGTGCTCACAGGAGGTAGCCCGCGGTCACGGCGTCGCGGTGGAACATCCGGACCGTCTCCAGCGAGAAGGCATCGAGGTCCCGCCCCAGCAGCGTCAGCTTCTTGAGCAGGTCATGCGTCACGGTGATGATGTGGACGCCGAGGTGGTCCGCCTGCCGCACGTTGAGGATCTCCCGCGGGCTGGCCCAGAGCAGTTCAAGCTGGGGATAGGGCGCCATCGTCTCCAGGGCCGCCCGCATCAGCGGGAGCGGATCCCGCCCCGTGTCCGCGACGCGGCCGGCGAACACGGAGATAACCGCTCCGGAACCACCCGCGAGCGTGGCGGTGACGGCCTCGACCTGCTTCAGCGTCATGAGCGCGGTCACGTTCACGTGGACGCCAGAACCGGTCAACTCCCGGACCACGGCGGCTGTGCTCTCCCCGCGCGTGTCGGTGACGGGGATCTTTACGTAGACGTTGCGGCCCCACGACGCGATCAGGCGGGCCTGGCGCAGCATCTCGCCGTGGTCATCGGCGAAGACCTCGAACGAAATCGGCCGGTCGGTGACGTGCTCGAGCAGCTTGCGGGCAAAGCCTTCGTAGTCGCTGACGCCGGATTGCCGCATTAAGGTCGGATTCGTCGTGAACCCGGCGATGTGCGGGTGGTCGGCTAGTTCGAGGAGTGCGTGGAGGTCGGCTCCGTCCGCGAAGATCTTCACGTTCTTGAGTCCCAGATCAGTCATCCCTGTGGCCCTCCGCTGCCCATTCCTGCTCCCGGATCCACGCCGCGGCCCCGGCCAGGTCGGCCACGGCAACGTGCGCGCCGACCGGGGCCGGTTCGGCATAGTGGCGGTCGACGTAGATGGCTCTTACCCCGGCGCGCCGGGCCGCTTCGACGTCACGCCATCGGTCACCGACGCCCGCGCTGCGGGCCAGATCGAGGTTCAGCCGCCCGGCGGCGTCCAGCAGCATGCCCGGCTGTGGCTTGCGGCACGCGCAGCCGTCAGAGTCGTCGTGCATGCAGACGCAGATCTCGTCCAGCGGCACGCAGCGGCGCAGCCGCTCGTGCATCCTGCCGACCGCGGCGGCGGCCAGCTTCCCCCGGGCGACATCTGGCTGATTGGTCACCACCACCAGGACGAAGCCAGCCCGCTTCAGGTCAGCACACGCCCGGGCCACACCGGGCAGAACGCGGAATTCTTCCACCGACCGCGGCGGAGTGGGAACGCCGTCCCGGACGAACGCCTCGTTGAGTACGCCGTCCCGATCGAGGAAGACAGCCGGGCGGCCGCGTGCCACGGTCACCCGCCGAACCGTCCCTCGCGCGCGTCGATGAGCATGGACTCCATGGACGCCCGCAGAGCCTGCCGCCCGGTGCGCTGATTCTTCCAGCCCAGCGCGCGGATGCGGTCGGTGTTCAGGCGGATGACAGGGACGTCGCCCTTCCAGCCGCGGTCGCCGCCCGTGTATTCGAACCGCGTGCCTCCGGCGGGCAGGCCGGCGACGTCCACGGCGATCTCGGCGATCTCGGTGACCGTGACGTAGTCACCGGTCGCAACGTTGAAAACCGCGAAGGGCTCCGTGGCCAGGCCCGCTGCGTGCAGGACGGCCTCGACGACGTCGTCCACATGGATATAGGACTTACTTTGCCGGCCGTCGCCCAGTATGCGCAGGCGTTGCGGGTCGGCGAGCAGACGGCGGATGAAGTCGAAGCCCACGCCGTGGGTCTGGCGCGGGCCGACCACATTGCCGAAGCGGAACGCCCGCGCCGTGACGCCGAACATGGCCGCGTAGGAGGCCAGCAGGGCCTCGCCCGCGAGCTTGCTCGCCCCGTAGGTCGACACGGGGATCAGTGGCCCATAGTCCTCGGCCGCCTCATGGTGGCCGAGGTCGCCGTACACGCCGCTGCCGGAGGCGTAGAGCACCAGTTCGGCGCCGCCGCGGCGGGCGGCCTCTGCGACGTGATGGGTGAGCAGCGTGCCCTGGTCGAAGTCGACCGCGGGGTCGGTCATCGCCCGCGCGATATCCGGATTCGACGCGAGGTGGATCACGGTGTCGTGCCCGTCCATCGCGGCCGCGAGGCGCTCCAGGTCGCGTACGTCGTCGTCGGCCACCGTCAGCCGGGCATCGTTGCGGTGCGCGGCCAGATGCCATTCGCGCCCGGACGAGAAGTTGTCGTACACGGTGAGCTTTTCGCATGCCTCGCTGGCCAGCAGACGGTCGGCGAAGTGACCGCCGATGAAACCGGCGCCGCCCACGACACAGACCCGCCGGATACCTCGCTGGCTCATCGCAATGACTCCCATCGGGTCGCCGACCGGGCGAGCGCCGGATGCGACACCAGCAGGTGCCACACCACCGCGCACAGCCCCTCGGTGTGCGGTGTGATGTGCTCGGCGTACAGCGGCGGGATGACCACGCAGGCGTCGGCCAGCTCGGCCGTCGTGCCGCCGTCGCGGCCCACGACGCCGAAGATCGGGGTTCCCCGCTCGCGGGCGAGCCGGAGGGCGGCGACCAGGTTGGCCGAGACCCCCTTCTCGGCGTTGCCGCCACCGACGGAGAAGATGAGCAGCGCGTCGCGGCCGCCGAGCCGTGACCCCTTGAGCCACTCGGCGAAGGTGGTGTCCCAGCCCTCGTCGTTCGTGCGCGCGGTCAGTTCCGACACGTTGTCGGTCGGCGTGTACGCCTCGAAGTCGCAGATCTTGCGGAAATCATTGACGGCGTGCGACGCGTGGCCCGCGGAGCCGCCGACGCCCAGGATGAACAGGCGGCCATCGCGTTCACGGGTGGCCGCCAGGCCCTCGGCCAGTTGCTCGATCGCGTCCGTGTCGATCGACGTCAGAACGTCGACCGACTCCTTGACGAAGGCATTCGAGAACGTCATTTAGCTCTCCGCTGGATCGAGCCTGCATACCGCGAATGTGTTCAATCCGAGCTTGTGCCGGAAACAGCGAATGCCGTGCGGCAGGAAACCGGCGGCGACGAGCAGCGGCCATAGGTCGCGCGGGTCGTAATATCTCTTATGGTCGTCCATCTCGCTGGCCGGCGAGAGGCCGAGGCGGAAGGCCGAGAACTCCAGCGCCCGCTTGCCGTGCCAGGACGGCACGTTGATGGCGCACACGCCGCCCGGCCGCAACAGCCGCCGGAAATGCGTGAGGGCGCGGGCGGGCTCCCACAGATGCTCCAGTACGGACATGCACAAGATGACATCGAGGGAGCGATCGGGCAGGGCGGCCAGGACGCCGGGAAGCTGGCCCTCGATCGCCGTGACGTTCGGCCGCGACTTGAGATCGTCGGCCAGCGCGATGTCGACGAGCGTCGCCGACCTGACCGTGGCGAGGACCGTGCGCAGGTAGGACGCCTGGAAGCCGCAGCCGAAGTCGCCGACGTCCTTGCCGTCGAGGCGGCCGGCCGTCCGCCGGATCTGGTGGCCGGAGAGCCAGACCCCGGCCCGGTCGACGGCCGTGAGCTGGCCCTCCTGCCCGAATGCCGCGTCCCGGGCGACGTCGGTGTCAGCCATCGTCCTTGTCACCGTAACGCACCTCGGTGGCGTGCAGAACCAGGGTGAAGCAGAAGGTCGAAAAGCCGATGATCATGAACAGCAGCCCGGTGATGCCAAGGTGGTCAAGGGCGGAGGAAGGGTCCGGCAGCGAGAAATCATGGGTCACGTAATGGACGAGCACCGCCGCGGAGAGCGCGAACCCGAGCGCGAAGAGCAGCCCGCTGATAACGACCGTGTTGGTGTAACGGAATATGCGCCGCCAGCGCCGCCGCGCGGCACCCGAATAGTCCAGGAAAACATGAGCGAGGCAGCCAAAATAAATACTCTGGAGGCCCAGCACGGACAGGGTCAGGCCGATGAGCATCCAGTACAAGTTGAACGTCAGCGGGCCTATCGTGATCCCGCCGAAGCTTAATGGCAGCGTCAGCGCCAGGCCAAGGGAGAAAAGCACGATGCCGGGCTTGAACAGGAAGAATTCCGCGCCGTGGATGAACATGGCGCGCAGGTTGATCCACGCCGCGCGGAACGGTGAGAACCAGCCCGAGCGCTTGTGATGTGACAGGCGGCCGTTACGGTCCTTGTAGAACGTGACCGGCACCTCCGTGGTCCGCAGCCCCATGCGGACCGACTTCAGCACCATCTCGGAGGCGTACTCCCACGACTGTGCGGTCAGGCCCATGCGGCGCAGGGCGTCACGGGTGACGCCGCGCATCCCGCAATGGATATCGCTGAAGTGGCTGCCGTAGAGACGATTGAGGATCCAGGTGGTCGCGGGCGTGCCGGCGTAGCGGTGCAGCGCGGGCATCGATCCCGGCTCGATCGAGCCCTTCCAGCGCGAGCCCATCGCGTACTCGGTGCCGCCGCGCATGGCGTCGATGAAGGGCCCCAGCTTGCGGAAGTCGTAGGTGCAGTCGGCGTCGCCCATGATCACGTATGTGCCGCGCACGTAGGGCAGCGCATCGATGTAGGCGCGGCCGAGCCCGCGCCGGGGAGCCTTGAGGACACGCGCCCCGCCCGCCAGAGCCAGCTCGGCGGTGCGGTCCGATGAGCTGTCAACGATCAGGACTTCGCCCACCGCGCCCGCTTTGCGCAGGCCTTCGTGGCACCAGGCCACGAAGTCGGTGATGGTGAGTTCCTCGTTCGCCGCGGGAATGAGGATGGTCACCTCGGGCGATTCGGTGTCGTCCGCGGGCAGCAGGAGACGGCAGTCCGAATCGTGAGCCAAGCCGACGTTCCCGTTTCCCACACCGGTCCCCGTAGTCAGAGAGTAATCGCCTTGGAGCATACCCGCCGGAATCACACGATGTCCGCTCATGAATGTATTGACGTACCCGGGACCGGAAAGGTTGCAGCGATCTGCACGCGGGTGCCGGGCGGTTCCCCGGGCGGGCCTCACGCGGGCCCCGGGCGGGCCTACCGCCGGTGCTCAGTCCGGGGGTGCGTAGGCGCTGAAGCCGCTGGTCAGCCAGGCGGAACCGTCCGGGGCGATGCCGAGGGCCTCGTATCCGTCCAGGTGCTCGACCCACTCGCGGGCGGCCGGGCCCATCGCGAACGCCGCGGTCGCGCAGGCGTCGGCCATGGTGATCCGGCGGCCGACCACGGTGACGCTGGCCAGTTCGGTCGCGGGCCGCCCGGTGCGGGGGTTGATGATGTGCGCGCCGCGCTCGGCCGTCCCGGAGGTGGCGACGGCGACATCGCGCCCGGCGACGACGGCCGCCAGCGTGGCGGGGCGCAGTGGGTGCGCGATGCCGATCCGCCACGGCTGGCCAGGCTCTGGCTCGCCCGTGCACTGAACGTCACCGGCGCCGTTGACGCTGTGGCCGGTGAAGCCGGCCGCGTTCAGCATGATGGCGGCCCGTTCGATCGCCCAGCCCTTGACGAAGCCGGACGGGTCGAACCGGCCCGCGGGCCAGTCGGTGAAGTAGCCGTCGCTCAGGTCACGGATGACCGCGCATGCCCCGATGACCTCGGCCAGTTCCGGCGCGCACTGCGCCAGGGTGAGCTCGCCCCGCCCGAACCGGCTGACGTCACTGCCGGCGCGGTAGGTCGAGAACGTGGCGTCCACCCAGTGCAGCCAGCTCACCACCTCGGGCAGCACCGGGCCGGCCGCCACCGGGATGTCAAACGAGAACACCGTGCCCATGACGTGCTCGGCGTGGTGGAGCCTCATCGCTGGCCGGCCGAGACCGATCGCGGCCGGGCTCGCCGCGCCAGTGGTGGTCACGTGCGGGGTGGTCACGCTCACGCCGGTCACGCCCGCGCGCGGTACGGGCGAGCCGGGCCGGCCCGCGGCGGTCACTACCCGCGGGCCCTGTCCAGCGCGCTCTGCAGCGACTTGATGTAACCGGCGCTGGTGTAGCTGGCCCCGGAGACGGCGTTGATCTTCGCGCTCTGCGCGGTCAGGGTCTCGTTGTTCAGCAGGGGCAGGGCGCGGCCGTCGATCATCTGGCTGTTGACGCCGTCGTTGGTGTGCTGCAGCACGGTGACCTTGACGATCTTCGCGGCGCTGAGCGTCACCTGCACCTGGGTCGGGCCGTAGGGGGTGTTGATCACGCTCCCGGTGACCGCCGTCCCCGTCCCCGAGCCGGCGCTGACGGGAGCCGCCGCGGCCGCCGCCGCGCCAGCCGCCGATCCGGCGGGGCTGCCGGTTCCGGCGGAGGTTCCCCCCGATGTGGCCGTCCCGCCCGAGCCGGTCACGCCCGCGACCGCGGTCGAGCCCATGTGAGTTCGGAACGACAGCAGCATGACCAGCCCGGCGATGGTACCGCCCAGGGCGAGCACTACCCGGCGCATTAGTTTTCTCCGTTCGGGGTTCGCAGGTCAGGGGCGGGGACGACCGGCCCCGGGAATTCGGCCCGGCCGGCCCCGGGAATTCGGGCCGGCCTCAGAACTCGAAGGACTCGTGGTGGATCTGGCGGCGCGGCACACCCGCCGCGGTCAGGGCGGCGATGGCGGATTCGGTCATACCGCCCGGGCCGCATACGTACGCGTCGTAGCTGCGCACCCCGGGCACGAGCGACAAAATCCGCTCGGCGGTCAGCGGATCGCCGCCGAGCTGGGCCCGCGACCCGATCAGGTAGTGCACCGCTGCCCCGCGGTCCTGGGCGATGGCGTCCAGCTCGGGCCCGAACACGACGTCCGCCGCACTGCTGGCCCGGTAGATGAGCGTGACCTCACCGGGCAGCGTCGCGAACATCGCGCGCAGCGGCGTGATGCCGACTCCGCCCGCCAGCAGCAGCACCCGCCGTCCGTCCCGCGCCGGAGTGAACGCCCCGTACGGCCCCTCCGCGATGACCCGGGTGCCCGGGCGGAGCCGGCGCACCGCGCCGCTATGGTCGCCCCGGTCCTTGACCGTGATCCGCATGACGTCAGATCGGGGCGCCGCGGACAGCGAGTACGGATGCGCCGACCACCACATGCCGCGGGTGAGGAACCGCCAGCGGAAAAACTGTCCCGGGTCAGCCTGCAGCTCGTCCAGGTGCGTGCCGCCGATGTACACGGACACCGTGTCCGCTGACTCGCGGCGGAGGGCCACGACGTGGAAGCGGTGACGGGCCGAGCTGCGCAGCGGGCTGATGACCCGGTACCAGATCACCAGCGCGGCGACCGACGCGTACAGCAGGGACCAGACGAACCGCGCCTTGAGGCTGCTGATGAAGGACGCGCCGTCCGCGAACTGATGGCTGAACGCCAGCGCGATCGCCAGGTACGTGTAGAAGTGCAGGTGATACCAGGTGTCGTAGGACAGGCGGCGGCGGGCCGCGCGGGCGGATACCAGGCCGATACCCAGGAACAGGAACCCGGCCACGGTCGCCATCAGCACGTCCGGGTACGACGTCAGCAGGGTACTCGTCTCGCTGACCAGTCCCTCGTGCGCGCTGACCGAATAGCCCCAGATGATGAGCAGGGCGTGCGCGACGATCACACTGACGACGTACCGGCCGCCCATCGCGTGCCAGCGGGCCAGCCGGTCGGTGCCGATGCCCCGTTCCAGCGGCGGCAGCCGGCTCATGAGCGCGACCAGCACAACCACCCCGTAGCCCGCGAGCAGGCCGAGGATGCGCCCCGCATTGGTGATCCAGTCACCCAGGCTGTGGATCGAGGGCGTGCCGGACCACCACAGCCCGATGACGGCCAGGCCGCCGGCGATGATGAGGCCCAGCACCAGCCCGGGCCGCGCACGCAGCTGCTCCTGTGGCTCGATGACCCGGCGTGACCGCCCGTGCGGGCGGGCGGCCGCGGCCCGGCGCGGCCGGGACGCGCCCGTCCCGTGCGCGCCCGGGACGGACCGCCCCTGCCGTGCTTCGACGCTCAGCACTGAATTCCCCTCCTGGAGCCGTTGACCTGATGTTCCATCAGGCCAGCGAGATCTGGCCGGACTGGACCTTGAGGGGCTGGGCGGGCAGCGGGCTTGGGGCCGGCCCCGCGACGACATGCCCGTCGGTAACGCTATAGCGGCTGCCGTGACAGGGACAGTTGATCGTCCCGTCCGCGACCTGGTCCAGAATGCACTGCATGTGCGTGCACACCGCGCTGAATCCCTTGAACTCGCCCGCCGCGGGCTGGGTCACCACGACCCGCGCCGAGGTGAAGATCTTGCCTCCGCCCACCGGGATCTCGTTCGTACTGGTGAGCGTGCTGCCGCTGCCGCCCGCCTGGCCCGGGCCGGCGCTCGTGCCCGGGTCCTTGGCCGGGCTGCCGCCGCTGGACGCCGTCCCGCTCGCCGTGGGTGAGGAGCCGCCGCCGCACGCGGCCAGTGTGCCTGCCAGGCCGGCCAGGCTTACACCGGCGATCAGGCCACGGCGGGTGGTCTCGGCATTGTGCGGCTGGGTCACAGGTGATCCTCCAGGCTGGTTGGGTCACGGATGGGCTGCTAACACTCATTGATACGTGCTCGGGCGGCCGGCTGTTCAGCAACCACGCCGTTCGTAATCGCCTGTTAAGAGGCGGTCATAAACGCGGCCATAAGCGCCGGCTTGTGTGTGCACAATGGCACGAACCCTGGCAGAAATCGTCAGGTCCCGGAAATGCCACGCCTCTGTCTGGGCAGAACAGCTAGGCGTCGGGCCAGTCGGCCGGGAGGACGTCGGAGCTGGCCCCCATGGCGTCGCGGAGCCGCGCGCGGAAGCTTTCGTGCAGCTCAGGTCCCCAGGCGTACTGGCTCGGCACGCGGACGGCGCTGAGCAGGATTTCCCGCAGGTCGCGGGCGCGTCCACCGCCCTGGGCCAGCGGCAGGGCGGCCAGGGAATATATCTGGTCCAGGGCACCGAACAGCTCGTTGGCGAGCAACGGCAGCGTCCCGTAACAGACGGCGGCCTCCACGAACCCCTCCCACCAGGTCGGCGGCTCGCCGTCGTTCCCGGACGGCACCTCGTCGCCGCCGAACGCACGGCGCAGCCTCGTCCGCACGGCCGTTCCCACGGCCGGGTCAGGATCCTCGAGGCCACGCTGCCAGACCAGAGCCGCATCGGCGTCGCGCTCGCGCAGGGGCAGTGTCCGCGCCAGCAGTTCGATGGCGAGCGGCACGATCTCGCCGTCCGCTGATTCGCAGCCCCGGGAGAACGCGTCGATGGCCTGGTCGAGGTAGCCCATTCCCTCGGCGACGTAATCCGCCGGGTCCGCGGGCCCGGCGGGCCCGGCGGGCCCGGCGCCCCCGGCGGGCCCGTCGGCCGGGTCCGCCAGTCTCTCGGCGGCCTCATCCGGCATGTGCGTCCCGGCTGTCGTGCCGGACGGTTCCGGCCCTTCGGCAGTCATGCCGGAAGACTAAAGGGGAACGCCGTGTCCCGGCTAGATGAGTAATGCCAAGCATGACGTTTGGACCGGGCCGGCGCAGGATGCGGTGGCCCGCGGTGAGGTCGGCTTCTTGCTGGAGAACGTCGACGACAGGGCTCGCCGGGTCAGGCGAACGCTTCCGGCGGCGGGCAGGCGCACACCAGGTTCCGGTCCCCGTAGGCCTGATCGATTCGGCGGACCGGTGGCCAGTATTTTCCCTGCCGGGTCCCGGGCACCGGGTAGGCGGCTTCGGCGCGGTCGTAGGGGTGTTTCCACTCCCCCGAGATCAGCATGTCGGCCGTGTGCGGCGCGTTCTTCAGCGGATTGTCGTCGCGGTCGTCCTCGCCGGAGCCGACCCGCTCGATTTCCTGCCGGATCGCGATCATGGCGTCGCAGAACCGGTCCACCTCGCCGGCATCCTCACTTTCGGTCGGCTCGATCATCAGCGTGCCCGCGACCGGGAACGACATGGTGGGCGCGTGGAACCCGTAGTCCACCAGGCGCTTGGCCACGTCCTCGTTCGTGATGCCGGTCCTGGCCGTGATCGGCCGCAGGTCGATGACGCATTCGTGCGCCACGAGGCCCTCGCGGCCGGTGTAGAGCACCGGGTAGTGCGGCGCGAGGCGTTTGGCGACGTAGTTGGCGGCCAGCACGGCGACCTGCGTCGCCCGGCGCAGCCCGTCCGCGCCCATCATCGCGATGTAGGCCCAGGAGATCGGCAGGATGCCGGCCGACCCGTACGGCGCGGCCGCCACCGGCCCTACAGGCCCTACGGGCACGCCGGGCACGCCGGTCCCCACGTCACGCCCGGGCAGGAACTCGGCCAGGTGCGAGCGGACCGCGACGGGACCGACGCCGGGACCACCGCCGCCGTGCGGGATGCAGAACGTCTTGTGCAGGTTGAGGTGCGAGACATCCGCGCCGAACGAAACCGGGGTGGCCAGGCCCACCAGCGCGTTGAGGTTCGCCCCGTCGATGTAGACCTGGCCGCCCGCCTGGTGCACCGCGTCGCACACCTGGCTCACGGTGTCCTCGTAGACGCCGCTCGTGGACGGGTAGGTCAGCATGATCGCGGCGACCTGGCCCGCGTGCGTGTCCAGCTTGGCCCGCAGGTCGCCCCGGTCGATCGCACCGTCGGAGCCGCACTTGACCACGACCACCCGCAGCCCGGCGAGCACCGCGCTGGCCGCGTTCGTGCCGTGGGCCGAGTCGGGGATCAGGCAGACCGTCCGGTCCGGTTCCTGCCGGGACCGGTGGTAGGCCCGGATGGCCAGCAGGCCGGCGAGTTCGCCCTGGGAACCGGCGTTCGGCTGGAGGGACACCGCGTCGTATCCGGTGATCTCGGCCAGCGCCGCCTCCAGCCGGCTGATCAGCTCCAGGTACCCGCTGGCCTGCTCCGGTGGCACGAACGGGTGCAGCGCCGCGAACCCGGGCCAGGTGATCGGCTCCATCTCGGCCGCCGCGTTCAGCTTCATCGTGCACGAGCCGAGCGGGATCATGGACCGGTCGAGGGCGATGTCGGAGTCCGCGAGGCGGCGCAGGTAGCGCAGCATCGACGTCTCGCTGCGGTGGGAATGGAACACCGGGTGGGTGAGGAAATCACCGGACCGGCGCAAGGACGGCGGCAGGCCCGGCGTGCCGGTGGCCAAGGACGCGGGCAAGGACGCGGCCAGGTCCACGTCGGCGGGCGGGCCGCCGAGCAGCGCGGCGGCCACGGACCGCAGGTCCTCGTCGGTGGTGGTCTCGTCGCAGGCGATCTGGATCATTCCGTCGCCGGCCAGGTACAGGTTGTAACCCGCGTCCCGGGCCCGGGCGATCGCGTCGGCCGCGCTTCCCGCTCCCGCGGGGGGAACGACGCGGATCGTGTCGAAGAAGTCACCGGGGCCTGTGACAAATCCCGATGCGCGCAGGGTGGCGGCCAGGACCGCGGCGCTATGGTGCGCGCCGGAGGCGATGGCGGCCAGGCCGTCCGGGCCGTGGTAAACCGCGTACATCGCGGCGAGCACGGCGGGCAGCACCTGCGCGGTGCAGATGTTGCTGGTCGCCTTCTCCCGGCGGATGTGCTGTTCCCGTGCCTGCAGTGCGAGCCGGTACGCGGGCTTGCCGTCGGCGTCGACGGAGACGCCGACGATGCGGCCGGGCAGCTGGCGGCGCAGCGC
>Ga0209839_10000975_pt1 | contig 14648 bp, 18 predicted proteins | sample OrgsoiDNA2013050_FD_185800 | JGI IMG/M metagenome (GOLD analysis project Ga0209839, IMG submission 185800) | Permafrost soil microbial communities from the Arctic, to analyse light accelerated degradation of dissolved organic matter (DOM) -... | ecosystem: Environmental > Terrestrial > Soil >... | reverse complement strand
AGGCCGGAGCAACGGGAGACGTGGAGCTCTTGCCCTCTCTTGGGTGGCCTGCGGGCACATACCGGGCGAAATTGGACTACAACGTACCGTCGAGTATTCCCAATGCGAGCAGTGACAGCCAAAAAACCGTCTATTCGAGCGAGTTCCGGGTAGTAGGAGACCAAAGCCAGTAAAATGGTTCGGGTAGATGGCACCCTTGACGAGGTACCGCCTGATCTCCTCTACTTCGAGGAAGAAATGATCTTCGCAATGAGGCTCGCGTAACGCTCCTGAGCGAATAGCTTCTACCAGCTGGTTCATGGCACCCGGATTCCGGTGCGGTCAGCGGGAGAAGTTTTTTTCTGCCCTGCTTCCTGCACCCATCCTCATACCAGACAAAAGAGGAGAGCGAACAGAGCAATGAGGAAACAGGTCGAACGCGCCAGGACCATTGAGCCTTCTCCCTTCATCATCACTGTGGTCGTTCATCAACCGCAGCGTGAGTGTGTCTGGGAAAAGGGGGGCCGTATGATATCCTGAGTATCAACATCACGGGTGCATTCTTCTTAGCGCTGGTAACCACGCTGGCTGATGCCATGCTGCTGGTTAGCCCCACGCGCCGTTTGTTCATTAATGTCGGTCTGCCTGGGGCTTACACCACTTTCAGCACGCTAGCACTTGGTGATGTCCTGCTCATGACCAAGGGGTCCTGGCTTTCGGCGCTGCTCTATCTGATCCTCAGTGGGTTGGGAGGGGTCGTTGCCGTTCTGCTGGGTGATCTGTTGGGTCAATGGTGGGTCAGCAAGGCCAGGCGTCCTTCCCTACCGAAGACAACACGCAAACTCACGGGGCTCCTTACACCTTCACCTCTTGATGGAGCGGTGACGCAAGAGCATGTCGATGTGCAGGAAGGCGAGCAGAATCAGGGGACTAGACGCCCTCGTTAACCAGAGAGAAAATGCGCGGGAGCGAAAGACCGCTGTGTCTGTGAAAAAGGGAATGGAGCGGTGACTCCATTCCCTCTAGCGCTTCATCAGAAGCCAGTTTGACTAGCATCCGCAGCACCCGCACCCGCAGGGGCAGCCACAGCCACACGGGCAGGATTCCAGAGCATCGTCAAACGTTGGGGACATGAGCATGTTGGTTCTCCTGTTCTTGAGCCATCTCACCTGACAAGGCGAGACAGGACATATCGCGACACGCACGAAAGGACTCACGTTCATCGGGATGGCAGTCAGTGAGCTGGTGTTGGTAGCGTTCGACCTGATCGCGAAGAAGGTGCAATTCAACGATCTCCTGATCAAGAGCCTCAAGCCGGAACGTCACCAGATCAAGCAGGTCGTGTTGGACCTCAACACAACGCACATCCGAAGCTCCGACCAGCAACGGTGTGGTTGCCGTGAGCGGAACACCGAGCAAGCGCAGACGGCGCAAGAGAATCAAGCGATTCACATCGGCCTGACCATAGCGTCGGTAGCCATTGCTCTGGCGCGCTGGTCGTGGGAGCACTCCGATACTTTCGTAGTACCGGATCGCTTTGGCATGGATACCCGTCAAACGTGCAAGCTGCCCGATCGTGAGCAGTTCTGATCCAGAAGCCCGTCGCTTCTGATCGCGCTGCGTCTCAGATGATCGTTGTAGGGACATACGCGTTCCTTTTGCCTCCTTCTCTTAAGAAGTGTACACCTTCCCAGCGCTGGAAGGTCAAGCTCTTTCTCTTCTTTCTTTCTAGCATACCTGGGCAGTTACGAAGAAAGGTCGTTTTCCCACAGCCTGACGGTCCAACGAAGACGGTGACTGCTGATTCTGGGATCGCGATGTTCACATGATGAAGAATATGCGCGTTTCCATAAAAGATATTCAAATCGTCAACTTCAAACTTGACTGGCGCATTCGTCGTTGTCTTTCGCCAGTTTTCAGGTTATCCTGTAACGACCTGGCTATCATTGAGCGTCGTCGCTCTTGTTTTCAGTACCATCTTTTGATGGTCCCCTCATCGTTCATTTTTCCTGACATCACCTGAAACTTCTTTTTACATGAGATAGTGAAATAATGATATTCATACAATAATAGCTGAAATAATGGTGATAAAATAATGCATGTGCTTGCTTGAGGAGGCGGCGCACCTCTACGGTATACCTGTTTTCCCCTTGTACCGTCTCAGCTGCATTCATCAACCGCTGAAGTGCAAGATCTATCTGTCCATCACCATAGGTCAGAGCTGAGGAGACTGCGTCTATCTCTTCGTATCCTCTCCACTGAGATGGTGGGACGATAGCGTTATATGAACGTAATGCTAGTGAAAGTTTGTCTGCAATCGCCTGTTTCTTTTGTACTTTTGTTTTCATACGCTTCTCTTTCAAGGTGAGTGGCCAGCTCTAATTCCTTCCCCATACTGCCTTGCTCATGTCAACTGTGTGCCAGTTCAATCCTTAAAGCGATATCCTACTCCCCGCACGGTCTCGATAAGCTGGGGGTGGTCAGGAGTATCTCCTAGCAGCTCTCGCAACCAATGCACATGGACAGAGACCGTGCGTGTGGTTGCATCTATCACTTCTGCATCGGCATATCCCCACACATGGGTTAGCAATTGATTTTGCGTGAATACAATGCCACGGTGGCGTACCATATACACTAGGAGTTTAAACAGCAGGGCACTTCTTATTTCGATGGGTTGACCATGCCGGAACACCTTGTGGCGTGCGACATCAATACACAGATCTTCTGCAGTGAGAAGGGGTTCCTCTTCACGTTCTCTCTCCATGATGGGCTTTAGTGAACCTTTCACTGCCCGATGATATTCCTTCCGCTTGCCATAGCGAAGAAGTGTTCGAACACATGCATGCAGTTCTTCCCAGAGAAAAGGTTTCACAATATAGTCGTTGACCGGGACTCCGCTTCTCCTGAGAACTGGAATCTCGGTCGCATCTGTTACTGCCAACAGAATAGGTAATCTCGCTATTTCGGGGTAGGAGCGGATCTTTCGACAGAGATCAAGACCACCTACTGGTAAAAGTGCCGCATCGAGAACAATCAGCGAAAGAGGATTTGTGCGTGTGATATCTAAGGCCATCATTCCATCAGCCACCGCCAGGACAAGATAGCCTTCTTCCCGCAACTGATACGAAAGCTCTTCCCTTCCAATACGATCCTCTTCCACTACCAGAATGACACGTGGGATGACGGTCTGATTCATTCCTTCCTTTTGCTCCTTTGCTCTTGCAACTCTCTCAACGCAACACGTTTGCTCGACTCATTCTCTTTTCCGCACTGTGAAAAGGGCGTTCAGGTATTGGCGCGATCAATGAGGATGACCAGATAGCGAATACGGGTCATCAGTTCCAATGCCACTTGCTCAAAGGCACGATACTGTTCTTTGTCTGATCCCTGAACATCCACTGGATCAAGGATACTCCAATGGATGCGCTCGGGATCATCGGGGAAGGTCGGACAGGACTCTCGGACACGATCACAGACGGTAACGATATAATCAAACGATTGCGTCTTCATCTGATCCAGGTATTTAGATCGCTGGTGGCTGATATCGATGCCCAGGGTCGCAAGCGCCTTTACTGCCAGTGGATGAACTGGAAGGGGCTGACTGCCAGCACTGAATGCTTCAACCCGTCCAGTACTCAAATGTCGCAGAATCCCCTCGGCCATCTGTGACCTGGCGCTGTTATGGGTACAAAGGAAGAGAACGCGAACCGATCGACCCGAGGAAGAGACTGCCTCCTCATGTTGTAGTGCTCCCGGCTGGTCAAATGCTGGATGCAACGCATCGGCAGACGAGAAGTACAGTGAGCGAAAGATGTCGAGATTGAGATGATAGTAGATGGTACGCTCATCAGCGATGCTCCGCCGTTCTGTCACCAGATTTTGTTCACGCAATAAACCGACATGGTACGACAAGAGATTCTGAGGCTGCTTGAGCGTCTGTACAAGTTCCTGATTACAATAATCAGAGCGTGCCAGCAAGGTGAGAATATTCCAGCGAACTTCGTGCCCCAACAACTTAAAAAAGTCAGGTGATCGTGGAGAGGAAAAAGCACCTTCCATACTGACCTCCTGGGATATTTGAATCAACTTCATTTGATACAAATATATACGATATGGTGATGAAAAGCAAGGAAAATTTCTATCTTCAAGGATAGGTGATGAAAATATTTTTGATTCAAATAATACTACCGCACTTTTTCTGAACTGGCTTTCTTCCAGGTTACCTCAGTGGGATACGAAATTCATTGTCAAACGTACAAGGCGTCTGCCCTCAAACAAAAAGGGCAGACGCCTTGTATTTTTCTCTGTTGCTTCCTTACAAATTCTCTGATGCTATTGGGATTGGGCGACGATGAATGATTGCAGGAGGCATGGTATTGAACGATATATAGTCGAGGTTGCTGATCTGGACCTTGAGGTCGTTTCTCGTTATGTACTGTATACATGCGTTGGTGATCTCGGAGGAATTTCCTTTAAAGGCATTTCTCTTCTACCAGAAGGAAAAAAGTATTATTACCAGCGCATCACATAGCCTACCCCTCGTACGGTCTGAATCAGCTTTGGATTGGCTGGATCTTCTTCGAGTTTTTCACGCAGCCAGCGGACATGCACGTCGACAGTTCGGGTATCTCCTGCATAGTCGTAGCCCCACACGTTATGCAGCAACTGATCTCGCGTAAGCACCGTCCCACGGTTGCGCGTGAGATAGACAAGCAAGTCAAACTGCTTGGGCTGCATCTCTATCTCCCGATCTCTACAGATAACGCGGCGTCCTGCAAGGTCAATGCGCAGAGAACCCGCTATTAGTTCTTGCCTGGGTGCCGTGATCTGCTGTGGTCCTTTGTCCTGCACAACACGCTTTTCCCTCGGAGCCGGGTACTCCGAACGACGCAGTAACGCTCGCACCCGTGCCAATAACTCGCGGCGTCCAAAGGGTTTGGTCATATAATCATCGGCCCCGACCTCAAGGCCGACGACTTTATCAATCTCTTCACTTTTCGCGGTGAGCATGAGGATAGGAATCACCGCTGTATTCTTCCCACGGCGCACCTGGCGACATACCTCTAAACCATCCATCTCTGGAAGCATGAGGTCGAGAAGAATCAAATCAAACGCTTCTCGCTGCACTGCTTCTAAGGCACTTGCTCCATCAGCGGCAGTGATCACCTCGTATCCCGCTTGCTCGAGATTATAGGCAAGGGTTTCTGCCAGAATAGCCTCATCATCGACAATCAGAATCTTCCGTCCCACAACTGCTCCTCCGCTGTGATGATCAGCCAAAGCGCCCACTGATGTAGTGCTCAGTCTCTTGCTGCTTCGGATGCGTAAAAATCTCGGCGGTCGGTGCGGACTCAATGAGTCGTCCTGAGAGGAAAAAGCTGGTGAACTGCGAAACGCGTGCCGCTTGCTGCATATTATGCGTGACCAGAACAATGGTATACTTCTTCCGCAGCTCCGTGATGAGCTCCTCCACCTTCAGCGTGGCGATGGGGTCAAGGGCCGAGGCAGGCTCATCCATCAACAACACCTCGGGTTTGACGGCGATGGCTCGTGCGATACAGAGGCGCTGTTGTTGCCCACCTGAGAGTCCTGTCGCAGGGGACTTCAAACGATCTTTCACCTCATCCCAAAGAGCGGCACCCCGCAGACTCTGTTCCACGATCTCGGCAATCTCATGCCGGGACTTCCCTTGAATTCTCAGACCATAGGCAATGTTCTCGAAGATGGATTGCGGAAAGGGATTTGGGCGCTGGAAGATCATGCCAATGCGCTGCCGTAGGAACACCACATCGATCTTCTGGTCATAGATATTCTGCCCATTGATCATCGCTTCCCCTTCTGTACGCGTGTTGCCAATCAGGTCGTTCATACGGTTGAGCGTGCGCAAAAAGGTCGATTTGCCGCACCCTGATGGCCCAATGAGTGCCGTCACCTGGCGTTCTCGTATGGGAAGAGTGACGTCGTAGAGCGCCTGTTTTGCTCCATAATAGAAATTGAGGTGACGAACATCAATCTTAGTCGCGGCTTGCGTATCGACCTGTGTTGCCGCTTCACCTATCTCGACAACACGAACGGTCACCCCTGCAATCTCTGGCACCTCAGCCTGATCAGCCGGTTGGATCGGCACGTCCCCGATCTCTGTCTTCTGGAAAATCCTGTTCTCCATCCGTTCTTCTCCTCTTTCCTACATCAACGAGTATTCTTTATGCAGTGGAATTGCGGCATCAACGATCATGCGATCATCAATCACCACCAACCGAATATACTGGCCCGCAAGGGCTTTGCTAATAAAGTATGGACGACCCTCGTAGGAGATATGGCCACTGCGCGCGACTTTCCGTGAAAAGATGCTTGCCCCTTCGGGAAGGCGAGCCTTTCCTTGCTCATGCGATTCGACAAAAACATTCATAGGAATTCTTTTCTCCTCTCCTCGTGAATGTATGCTTCCTTCTCGGTGACGAATCTTAACTAAAGCGACCAGCCACGTAATCTTGCGTTTCCTGTTTTTGTGGATGAGAGAACAATTCGCTGGTGACTCCGATCTCAATGATGTGTCCATTGAGAAAGAAGATGGTTTTCTCGGCAACGCGTCCTGCCTGCTGCATATTATGCGTGACGATGATCACCATATAGTTGCTTTTCAGTTGCCTGATCAACTCCTCTACTTGAAAGGTGGATGCGGGATCAAGGGCCGAGGCAGGCTCGTCCATCAACAGGATCGTTGGTTCGAGCGCGACGGCACGAGCAATACAGAGCCGCTGCTGTTGCCCACCTGATAATTCCAGCGGAGACGCGTTCAGTCGATCCTTGACCTCATCCCAGAGCGCAGCCTGCCTCAGGCTACGCTCGACCAGATCCTGGAGCGCTTTTCCAGACGCCGTTCCATTGAGGCGCGGCCCCAGGGCAACGTTCTCCCAGATGCTTTGACCTGGTAAGGGATTGGGTTGCTGAAAGACCATACCGATATGTCGCCGCACAAACATTGGTCGAATGGAACGCGCATAGATATTGACTCCATCGACCAGCACGCTCCCTTTGACTGAGGCGTCTGGAATCTCCTCATGCATGCGGTTGAGGCAACGCACAAAGGTTGATTTGCCACACCCTGATGGCCCTATTAAGGCTGTTGCACCAATTTCTTCAAATGAAAGCGTAATATCATACAATGCTTGTTTCTTGCCATACCAGGCATCAAGATGCTGAATTTGTAGAGACACAACATTCTCCTTCCGTTCTTGTCGTCGTCGATGGCGCTTTCCTTTGCTGCTGCGCCAGGCAAAAGAGAGAACCATGATCACCCACGACGTCTAAACCCTCCCGTCGCCCAGCGTACTGCGAACGAGGTAAGAAGAATGAGCAGGATCAGGACGAGGGAACCAGAATATGCCTGATTGATCTGGAGTTGATACGGACTCTCCGCGAAGTTGAAAATGCGCAAAGGCAGAGCATCCATCGGCTGTGTGATATCGGCATTAAAAAATGGTGTCCCAAATGCGGTCATCAGCAGTGGCGCAGTTTCACCAGCCACTCGTGCCATCGAGAGGACGATTCCCGTTATGATGCCATTGAGGGCAGCCGGAAGCACGACACGCAGAATGGTGCGAGCTTCGGTTGCCCCAAGGGCGAGCGACGCCTCGCGAAGTTCTCTGGGAACCAGACGAAGCACCTCTTCAGAGGTACTGGCAACAATGGGAATCATGATAATCCCGAGGGCCACCCCGCCAGCCAGACCCGAAAACGTTTGAGCAGGAACAACGATGAGAATCCAGGCAAACAACCCAAAAATGATGGTCGGAATGCCTGTCAGGACTCCGACGAGAAAGCGGACGCCAGTTGCAAACGGTCCCCGCCCAAATTCGGAGAGGTAAATGCCCGTGAAGACGCCCAGAGGAACACCGATGAGTGCGGCAAGTCCGACCAGGATCAGTGTTCCCTGAATAGCTTGCGCCATACCACCACCTGGTGCTCCGTTGGCGGTGGGCAGCTTGGTGAAAAAGTCCAGATTGAGAGAGGGCAGTCCTTGCCGTACGACATACAGTAACAGATAGAGAAGCACAACGACGGCGAACGCGGCTGAGAGCGTCGTCAAGATGATACTCAGGAGATTACTCACATGCCGACGTGTCGTGTGCGTGGAGCGAGATGGTTGGAATGGATTCGAAACGGTACTCATGCCGCAAACCCTCCTACTCGTTTGCCACCACCCATCCGCGCGATAAGCACGCGGGCCAGGATATTGGTCACAAGAGTGATGACAAGGAGAATAAAGCCAGCTTCTAACAATGCTGAGATAAAGAGTCCTGGTGTGGCTTCACCAAACTGATTGGCAATGACGCTTGATAATGTATAGCCGGTATCGAAGAGGTGCAAGCTCGGTGCTGATGCCTGATTTCCAATCACCATCGTCACCGCCATCGTTTCCCCCAGAGCGCGACCCAGGGCCAGGATCACTCCGCCCATGATGCCTACACGTGCAAACGGCAGAACTGCGTACCGAATCACTTCCCAACGCGTGGCCCCGAGAGCCAGCAATGCCTCGCGCTGTACTCGCGGGACCGTGAGCATCACCTCGCGCGAGACGCTAATAATGAGCGGCAAGATCATAATGACCAGGATGATTCCTGCTGCCAGGAGACCCAATCCATGAGGTGTTCCTTGAAAGAAGGGTAAAAATCCCAGATGGCGTCCAAGCCACGGCTCTCCCTGTGTGTTGAGCCAGGGAGCCAGCGTCAGAAAGCCCCACAGACCGAAAATGATACTTGGGACCGCCGCCAGAAGTTCTGCAATGAAGGCCAGTGGGACGCGCAGAGCACGGGGGCAAAAATCCGTCAAGAAAATGGCGGCTCCAATGCCAATAGGCACCGCAAAAATCAGCGCGAAGACGGAGGTCACGATCGTCCCGAAAATAGCAGGAGCAACGCCATAGCTGTTATGAACCGGGTCAAACGCTTGATTGGTCAGAAAACTCCACCCGAATTGCTGAAACGTCGGAATGGAACCATTGATCAAAACCACCACGACCCCGGCGATGATGCCAATCACGATGAGCACAAGCAGCAGGGTCAGACCACGGAAGATCACATCACTCAAACGGCGTTGCGTGCCTCCTGGGAGCTTCACCACGCGGGACGATCCTGTCAATCCTTGTTGCATATGATACCACCTTCATTTCTCCATGAAATACGAGACAATTTTCTGTCCTTTCTTGCCAACCCATTTCCTCTCATCCGCACCAAGTGATTGATACAGAGAAGGTGATTGCACACATCATTTCCTACAGGCAGAAGAACAGGTCTATGGAGGGAAAGGAGTGTCCTCCTCCCCCTCAGAGGCAGGGGTGACATTACCCGCTATAGCAGGCGCTACTTCCACACTGCATCGCTTTAATCTGCGCTTCGCTTTTCGTCACGATGGTCGCTGGAAGAGGGACATAGGTAAGCGCCGTTGCATATTGCTGGCCATCGTGAATCATCCACCACAGCATGTTCGCCAGGGCTTTGCCTCGATCAGTATTGCTCTGATTCTGATAGGCGACGATCCAGGAGAAGCCAGAGATGGGATAGGAGTCGGCTCCAGGAGCGTTGACGATAAAGAAGCGGAGGTCAGCCGGAATATCCGGCACATTGATGGCGCTGGCTTTGGCACCATCAAGAGAGGGCTTCACATAGCTGCCGTCCTTGTTTTGTACCAGAGCATAGGAGATATTGTTCGCGACCACATAGGCCAATTCAAGATAGCCGATGGCTCCCACTGTGCTCTTGACAGCTGCTGCAACCCCTGCATTTCCCTTGCCTCCAACTCCTGTTGGCCAGTTCACGGTTGTTGCAGCACCCACCTGTGATTGCCATTGACTACTCACATCCGAGAGGTAGTGCGTAAAGATGCCAGTGGTCCCACTGCCATCAGAACGATGAACTACGGTGATATTTTGACTGGGAAGATTGATCCCGGTGTTTATCTTCGCAATAGCAGGATCGTTCCAGGTTTTGATCTTCCCGAGATAAATGTCGGCGATGATCGGTCCTGTGAGCTTGAGCGTTCCACTGGGAACGCCACTGAGATTGTAGGAGATAGCGGTCGCACCAAGGGTGACTGGAATATGCAGAATAGGCCCATGCGTACTCTTGGCAAGCTGAGCGTCCGTCAAAGGCGTATCAGTCGCTCCAAAGGCGACGATGTCATTGAGTAAGTCGTTAATGCCTGCACCACTGCCCACCGACTGGTAGTCGACATTGACCCCGCATTTCACTGTAGGGTACACCGTAAACATCTTCGAGAAAAGCGGATAGTCAAAGGTTGATCCTGCACCAGTCAAACTCTTGGTCGAAGGACAGGTTGTCCCCCCCGTTCCACCTGTCGTCGAGGTGGATGAACTGCCTCCACAGGCAGCCAGGAACAGCGTCAGGCCAAGGAGTGTAAACGCTCCCAAGCGTGTTAAGAGATGGTGATACCAGATGGGGTGCAATCTCTGTTGAAAGAGCATAATACCTTGTCTCCTCCTCGCGTTTCCGCAAGTCATTATGTACATTCAAAATAGAGTCAGACAAGAACAACGCAAGGCATGCTTGTTTCTTGTCACTCTCATACCCTAGCACCTCTACATTAACTATGCTTTATGGATATGTTAAGGTGCTGTTAAGTCCCTGGGGATATGTGCATCAAAAACATTTGATGGAGTTTACACGCTGATGGAGTGGTGATAGCCGGAAGGGAGCATTTCTCAGGAGGTGTTCCCTCTGAGAACGTCCGCCAATTCGTCAATTGCACGAACTTTGACAAACGTTCTGTCCTGTGGTATGCTTTTATCGTAATAGGACGATGAGTAGAGAAGGAGCGTGTCGATGGATTCCTGTCAAATAGCAGTGCTACAGGACGAGAGCAGCGCCTCTCCAGTCACGCAAGAACAACTAGAGCAGCTTGCTCTTTTCTGCAAAGCGCTTGCCCACCCGGCACGTCTTCAGATCTTGCGATTTCTAGCACGGGTGGATACCTGCTTCTGCGGTGATATCGTGAAACAACTGCCACTGGCTCAATCAACCGTGAGTCAGCATCTGAAGATCTTGAAAGAGGCAGGGCTTGTGCAAGGGGAAATTGATGGTCCCCACACCTGCTACTATCTGGTACCCGAACGCCTGGCCCAGTTCAAATCGCTGAGTGCTAAGCTGTTGTAAATTTTTGTAGCACAAATCGTTCATCGGCGATAAACGATGAAAAGGAGTTTCCATGTTTCGTTCGTTTGAGGGAAAATCGCTTCCTATGAGTGCCACTTCCACACCTACGCGCACCATCAGTGTGTATGATCCAGCCATGTGCTGTTCGACCGGCGTCTGTGGTCCTGGTGTCGATCAGCAACTCTTGCAGGTTGCCCGCTATCTGCGTCGTTTTGAGGCAGAAGGGATCAAGGTAGAGCGCTTCAATCTGGCACAGCAGCCGCATGCCTTTGTCGAGAATCCGCGTGTTGCAGGGCTCCTCCAGGCATTTGGCGAGCAGGCATTGCCAGTAACGCTCGTCAACGGGACTATTCTCACTTATGGTGCCTATCCCTCTTCTGAGGAGATCAGCGCGGCGTTCGCAAAAGAAACGGCCTCTGCCCCATCGTCGGCACAAGAGGGCTGTGGCTGTGAACCTGGCAGTAAGTGTTGTTGAATATGACAACCAACACGCAAGAAAGAAGCTCTATAATGAGTAGAGACACATTGCCCCTTCCTTTTCAGCCACTCAACTGGCACGCATGGCAGACCCGTTTTCTCTTTTTTACGGGAAAGGGAGGCGTAGGAAAAACAACGATTGCCAGTACCGTCGCGGTTGAATTAGCAGCCGCCGGAAAGCGCGTTCTCATAGTCAGCACAGATCCAGCGTCGAATCTTGATGATATGTTTGCGGTCAGCGTTGGTTCCACGGCCATCCCTGTTCCAGGCGTTTCCGGCCTCTTCGTGATGAACCTGGACCCGGAAGCATCTGCGGCCTCGTATCGCGAGCGCGTCATTGCTCCTTACCGGGGCATTCTGCCTGACACCGTTGTCCGCAGCATGGAAGAGCAACTGTCCGGAGCGTGTACTGTCGAAATCGCAGCCTTCAATGAATTTACAGGAATTCTCGCGACACCAGCAGTGACCGAACAGTACGACCAGATTCTCTTTGATACAGCCCCAACAGGGCATACCTTACGACTCCTCACGTTACCAGGTGCCTGGAGCGGATTTATAGCAACCAACCCAGGTGGTGCAAGCTGCCTTGGTCCTCTTGCTGGACTCGAAGAGCAGCGAGCGCAATATGAACACGCAGTACGTCTGCTCGCTGATCCCACACAAACTACCATTGTGCTGGTGAGTCGCCCTGAGATCAGCGCGTTACGGGAAGCTGCACGGGCGGGTGGCGAACTCAAGGCCGCCGGTCTTGCCAACCAGCAACTGGTGCTCAATGGCTTCTTTCCGATGCAACCAGAACAAGATGCGATTGCAGAGGCCCTGGTAGCACGTCAGCACGAGGCAATTGAGACGATGCCTGTGGTGTTTCGCCAGATGCCGATATGGGCGGTTCCGTTGGTTGTGAGTGGTCTCACGGGTATCGATGCGCTCCATGCATTGGCTGCTATGACACAAAACGATGATAACCCTCGCCCTGGAATGGATGCATCTCGTGATGAAACACAGACAGGGGACACGTTCGCTGGGCTGGACGATCTGGTGCATCAGTTGGCTACTCAGGGACATGGCGTCGTCATGATGATGGGAAAAGGGGGCGTGGGGAAGACGACACTGGCGGCGGCGGTTGCGGTCGCGCTGGCACGTCAAGGATACCCGGTTCACCTCTCGACGACGGACCCGGCAGCACACGTCTCGTCCACCATTGGGCAGCACCTTCCCACCGGTTTGACGCTGAGTCGGATTGACCCGGCAATGGAAATAGCGCGGTATCAACAGGAGGTTCTCACGGCTGCTGGCGATCTGGATGAACAGGGGCGTGCATTTCTGGAAGAGGACCTACGCTCTCCCTGTACAGAAGAGATTGCCGTGTTTCGTGCGTTTGCCCGCACCGTTGAACAGGCAGAAGGCAGCTTTGTCATTCTGGATACGGCCCCAACGGGTCACACCTTGTTGCTGCTCGATGCCGCCCAGAGCTACCATCGAGAGGTTGCCCGCTCGGTTGGCGACGTTCCAGCGTCGGTTCGTGTCCTGCTGCCACGTCTGCGTGATCCTCACTTCACAAAAATCCTGATTGTGACTCTGGCAGAAGCGACTCCAATCCATGAAGCGGAGCGACTCCAGGCAGATCTTCGCCGTGCAGGGATTGAGCCGTTCGGATGGGTCGTGAATGCCAGCCTGGCGAAAAGCGGTACCCGGCATCCCTTCCTGGTCGCGCGAACACGTCTGGAACTGCCGTACATCCAGCGTGTCCGTCAACACCTGGCCTCGCAGGTCTGGTTCGTGCCGTGGTACCGTGAGGCTCCTACCGGCGAAGTGGCCTTATTTGCCATGACGGCCCGATAAGGGGAGAAAATGTGCGAGACGTGGATGGATCACAGGAAGAGGATGTTTCTGTTGCAAGCACGAGGAGGGAGAGGCGACAGGCAACGGGGAGGGTGCGTCCTCTGGGCACATCTTCCGTCTCTCTAGACAAAGCGTAGTGCTTTTGAAAGAGAGGAGCTTGTTCAATGATTCATCCAGACCTTCTGCAGTCAGTGGTGCAACAACGTATGCAGGAACGCTTGCAAGAGGCTGCCCATGCTCGCCTCATTCATGCGAGCAGAGACACCCGTGCTCCACAGAAAAGCTTTGAGGAACGTCTGTTTCTCTGGGGAATGCATCTGCGATTTCCCTGGCAGAGAGACAGACATCCATCTGAACAGAAACAACGATTGGGAACCGAACCATGTTGCCTCAACCTCTGACGACCGAACAGGTGTGGAATGCCTTTCATGCCCGACTTTTGCACTTTATTCAAAAGCGAGTCGCGGATGCGGGCACGGCTGAAGATATCCTACAGGATGTCTTCCTCAAGATTCATCAACAAATCGAAAGTCTCAAGGAGGTGAAGAAGCTGGAAAGTTGGCTCTATCAGATCACACGCCATGCCATTATTGATTCCTATCGAAGCAAGAAGCTGACGATAACACTTGAGGAACCTGAAGTCCTTCAGCTCCCGGAAGAGCTTCCAGACGATGATATTGTGAGTGAACTCTTTCCTTCGATCCGAGCGATGGTGAACAGCTTATCGCCACAAGATCGCCAGGCGTTGATCCTGACGGAGTACCAGGGATTAACCCAGAAAGAATTGAGTGAGTGCCTGAACATTTCCTTCTCTGGGGCAAAGTCACGGGTACAACGAGCCAGACAACGGCTCAAGCAACTGCTGTTGGCCTGCTGTCATTTTGAACTGGACACCCGAGGCCACATTCTCAATTATGAACCCCATTGTCAGTGCTGCATAGATGAAGAGACGTGTTGTACAGAGGAACAGCATGGAGCGTTGATTCAGGTGCGTCCTTTTGAAACAAGTTTCGTCTCTTCAGACAGAGAACAGTGAAAGAGCAATGTGCTCGCTTCACCAGAAAAGAAAGAGAGGAATATATCATGAGTTCAGTTCCCCAAAATGATGAGCAGTTACGGGAAGCGGTCCGTACGCGCTATGCTGGAACCGCTTTACAAGTACTTGGAGCAGGTTCGACA
>Ga0209839_10000974_pt1 | contig 14659 bp, 15 predicted proteins | sample OrgsoiDNA2013050_FD_185800 | JGI IMG/M metagenome (GOLD analysis project Ga0209839, IMG submission 185800) | Permafrost soil microbial communities from the Arctic, to analyse light accelerated degradation of dissolved organic matter (DOM) -... | ecosystem: Environmental > Terrestrial > Soil >... | reverse complement strand
CGACAATGTTCTCCAACGAATTTATCACTGGCATGGCTACCCCACATCGGAGCCTCCTGCTGGGCGATGTGGAAGAAAGTTCACCGATGCAGTGGAGCTGGGGGGGACCTGACACAAAACCCATTGATATGGTGCTCATACTATTTGCCGTGAATGATACTAAGCTCGCGGATATATACAAAGGCTATACAAATGAATTCACTACCAATGGATTACTGGAAATTCTGAAGTTGGAGACCGTCGACCTGGGCGACAAGGAGCATTTTGGCTTCCACGATGGTATCTCTCAGCCCATGATCGAGGACTTGTCCCAGGCCAAGACCTCTCCTATGGATAGGATAAAAGCGGGAGAATTTCTTCTGGGATATCCAAACGAGTATGGTCTGTACACGGATAGGCCAGTGCTCAAGCCCGCGCTGGACCCAAAGGGCCTCCTTCCCCGCGCCAGGGGTGGATCTGGTAACGTGGATTTTGGACGCAATGGCAGCTACCTCGTTTTTCGACAACTGCGCCAGGATGTCCGCAGCTTCTGGCAGTTTCTTGACGAGGCTACCAAAAACCCGGATGGAAGCAGCAATCCTGCCACACGTCTTAAGCTTGCATCACAGGTGGTTGGGCGCTGGCCCAGCGGGGCACCACTCCTGCAAACGCCGGACCAGGACGACCCGCGCCTGGCGGATGCGAATAACTTTGCATACTACCAGACTGACCCGTATGGTTGTAACTGCCCTATCGGTGCTCATGTTCGTCGCGCCAATCCCCGCGACTCTCTGGACCCCGAACCAGGCTCTGCACAATCTATCGCTATAGGCAAGCGGCATCGTATCCTTCGTCGAGGACGAGAGTATGGACCACCAATCGATCAGGCGGAGCTACTGAGCATCAAGAAGACTATCGCTGAGGATCAAGAGCGAGGACTACACTTTCTTTGCCTCAACGCTAACATCTCTCGTCAATTTGAATTCGTTCAACATACATGGGTCAACAATCCGCATTTCAATGGACTCTATGACGATGCCGATCCCATCATAGGCACTCATTCCTCTGATGGAAGCACGTTTACCATTCAGGCACAGCCGGTGCGCAAGCGATTAACCAGCCTTCCACGTTTTGTCTCGGTTGTGGGAGGGGCATACTTTTTTATGCCAGGTATCAAGGCTATTCACTACCTGGCAGGCCTTTAAGCGTTCTTATTCTTCTCTCACGAACTGCCTCCGGCGGTGATGAGTCAGAAAACGACGAGGCTGCATAGTTACAAGATGGGTGACTAGACAATAGCGTTCAATACTATTGTTTCGTGTAGCGTACTGTATTTATAATGAAATATATTGAACAAAGTATACCGGACAATGACTGATAAATCATTTGTTGCTCGGCAGAAGTGGGAGAAATAGATGTCTGATAATCCTGAGCACTTCCGCGATTACGCCCGTATCCTGCTTGCGGGAATCAGGCTGTTTAATGGGGCTACGGCCCTATTTGCGCCCAGATTGCTGGCTCGTCAGTTCGGTGATAACCCCAACCACGCAGTCATTTACGTGTTACGGCTCTTTGGGGTACGTACTATTATCGTCGGTATCGAGCTCCTCGTGCCAGATGAGAAATTACGAGCCAGCGCCTTGCGCTACGCTATTCCCATCCATGCTTCCGATACGCTCTCAGCAGCGCTAGCAGGTATCCAGGGACAACTCCCTAAGCGTACATCGATCATGCTTACAGCGATATCGGGAGTCAACACTGCTCTGGCTATCCTTGCGCAACCACGCAACCACAAAACAGATTGAAAACGAAAGGTGAAGAAGATGAGATCAACCAGGCGTGTACCATGGATATCCCTGGCCCTCGCGGCACTCGCAGCGGGCATAGTCTCTCTGATACTGCGTCAACGTGCTCCCACCCAACGGGTTACTACCGGGCAGGCGGCCCAGCCTGGCTATCGCCAAACGTCCTTCTGGCGTACCTATGATCAGCTTGCAGAGATGCTCGATCACGCCGTCGGATGGGATAAAGTACCGATGCCGCTGGGATTGCTCATCCTGCTCGGGCTGCGCAACATCTTACGGCAACAAAACCTGCATGATACGACCCATGAGCCTGCTATCAATCAACCGGCTATTGAACCGATGCAGGCCCGCTATCTCACGACACGGACATCGGATGGCACATATAACGATTTGGAAAACCCAACTATGGGTATGGCAGGTTCGCGTTTTGGTCGCAATATACCCATTGAGGACACCTTTCCCGAACCGAAGCCCGCCATCCTCACTCCCAACCCGCGCACTGTGAGCCTTGAATTGCTGACGCGTGAGAAGTTCCAACCTGCGACAACGGTCAACATCCTGGCGGCTGCCTGGATTCAATTCATGGTGCGTGACTGGTTCAGCCATGGCACGAGTCCGAAGGATAACCCCTGGCAGATTGAACTGCACGATGATGATCCCTGGTCTGAACACCCCATGAAAATCTTACGCGTACCGGGTGATCCGACACGCCCGGCCAACTCGAGCAACCTGCCTCCGACCCATATCAATACCGAAACGCACTGGTGGGATGCCTCTCAGATTTATGGAAGCAGCAAAGAGCAAGAGGCTTTCAGGCGTTCTGGCCAGGATGGCAAACTTCTTATTGGAAGTAATGGCTTGCTGCAACTCCCCACCGACCCAAATCGCAATCCGGCTATGGTGCCTGGCTGGTGGCTGGGTTTGGAGATGATGGAGACGCTGTTTACTCTGGAACACAATGCCATCTGTGATCGCCTGCGTGCCGAGTACCCAAAGTGGTCTGACGACGACATCTTTGAGCGTGCACGGCTCATCAATGCAGCCCTGACAGCAAAAATTCATACCGTTGAATGGACGCCAGCCATTATCAGTCATCCGACCTCACAGTATGCCCTGAAAGCGAATTGGTGGGGCATCGAAATGGAGCAAATCCAACGCATATTTGGTCGCCTGAGCACCAGCGAGGTCATCAGCGGCATACCAGGCTCGGAGACCGATCACTTTGGCGTGCCATATTGCTTGACCGAAGAGTTCACTATCGTGTATCGTATGCACCCGCTTATCCCAGACGATTACAGCTTCCACACTGCTGCTGATGATCGGCTCATTCTAGAGCGCACCTTAGACGAAATTACCGGACCACATTCTGAGGAGGCCTTGCAGCAAATCTCGCTGACTGACGCCTTCTACACGTTTGGCACCGCATATCCCGGAGCCATCGTCCTGAATAACTACCCGCGCTTCTTGCAACGCTTCGAGCGACCCGATGGGTACTTTATGGACCTGGCGGCAACAGATATTATGCGGACGAGGGAGCTGGGCGTTCCGCGCTATAATCAGTTCCGTAAACTGTTGCACCTTCCCCCTGCCAGCAGCTTCGAGGAACTGGCTGGTGATCCGACGCTGGTCGAGAAGATGCGACACGTGTACCACAACGATATTGACCGCGTTGACTTGATCGTCGGCATGTTCGCCGAAAAACGACCTGCAGGTTTCGCCTTCAGCGAGACGGCCTTCCGCATCTTTATCGTGATGGCATCGCGTCGCTTGAACAGCGACCGCTTCTTGACCAGGGACTTCAAGCCAGAGGTCTACACCCAGGTCGGCATGGATTGGATCAGAGACAATACGATGTCAACGATCCTGCTGCGCCACTACCCGCACCTGCGTTCAGCCCTGCGTAACGTCGATAATGCCTTCACACCGTGGCCCAGGGCAAAGGTCTGAATAGAATCGATACATGTTCTGATTATTCGCTTCTCAGACAGTGCGGTCTGAGGCGCTTGCATCGTTGCAGGTCCGGTTGCGCCTGACTTAGCAGCAGAGCGGCCTTCGATTCTATGGAGCAATGGCTATGAGTATAAAAAAACGAATCAACGACTTGTTCCTCGCGCTTTTCTATTTTGAGCGTCGGATCGATCCCTATTACCGGGATACCTTTGACAAATTTTTCAGGAAACCAATCTCAGCATTCGTGCAAGCCCTTATCAATGTGAAGAGAAAAGACGACCATCTGCAGGTCAGCAAAGAAAAACTCTTGCCCAATGAAAAAGAAATTACAGACTCGATCATAAAACAGATGTCTCTGTTCACGCACAAATATTATGAACATCGCTTTGCTCTGCGTGCCGGGAATACCAAAACGTATGGTGTTGTCAAGGGAGAGTTCGAGATTCTGCCCAATCTCGCTGACAACTTGCGACAAGGTGTTTTTAGGTATCCTAAAACATATCCTGCCTGGATAAGATTCGCAGGGCCCGGCCCTGTAGCACCGCCGGATATGAAGGATAACGGAATACTGAGCATAGGAATAAAACTCATGGATGTCGAGGGCGATAAACTGCTTGACGACGAAAAATGGACCCAGGATTTTACCGGTATCAGTGCACCAACCTTTACTACTCCAAACATTATAGAGAATCTCAAATTGCAGCGGCAGGTATTGGAAGGAACGCCCCTTTTGTATTTTATCAATCCCTTTGATTCTCATTTTTTAGATGCAATCATGCAAGGTCTGTATGCCAGGACCCAGACCAGCCCCTTAGAAGCACAATATTTTAGTTGTGTGGCCTACCTGTTTGGCGATGGGCAGGCTATTCACTACTCGATCAAACCCTGTTCTGCTGAGAAAACGAAGATACCCAGGAAACCCTCGGCCAATTATCTCAGGGAAGCGATGGTTAAAACGCTTAGTACAAAGGAAGTAACTTTCGATTTCATGATTCAATTGCAGACTGACGCTTACCGAATGCCAATTGAAAATGCATCTGTGGAGTGGCCGGAAAAGCTGTCACCATTTCTACCAGTCGCAAGGTTACGTCTACCAGTTCAGAGATTTGATTCCAGGAGTCAACTTGTTTTCGCCGAGAACTTATCATACAACCCATGGCATTGCATAGCGGACCATCGTCCATTAGGGAACCAGAATAGAGCCCGGAGATCCATTTATTACGTGTTGTCAGCACTTCGACAGACGATGAACGGCGAAACAAGAATAGAGCCAACTGGCACTGAGGTATTTGATGATTGATCGAGAAATCGAGGCATATGGCGGAGGCGCTGAACGACGATTCTCCACAGGCAAGAAACTTGTTCTTGACTATCCGTCTTAGAAAGGGATGACCCATGACAGCAAGCATTGAGCATATACAGGTACAGGCCAACGGTATCACTTTTCACGTCGCATTGGCAGGAAGGGAGGATGCGCCGTCCATCCTCTGCCTGCATGGATTCCCTGAAGGATGGATGAGTTGGCGGGCGGTAATGGAGATGTTGGGCGAGACCCGTATGTATGCGCCAGATCTGCGTGGCTACTCTGGTACCGCGTGTCCAAAGGGCGGCTACGACGTTCTCACGCTCACCGACGACATCAAGGCATTGATAGAGGTATTGGGCATCGATAGGCCGGTGCTCGTCTCGCATGACTGGGGGGGTGCGCTAGGGTGGATCTTTGCACACCGCTACTCGCATCTTATCCACAAGCTTGTCGTCGTCAATTGCCCGCATCCGAAAACGCTTGTGCGGGCAATATTGCACGTGGAAGACTTCCAGACCTTTCGCGTCCCGTGGGTTCCCTTTTTCCAGGTGCCGTGGCTGCCCGAATTCTTTCTGACGACGGCGCTGGGCAGAAGGCTGCTTAAGCTCTCCTTTACGCTGAGGGAGGGCAAAAAGGGCACCATGAACGTGGCACTTGTGGACGAACTGGTATCACGCTTCCAGAAGCCCAGGGATCTGCGTGGGCCTATCAACTACTACCGTGAGATGGTGCGCACACAACTTGTGCCGAAAAAGCATACACAACTCGAAGCCATCTATAGTACGCCGATTACCGTTCCCGTCACGCTCGTATGGGGAGAGAAGGACGCTGCGCTGTCCGCCAGAGTAGCCTTGAACAGCTACAAGGACGCAGGCTGCGCGGTCGAATGGAGACCCCTCCCCGACGTGGGTCACTTTGTGAGTCTAGAGGCCCCCGACAAGCTGGCGCTCGAAATCAGCCGTGTACTCGGCCTCACCGTTTGACCAGGCGCCCATCAGAGAGCACAGATTCAGCACGGTCTCCCCTTTTCGTGCTATACTACAACCCAGGAATAGATCCTCATGGTGAGATATCCTCGCAGGCAAACAGAGCCTAAGGAGCAAACAGATGTCAACGACGAGCCAACCCCCACAGAAAAACCCGGCAGCAGGAGTAGGCAAAAGCCTGCAACGTCTTTTTATGAAGGGCCATGTCTCTCTTTATCGCTTGATTGGAGGGAAAGTGGGAGGGGGGAAACACTTGCTCGTCCTCACGACCATCGGCCGCAAGAGCGGTGTAGAACGAGATACGCCCCTTTTTTTCTTCCGTGACGGAGACCGTTTTATTATCATTGCCTCTGCTGGAGGAGCACCGAAGCATCCCATCTGGTAGCTCAATCTCCAAAGCAACCCGCAGGCCAAAATACAGGTTGGACCACGTGTCATTCCCATCACCGCAAGACAAGCAGATGGGGAGGAGCGCACGCGCCTGTGGTCAATCATCGCGGAAAATTATAAGAACTTCGTGGAGTATCAAAAGCACACGACACGAGAAATCCCGGTCGTCATCCTCACTGCGACCGCCTAAACGGGACGAGAGCACGAGCAAGGTAAGGCGCCTAACAGAAACGTGAGAGGACCGTTGGCGGGTTCTGATCCCCATGTCCCTGTGAGTTGAGAAGGCCGGAAACGCTCTGAAGCGGACCGGAAACCGCCTGGCAAATAACCACCGCGTGACCGCTTCTTTCTCAATCCCTATCAGGATGCGCGTTTTACGACCTGTCCTCAGTGCGGACTCAAGGCCCGGCAGCGTAAATACCCACTCGTCATCCATGTCCACTCCATGCCTACGCTCATCTCAAGCAAGATGCGCCGCTATTACGTCAGCTGCGTCCTGCTGATCGCTCACCATGAGATCACCGACAACGACTACCTTGTCATGGGGACGCCGGATAGACCCGAGTGGAGAAAAGGATGCAAGATCCGCTGTCCATAGAGGAAATGGTTGAGCATCTGCACGATTTCAAGGGAGTGGTTCCTTTCAGCGAGCAAATGTGTAGAAACAAAAGGCTACTATGACCAGAACAAGCTGGGTCGAGCTGTGTGAGCGACTTGGAGCCATCCATGAAGCTCTTGAAGAGCATTGCGACAAAGGACCGCTATGGCTACACCTACACTTCTGGCTGCGCTTACTATGGCCTCACTATTGACCTTGATGTTGCCATACCGCTGAAGAGGCACAACCGCGCGAGGCAATGCGACTGTATCAGCAGCGTGCAGAACGGCTGATCCTATCCGCTGACAGGCGAAGCCACTTCTGCTTATCCGCTTCGGTGCTCCCCGGCGGCTTTTCACCTCACACCAGGGGTGTACAGGCGTAATCCCCACAACCGACGAGAGAGTGCCGGAGACGTTGGATCGGGATGCGTCTGGCTGCAGCGGCCAACTGGGCTGGACATCATAAGGATCCTCGTCGCTTGAAATTGGGAGAAGGGAAGATGAATAAGGAAGGATAAACAAGATCAAAGGGATTGTTAAACGGCTAGGAGAGAAGACTGGATTATCCACCATCGAGAGAGGAAGTACCGACGACCTGAATAGGCACGCCGACACAATTATCTCTATATAAGAGAGTGCCTATTCATCTAGACATATTTATATTGTGCACGAAAACTCGTACTGCAAATCCGTAATGAGCCAACGTTTACTTAACAATCCAGAAGAAACTCGGGCATGGAATTTGCATAATGCAAAGATATCGACAGGTAGAGTGATAGAAATCGTTTTGTGATGCGTCTCCGCTTCGCAATGTGTGTGATAAGCAATACAGTATTTGCATGAAAAGCATTTCATTGAATGATGTGATCGAATCAGGAGGCCAGGCGATGAATTCTCCAATGATATGTATGGTGACTCTTCACGGCATCGGCTTTGAGCAACCGCCACAGGGAAATCTTCCCGGCTACGCAGACGACCTGCATGAACATTTGCACGAACGTCTCGGCAAGCTCCTGAGTGATGATCCGGACCGCGACCATGACCACCGACCTCAAGAGAGTCGTCTCAAAGAGAGCCTGCCAATTTATGTACAAAGCTCCTATCCGCTTGATGAACGTTTCGGCAAGCGCTCCAGAGAAGAGGGAATGAAACGCCTGGGCCAGTGGAGTGGCGACGGAAAAACGATTGATACAAACGGCGCGTCTCTCACCCGCGATGGTGCCTCTATCGCGCATGTAGCGCTAGTATACTCCGATCTGGAGGGGAAAGACGTTCAGTTCATTCCTTCTGTAGTTACCGTCTGGATGGCCCTCTCTTCGCTGTTCCATGGTCGCTACGACTCCATTTTTGGCCTGGTGCGCAGACTTTGGGCCGATCTTCATCCTTCGAAGAGACCCTTTGGAACCGCCAGAGCATATAAAAAAGGTGCATCTAAAAGTGGCGCTTACAAGGAAAATAGCTCTGGATACGTGCCCGGTCTGAGTGTTCGGCAAGAGATGATGGAGCGCAAGAGGATGCACAAACGGCGGCAGCCCGAGTCCGCAAATTCCCTCCAGGCGGTTTTCGCGCAGTTGCAAAATGACGTTGCCGCGTACATTTGCTATAACGAGATGCGCGAGCAGATCCGTGGTTTCGCCCTGGATGCTTTTTTGAGACTTGCCGCGCGCGACGATGTCACCGCTATCGTGATCAATTCGCACAGTAATGGCACGGTGATCGCCCTTGATATGTTGCGCTCTCTTCCCCCTGCTGCTGCTGGCAAGGTCAAAGCTTTGATTACCGCCGGCAGTCCGCTGCGCAAATACGCGACCTTATTCACCTGGGGCCAGCATATGGATACCCTACCTCCGATTCCACAATGGATAAACTTCTGGGATGAACATGACCCGGTCGCAGACCGCCTGCAGCCCAGCTTCGATTGGTATCCGAGCAAGGAGCCGACACCAGACCAGTTAACCGGTCTCTTTCAGGCGCGCGATCCTAAGACTGGCGAGAAAAAGCAGCTGCTTATCGAGGATATCATCCCCGCTGTAAATAACTGGGAAAACAGCAGCGGTGGGGGGCTGCAAGCTCACAACTATTGGGACAACAAAAAAGAGTTTATCCCTCTGCTTGCTGACTGCTTAAATGATGTGCTGGAAGAGACGAATAAAGAACAATGAAAGCGATAAGAGCGATGAGAAAAAAAGGGTATGTTTCTCCAATAGAGTAAAATCGTGTATAGCATTTAAGAAATACAACAAGTGATCTTCACTTAGGAGTCTGGGGTTTCATTATCCGTAACTCCTCAGGACTCCTCGCCGCACAAAGAGAGGGACAGCCAGAGGAGCAGAATTCTCCTGGCTGTCCCTTTCCGCTTATGGAAAGAAATGCTTCCTGGTTGGAAGGTAAAGGCAACGAGGCGGTTTCTTCTTCGAGAACGCGCATCGGTATCAGTGCTTCTGCATGCTGCATCGTTTCCACGAGAGCCGTTGCCAGAGCGGTATAATCAAGTGAAGAAGGAGCAGGGTCTGGAGGTACCTGCTGTGGAGCAATAACGAATGCCTGACTCCATTACTGGCGCACCGCGTTGAACGAGAACGGTTTGAGCCGCGATGCCAGCAGAAAACCGATGACCGCAATAGCACGCAAGGCGGTCATGACCCATAAGGGAATGACGCCCGAGATACTCTTGTCAGTCACTGGCAAACCGGCGGCATGGCTCAACGCATCGAAGTGCGTAATGAGCCCTGCCACCAGAGCGAGCAAGGCAGTGAGCGTAAAGGAGATCACCGCTTTGATCTTCTCCCGTTCTCGCATAGCCTGGAACGCATTCATAGAGACCATCCCCAGACTCGAATCAATGGCCAGTGCCTGCGCCCAGGACCACGCATCCGCGAGCGCCGTGTTGTGGCTCATCACCGCGCCATCGGTCAAGAAGTTGGCCGTGGTGATGACGATGCCCCCTGCAAGCAACAACTCGCTCGTTTTTGCGACGAAGGGAAAGACAAATTTGATGGTTTCTTCGTACCAGCGTAAGGATGCGAATGCACGCAGGAGGTGAAGACGGTCGGTCTGTTCTGCCATAACTTTCTGCTTTCTGATCGGTTTCCCTTCCAGGGAGATCGGTCCATTGACACGCTTCTCTCTGTGAGGTAGAATCCGTCTAGACCCGCATGAAAGGCTGGTTCAACTTGGCAGAGCGTCACACGCACTTCTTGGAGATCATCGGAGGCCCGTCAGTTCCGGCACGTATAAATACTGCATTTACTATCGATAGTAAATGCAGTATTTTTCTTTTGTGAGAGGATAAAAAATATGGATTGAAGGCAAGCAATGGTGTTCTGTACCTCCTGTGTTCTTCTCTCGTCTTCCAGCTTCTCAAGAGCGTTCGTGTCTTTTTCCATCTGCAAAAGGCAATTTCCCTTTTCCTCTTTTATGAGGCCATTCCCTTTTAAGGAAGTGAAAAGTGGCCTCCCTTGTCTGCCTGTCACGTTCGATCTCTCGTGGCATTGCATAGGTAACATCTCTATTTAAAATGGTATACTATGCGATCCATTATTCAAACAAATCGTAGACTACTATAATGCATCGTATGGTCTTGTGCTCCTCACGTTCGTGCTTGCTTTCTGCTTAAAGCGAGATGCCAAATGGAAGAACATGCTCTTATGCTGAACCTTTCAGCAACGACAAGAGAAGGGGCTCTCTGCTCGGCTCCATCAATCCGGTGAGATATGGTCAAAGGGTGAGTTTATTTCCAGGGTCTGATACTCCACGAAAACGAAGTAAGACCATATTTATTTTCCTGATGCCGCTATCAAAACGTATGGCTTGCAGACATACTTCCTCCATAGATTTGCAAAAAGAACAGTATTTAAGATATGATTGATACTACTAGTGCTGCATGATATGAAAAGCACACTTAAGAATTTTTGCAAAGAACTCAATACGTTGCATGGAAATATCCGCCCGAGGAGATACACACTTCAGAAGAGCTTGAAGGAGAAACTGTGGCAATGGAGCAATCGTTGACCAATATGCATCTCGCAGCATTAAAATACCGTTGCTCTCTTGAGATCAACAATTACCGTCAAAAAAAAGAAAGCGATGATCGCTATTGTCTGGAGATTTTCAAGCGGGCAATTATAGACGGTGATAACGAAGCCTGGGTGGCTTTACAGGAACAGTTTCGAGAAAACGTTTTGACCTGGCTGCGTTGTCACACTAAGAGGCAAGAAGCACTCCTGATTGAAACTGAACAGAACTATATAGATGATACCTTTAAGCGCTTCTGGCTGTGGGGAAACAATCAGAGGCTCGAATTTCGCAGCCTGGCAGGTGCATTAAAATCTCTCAATCTATGCCTGAATAGTCTCATCACTGATAATTTGCGCTTCTACGCTCGTAGCGAGCGTATTCCACTTCCTGAGAACAGGATCTCAACCGCCTCCACAAACGGAGGACCTGACGATAAAAGAGAGTTATGGCAAGCAATACAAAAGATTCTCACCGACAAGCGTGAGCTACGAATAGTATTTTTACTGTACAACGAGGGGCTGAAACCAAGAGAGATTATCCAGTGTTGTCCAGGAGAATTCTCAGACGAGAAAGAGGTGTATCGTCTGACTAGAAATGCTCTCGATCGGCTAAGGCGAATGCGAATATCATTCGCTGGAAGATCAGTTATGAAGAATGAGAAGTCGCATAGCTGAGTGTATCTGCGTTCTCGCTTTGTATTTATGGCTATACAAAAATGAGGGGCACGAACGTTTACGTAGATACGCCAAAGGTGCTTTTCAGGTAAACAAGTACGTGGAGTGGAACACAATGCGCTTAAATAAAGGAGGAGATGATGATACATTGCCCTGATCCAATAGCACCTGATGACGAAGAATTGCTCAGGTATATTTTTGGTGAAGGAACTCTCAGTGAGAACAGGAAGCGACACCTTGAGCAGTGTTCAACCTGCCAGCAGAGGCTTTCAGATTATAAGCAGATAAACAATATGCTCCTCTCTGAGCTGTATCGCATCCAATGCCCGAATGCGACGCAACTCACACTCTATTGTGCTGATATGCTCTCGACCGATGAAGTGTTTACCATCGACGAACACCTGCGAGAGTGTCCCCTCTGTATGGACGAAGTCCGTATGCTTCGCCAGGAGATTGCTCACTTCACTCCTTTCCCAGAGCCAGAGAATCGCGCCTTCCAGGAGGCGGCTTTACAGGTGCTGAAACGTTTTGTCGCTCAACCGATCATACAAAAATCAGAAATGATCTTGCGCCAGGACCCTTCTGCCACAGCATGGTCTCGGCAGTATCAGGCAGAGGACTTCAATCTCTTGTTCCAACTCTCCCGCACAGATAATAACAACATGAAATTGATCGGTCTTTTTGAAAACTTCACCATGGAACAACTCAAAGCACTGGAAGGCGTGGTAGCAGACCTCTACCACACACCTACTTTGGATGGCAATGAGAGGGTGCAATTTAATAAGTCCACTGAGAAACCTGTTATGTTTACTACAGTGGAGGAGTTGGGGAACTTCGCCTTCTCCCCTATCCTGCCAGGGAACTATATCGCTATCATTCACTTACCCAACACCGAACTCGTCGTGGAAGGATTGTATATAGCATAATGCTTATTGATCATATGCTCTTTGTCCTGTTATTTGTAAAGGAAAAAGCCTGCCAGGCGTAAATTTCAGCAGGTGCGCACATTTAGAAACAGCGTTATCTACGCTCCTGGGGGAGGTTTACCATTGCCAAAGCTACAGATGGATGAACAACAATTCCTACCAACCCTGCGCGATCTAGGTCTTGAAGAAGGCAAAACATACATTCAAGAGCATATTGCAGAGCTAAGCGACTCTGCGGCTATCTCTGCATTGCTTGAGAACGAAGCGCTGAACCAACTCTACACTGACCCCTCCATCTCTCTCAAGATGGCCGAGCTGCTCATTTTCTTTGGTGAACGTGTGCAGCACAAGCCTTCTCATGCGCTTGGCCTTAAGGCAAAAGGGGATGTTTTGAGAGTCATTGGACTACATAAAGCTGCAATAGATTGCCTAGATGCAGCAGGTGAAGAATTCTTACTCCTGGGTGATGAAGGAAACTGGGGACGTAGCCGTGTGAGTTGGATTCTATCTTGTGCCTGGCTTGGAGATGTTGAGGAAGCATTACAGGAAGCTGAGCGTGCCCGTGATACTTTTGTGCGTCTCGGTGAACCATACTGGGCCTGTGTTATCGATCACAATACAGCAATTTATAAATAGGTAGGCCGCTATGAAGAAGCTCTTGAACTATATAAAAGGATGCTAGCAATCTATCCTGGCTTGAAGGATCAAGGAGAGGTCTTTATCAAGCGTGCTATAGCTCTGGCAAAAGTGAGTTATTCGATAACTTTAACCTGGGTTGGTGAGTTTGAACAGGCATATCAACTTGAACAGGAGGCACAGGCCGCCTTTAGCCTGCTCGGAGAGACCAGCATGTTTATTAACTCAGAAATTAATCTGGCAAATCTCGACTATACTCTAGGTTATTATGGTTCCGCGCTACGACGATATTATCAAGCAAGAGATGGTCTTATAGAAAACAACATTGATGCAGCGTTGTTACTCGCAGAAATTAACCTCTGGATGGCCAAGTGCCTGGTAAAACTTAACAGGACAGAGGAAGCGTCCGTGTTGGCAAGTAGTGCGGTTGAAGTGTATAGACAAACAGGTATCTCTTTGAGTACAGGAGATGCATTACGAGAATATGCGACAACGCTTATCGCTTCTGGACTCTCGGAGGCGAGTAGTAATGGAGCAGAAACTGTGTTTAGGCGAAAAGAAAATAGTTCCTATTTGAGGTTTACAGACCTTCTTACTTTACGCTTGGATCACGTGGAGGATGATGTTGTCCTTGCACAACTCCTTCTGGTAAGGTGAAGTGATACTTTCCTTGTGAGTTGGCCTCGCCCTCTTTTTGAAGTTGTTTACTCCATACAAGTTCTATCCATAAGGCTGCAAGGAAAAAACATGCGCTTCCAAGAGGTCCAAATGGAAGTGCATGTGAGTAGGTTGATAAGACTGTCCCTAGTAAAATAATGAGTGGTAAACGGGGAACACCAACGTGTGCAAGAGACCAAGCAGCAGCACAAATGGCGATTGTTCCAGATAGAGTTACCATAAAATTACTCATAATAATAGCAGGATTAGAGAAAATTTCAAGCAACGCGTGCTGTATCACGCCCTGTTCGGAAGCAGGACGAGCTGCTGCGTTGTCGACAAGGATACCACTAGTAAGACCAACAGCGGAATCGAACGCAATCGCGAAGGAAATGTACACTATAGTGGCGTAGCGACTGAGGGTAGCAGCAAAGCTATGTATATTTTCAATCAACAAGAAAATAGCCCAACCCATCAGTGCAAAAAGTGGTACGAGCAGCAGATGCAAAATAATCCACCACGTCGTAATGGGAGCAAGCATACTAATGGTATGCATATGGTCGAGCAGTGGATGACCCAGTTCCAGTAGACAAAGCACGAGCGGTGTGCCTAGTAACACACTGCGGCGTAGCACGACACCATCCCGCGTTGTGTGTACTCGTAAACAGCCAACAAACAAGCAGAAATCGGAGATGGAGTCACCTGGTCCAAAGGATGTGACAGGCTGGAAAAA